>Ga0302270_10000032_pt1 | contig 151893 bp, 144 predicted proteins | sample III_Bog_E2_3_FD_198773 | JGI IMG/M metagenome (GOLD analysis project Ga0302270, IMG submission 198773) | Peat permafrost microbial communities from Stordalen Mire near Abisko, Sweden - III_Bog_E2_3 | ecosystem: Environmental > Terrestrial > Soil > Wetlands > Peat | place: Sweden: Abisko... | reverse complement strand
GCCTGGCTCGGTCAGTTCCGCAGACTCATCGTTCGCCATGAGAACCTCCTCGCCACCTACAGAGCCTTCTTCTATCTCGCCTGCCTCTGGATTACGCTCAGACGCTGTTTATGAAACACGCTCTACAGGTTAAACGTGATTCCGCTCTTTATTCCGCCTTTGCGGCAACGCAATGATGATTTGTCGCTACTTGCGCAGCACTTTGCTGAGCGATTTGCGCATGAGATGCACAGTCCGGTTCCAGTGCTAGATGCGAGTTTTCTGGATGAGTTGCAGAAGCATCATTGGCCGGGCAACATCAGGGAGTTGGGAAACTTCATGCAGCGTGTACTTTCATTGAACCAGAATGAGGTGTTGGACGCGGCGTGCTTTTTGCGGGAGTTCCAACCGCTGCAACTCGCCAATGGCTCGATCAGCGCGATGTCGGCACCGAGTATGCGAATTGCAGACCTTGAGAAGACTCATCTCGAAAATACACTGGCTCTCGCGCATGGAAATCGTATCCATGCAGCCCGGATGCTGGGAATCAGTCTGCGTACGGTGCGCAACAAGATTAAGGAATATGGTTTGCCGCCTAGGAGGTATGCATGACAAACGGACCTACGCTGCTATCGGCACTGGAAAGTTATCTGAAATTAACCACCACTCGCGAGCAGGACATTACGGCCAACATGGCGAATGTAGATACTCCGGGTTATCGTACCCGCGATATCGATTTTGGGTGGGAGCTACAGCGGGCAATGACAAACACCGCGGGCATGAGTGGATCTGTACAGATAACGCCCATTGCGCGTGAAGTGCCGGGATTGATGGAGCGGCCGGATGGGAATAACGTGAGCCTCGACCGTGAAGGGTTGTTGTTGTCTGCAACACAGTTGCAATACCAGATGGGTGTTCAGCTTATTAAGCGGCATTTCCACACGCTGTTGAGCGCCATCAATGGAGGAAATTAAGATGAGTCTCTTTGACATGCTAGCGATCAGCGGGTCAGCGCTGGCAGCGGAACGGCAACGGTCAGAGGTTATTGCGGCGAATATGGCGAATGCCGAAACGACACATACCCAGGCGGGTGGGCCGTTCCGACGGCGGGAAGTGGTTTTTAGCCCGGCGAATGCTTCAACCTTTCACCTCGCGTTAGCCAGCACAGCACGTTCAGCAAAAATGCCGACCGGTAGTGTGCAAATATCGGACGTGGTGGATGATCCAGCACCACCGGTGATGCGTTACCAGCCCGGACATCCGGATGCGGATAGGGATGGCTATGTGGCATATCCAGCCATCAATCCAGCGATGGAAATGGTTGACCTAATGGATTCAGTGCGCGCCTATCAACTGAATGCTTCAGCCATCAATGCAACCAAGCAAATGATCCAGCAGACAATCGACATTCTGAAGAGCTAGCAGGAGGGAATGATGAGCAGCATGATTCCGGGTATTGGGTCAACGGGGGCAGTGAAAGATGTTGCCGGGGTGATAAAGCCGCAAGTTGCCGAAGGTGGAGAGAGCTTTGGCGATGTGATGAAAGGCGCTCTGCAACAGGTTAACCAACTTAATGGAGATGCGGATCAGCAGGTGGGAAATCTGCTGCGCGGTACCGGCAATGCGGATATGAGCGGTGTGATGATTGCGGTGGAGAAGGCGGATGTAGCGTTTCAATTGATGATGCAGGTTCGCAACAAGATTGTGAGTGCGTATCAGGATATCGAGAAGATGCAGTTCTAGGAGTGCTTCTCCAGCGGGACGGGAAGAGTAACTGTAGACAGAGTTAAAGATTATGGCGAGCACTCATCAGGCGATAGGAAAGCAAGCGCAGGGCGCGGAGCAGGTGCTGGCGCGGCTGCAGATGTTCTGGGCAAGCCGCAGCCAGCAGCAGCGTATCTATCTGGTGGCAGGAGTCGCGGTGATGATTGCCGTCGCGGTCTTCTTCGGCCAAATGCTCTCTACGCCTGAGTACAAGCCACTGATGACCGGGATGGAGGCCGCCGACGCGCAGGCCGTAGCGGCACAACTAGCAGCGAAGAAGATTGCCTATCAGCTCAGTCCGGATGGCACATCGATCAGTGTGCCTGCTGACCAGGTGGATGCTGCGCGGCTGGAGGTTGCTTCACATGACACGCCGCACAGCGGACGTATCGGGTATGAAATCTTCGACAAGGTCTCGTGGGGGCAGACGGAGTTCGACGAGAAGGTGAACTACCAGAGAGCGCTCGAAGGAGAGTTGGAGCGGACGATCCAGACGATGAGCAATGTGAAGAGCGTTCGTGTGCATCTGGTGATGGCGACGGATTCAGTGTTCATGGAGCGTGAGAGAGGAGCCAAGGCTTCTGTCACATTGCGCCTGCGAAGAGGAAGCCTATCACGCGATGAAGCGGCTGCCATTACGCGGCTGGTGGCTGGTGCGGTGGACGAGCTGAAGCCTGAAGATGTTGCATTAGTGGATGCAGATTCGAGTGAGTCACTCGGAAGCAGTAGCACGAACGTGGCTGGCGGCAATGGCGATGTGGAGCAGGACCTTACGCGTCGGCTGGTGGCGACGCTTACGCCAGTGGTAGGCGCAGATCACGTACACGCTACAGTGAACGTGGATTATGAGACTAGCAGTAGCGAAGAGAATGAAGAGAAGTACGATCCTGCCGTGAGTGTTCCCCTGAATATGCAGCGGTCAGAAGAAAATATTGCAGCAGCGAAAGCCGCGGGTGGCATCCCTGGAACGTCAAGCAACGTGTCTCATGCTGGAAAGGCGGCCACACTACCTGTTGCGAGCGATCCGGGACAGTCATCCAAAACTGAAAGCGCTACGTATGCCGTTAACCGGACAACGCGTCATGTGGTGGATCCGGCTGGGCGTATTCGTCGCTTGACCGCCGCCGTATTGGTGGATGATGCGATAGAGCATCGGCAGGAAGGCGGCAAGTGGATAGAGTCGCATCATAGCAGGTCGCCGGAAGAGTTGAAGGTTATCGGTGACCTGGCGCAGGCTGCAATCGGGTTTGACAGCGCACGTGGGGACGTTATCAGCGTAAGAAATCTGGCGTTCGACCATCGACCGGTGGACGATGCCCCGCTGCCGACGCTCATGGAGCGGGCGCAAAAAAATCTAAACGGATATGCTACGGTAGCTCGCTACGGCGCGCTGCTGGCGCTCTTCGGGATGATCTACCTGCTGATGTTCAGGCCCATCCAGAAGCGTGCATTTGCCGGACCCGATGCCGCGCAGTTCGCATTGGCAAGTGGAATCGGAGATGATCCACCAGCATTGCCGGAATTAGCTGGAAATGCTACGCAGCGCGCGCTGATGCTGAAGAAACAACTTGCGGAATTTGTAAAAGATGAGCCGGATACCAGCACAACGGTGGTTCGTGCGTGGTTGCAGGAGGGTGCGAAATGATGCCCGCCGCGAGCAGGTCAGGGGTAAGCGGAGCACGGAAGGCTGCCATCTTGTTGACGCTGCTTGGTGATGATTCTGCGGCTATCGTCTTTCGCAACCTCAATGAAGCAGAGCTGCAACGCGTTGCGGACGAGGTGACCCGCCTTGGCAGGGTGCCGGCTGAATTGTCAGTGCAGATATTCGAAGAATACCAAAGCATGATGCAAGGGCAGGTGTATGAGGTCCAGGGTGGCCAGGATGTGGCGCGGCGGCTGATGGTGAAAGCGTTTGGCGAGCAGGATGCACAGGCCCGATTGCAACGGTTGGTCAAGGTACGCGAAGAGAGTCCGCTAGAGGCTTTACAGCGTGCCGATCCCCAGAAGCTTGCGAGGTTTCTGGAGAGCGAGCATCCGCAGACGATTGCATTGATTCTAGGGCAACTGGGAGACAGGCAGGCATCAGCCTTGCTGATGAGTCTGCCGAACGGGATCCGTTCCGAGGCCGTAAAGCGACTGGCAGCGCTGCAGCGCTTTTCGCCGGAGATGGCAGAGCGCGTGTCTATGATGCTAAGCCGCAGATTGAAAGCGGTGGGTGAACAAGGAAAGAGAGCCTACGCCGGTTTTCAGAGTGTAGCGGACATTATGAATTGTGTGGATACCAGTGTGGCCCAAGAGATTCTGGAAAGCATTGAACATGAAGAGCCATCACTCGCAATCAGCATTCGCGACCTGATGTTTACATTTGCTGACTTGATTGAAGTAGATGAGGCTCAGATTCGCGAACTCATGGTAGTCGTAGACAAACGCGTACTCGCAACAGCATTAAAGGGTACGAGTGAAGACCTCAAGAATCATTTTTTCAGGACGATGTCTTCGCGAGCAGTTGAGATGTTGAAGGAAGACGTGGAATCGCTGGGGCCGATCCGAAGCAAGGAAGTGGCGAAGGCCCAGGCAGAAATTGTTGCATTGGCTCGCAAGCTGGAAGCAGAAGGAAAGATCGTGTTGAAGGGCGAAGGAAGCGATGAGTATGTCGTCTAACGGGCAGGCCGGATATGGATCGCTAATACCAGTCAGTGTTCTGATGTATCGTGACGTTGCTGTGGCCGGTGGGGTTATACCGGTACATGACGGGGATAATCCGAGGCGGGATGCGGGGCAGGGAGGTCTGTCTGCAGACGAGATGGAGCGACTACTGGCCGAGGCACGTACGCAAGCGGTGGCTGAAACAGTAGAGCGGCTGCACAACGAGATGGAGCTATCACTCGCAGAGGAAAGAGCAAAGATTCGCCAGGCCCTCGAGCAATTCAAAGTGGAGCAACGGGGATATTTTGCCCAGGTAGAGTCAGACGTGGTCCAGCTCGCACTGGCCATTGTCGCGAAAATATTGCATCGCGAGGCTCAGGTAGATCCACTTCTAATCGCAGCACTGGTCCGGATTGCAGTGGAAAAACTACACGATGGCTCCAGCGTGTGTGTGCACGTTTCTGAGGGCGAAGGGGAGCGGTGGAGCACCGCTCTAGCAAGTCCAGTGAACGGTTGCACGGTTGATGTGGTGGAAGATAAACACCTGAAGCGCGGAGATTGCATCTTGCAGACCGATCTTGGGTCTACAAATTTCAGTATGGACGCACAGCTAAAGGAGGTTGAGCAAGGCTTTTTTGATCTGCTTGCGCAACGGCCAACGGTGAAATGAATATTACACGTCCATTAGCGCCCTACTTTGACCGCTTGAGCTGCGGTTCGACCTTGCGGTGGCGAGGGCGAGTGCTGCAGGTGGTAGGCAATTTGATTGAGTCAGAAGGGCCGTTCTGCTCCATTGGAGAGTCTTGCGAAATACAGAGCGCAAAGGGCAGAAAGTATTCAGGAGAAGTGATCGGGTTCCGCGGCTCGACCATGCTATCAATGGCGGTTGAGCCACCGCAGGGCATTCGCTTTGGAGATCGCATTGAGGCAAGCGGGATGAGGCCCTCTATTCGCGTGGGTAGAGAACTGTTGGGCCGTGTGATTGATGCAACCGGGACACCGCTGGATTTGAAAGGTGTATATCGTGGAGAGCAAACCGTGCTGGTGGATGGCTCCGCACCGTTGCCGCTTGAGCGCGTGCCTATCCGTGAGCCGCTGGGGTGTGGCATTCGAGCACTGGACGCATTTGTGACGTGCGGACGAGGACAGCGGCTTGGCATCTTCGGGGGAAGCGGCGTAGGCAAGAGTACGACGCTGGGCATGATGATGCGTGGGACCAGCGCAGACATGACAGTGCTGGCTCTAGTGGGGGAACGTGGCCGTGAAGTGGGTGAATTCCTTGAGGTCATCGGTGAGGAGGGGCATAAACGTTCTGTGATAGTAGTGTCCACATCAGACCAATCGCCGCTTCTGCGGTTGCGTGCTGCGCTATCTGCGACTGCGATAGCCGAGTATTTTGCAAGCACGGGAAAGGACGTGTTACTGGTTGTAGACTCGCTGACGCGCTTTGCCATGGCACAGCGCGAGATCGGTCTATCCGCAGGTGAACCACCAACAGCGAAGGGGTATACCCCTTCCGTTCTGAATATGCTGGCTCGCCTTGTAGAGCGGGCCGGCTGCTTCAACACCGGCAGCATCACCGCTTTTTACACGGTGCTGATGGAAGGTGATGACCAACAGGATCCAGTTGCGGATACGGTGCGTTCCTTGTTGGACGGGCACATCATTCTGGATAGAACGCTGGCGATGCAGAACCATTATCCACCGATCTCCATACTGGAAAGTCTGAGTCGGCTGATGCCCAACGTAGCTACTGAGCTACATATACAGAAGGCAAAAGCGCTGAGGATGTTGCTCTCTTCATATCATTGTTCTGAAGATCTCATCCGCATTGGAGCGTATCAGAAGGGAGCCGATGTAACGTTGGACCGGGCCGTCGAGATACTGCCAATGCTGAATGCATTTCTGCGTCAGCGGCCTGAAGAAGTGTTTTCATTCGCAGCCGTTGTTCAATCCCTGATGGAGGTTTCAAGCTGACATGGCCTATAAGTTTTCGCTTGCTACAGTGTTGCGGTTCAGATTGATCAGGGAAGAGCGTGAAGAACGGATGCTACAGCAGATACTGCAGCGGATTACGCAGACGTTGCGAACCGTTGCCGAGTTAGATAGTGGAATTGCTCGTTTGCATGCAGCGCGCGCGCATAATTTAAGTAAGCCCATGACCGGTAGACATATCCAGGCGACGTACGCCGAGGTTGAGGGATTGCAGCAAAGTAGGAATGAACTAGAAGAGCAACTAGAGCAACTGGAACAACTCAAAGAAAAGCAGCTAGAAGTGTATAAATCCGTGCGCCGTGATCGGGAGATGCTGACCGATATGCATAATCAGCAGCGCGAGTCCTATGCCCTGGATATGGTTCGGCGCGAACAGATGATGATGGATGACAGTTATATTGCCCGCAATCGACACATCCGCGCATAACGCAGCTTGCGAGTCGGCAAAGACTACCTAGCAGCTGTGGGCAAAGTTTACCGGCCAACAGAAGTTGTGGAATGCGAGATTAGACAACAAGCTGATTCTATTGCATTGAATAGCTGGTTGAAGTTGCCATTGAATGGCACGCCACGTGCATTTAGTATGGCGTGATTGCAAGAGCAAATATCGAGCCTGGTATATCGCCTGCAATGGTTGCAGGCTTGGCGGAGAAGATTGTGAATGGCGATTTTCTACTGCCTTTCAGTCAAACCTTCGCAATTGCATCACAGGCTACAATCTCTACAAAACAGGGATGCGCAAACAGCTCTATAGACACTTCTACTACGGCGCGAAAGCAAAAGTCTGGAACTACAGAGGCACCAGCCGCGATTTTGGTAGCACCATTCGCTGGAGATGCGCATACCTTGGCGACGAATTTACAGGGAACTCTGATTCCAGTAGCAGTTGATACAGGTGGAATGGTGCAGGTGGCTACTCATGCTCCAGAGCTTGAAGTAGATTTTAACTCAAATTTAAGTTCTGATTCAGCAGTGAGTTTGAAGGGCGAGCAGACGGAAGATGCGAATTCTTCGATAACTCCAGGGTAGCTGATCCGTGGCCCAGTTACTGCGGAGCTTCTGCATCCTGCGCCTACTGCGATTGGTTTGGTTACGGAGAGCACTAACCCTGTACCAACGAGAGATGCCCAGCAATCACAGAGCAGTGAGAGTGTGTCTGCAATAGGACCAAATTCCGTTTCCGAACCCACACAGGTAACCGACACCAGCACTATGCCCGCGACGCAGGAGAGTGCTCCGGAGGATGCAATTGATACTCAGGCGAATACCCGAGATTCGGGTGTTGTAACGCCAAGTGCAGCGGCACTAACGCAGGCGCATATGTCAGTTGGTCTGACGGATCAAAAATCGCATGCGGAGGGACCTGTTGAAGGGGCTGGGAGCCAGGTTGAAATAGAGCCGAGTTCGGTAAATGCGCCCATCATTTTTGTGCGGCCCAACATGACGTCCTGCGGCAGTATGCCGCCGCAGGATATTGGAGGCACTGCAAAGATCATTGCAGCAAATTCAATAAGCTCGATCGCTAATAAAATAAAGAGCAGCGCTAAGGAGATAAACAAGAATACTGTCAGTCAGAAGTCCAGTGAAGTAAGTGCATTCACTGTCAATGAAAATACCCAAGCGGGTAAGCAGAGCGATACATTGAATGGCGGGCAGCATGGTCAAGGCGATCAAAAAGAGCAAAGTGAATCGACGGCACAGCCTGTAAATCCATCTCAACAGCTTATTGCTAATGCATCTCCAAAGCAGAATGCCGCAGATTCTTTGCTAGTGCAACCGGTATCACCTCCCGTAATCGCATTGAGAAATTTTTCTGTGTCAAGAGTACTTAACCGTGCAGTAGATGTGCCTATGGACGCCCAGCAGCCGTTGCCACAGTCGCAGCAGGCAATCAATACCGCAAGGCTTATTCAGGGCGTTGGACAAACAGAGATGAGAGTTGGCATACAGTCCAGCGAATTTGGTGCGATATCTATTCATACTTTGGCGACTAAAGATGCGCTCTCCGCGCAGATATCGCTAGATCACGCTGATCTGGCAAAAGCACTTACTGCTCATCTACCTGAAATGCAGGCCAAGCTAGGCGCTGACCAGACTGTGGATGTGCGCATCCATGACAGCAGCCAGAGTATGTCAATGACGGGTGGGCGTGGAGGATCGACCGGGAGTTCGGGAGAGAGTAGGCAACAGCGAGGCGGCAGTATTCAAGAACGGAGAGATTCTGCGGCAGCAGAAATGACGTCTGTGGAGACTACGGACGACAGGATGACAAGCAGCGGCAGGCAATATGCACGCCTGGATATCAGAGCTTAGATTTTAGGGGACAACAGGAGGAAATATGTCACAAAATGTTGCAGCAAACTTTACGTTGCCGGCTGTATTGGACACGCTTAAATCAGCTAGTGCGGCTGCAAAAACCAATACTTCTAAAGCGGACACAAGTAGCTCGAGTACCAGTAATGCAAGTACCAGCAGCGTGGAGACTACATTTCTCAACCTGCTGGTGAAGGAACTGCAGAATCAGGACCCTACGGATCCCATGGACTCGACCGCGATGGTGGGTCAGATGATTTCGCTAAACCAGCTTGACCAACTGATTAGCATCAACCAGACGCTGGGAGGATCGGCAACGCCGGCCACCAATGCCGTTCAAAGTCCTAGTGCAATGGCAAAGACTGCGATGCCGGCCACGACCAATGCGATGCAAACACAAGCGGCATCTACCCAGCTTCCATTTGATCCAAACACCTTGATGCCAACGGGAATTGGCATCAACGCCGGTAGTACCGCAGGATTCCTCAATTTGCCATTCAATGCATCGTGGATGGACAGTTCCAGGTCAAATAACACTATTTCAGGAGGTAAGTAATGGCTTCATTCTCGATTCCACTGTCCGGGCTAACGGCTGCACAGGACCAACTTCAGTCCGTCTCCAACAACTTGGCAAATATGAATACCGATGGTTACAAAGACCAGACAGTAAGCTTTAGCGATGTGTTTTCGCAGGCTGGCGCCACAAACGGTAGCGGCGACCCAATGCAGACAGGGTCGGGTGTGCGATCTTCTTCTACCGACTCTAACTTTACCGAAGGTAATCTTGATGCTACCGGCACGTCGTCAAACATGGCACTCTCGGGGGATGGATTCTTTGTGACCCAGAGTGTGAGCGGACTATTGGACTATACGCGGGCGGGCGACTTCACCACAAACAGCAGCGGCCAACTGGTCACGCCCAGCGGTGAATTATTACTTGGATATCCTGCGGTGGGTGGTGTGGTCAATAACGCTTCGGCCGAATTGCAGCCCTTGCAGGTCGGTGGTCTGACGAGTCCTGCTGTCGCAACAACGCAGTTCAGTATTTCTGCCAATCTGAACGCTGGTGCCGCAGTAGGTGATGCCGGCTCGCCCAGCACATTTAACGTGTACGACTCGCTGGGGGCGTCCCACACACTGTCTGTTGCGTACACTAAGACTGCGACGAACACCTGGGAGTACACAGTAACAGTGCCATCCGCCGATTTGAGTATAGGTGGAACGGGAACCACCCAGGTAGCTTCCGGGGCGTTGAATTTTGACAGCTCAGGAAACCTGATCATGTCAGGAACTCCGCCCGCGACAAGCATTGCTGTGGCGATTCCGCCAGTAACAATGCCTCCCACAACCTTTGCCAACGGAGCATCCCCGTTAACCTTGAATTGGAAACTGGTAGATTCTTCCGGTAATGCAACTGTCACCCAGACCGCAGCGGCCAGCGCCACAAGCGGTACGACGCAGGACGGCTATGCAAGCGGCACACTCTCTACCTATACCGTGCAGTCCGATGGCACGATTGAGGGAACTTTCTCCAGTGGAAAGACGCTCGAGTTGGGGCAGGTCGCGGTGGCGTCGTTTGCAAATGTGCAGGGGTTGGTGAGCGTGGGCAATAACAACTATCAGGCAACATTTGCCTCTGGTACTGCTGCCATTGGTACAGCAGGCACAGATGGGCGTGCCAAAATCGTAGGGGACTCAGTGGAGCAATCGAACGTCGATATCGCAACAGAATTCGCCAAATTGATCGTGGCACAACAGGCATATTCCGCCAATGCCAAATCAATCACTACATCCAACCAGGTTTCGCAGGCCACGATTGCGATGATCCAGTAGTGACTGATTCTTAAAATTGGATTAGCGGTCGCTGGTCTGCTTGCTGTGATGCAGACCAGCGACCGCTAGTTTTCTCATCTCCATCTCAGAAAGACTATGTACTTCCTGCGGCACGCGGAGCAGGCTCATGAAATCACTGCCACGAAGCAGCGAGGTTATTAGAGGGATGCGTGTTTTTTTGTGCTTCGTCGATATAGCTTGATTGTCAAAATCTAATTGGCCACCGAATTGCTTCTATACGAATAGCGACGCTCCAGCTTGTCTGCGAGCACGACTCGTTATTCAGTGAGAGGCAAGATATCCATGAGTGCGGAACTGCAATCAGCGAGAATTGCACAGGAAATAGAACCGACAGGAGGACCCCACCTGGTGGAGAAGCCGCAGGAGGCTGGCAGGTATAATCTGCTGCCGTGGCTGCCGTGCACACTGGTCCTGGATATTCCGGTTGTGAAGTTCACAGTTAACGATCTATTGAGGCTTGGAAAGGGATCTGTGGTGGAGACTGCTTACCACCAAAGCAGTGATCTGCCATTGCAAGTGAATGGGCAGTTGGTGGGATGGACGGAATTTGAGGTCGTAGGCGAACGCCTGGCCGTACGATTGACGGATATCTCATGATGCGACTTCGTGGGCAGCACGAGTTGTGTCTGGAGGCAGAGGGGACTCGTGTTTCTATATTCTCTGCATTGCAGCGACAGGGGATACTGCGCAAGGCTATGGAGCTTTGTATCCGAGCCTGCAAATTTGTACAGACAAAAGGCCGGTTGCAATCGAACCCCAAACGTTTGCAGCTAACGGAGACTATTTCGCTTGGTGACAGAAGGTTTGTCGCCGTCGTTCAGGTGGACAACTGCCGTTTTCTGATTGGGGGAGGAACGACGAGTGTGACTTTGTTAGCGAAACTTAGTGCAGCGGACCACGTGGTTCAGTTGAGGAAGCATCTGGGTTGTAACCATCCTATCGCGGTACAGAAGGGTGGCAGTGCGTGAGATGGATAAGTGGCTTTGTATTGGGATTGACAGCACTATGCGCAGTCACTGTACGCGCACAGACGCATGCTCCGGGACGAGATGCGAATAGCATGTATTCGCGGCAAACGAGGCCAGCAGAGGCGATGGAGATAAAAACATCGCCAACAAACCCTAACGAATTGACCATTACGGGGTTGGGTGGCGGGTCGGCACAGTGGAGCATCGTAATTCTGCTGACGTTTCTTACGCTGATTCCATCGCTTCTGATCTGCATGACGCCGTTTGCGCGGCTGCTGGTGGTATTTCATTTTCTGCGACAGGCACTGGGCCTACAGACAACGCCGTCGAATCAGACACTGGTCGGATTATCGCTGATTATGACATTTTTTCTCATGCAGCCCGTTGGGAACGCAATCTACCATGACGCGATCATTCCGCTGCAGGTTGGTGACATTACCGCAGTGCAAGCGCTGGATCGCGGTGCTATGCCGATGCGGCAGTTTATGTCGCATTATGTGCGTGAAAGAGATGTAGCTCTTTTTCTTGAGATGGCGAAGGAGTCACGTCCTGCCGGCATTAATGATGTGTCGTTTCGCGTTTTGCTGCCTGCCTATATCCTTTCCGAGCTAAAGGCTGGATTTCAGATTGGTGCAGTAATTTTTTTGCCATTTCTAGTGGTGGACATGGTGGTTGCATCCATCACTACCTCTGTTGGCATGATGCAGCTGCCCCCCGTCGTAATCTCCACGCCGCTCAAGCTATTGCTGTTTCTGATGGTGGATGGGTGGCACCTGCTGATCGGCGCGTTGATGAGGAGCTTTAGCTGATGGACGTAGACGCGGTAGTGTCATTGGGGCGCTCGATGTTGCAGGAGGTAGTGCTGTTGGCTGCTCCGATTCTGCTTGCGGCGGTTGCCGTTAGCTTGCTGGTGAACATTGGTCAAGTACTGACGTCGCTACAGGACCAGACGCTTTCGGCTGTACCGCGACTGTTAACAACGGGAGTAGCGATTTTTTTGCTGATGCCGTGGATGTGGCGTCATCTTGCTCACTACACCCTCAGTGTCTTGTCAGACTTTCACGGGGTGATGCAATAATGCACATCTCCCTCGTTCCAATCATGAGTGCGTTGCTTACCATCAGCGTGCGATTGTCTGGTCTGATGCTGTTCGCGCCGATGTTCGGTAGTGTCGCGATTCCAGTTCGAGTAAAGGCAATTCTTGTTCTGGCATTGACGGCGCTTCTCTATCCCATGCTTGCCGGCAGAATTCCCGTGCTGAGCATCCGCCAGTGGCCGACCGTAATTTTCGGGGAATTGCTTATCGGAGTTGCGCTGGGCATAGCCACCAATGTGGTTTTCGACGGCGTACAGATGGCCGGGCAAATCCTGAGCATCCAGATGGGCTATTCGCTGGTCAACATCCTGGACCCGCAGACCCAGGTCGAATCCACCGTGGTGGCATTGTTCCACCAGACAATGGCTATGTTGATATTTCTTCGTCTGGGGGTGCACTTGTGGATTCTACGTGCAGTTGCGCGTAGCTTTGATTATCTTCCACCATCTTCATGGCACCTTAGCGCAGCCTTTACCGAGGGCGCCTTGCATGTAGCAGCGAGTGCGTTTTCAACTGGTGTTCAGATTGCGGCGCCCGTACTGTCTGCCACGCTGCTGGCAGATATTGCGCTCGGATTGATGGGAAAGGCTTCGCCGCAACTTCCGCTGATGCTACTGGGCCCAGCGGTCAAGAGCATCCTGGGCATTGTCATTCTCACTGCAGCGTTGCGGTACTGGCCTGCGCTGTTTGAACGACTGTTTACCCGGTCGATGGATCAGGCGGACCACTTGTTGCATCTGGCAGGTTAGGAACAATGGCGGACACAAGCAAGACGGAACAGGCAACACCCAAACGCCGAAAGAAGGCACGGGAGCAAGGACAGGTAGCTCGCTCTCGTGAGCTACCAGGCGTACTTGCGCTTGCAGCGGTGCTGGGAGTGCTTGCGCTGATTGCACCAATCGCTCTTACGCGCTGGACTACGCTCTATCGCAATGTACTGTTTGTTGCAGCCACTAGCGACCTGGAGAGCAATGGACCGATGCTTTTCTGGTCTGTGATCGAGGTGATGCGTTGGCTGCTGCCTGTATTGCTGGCAGCAATGGGGGTGTCTCTATGCGCCGGGCTGGTGCAGGGTGGAATCAATATCGCTCCCGAGGCATTAGCACTTAAGTTCGAGCGTATGAACCCCACCGCAAGATTGAGCCAGATGTTTTCACCGATGGGGCTGAGCCAGATGTTGAAGTCGCTATTGCCATTTGCCGCTATTGTGTGGGTCGTTGTTAATGCGATACAGGCGCATTGGGCAGCGATGGTGAATGCGTCCAGTCTCGGACTTCATGCTTTTGCCGGCTTCGTCGGCTCCGTCGTATTTGAAGTTGTATGGAAGTCCGGACTCGCCCTTGGGATGTGGTCTGTTGTGGATTACGCGCTGACCTGGAAAAAAATGGAAGGCGACATAAAGATGAGCAAGCAGGAGCTACGCGAGGAGTCGAAAGAAACCGATGGCAATCCCGTTATCCGTTCTCGCGTACGACAGTTGCAACGCGCTATGCGCAGAGTGCGTTCGTTGAAGGCTGCCGCTACAGCGACTGTTGTGGTCACAAATCCGACGCATTATGCTATTGCACTTCGATATGAGACCGATATGACGGCACCGGTAGTTGTGGCCAAGGGGCGTGATTTGCTGGCAGAGAAGATCAAGCAGATTGCGCGCGATGCCGGCATTATGCTGATCGAAAATCGGCCGTTGGCGCAGGCTCTTTACAAGAGGGTAGAAGTCGGTGACTCTATTCCTTCGAAGCTATATCAGGCGGTGGCAGAGATACTGGTGGTGGTATTCCGTGCGCAGGCCGATGTGCACAGGAGCGATGAGGAGCGGAGATCGCGGAATGCCGCAGGTCAAAAAATAACAGCATCAGGTGCAGCCGATACCCCGCAATCTGAGGTGGCGCAATGATGAATCGACTGAAAGAGGCACTGCGGCTCTCTGGAGAATGGATAGCTCCTATTGCGGCGGTAACCATGGTTTTTGTGATGCTGGTGCCGCTGCCCAGTTTTGTGCTTGATCTGCTATTGACGATCAGCATTACGGCATCTGTGCTGGTTCTGTTGACGGCGATTCAGATTCTGCGGCCAGTTCAGTTCTCAGTCTTCCCCAGTCTGCTCTTGCTGCTTACGCTGCTTCGTCTTTCGCTGGATCTGGCGAGTACGCGACGTATTCTGCTGCATGGCAACGAAGGAACCGCAGCGGCCGGCAAAGTGATTGAGGCATTCGGCCAATTTGTGGTGGGTGGAAATTACATTGTTGGATTCGTGCTATTTCTTGCGCTGATCGCCATTCAGTTTCTGGTGATTAGTCATGGAGCGGTACGTACAGCAGAGGTAACGGCACGATTCAACCTGGATGCGATGCCGGGCAAGCAGATGGCGATTGATGCCGATCTCAATGCCGGCCTGATCAATGAGCAGCAAGCTCGCGTGCGACGAGAGCGCGTAGCTCGCGAAGCCGAATTCTGCGGGGCCATGGACGGTGCCGCACGGTTCAGCCAACGGGATTCATTGGCTACCATCCTGATTATGGCAATCAATATTATTGCCGGCTTTCTGATCGGTGTCTTTCAGCAGAGTATGGCATTTGCGGAAGCGTTGAGGACCTACACCATCTTAACGGTGGGTGATGGCCTAGTAACAATTCTGCCGTCTCTATTGGTAGCAGTCGCTGGCGGCATTATTGTAACACGCGCGGTGTCGAAAGAGTCGCTTGGCATCAATGTGGGTAATCAATTGTTTAATAGCCCGCGCTTGCTGTGGATTGCGGGTGGCGTGCTAGCAGCACTCGGATTGATTCCAGGATTACCCAAAATTTCCTTCTTCAGCCTTGCCGCTGTACTGATGCTTGCTGCATGGAAGATGAAGCCTCGGATTGCTACCGATGAGGCAGATGAATCCGTTGCGCTGGTCAAGGCAGACGCGCTCGGCAGCAATCTGCCTACGATGGATTCTATGGAGGCTGCGCTTCGACTTGACGAGCTCATGCTGGAAGTGGGAATGGGCTTAGTGCCGCTAGTCGATGTAAAGCAGGGTGGGCAGCTACTGAATCGTGTGAAATCAATGCGCAAGAGCCTCGCGCATGAACTGGGATTCCTGGCGCCTTCGATTCACATTACGGATAACCTGTTGTTGAAGGACCGTGAATATGTGATCTACCTGCGGGGCGTGGAGATTGCTCGCTGGGAGATGCGAAGAGATTGTCTGCTGGCAATCAGTTCCAGTCCGGATGCGCCAGAATTACCTGGACAGAGAACGACAGAACCGGCCTTCAACGTGGCTGCTACGTGGATTTCGCCGCAAGCACAAGGGCAGGCCATTGCTGCGGGCTATGCAGTAGTAGACGCGACATCTGTGCTTGCGGCATATCTAGCAGAAATTATTAAGAGGAATGCACATGAGTTGCTATCCAGGCAGGAGGCTAAGCGGCTCATTGACCGTTTGACGGAATCTCACCCCAAATTGGCGGATGAACTGATTCCCAAGCTGATGAGTCTGGGGGAGGTGCAGCGAGTGCTGCAGCAACTTCTACGGGAACAGGTCTCTATTCGTGATTTGGGATCGATTCTAGAAACGCTGGTAGAGACGGCCTCGATCAACAAGAACCCCGTGGCATTGGTCGAAGCGGTGCGCCACACACTGGGCCGTGCCTTGGTTCGTCCGTTGTTGGATGAGGCAGGTGGGCTAAAAGTAGTGACGCTGGATGCAACGATCGAGGAGGAATGTACACGCGGTTCAAATCAGCGGCAGAACGAGATGCTTGCCACTCCGCAGCATATTGCTTTGGCCCGCAGGGTGCTGGATGGATTGCGCAGCAACTTTGGACAGGATATTGGCGTCGCTCCGCCAGTGCTGCTGTGCTCATCTCCCGGACGCTATTACCTTCGTCGATTGCTGGAACCATTTATTCCACGGGTTGTTGTTATCTCACCAGGAGAGATACCACCTATGACACAGGTCCAATCAGTAGGCGTTGTGCAATGAGAGAGAAATGTGCGAGAAGCAGAGAACGAACGATATGGAACAACCACATCAGGAAAGAGTGGAACAATGAAAAACGCTGAATCAGCCTATCGCACTAATGGTAGTGATATTGATGAGCGCAACGAACTGGTTGTGCATGAGTTGCCACAGGTCTACTACATCGCGGCCCGTATTCGAGAGCGGCTGCCGCAGCATGTGGAGATGGAGGATCTGGTCCATGCAGGCGTCATCGGATTACTGGAAGCTTGTAGAAAATTTGATAGCAGCAAAAATGTGAGCTTCAGCACATTCGCCAAGTTCCGTGTGAGGGGCGCGATTCTGGACAGTCTGCGTAAGCTCGACTGGGGATCGCGCACACTACGCAAGAAGGGCCGGGCAATTTCGTCTTCCATGGCAACGCTGGCCTCATCTCTGGGACGACAGCCAATGCAGGAAGAGATTGCGTCCGACCTGAATATGGAGTTGGAAGAGCTGCAAAGTACGATGACAGAACTGGACGGACTTTTTCTTGTTGGACAGCAGGCAGAGAGTTCCAGTGACCCATCTGCTTCCTATGACCTCATAGAGTGTGCCCCCAGCCGTGGTGGCGATAATCCTTTTGACCTATGTCTAGAGGGCGAGATGAAGCGACAGCTTGAAAAGGCACTTCTGCGTCTTTCGGAGCGAGAGCAACTTATCCTGTCGCTCTACTATGACGGGGAGCTAACAATGAAAGAGATCTCCGAAGTGATGGGGGTCGTCGTATCCCGCGTGTCGCAAATTCATTCAGGTGCTTTGCAGAAATTACGCGTGACAATGCGGCACCTGCACGTGCGGCCAATTTCCTCCCCGGGAGACCACCCTCCCGCGTGCCGATCAGTTAGCCGGGAGTTGGGGAGGCATGCATGAATGCTGCTCACGAAGATGCAGACGAACTGCGTGCTATCAACAATTGCGACGAACATGGAAGGCAGCAAAACATCCGAGCATGCAACTTTCGCTATGCGGGACGGCTTTCCAATGAGAATGCACGTACGTTGACAACTCTGCATGAGAAGTTTGCACTGCAGGTCACTAATTCGCTTGAGGTCTACCTGGGAGCGTCTCTGCAATTCAAATTGGTGTCGCTGGAGCAGAAACCTATTCAGGACTATATTGCCGAGGTTGCTCCCAGCAGTTATGTGTTGCCCTGTGCACTGGATGTAATGGAGAGCAACTTTCTGATGGAGATGGATGCACTATTGGTTTATCCCATCATCGATTTGCTGCTTGGTGGTACGGGTACCGCGGCTGCAGCGGCACGCGAATTGACCGAGATAGACGAACAGATAATGGAAAGTGTGGCTGTACTGGTAGTGAAGGAGGCAGAGCGCTCCTGGAAGAGCTTGAACCTTTCGCTGACGCCTGGACGTTGCATTAAGCCAACTGCAATTCCTCACATCTTTCCCGTGAATGAAAAGCTGGTACTCCTGCTGTTCGAAATGGAAGTGGGAGGAGCAACCGGAGATCTGAAGTTAGTACTGCCAACGTCGTTTGTTGGATTTCTACTGCGGCATCTTAAAGCTGCACAGTCACAAAAGATGTCAGCGGTTCGTGCATATTCCAGCCCAAATCTACGCGAACGGCTGTTGGACTGCAAGTTCAAAGTGTCTGCAGACATACCGAGGATGCGGGCGCAAGTGAAGGACCTGACCCGGCTTCGTGCCGGCACAATTCTCAGGATGAACTCGCCGGTAATGAATGCAGGCAGACTGACAGTGGAAGACGCTGAAATCTTCGAATCCATTCCCGTGCGTAGTGGCAAGATGAAAGCGGCACAACTTACAATCCGTTCGGTAGAACCGGCGATAGCCAAGGAGTAGCAATGGCAGACGAATTGACCGATTACACAGCCGCGACATTGAAGGACGCACTGGCTGGGGTCACACCCTGCACGCAGGATACAGTCCCCGAGCCAGTTAACTTGGACATGGTTCTTGACGTGGAACTAAATGTAACGCTGCGCTTCGGGCAGCGGGTGCTGTCTCTACGGGAGGTGCTCGAGCTGACCAGCGGATCGGTGATCGAACTGGACCGTCAGGTTGAAGAGCCAGTGGAGCTATTGCTGGATGGCAAAGTGATTGCACGCGGAGAAGCCGTAGTAATCGATGGCAACTACGGTTTGCGGATCACAGAGGTGCCGCAGCCCATCTCGTAGCAGATGTTAGCGTGAAAGCTCAAAATTGACTGGGAGAGATATATGAGAACAGGTGCGATGAAACTAGTTCACTCGATTACGACACGGGCCTGGACTGGGGGCTTCAAGGCCGTGATATGTAGTAGTGAAGGCTGCAGTCAATGGCTAAGCGAAAGGCAAATCATCAACCGCCGCGTGGGAGTGATGATGGGCGAACACTGGTATTGCAGTTTTCGCTGTTTTGTTTCTGCGGCCGAACAATGCATGGCACGGTTGATTAGTCAGGGCACCTCGCAGCCAAACCACATATCGCGCATGCCGATCGGTTTGTTGCTATTGCGTCGTGGCTGGTTACGCGAGGAGGAGTTTAAAAAGGCGACGGAGGAGCAACGAAAGACTGGCGGTGAAATGGGAGAGCTGCTTGTGAGTCTTGAGTTTGTAAGTGAGGCGCAGGTGACGTCTGTACGCGCTTCTCAGTGGGGATGTCCGGTTTTTTCTGTGTCGGAGCCGACGATTGTTGCTGGAGTCTATCTTCCTCCAACGTTTGTGAACGCATACGCGATGACGCCAGTGCATTATGTGTCGGCAACGAAGAGTCTATTGGTGGGCTTTGTGCAAGCCGTTGAGTATGGGCCGCTATATGGAATGGAGCAGATTACGGGTTGCAAAGCTCAACCATGCTTCATCACAGCAAGTGACTTCCGCGCGCAGCTAAGTGCTCAGGCTCGGCAGACGGCACTGGAGGAGTTGAAGTTTGATGCTATACAAAGCTCTGCAGAGATGGCTCGAATTGTATGCAGCTATGGCGTTCTGGTCGGTGCAAATAGCGTGGCAATGGCACGGTGCAAGGAGTACCTGTGGACTCGTCTGAAGAGTACTGCCAAGTCTGTAGACATTCTCTTTAGGATCAACGGGCCGTCCCAGACAACACGTTTTGCTGAGACATGGAATACTCCCGGTATACCAAGCTGAGTGAAAGTAGCTCCGCAATCCCAGAAAACTCTCATGGTCTTCTCATCTGTGCTTTGGACGAATGAAAGCGCGCAGAAGGCTCATCGCTAATAGTAATAAAACCAGCATGGCGACAAATTGGTATTCAACGTGCAGGTGGGATGCGTGAGGTTGTGCAATGAATAGTGGCTACTATGCAGCCTGTACAGGGCTGATTTCAAGAACGGAAGCGCTGGATACGATTGCCCATAATCTGGCTAATACGAGTACAGTCGGATTCCGGGCTCGCCACAATATTTTCAGTTCGGTGCTCGCGTCTAATGGCGGTGATACGTTGTCCGTACTTAATCAGGATGTCAATGATTTTGGAATCCTCAGTGCTACGCGGGTAGATCGTCTGCAGGGGGCGCTGGCGAAGACCGGTAACGATCTTGATCTCGCGATCGAGGGTCCCGGCTATTTTTCTGTTCAGACTGCAGCAGGGATAGCTTATACCCGTGCTGGGAACTTTCGTGTATCCCCGGAGAGCCAGCTAACAACGGCGACGGGCGATCCAGTGCTGGGTGAAAACGGACCAGTAACCCTGGTTGGCACACCAATCTCCATCAGTGCAGACGGAACGATTTCAGTCAAGGGGGCAGTAGCAGGCAAACTGAACATTGTTGAATTCGATGCAGCGACCCAGTTGCAAGATGCGCAGGGGATGTACACCAAGGCTCCAGCAGGTGCAGGAAAGCCTGCCACCCGTTCCAGTGTGCGCCAGGGAATGCTCGAGAACTCCAACATCAATCCGGTGACCAGTGTGGTGGAGTTGATTGAAGCGCAACGTGAGGTGGAAACGATGCGCCGTGTTCTCACAATATTTAATTCTGAGCTCGATAAGACTGCATCGCAGGATCTGCCACGTATTAGCTAGAAGCCCATACTCGAAAGGATAAACCCATGTTTCGTGCACTTTATACAGCAGCCAGCGGCATGACGGCACAGCAGTTGAACCTGGATAATATTGCTAACAATCTCGCGAACTCCAGTACCACCGGCTTTCAGGCGCGACGGCTCCAGTTTTCTGATCTGCTGTATCAGAATGAAATCATGCCAGGGGCAGCTGCAACCCAGCAAACAACGATCGCTGCCGGTTTGCAGATCGGTCTAGGCACTCGTCCGGGCGCGACGGAGATCATTCAGACCCAAGGGGCGCTAGCGACTACCGGTAACGCACTGGACCTCGCCATTCAGGGGGCAGGCTTCTTTCAGATTCTGTTACCAAATGGAGAAACCGGATATACCCGGGCAGGGTCATTTCATTTGGATTCAACCGGAGCAATGGTTACTGCAGACGGAAATCCATTGCAGCCTGCCGTTACCATTCCTGCCGATGCAATCAGCATAACCATTGGCAGCGATGGAACAGTCAGCATTACGCAATCCGGACAGACGCAGGCCTCTCAAGTGGGATCTATCCAGACCGCACTTTTTATAAACCCCGGAGGATTGAATAGTGTGGGTAACAATACGTATCTGGCTACGATCGCATCAGGCGACCCCATCATTGGCACTCCAGGCGGAGCGGAAGGGTTGGGCTCTCTGCAGCAGGGAATGCTAGAGCAATCGAATGTGAGCGTTGTGGACCAATTCGTGCAGATGATACTGGCACAACGGTCCTATGAGTCAAATTCGCGGGTGGTGAAGGCGGCAGATGAAATGTTGCAGCAGCTAAACCAATTGGCACAGTAACGCATGATGAGGCAAAAAACTATGACAAAGAGGTTCATTGCGTGGCTGGTCATTGGAGTGGCACTGACGCAGGAGGCGGCTCAGGCCGGGGTAAAGCGTAGTTTCATCCTGTCTGAGCAGCAAGTAGACCAAGTGATCGAAGAGAATTTTATAGCAAGAGGGAGGAATCTTATCGGAGTGCATGTATTGTTGCCGGCGAATATATTTACCGCCATTCCATATCCAGTTGTGGATGTCAGTTCAGTAGATAGCTTGCCAGAGATCAAAGGGGATGGGGGGGGAGAAACTCGTTTTGCTGTACGAATGGTCTGTCGCCAGATGGGTACATGTCTGCCGTTCTATGCAATTGTGAGTTGGCCAGTAGGAAAGCGTGGCCAGGAGTTGCAACCACCTGCACATGCAGAGCCTGCAACGTATTCCCAAAATAATGTCATGATGCGCATTGGGACCTACGCCAAACTGTTACTGGATGACGGCTCAATGCATATTCAGATTGCAGTGATCTGTTTAGAAAATGGCGCAGCGGGCAAACGTATTCGAGTGACCACTCCAGATCACAGACAGGCGTATGTAGCACAGGTCATCAGCGCGGACCTACTGCGAGGGAGTTTCTAAAATGCGAATGACTGGCGCACGATATCTCGGAGGTTGCGGCTTGATACTCGCGCAGACCTTTGCGTTGGGAGCCACGAGGGCAAAGGCTCATGTCAATAGTTCAGAGCAGCTGCGAGCCGCCTATCTTGCACGGTTGCAGCAGAATGTACCGACAGCAATGACTGAAGAGCGTACGGTGGGTAGCCTGTGGACTCCTCAGAGTACACTGGCCGATCTGGCTGCAGACTACAAAGCGCGCAATCTGAATGACACCGTTACCATCCAGATCGCGGTTCAGACTACTGCAGCGCAGACTGGCACCGTGAACACATCACGAGCATTCACTACGAGTTCAGGGATAACCGGCATTATGGGCCGTTCGCCGGCGGCGACCAATCCTCTGTTATCCGGACAGTCTTCCACCGCGCTCAAGGGATCGGGGCAGGCCGCTTCCAATACAACCTTTACAACAAGCTTGACCGGGCAGGTTATTGCTCTGCTGCCCAATGGAAATCTGGTGGTGGAAGCGCAGAGAGCGATCCTGATGAACAACCAACACGAAAACATCGTAGTCCGCGGCATGATCCGCCCTGGCGATATCGGTCCAAACAATACTGTGGCGTCGACTGCACTGAGCAATCTGGAAATCGAGATGAAGGGCAAAGGGATCATCTCGGATGGAGTGCGTCCACCAAACTTCATTACCAGGGCGGTCCAATGGCTATTCAATTTCTAATTCGTAGATCAAGCCGTTTTGCACTACTGTTGGGTGCTGTGCTTTGCTGTTCCTATCCGCTCTCCGCCGTGCAGTCCAGTCGCAAGGTATTGATTCGTGACATTACCCAGATTGAAGGTGTTCGCAATAATCAGTTGGTGGGCTACGGGCTAGTCATTGGACTGCGTGGTACGGGAGACCGCCAGCAGACATTTTTTACCGTGCAGACATTGGCAAATGCAATGCAACGTATGGGCGTACAGATTGCTCCTGGTGTGGTTGTGGTGAAGAACGTAGCGGCTGTATTTGTGACAGCGGAACTTCCGCCGTTTTCCAGAACCGGAATGAAGCTGGATATTACTGTATCGTCAGTTGGCGATGCGAAAAGTCTCGAGGGCGGCGTCTTGCTGCTCACCGCACTGCGCGCAGCCGATGGGGAGGTCTATGCGGTTGCGCAGGGACCCTTGATCATTGGTGGCTATTCAGAGGGAAACACGGGAAACGGTAAGACTGTAAATCATCCTACGGTGGGCAGAATCTCATCCGGAGCAGTGATTGAACGCGATGCAGCGGTTGACTTAAAGGAGTTTCATACTATATCTCTTCTTTTGCTCAATTCGGATTTCACCGCGGCAAGTGATATTGCTAATGTAATCAATAAAGATTTTTCGAAGCTCATCGCCAATGCGATCGACAGCCGCAAGATTGATATTGACGTAGCAGCAAGTGGCGAAAGCTCCGTTCCCATCCTCATCTCGCGTGTACAGAACCTTGCCATCCAGATGCAAGCTCCTGCCAAAGTGATTGTGAATGAGCGCACCGGCACGATTGTAATGGGCGGTGATGTAAAGCTGTCACCAGTTTCGGTCATTCACGGTAGCCTTACTATCCAGGTGGAGACAATTCAACTGGTTTCGCAGCCGCCCGCATTTTCCAGTGGCACCACGGTAACCATCCCGCAAACCACTGTCACGGTAAAGGATCCGCCCGCTCAGTCGATTCAACTGGAAGAGGGCGCGAATGTTGAGGAGCTCATCAAGGGTCTCCATGCAATTGGAGCAACCTCTCATGACATCGTCGCGATATTGCAGGCCATCAAGTCGGCTGGCGGATTGCAAGCCGATCTGGAGATTATCTGATGCTGGAGACGCCATTGTTAAATCTCATTGACGGGAGTACTACTGCTACGGACGCTCATACTCAGATAGCGGAACAGTACCGGGAGGGTGCCAAGATTGAGAATTCTGCCAAGGACTTTGAGTCCTTGCTGTTGGGAAACTGGCTACAGCAGGCAGAGGAGAGTTTTGCCAAGCTACCTGGCAGCGATGATGAAGAGAATTCCGGTTCGGTAACAGCACAGTTTCAGGGAATTGCCATGCAGTCGCTGGGCACGGCAATTACTGCTGCCGGGGGGATTGGCCTGGCTAAGATGATCTCCGGCCAGTTGCATACCGTTGCCGAAGGAACAGCTGCAGCAGAGGCTGCAATGAGTCTTCCACACTCGTAATGCGTGTCCGATGACGACTTATCGGTGGGGACTGAAAAAATTCTGGAACCTGCCGATAGACGTACCGGAGCCATAGGGGGTTGAGATGAAGATAGAGTTAGCCGGATTGGCTGCAAATCAGCCGGCCATCGAGCAGAGCACGAGGCAGGCATCAAATAGTAGCTCGGTAGCCGGGTCGACGACCGCAGAAGATAGGACGACCCTCAGTTCGGATTGTTCGACAGTGCAGTTGCTGGTGGAGCAAGCCCTGCAAATGCCCGCGGTTCGGCAGGATGTAGTGGCGGCGGTACAGCAGCAAATCCGCAGTGGGGTGTACAAGGTGAATGTCGGCAGGATTGCGGATGGCATTATCAGAGAGAGCAACGTCTAGCAGGTTCTGGCCGGTTCGTCTAACGGAATATTCGGTCAAGGAAGAAGTAGATGATCGGCGAGACATCGCAAGCACGTGATGAATCTGTAGCGATCTACCTGCAACAGCTGCAGGCACTCGCCGTTGAGATACAGGTTGCGATGGACGCCATTGCAGGCAATGCGTTGTCTACGTTGGAGGAAAGTGTGGCGAAACAGGAGATAATCTGTGCCAGACTGTCTGCTATGGCAAAGTCGGCGGATGTGAGCCTGCGCTCGCTGCCTGTATCAATTCCACGTTGCCTGGACGGTAGTGTCGAATTCAAGATCGTCACCGCCAGTGCGGCCATTCGTACCTTAAATCTGCAATATGCATCTCTGTTGAAACATTCCGGCCGATCTATCCGCTTGCTCACATCGCTATGCAGGAGTCACAGTGGCCAAATACAGGAGGATCGCGGACATAGGTTGAAGCGCCAGACCTGGTCCTGCGAAATGTGAACGTATGTCACTAAACGCATCTCTCAACATCGCCGTGCAATCGCTGCTGGCTGATACGGGCGCATTACAGGCCACAAACAACAACATAGCAAATGCAAATACGGTAGGTTATTCGCGCCAGACCGTCACCCCGCAGGAAGCAGCACCCTACACGGATGGCCAAGGCAATGGAGTTGTGCTCGAGGGGTATCAGAGCATTCGCAGCGAGATATTGCAGCGGCAGATAGAGCAGCAGACACAGGAACAGAGCTCTGCTGATGCTCAGCAGGCGAATCTGCAGCAGATTCAGACTGTTTTCACCACTTCAACTGAAGATATCGGCACCCAGATGTCGGCACTCTTCTCCAGTATTTCAAACTTATCTACCGATCCTACGAACTCTTCGTTGCGGCAGAGTGTGCTGACGTCCGGAGAGAATTTGGTAGCGGCTTTTCATACAGCCTCCAATGCATTAGCTACGCAACAGGCCGGACTGAATACGCAGGTTACGCAGGATGTAAGTGATATTAATTCACTGGCTCGGCAAATTGCAGCGTTGAATCCGCAGCTGACGGCACTCAAGCAGAGTGGTCAGGATGGCGGTACGCTACAGGACCAGCAGGATCAGCTGTTGTTGAGTCTGTCGAAGCTAACGAATATATCTGTAACCCAGACAGAAAATGGTGAAACTCTTACCACGGGCAATGGAACAGCGCTGGTGGTGGGTGGGGAAAGCTTTGCCTTGCAAACAACCACGAATAGCGATGGTGTGCAGCAGGTGACGGACCCTGCAGGTACGAACATCACATCAGCGATTTCAGGCGGCGACCTTGGTGGCACGCTTCAAGTGTGCCACCAGACTATTCCGGAGTTGCTTACCTCGCTCGATACACTGGCCAATCAGTTTGGCACCGCTATGAACGCCGCGCAGGCCGAGGGGTATGACCAAAATGGAGCAATGGGCGGCAATCTCTTCACGCTGCCAGCTGGGGTCGCAGGATCGGCGGCTGATATTAACATGGCTACGACCGATGTATCTACAATTGCCGCCAGCTCGGACGGATCATCTGGCAGCAACGGAAACCTGGCCAATCTCACCGCGGTACAGACCACTAAATTGGCCACAGGTGCCACCCCCACCGATACCTACGCAAACATGGTGTATCAAGTGGGCAGCCTGACAGCGAATGCAACGGCAGAATCAACTGCTACGGCTGCCAGCCTGGTGCAATTGAATGATCAACGCAACTCTCTTTCCGGTGTGTCAATCGACGAGGAGTCAACAAACCTCATTCGTTATCAGCAGGCATATGAAGCAGCTGCGCGAGTGGTGACTACTATCAGCAACTTATTTGATGTCACCATGAGCATGGGAACCAACGCGGCATCCTAGGTCGCGATCAGTTGTTATGAGAGGAGTGGATATGCGCGTTACCAATTCAATAGCTGATATGCAGTACGACATGCAACAGAGTCAGCAGGATCTCTCAGTGGCACTGGAGCAGGTATCGACGAGCAAGCGCGTAAACCAGCTCTCGGACGATCCATCTGCATCGGCTAATATGGTGCGTTCACTCGCAGCATCGACCAATGTAGACAGCTATACCCGCAATGTAGACTCGGTTCTCGCAAAGCTGCAAACGGCCGATTCAGCCCTAAGCTCTGTCGTGACATCACTAAACCAAGCTGTTACGCTTGGCACGAGCGGCGCAAACAGCACCATGACTGATGCTAATCGGGAGGCGCTGGCGATGCAGGTGCAAGGGATACTCGCAAATGTAGTGGCGCAGGCTAATACCTCATACCAGGGGAGTTATATGTTTGCCGGCTCCGATACCAGTACGATGCCCTTCACTTCAGACGCAGCCAGTATAGGCGGCTATGTTTACAACGGGAATAGCACGGTAAACCAAGTTCAGGTAGGAGATTCTATAAGCGTAGCCACCAATGTGCCGGGGGATCAGATATTCAACTCCGGTGCTAATGTAATCGGATCGCTCGCGAACTTGATAAGCGTGCTGCAGAGCGGGACCCTGACGGATATTGGCACGGCCACTATCGCGGTCTCTACTGCCTTGAACTATGTCAGCCAGCAGCGTGTGCCCCTGGGCAATTCCATCGCGCAACTGAACTCGCAGGAGAGCTATCTGAATCAGGAAACTGTGACGCTTTCAACACAACAGACATCATTAGTTGGTATAGATCTGGCGACAGCAGCCACCAATTTATCTCAGGCAGAAACGACAAATAACGCCGTGCTAGCAGCGGCGGCAAAAGTTTTGCCACAGACGCTGCTGGATTATCTGCAGTAAAGAAAGAAATAGTCCACACGGACTGAAACCCGTGAGACGTTTGGCCGATAAGCTCTGTGTCCAAAAGCGGCCCTCCTCGACAACAACGCGGTTCAATTCCAGACCAACGTCGATGCCGAGTTTAGAACAAAAATGTTGGCAAATAAAAGGAGTATCACTCAATGGCACTCACAATTCTGAACAACATCTCCGCACTGAACGCGGAAAATTCACTTTCCACCACTCAAACTAATCTGCAGAAAACCCTCACTCAGCTTTCTACCGGCTTGAAGATTAATTCCGGTTCAGATGATGCCGCTGGCCTGTCGATCGCCAATGGCATGCAGGCAAACATCGCGGCTCTCACCCAGTCGCAACAGAATGCGAGCAATGGCGTCGGAATGCTACAGACTGCTGATGGTGCATTGTCGCAGGTTACCACTTTATTGAACCGCGCTGTCACGCTGGCAACGGAAGCATCGTCTGACAACATCACCACTGGCACCGGCAGCCAGGCTGATGCGCTCAACACCGAATTTACGTCAATCATGAGCGAAATTGACCAGATCGGCGCCTCCACCAACTTTAATGGCCACGCGGTCTTCTCTGCTACCGATCCCACGACCAACACGGTATTCATCAGTGACGGCACGACTGCGGCAGGTGCAAATACCGACATTACGACCTCGATCGGTGCGCTTTCGTCCAAGGCTCTTGGGTTGGACAAGGCAGATCTTTCCAGCACGACGGATGCTCAGGCAGCGCTGACGCTCGTTAATACCGCCGTCAACACCATCTCTGCACAGCGCGGCGTGATCGGCGCCTCGGTCAATCGGTTGCAGGCAGCTAGCAACGTGATGAGCGCGCAGGTGCAGAACCTGACCAGCGCGTCCAACAGCATCCAGGATGCCGATATTGGCAAGACGGTTGCGAGTATGACACAGTACAACATTCTCCAGTCCACCGGTATGGCTGCGCTGCAGCAATCGAACCAAGCACAGCAGGCTGTGTTGAAGCTGGTTCAGTAACCCAAAGCAAATTGATGAGGTGGTGGCCAAGTGTCACCACCTCAATTCTATTGCGGCTAATGAACCCTCTTACGCGGCCGAAGTATGAAGTGCCGGCCAGGTAAATTGCATGAGTAGTGTATCTACTGTCAACTCGCTTTTGTCTTCGACTGACACGTCAACCTCCTCTGTTGATATCAGTTCGATATTGGCGGCATCCTCCGGGACAGGTACCTCCGCGATTGATGTTACCTCTGCGGTTGCGGCGGCACTCTATGCAGATCGTGCAGGCGAGCGGATATGGCAATCAGAACAGACTACGCTGACAAGTCAGACGACGGCTCTAAAGGCAATTCAGGCGGCCACGGCAAAGCTATCTACTGACATTGATTCGCTCAACAGTCTTTCAGGACCACTTGCTGCACGTACGGTTACGTCATCCAATTCGAGCTCCGTTACGGCAGCTGCTGCAGCCGGCACTATGACAGAAAATCATTCTGTCGCTGTTGGTAATCTAGCCACAACTGCTTCGTGGTATTCAGATATTGCAAGTAGCGCTACCTCTTCACTGCCGACATCGTCTTTTACCATCACTACCGCCGCGGGTGCTTCTGCCACCATTACGGTTGGGAGTGGCATCGATACATTGGATGACGTCGCGGACGCAATCAATGGTAAGAACCTCGGTGTGAAGGCAACTGTAGTGAGCGATTCTACAGGATCCCGGCTTGCCATCATCAGCGAGGCATCCGGAAGTGCAGCGGACTTCTCGATTACCTCTGCGCCTGCAACAGGTACGTCATGGTCTTCACCATCCATTACTAGTGGTGAGACGCTTGGCACCAATAGTTTTACGTTGACTATTGGTGACACTACTTCCACTATTACAACAACCGAAGGCGAATCGCTGAAGGATGTTGCTTCTGATATCAATGGCCAAAGCCTTGGCCTGACGGCCAGTGTAGTTAATGATACAAACGGATCGCATCTTTCCATCGTCAGTAGTGATGGGACCATGCCCTTTACAATCAGCGAAGCCAGCTTTGGTTATTCACAGGCTGTCGTAGGTGAAAACGCATCTCTCACCGTAGATGGTGTCCCCATCAGCAGTGTGAGTAATACTGTTGCCGGGGCAATACCTGGAGTTACGCTCAATCTGGTGAGTGCAACGTCTGTCGTAAACCCTGTAGACCTCGCAGTGACTGCGGACGCGACGCAGATATCAACAGCGATCAATCAATTTGTTACTGACTACAACACCGCCATAGGGCTGGTGAATGCTCAGTTCACCTATAGCAGCAGCACATCATCTCAGGGGGTACTTGGATCCGATCCAACTGTGCGAGCTTTGCAGAACTCCCTGATGCAGGCTTTGACCTATGTCTACACGCCGTCCTCGGGGACCTCCACTGTCTCAGACCTCGGCTCACTGGGTATCACGCAGAACACAGATGGAACCCTGGCGGTCGATTCCGCCACGCTCAGCTCCGCCTTGGCGAACAATGGCACTGATGTGCAGAACTTTTTTCAAGGAACGGAGCTCAATGGATACGCCGCTTCAATATCAAGTAGTCTCAGCAATTTCACGAATTCTGGAACAGGTGCGTTTACCGTGGACCTAAATAGCATCAACGCAACGAATACAAGTCTGACGGAGGAGATTAACGACTTCGAGACAAATTACATCGCAAATCAGCAGACAATTCTCACAGCTATGTACAGTAAGGCCGAAATTGCACTCCAACAGCTGCCTACTGAACTGGCGCAAATTCAGGCCGAACTAGGCGATAACACAAAGAGTAGCAGCTAATGGTTTCAAATGAAGCGCAACAACTTTACCGTAAATCGGCGATTCAGGGCGCTAGCCCGATAGGTCTGGTGATTGCGCTGTATGACAGGCTGTCAGCTGATTTGCGACGTGCAGCTGAGGCAATTCGTAATCATGATATTGAAGGCCGCTGTGCTGCACTGAATCACGCGTCAGCTGTGCTGGGGCATTTAGAGAGCTGGATAGACGCAAGGACTGACAATAATCTTGCTGAAAGCCTGTCTTTATTTTATTGCTATTTGCGAACCAGGATGATGGAAGCTGCGCTCCAGCAATCAGCTGCATTGCTAGAGGAGCAGATATATCTGATTCTGCAGGTCAGAGCAGCATGGCAGCAGCGAGATGGTGTGCTCACCGATTGGTTAGCTAGAACTGCCGATGTAGATGCAGAACCATCTACCGGGAGCATGCGCAGTATATTCTCTCAATCCGCTTGAAGGAGCTGTACTGATTATGCTTTGGGCTACCACCCTAGTTAAGATTACAAGGGAGTTCCCCGGACGACCGGAGGGGAACTCGAGATGAAGAAGAGCGCTTTTGCGGGAATTATCCTCGCGCTAGCCGGTATTGCTACTGGCCTATATTTCGATGGAGGCCATGTTGCCCAGATGCTGCAGCCCACGGCAGCGCTTATTGTGTTTGGTGGAACTTTGGGAGCAGTCATCGTCCAATTTCCATTTGCTACCGTGATGAAATCAATTGCGGAGTTGAAGGAAGTATTTCTCGGCAGCAACGATCCTGCACCCCAGCTTATTGCTGATCTTACGGGCTACACATTGCGGGTTAGACGGAACGGAATTCTCTCGCTTGATTCAGAGTTGGAAAGCATCCAGGATCCCTTTCTGCAGAAGTGTCTGACGTATGCCGTGGATGGTGCACATACTGATGATTTGCGCCAGACGATGGAGCTTGCCATGGAGGCGGAGGAAGAGAAGGAGGATGCATTATCCGCGGTCTTTCAGGCCGCTGGTGGATACGCTCCGACGATCGGAATTCTAGGTGCTGTAATTGGGCTAATCCAGGTGATGCAGCGTCTGGAGAATATCAATGAAGTGGGCAAGGGAATTGCCGTCGCGTTCGTTGCCACTATCTATGGTGTAGGCGCGGCAAATCTGCTCTTTTTGCCTTGTGCCGGTCGAATCAAGACAGTAATGCATCGTCGCCAGGTGTTGCGCGAACTCATGCTGGAAGGCGTCATAGGCATTGTAGCCAATACCAATCCACGCGCACTGGAGAAGAAGCTCTCAGCCTACTTGCACGAATCGCGCTCTGCATCTAGTGCCATATCGGTTGTCAGATGAAGCGTTGCAGGCATAGTGAAGAACATGTGCACCATGAGCGTTGGCTGGTATCGTACGCGGATTTTATGACCTTGCTGTTTGCATTGTTTGTCGTCCTGTTTGCATCATCACATCATGATAAACAGGCCATCAGGAAAGTCTCTGCTGCCGTCCGCAATGGGTTTCAGGATATGGGAGCATTTTCGATGGGGAAGCGTGAGGAGTGTAGCGACAAACCGGCACTAGATGGGGCCGATGCAACTTCGAAAGAGGAAGATGCTGCAGAAGAATTCTTTCCCGTGGCACAGGGCGGCGGCATTGATGTGGTAGCGCTGCAAGAGAAGCTAAACAAGGCTCTCGGAAAAGAAATTGAGCGCAAGGAAGTGGCAATGCGCATGACGCCGGAAGGATTTGTCATTAGTCTGCATGAACTGGGCTTCTTTGATAGTGGACAGGCGCAGTTGCTGCCAGGAGCTGCAGATAAGATTAAGCGATTAGCGACCGTACTGATGCAATATGGTCTGGATATGAGGGTGGAGGGGCACTCTGACAATATACCTATTCATAACTCCCAGTTCAATTCCAACTGGGATCTTTCAACCGCTCGCGCCATGGCTGTATCGATGATGCTACTCAATGATTCCGGCTTCGATCCTAAGCGCATGTCTATCGCAGGCTATGCTGAGTATCATCCCGTAGCAAGTAACGATACGCCCGAGGGACGGCGGTCAAATCGCCGGGTCGATATTGTGATTGTGGCGGTCGATAAGTCTGCTCCAATTCAACCAGTCATGCAGCCTACGACGTCTTCCGTGCAGCATGCATCACCTGCTCCGTAACCCAGTCCGTCCAGATAGCCTCTGCTCCAGTGCAGACTAGCGAAGCTCCGTCCAGGATGGCATCCACAAAGTTTTCCACCAATGGGAAATGTACATTTGCGTGTGTCGGCAATATTTCAACATGGCCGGCAATGCGAAGCTGTGGGCCACTAAGTGAATCAAGATTCATCTCACCTTCAGTTCCAATTACACGAAACTGATCGCGCTCGATTCGTGAATTCCAACGGACATCCACAACCCCATGCATTCCTCCTGCGTATTCAGTGACCACTGTCGCAGAATCCTCAACCTGCAGAGAGTGAACGGCGTTAGAAAGCAATCCAGTAGCTCGCAGTGGTCGGCCAAACAGGAAATTCATTGTGTCAATGCGGTGGGATCCGATGTCGTAGAGCGGGCCACCGCCTGCCATGGCCGGATCCCGGAGCCATGCGCGCTCCTCGCTCTCAAGCCAACCGTGACAGTTTGCTTCTGCGAGCACCGGCTGTCCAATCTCTCCCTGCGCAATCAATTCCTTAGCGCGAATCAACTTGGGAAAGAGCCTTCGATAGTAGGCAGCGCCAAATAGTTTTCCGCTCAGCTTACTGGCGGTAACCATGCGTTCTGCTTGCGCAAGGTTCATCGCTACTGGTTTCTCGCACAGCACGTGCTTGCCGGCCTGTAGCGCAGCCAGGGTGTACTTGGCATGCAACACTACAGGCGAAGAGATGTACACCGCATCGATTGTGCCATCCTGCAGTGCGGCATCTAACGTGGTCCAAGCTGTAACATGCGGATACGGAATTGCCTTGCGTGCATCCCGCGTGACGACGCCATAAAGCACGCTACGTGGTTCTGCCAGAATGGCGGGGATTACCCGCTTCTGCGCGATATCACCAACACCGACTACTAGCCAGTTCACCATTGTGTCCTCATGCAGCCCTCAAGCAAGGGCTTCTCTCCATGCTTACCCGTACTGCATCTCTTGTCCAGCGGGAGAAAAGCAAGGTGCAGTTTTTGCGCGATTGGGGCTAAAATAAGTCTCCCGCTCGCGCGGTAACTTCCCGGAGGAATCATCATGGCATCATCAACGCTGAAAGCCGTCAGCACCATTCATCATTGGATCGGCGGAGCATCTGTCGAAACCAGATCCGGCCGCACCGGCGTGGTTTGGAATCCCGCTACCGGCGAACAGCATGCCCAGGTTAATTTCGCCACGGCGACTGAAGTAGATGCGGCGGTGGCTACAGCGAAAGCAGCATTTCCGATGTGGCGTGCTACGTCGCTTTCGCGCCGCGCAGAGGTCATGTTCAAGTTGCGTGCGCTATTGGAAGAGAATAGTGGGAGGCTAGCCGAGATTATTTCCACAGAAAACGGTAAGACGCTCTCCGATGCTGCCGGTGAGGTAGCGCGGGGTATTGAGAACGTGGAGTTTGCCTGCGGTGTTCCCCATATGCTGAAGGGCGGGTATTCAGAACAGGTTAGTTCCGGTGTTGACGTCTATCAGATTCGCCAGCCGCTTGGTGTTGTCGCGGGGATCACGCCCTTCAACTTTCCTGCGATGGTTCCGCTGTGGATGCTCTCGAACGCGATTGCCTGTGGTAACACCTTTGTGCTGAAGCCATCTGAAAAAGTTCCTGGAGCCAGCATGCTGATTGCTGAACTAGCCCGCCAGGCTGGTGTGCCTGATGGGGTGTTAAATATTGTTCACGGAGATAAGGTTGCAGTGGAGCGGTTACTGGAGCATCCGGACGTGAGAGCGCTGAGTTTTGTCGGTTCTACGCCTATCGCTAAGGCGATTTATGAGACAGGCACACGGAATGGCAAGCGTGTGCAGGCTCTGGGTGGTGCAAAGAACCACATGCTGGTGCTGCCGGATGCGGATGTGAATATGGCGGCTGACGCAGCTGTTTCCGCGGCATACGGCGCTGCCGGTGAACGTTGTATGGCTATTTCTGTGTTGGTAGCTGTGGGTAACGTAGCTGAGCCGCTGATTGATGCCATTACGCAGCGGATTGCGAAGATTAAGGTTGGACCTGGCAACGAGAGGTCGAGCGAGATGGGACCGCTGATCTCCCGCGAGCATCGCGACCGCGTTGCATCCTACCTGGATCATGCGAAGACAGAAGGAGCGACTATATGCGTGGACGGACGTAAGGACGCGGCCACCAATGGCAAGGGCTTCTTTCTGGGAGCGTCATTGCTGGATAACGTTAAACCTGGAACAAAATGCTATAACGACGAGATCTTTGGACCCGTGCTAAGTGTAGTGCGCGCCAAAACCTATGCAGAGGCTCTGCAAATCATCAACAGCAACCCCTATGGCAATGGCACTGCTATTTTCACGCAAAATGGTGGCGCGGCACGTCAGTTCCAGTTTGATGTGGAGGTAGGCATGGTCGGCGTGAATGTTCCCGTACCGGTACCGGTTTCGTATTACAGCTTCGGTGGATGGAAGTCATCGCTCTTTGGCGATTTACACATGTATGGTCCGGAAGGCGTGCAATTTTACACGCGGAGCAAAGTAGTGACTAGCCGTTGGCCCGATCCGGCACATAGCAAGGTGGATCTCGGCTTTCCGCAAACTCGCTAACCTAAATATCGGTTGGCTTCTGTTGCGCTGTTTCTTGCGCAGCGCAGACGGTTGCCGCAAGTAATAAAATTACTATGGAGGATCTCAGATTCATATCAACTCTCTCTGGCGCCGCAAACTATTATGCTCCAAGGCCTTCTTCTTTCAGCACCTGCGTATAGGCGGGCAGCGTCAGGAAGTCCACAAACTTTGGTGCGCGGATGAGTTCGCGCATCAGCTTCGCGGCTTTTTCGTAAGCCTCATAGCGAACTGGATCCACGCTCGGCTTAACCTTTGCCAACTCGTCGTTGATGGTAGCTTCTACTAGCGCAATGTCAACCGTGTGGCCATCGGATAGCTTCGCCCCGTGATGCACCCACTGCCAAAGCTGTGCGCGGCTAATCTCTGCGGTTGCCGCGTCTTCCATCAAGTTGAAGAGCGGTACGCAACCAATTCCGCGTAACCACGCTTCTATGTACCCGAGGCCTACTGCGACATTCTGCTTCATGCCTGCGTCGGTAATCGCTCCGACAGGAATCTGTAGCAGATCGGCGGGGGTGACATGGTAATCCTGCAATTGTTTGTTGATCTGGTTGGGCTGCGGCATGAGGCGATTAAATATCTCCATCGCCACGGGTACCAGTCCGGGATGGGCGACCCATGTACCATCATGTCCATCCCCTGCCTCGCGTTCCTTGTCAGTGCGGACCTGCGCGAGCGCCTTCTCATTAGCAACAGGATCACTTTTGATTGGAATGAAGGCTGACATGCCGCCCATGGCCCATACCTTGCGTCTGTGACAGGTCTTGATCGCCAGCTTTGAATAGCTCCGCATGAAATGCGTTGCCATGGTCACTTGAGCGCGATCTGGCAGAATAGCATTCGCATCGTTCGCAAACTTCTTGATAAAGCTGAAAATGTAATCCCAGCGGCCACAGTTTAGGCCTGCAGAGTGCTCCCGCAGTTCGTACAGAATTTCATCCATCTCGAACGTCGCAAGAATCGTTTCAATCAGTACCGTTCCCTTGATGCTGCCTTGCGGTATGCCTAGGTTCTTCTGTGCGCGGATGAAGATGTCATTCCACAGCCGAGCCTCCAAGTGCGATTCCATCTTGGGTAAATAGAAGTAGGGACCGCTGCCGCGTGCCAATAACTCCTTGGCATTGTGAAAAAAGTACAGCCCGAAGTCGAAGATGGAGGCCGACATGGGCTCGCCATCTACTATGATGTGGCGTTCTTCCAGGTGCCAGCCGCGAGGCCGCACAAAGAGGACCGCTGTCGTCTCATTGAGAGCATAATTCTTCTTCGTCGCTGGATCGGAGTAGGTAATGGTGCGGCGCACGGCATCGCGCAGATTGATCTGGCCATCCAGCAGGTTGGCCCAGGTGGGGGTGCTGGAATCCTCAAAGTCCGCCATGAAGACCTTGGCACCGGAGTTCAGTGCATTGATGATCATCTTGCGGTCAACTGGCCCGGTAATCTCTACACGGCGATCCAGAATATCCTTAGGTAACGGGGCTACCGTCCATTTGCCATCGCGAATGGCTTTGGTCTCCGGAAGAAAATCTGGCCTTACTCCGGCATCCAGCAATTGTTGGCGCTCAACGCGTGCCGCTAGGAGTTCCTTGCGACGAGAGTTGAATATGCGCTGCAGATCGACGAGGAAGGCGACCGCTTCCGGCGTAAGAATGCCGGCATAGGTTCCGCTGATTGGGGCGTGAAACTCTACGCCGTCCAACTGGATCGGTTCTGTCATGCTTGCTCCTATTATGTCTGTATCTAGGCAAAGCGCATTGTGACGCGCCCGGCGTGCTTGAAGTTCACATCCACGCTTGAGTTTTCGTTGGCCAGTGTATTACCCGTCCAGCTTCCAGTGGTGATCCAGTCACCCTTCTTCAGGCCGCCAGTACGTAGCGATCCTTCATTAGCAAGATAAATGAGAAGCCGCACCAGGTCAGTGCCTGCAGGGTTGGATGCGGTACGCTCCACGCGCACGCTGCCATCTACAGCCAGCGTTACAGACTCGTTTGCGAAATCCAATGTTTTCCAGTCAGCGAACGCAGGTCCATATACAAAGCCACCATGCATCTGCATATCTCCGAAAGAAACAAATTTCTCAACCGTAGCAATATCAGTCAATGCAACTTCGAGAATTTCGATTGCAGGATGGCACGAGCTAATAGCTGCGGTCACTTCTTCTCTCGTATACGGCGTGTCCCGGGGCGGCAGATCGCTGCCAATGCAGAAGGCAATCTCAGCCTCGAGTCCGCGGAAACGGTGCCCTTTGAACGTGCTTCCGCTGGCGGCCATCCATGCAGCCGGCATCGGAGCGAAGAAGGGGATATCGGTCGGCGGCCCGCCAATCTTCCAGCCACCAATACACTCGTATGCACGCGTCATTTCGTCCTGTACTACATACGATTCTTCCAGCGAGGTGGGACGAAGCATTTCCGGCAGATTGCTGATCAACTCGCCTGTGCGTCGTGCATCCAGAAAAATATTTGCTGCCTGCTCAAGTTGCTCACGTCTTGCTCCGGTCATCTCATGCCTCGGGAAAATCTTTGGCGCTCAATAAAACGCTTCAGTTAGTTTGCATCCCTAGCGTGGCAGTGTGCAACCACGCCCGCCCGTGGTCTGCACATTTTGGGGCAGGCTCAGTAAATTGGCAAAGATGCGGTATGAGCCAGGTATGCCATCGGGCAACTGCCGGTAAAGGGCATATGCCACATAAACATAGGCTCCGCAGCCGCTGCGCGCATAAAGCAGACCGCCGCGCTGCGGGTCCTGGTCGTCATCGTGCGTCTCAGTTAGTGGTACAAAGTGCTCGTCCCATGTACGTAGGAAGGAGTGGCCGCGTTCCTCCACCCAACCATCAAAATCTTGCGACGTGATTTTGTTCGGCCAGTTCAATAATGGGTGTTCCGGAACGAGCAGCGTGACCGGGGCGTGTTCATCCACTACATTCTCTGCAAAGCTCGAGAGTGTAAATGGATACGGTGCCAGCGGGTGCTCAACTGTGCTCACGAAAGGCGCGGTGTTGTACTGTGTTACCACTACGCCGCCCCTGTCTACAAACTTGCTCAAGCGCGGCTGCAGTTGGGCGAGTTCTGGATGTGCGGTATAGGCGCGGACGCCCAGGATGATCTCGTCGTACGGTGACAATTCGGAGGTGGCCAGATCGCTTATGCTTAACGGATGCACCTGTATGCCCAGTGCAGTAAGCGATTGCGGCACATCGTCCCCGGTGCCCATTACGTACGCAACGTGCAGATTCGACGCAACGTGTATATTTACGCCGCTGGCGCGATAGGTGGCGGAACGGTATATGTTTGTAGGCGTTAGTCCAGGATATCCGACGGTCGTGTAGCCCTCGCTATACTGCTTGCCATTGCTCTCTGCAATCGCGGCGATGGAATAGACTTGCGCGGTGAGATGGACAGGCGTGACAGTGAAGTCAACTGTGGTCTCTTCCCCGCGATGAGTGAAGTGAAATGGCGCGCTTGCTGGTACGGAGTTCCAGCCTTCGGGCAGGTTGAGATGTACGGTGCCGCTACCGCCATCGGGCGCATTCCCGCGAACACGTGCAGTGAGATAAACAGTCTTTGCATCTAAAGGAATAATCCCGGCTGCAGGGGACAGTGCAATGGAGATTGCGGGTACGACAATCAACGGTTGATATACGACGCCCTGACCGACAATGCGGTGGGTGGTCTGGACGACTTCGCCGAGGGTAATGGGAACGCCGTTGTATTTAACGGTTGCCCACGCGGTCAGCGGATAAGGAGAGATGGATTGTCCGCGGAGTTTTGTGTCCACGATGTCGTAGTGCGGTTGCTCGAGGCTGGGACGGGTAAAGTAAGGCGCGGTTGGCGGCGCGTCATTAGGAATTGTTACCTGCGCATTGTGAATGAAAGGCTTGTTCTCTTCCAGACTGCAATCGGTACATCCGTGTCCGCTGGTATATAGCGGAGATGTGAGCCCGACGTTGATCGCTCCAGTGAGGATCGGTGAAGGAGCATTGACCTGAATATTTATATCGAGCTTCTCTTCCGGTATTACCGCAAGTTGAGTGTCGGTAGTCGATTGCAGGAGTGTGATTCCGCTTGTCGTGCCAGTAGCACTTACCACCTGTGCCCGGATGGAAAGTCCCAGCGCCTCGACAGCAGCATCGTTAAATTGAGCCTGCTTGCGCAGCAACTCCTCGCGAACACCATACTTTTGAGTTGTCGGCAATGACGACTTTTCGACCTGCGCGAGCAACTCATTTGTCTTCTTCAGCCCATTTGCCAGCAGCGGGGCGATTTTCGCAGTATCGCCCACGCTGTACTGCGCCATTGCCTCTGTTACATCCGTGTCGATGGCAGCGAGAGCCTGCGGCAATTTCTTATCCTGTGGCGCAAGTGATGCAATCCCCGCTAGCGATGTGTCGATTCCATCGAAGAAGCTATCTTCCTTGTCTTTTGTTTCCACCTTCGAACCGTACCGGTGATACGGCATATCAAACGCACCTGCCGGCGGCACTGCTCCGCCACCGTTCTGCGTCTTTTGCTCGCCTAGCCCGATGCGTGCAAACTGCAGATAACTCATGCCAAGCAGGGGACTATATGTGCCTTCAGGAATCACCACATTGGTTGCAGGTGCCTGCTTGCTCCACGTTTTGTCTATGTAGCTGTAGAACTTCGCCGGCGCATATTTCCCAGTTGCGTAGTCATAGATTCCCTTGGGCGAAATGGAGTATGTGGGCACACGTTCGTAAATCTTCAGCGGCTGCCAAGGTTGCAATCCTTCGGTCATTTGATCCGGACACACACTGGCATCGCCCGCTGCATTGAATACTTCTTGTGCCAGTCGTCCCGCCACCTGATGGTGGCCATGCCCATCCGTTACGCCGCCAATGAACACTGATGTCACGACCATCGGACGGTATATGCGGACGGCGCGTACCGCCTCGCAAAGCACGCGTTGGTAGCCCCAGTTCGCGAGCGTTTCGTCCATTGTCTTGGAGAAGCCGAAGTCTGCGACTGAACCCCACATCTGGTCTACGCCCAGGTATTGATCAGCGGAGAGTAATTCCTGTGTGCGGATTAGGCCGAGCGCATCGTTGAAGTCGCCGGTCATCACATTCTGTCCGCCCTCGCCGCGCGTCAGCGTCAGCATACCGGTGCGAACTCCCAGCCCGCGCGATTCGTACGTCAACATGCCGCCATCTTCGTCGTCCGGATGGGCCACAATCATCAGCAGGCTGGCGCGCGTATGTAGCCGCTGCAACGTTTGCCACAGCGCGGCCGCCCCTTGGTTGACCGGCAGTTGGCGGACCGTCTGCTGCGGCTGGATATAGGGGTTTTCAGCAGCCGTGTCTTGGGCATGAGCGTTCCAGCACAGAGCCGCCAATGCCACTACCGCCAGATATTGCAACCGTATAGAAATACGAACCATTGCAACCACTTTCTCATATTCTCATCCAGATGCGTGCGGCGAGCGTATACCAATAGATGGCCTTGGCTTCGCATCCAAACTGCGAAAACTGGTGTCATACAGTGTTAAGGAGTTTGCACATGTCGCAATTTCGGATTCCCCAGATTGCTTCCTCTGAAATTACACCCCGCGATGTTTTCGCCAATCGCCGTCAATTCATGGCCAGCGCGGCTGCTATTGGAGCAGGTACCGCCATGGCAGGCGGTCTCGCCCAGTTTGCGGCACCAGCGGTGCAGGCAGCGCAGAAACTGCAGACCGTTCCCGGCAAACTTACGACCACCGGAGAGGCGCTGACGCCCTACGGCAAAGTCACCACATACAATAATTTTTACGAGTTCGGCACGGACAAGAGCGAACCTGCGAAAAATGCACACACTCTGCAGACGCGCCCATGGACGGTTGCAATTGAAGGACTGGTGAAGCAGCCGCGCATCTTTGATATCGACAGCCTTCTGAAATACCGCCCTCTAGAGGAGCGCGTTTATCGCTTTCGTTGTGTGGAGGCATGGAGCATGGTGGTGCCATGGGATGGCTATCCGCTCTCGGAGTTCATCAATGCGTGTAATCCTCTGCCTGACGCGAAATATGTTCAGTTTCTTTCGCTACGAGACGAGAAGCAGATGCCGGAGCTCGGCAGCAGTGGATTCCGCGGAGCCTATTCGGAAGGCTTACGGATGGATGAGGCTATGCACCCGCTGACTCTGCTTACCTTTGGGTTATATGGGGAAGTGCTGCCTAATCAGGATGGTGCGCCGATTCGCCTAATTGTGCCATGGAAGTATGGCTTCAAGAGCGCCAAGAGCATTGTGAAAGTGCGCTTTCTTGCCAAGCAGCCATCCACCACATGGAATGATATGGGGCCGGAGGAGTATGGATTTTACTCCAACGTGAACCCGTCTGTAGATCATCCGCGCTGGTCGCAGAAGACGGAACGACGACTGACGGGTGGCTTCTTCCCGCAGATCAAACAGACACTGCCGTTCAATGGCTATGCTGACCAGGTCGCCAGCCTCTACAATGGAATGGACTTACGCAAGTACTACTGACTTTTTCCATGTCCAATCGCGCTATTGTTCTACTGAAGTGGATTGTCTTCCCACTGTGCCTGCTTCCTGCAGCACTCCTGGTGTGGTTCGGTGTGCATCAGGATCTTGGTGCGGATCCCGTAGCCGAAATTACGCACGTTACCGGTCACTGGACTCTGTACTTCCTGCTGCTCACTCTGGCTATTACCCCGGTCCGCCGCTTGTATCCCCGTTTGAGTTGGCTCATCCGCTTCCGCCGCATGCTCGGCCTGTACGCATTTTTTTATGCTACGCTGCATCTCTGCACATACGTCTTTCTGTTCTCCGATCTTGATGTGCCAGGAGCCATTGCGAATTTGCAGGCACATGATTGGGCTGGCTTTCGCACACAATGGGTGGTGCCGATTGCGACTATGAAAGACGATGTTGCCCGTCGCAAGTTCATCCAGGTGGGGCTTTTTTCGTGGATTCTGCTACTCCTGTTGGCTCTGACCTCGCCCACCTGGGTCATGCGCAAGCTGGGCGGCAAGAATTGGCGGTGGGTGCACTCGCTGGTCTACCTTGCTGCCATAGGGGGAGTGACTCACTTCTGGTGGCTAGTCAAGCCAGGCGTTCTCCGTCCTATGAAGGTGACCGTGGCGCTGGCAGTTTTGCTGTTGGCGCGCTTTGCGTGGTGGCTGCAGAAGAAGCACCGCAATCGAATGGCCTAAACTGCGCGGGCGGGAGCCACTTTCGCTTCCTGGCAAGAAGAGTGCAGTTTCACCGCGACTTTGTGTTTTGAAAAGGCGTCTAAGCAGGGCAGGGAGTATTCCATGCGCATTCTCCAAAGCTTTCATCTGGCAGTCGTTGTTGCCTTCGGCGTTGTTTCAGTCGTGCATGCGCAGATGAACCAAATGGCTTCTGAACCGGACGGCAACGCTCCGGTCATGCAATCAAGCGACAGTACTGCCCCTGCCAACCAGCAGCAGGCCTCACCAGCTACCAGGGCGGCGGCGCAAAGGCTCGCAGCTCGCGCGAAAGCTGCACCCGCTCACGTGACGGACACGCCGCTCAATGCAACCGAGCGAGCCCAGCAGATGCTGAACCGGTTTACCTTTGGCGCTCGTCCCGGAGAAGTGGAGAAGGTAATCGCGGGGGGGGTGCAAAGCTGGTTCGAGAAGCAGCTGCACCCCGATCAAATACCCGATGGCATATTGCAGAAACGCATCACCACTGAGTTTCCAGCGCTTGCATTGAAACCAGCCGACCTGCTCAGGCAGTTTCCCAATCGTTACCTTATTGACCAGGTAGCGCAGGGCAAGCAGCCCTATCCCACTGATCCCATAGAAGCTGGACTGTATGAAGTGCAGGTCTACAAATGGAATGAAGAGCGCGATCAACGGAACGCCGCCGGTCAGACCGTGCCACCACCCGTGTTGACCGACGAACAAATTGCGCAAAAGAAGAAAGACGATCAGGCAACCGCTGCGCGTATTGCTGGGCAACTCTTTGCATTGCCGAAGCAGGAGCGTCTGCTTGCTCTGATGAAAGTGCCAGTCGCAGACCGTATTGCCTTCGTGGACAATGTCGGCGGCGATCAGAAGCGGCTTCTGCTGGCGGATTTCACGCCGCATGAACGTGAAATTGTTGGGGGATTAGGCGCACATCTGGATTGCAGTGGCGTTGCGGTGCAGGAACTGCAACAGGCCAAACTGGAGCGTGCCATTCTGAGCGAGCGCCAGTTGCAGGAGGTGATGACCGACTTCTGGTTCAATCACTTCAATATCTACATCTACAAAGACCAGGACAAGATCTACACGCCCACGTATGAGCGCGATGCAATTCGCCCACATGCGCTGGGCAAGTTTCGCGACCTGTTACTAGCCACTGCAGAGTCGCCCGCCATGATGGTTTACCTGGATAACTTCACAAGCATCGGACCGGATTCCATCGTTAACGGAGGCAATAACACAAACGGAAAACGCGGCAATCGCGGACTGAATGAGAACTATGCGCGCGAAGTGATGGAACTGCATACCATCGGTGTGAACGGTGGCTACACGCAAACAGACGTTACCCAGCTAGCCCGCATCCTGACCGGCTGGGGTGTCGATCATCAGGAGTTGGGCGGCGATTTTCTGTTCAATCCGAAGGCGCATCAGCCCGGCAGCAAGCAGTGGCTAGGTCAACTGGTGAAAGAAGACGGCATGAACGAAGGATTGGATGCGCTCAAGACACTTGCCGCCAGCCCGAAAACAGCCCACTTCATCTCTACGCTGATTGCGCAACGCTTCGTAACGGATACGCCGCCGCCTGCGCTGGTTGACCGGATGGTCAAGACCTACTTGGGTAGCGACGGTGACATTAGTGCGGTACTGCGCACTATGGTGCAATCCCCGGATTTCAATTCACATCGATACTTCCGCAACAAGGTAAAAACTCCGGTGGAGTTTGTGGCTTCTACCTTCCGCTCTACTGCGACCGATCCGGCCAATCCTGGTGCATTGGTTGGCACACTCAGCCGGATGGGTATGCCGCTGTATGCTGCATTGCCGCCAACTGGCTATTACATCACTGCGGAGCAGTGGATGAACACCGCAGCACTAGTTGACCGGCTGAACTTCGCCGTTTCGCTGACGCGCAATGGTGTTGGCGGCATCAGGTTTGACGCGCCGCGTTTACTCGCACTAGAACTCATGGCGGAGCCTGCTCCTGCGGATGCTAAGCAGGGAAGAGTGGTGGCGACGGCGGCGTCTGTCACTCCGGAAATTCGCCGCAATGGTGCAGATCTGGCCCTCAGTGTGCTGGAGAATGCACTAATTGCCGGTAGCGTTTCCGATCGTACTCAGCAGTTCATGCATCAGCAGGCAGATCAGGTGCAGGCCAATCCGGCGAATCCGGCGAATCCGGCGGACCAACTGAATCAGCTTACCGCGCTGGTGCTCGGCTCGCCAGAATTTCAGATGCGCTAGATGAGGAGTAAGAATTGGCCCAACTTTGCGTTGTAGGCAAGAGCTGAACAACCCACTGCACAGGTCAATGCTCTCTGCATACATGTGCTCTCAGCACTATCTACATGCGTTTCTCGCCGGCTGCATCACTGCTCGCTGGTATTATTCAGCCCATCGAACAGGTCAGTTGTCACAGCCACGGCCTGTGGATCAGACGCAGCAGCCAGTACATAATGTTCCGTCTTGCCATTTTTCTCGAATGCGATCTTCGTTGTTTCTACCAGCGGCGCCTGCGAAGTATGCAGTCGGAATGCTGCAAGCTTGGTGTCCAGTACGTTACTGATATCAAGCTTCACGCTGTAAGGTGCGGGCAGCAGTGGCGGACGTCCTGGCAGAAAGAAATCTGTTGTCAGAAAATAGAGCCGTCGCGGCTGATGCAATTTCAGCCCACGCGAAAGCTGTTCAGAATAGCGTTTTGCCCGCCCAGCCCAATGGAACGCAGCCGTAGTGAAGAACGAAACCATGGTGTGATCAGGATGGGTATTGAGCGCGCCGTCGCCGCCAAAGGTCAGTACAACATCAGGCCGCCAGGCGCGGATGCGCTCCACTAACTGGCCCACAATCGTGGCAAATTCAGCGTGCTCCAACTGGGCGTCCTGGTAATCCAGCAACTCATGGCTGGTCACACCCAGCAATTCACATGACGCAACAAATTCGCGGCGGCGCATCGCCCCTAGCTCGGCCGGAGTCTTCGCTTCTCCGCGGTGGGTTGCTGCTTGTCCGTCGGTCAGGCAAATCACGCTGGTCTCTACGCCGCGTGCAGCAGCCAGAGCCAGCGCTCCACCAAATGCAAAACACTCATCATCCGGATGAGCGGTGACACACATTAGTCGAAGCGGCAAGGATTCTCCTTCGTGTTGAGTGTCACTGGTTCGGTAGGTTCATTGAGCGCGTCACTTTCAGTAAACTCCAGCGCCATCACCGATCCTCTGTCATCTACAGCAGCCACTGGCGCGAAGGTCTTGCGATGAAGAGGCGTCGGGCCGAACTGCGCCAGGGCGCGGCGATGAAATGGGGTACCGTACCCTTTGTGTGCGGCCAGTCCATACGCAGGGAACTGCTCATCCATAGTGCGCATCATCGCATCGCGATAAACCTTGGCCACTACCGATGCGGCTGCGATGGAAAGTGAAAGCGAATCGCCATAGATCAGCTTCGTCTGCGCGCAGGAATGGTCGATGCGCATGGCGTCAATGAGAAGATGGTCCGGCTCAATAGGCAAATGCTGTACTGCCAGCAGCATGGCCAGCCGCGAAGCCTGGTAGATATTGATGCGGTCGATGGTTTCTGCATTCACTTCGGCCACGGCCACGGCCACGGCCATCTCGCGGATCATACTGTCTAGGCGCTCGCGGTCTTCACGTTGCATCTGCTTGGAGTCTTTCAATCCAGCTTCAGCCAGAAGGTGCATATCTTCGGGCAGAATAACCGCTGCTGCCACCACCGGGCCAAAGAGTGCACCGCGGCCCACCTCATCCACCCCGGCAATTCGCTTGGCTCCGTGATATCGAAGTGCCTGTTCCGGAGCATCGGTGCAGACCAACATGCGCAGCATCTGCTGCTTGGTGGTCTGGGCGGAGACAGTCTTTGCCCGGCCACACACAGCCTTGCCTGGGGTCGCATTGCTGCGATGCGGCGGCTGTCGTGGGGCGCTGGAAATGGGGCTCTGCATAGGTTCCGTGCCCGGCACAAGGCCCGACGTAGCTGAGTTTATATCTCTTTTCAGTGAAAATTTATTTTCTGCAGGCAAACAGCCGTCGTATTCTGTGCTGACACCCCCCTGTCGCTTCCCCAGCCTCCGCCCGCGGTTTCTCGGATGGAAGGTCCCGATGCGCAGGGTCATGGGAGCACTTCATGACCGCTCGCTCTGTTCTACGTCACATCTGCACGGCCGGCTTTACCGCGAGTTTGTTGCTTACATTTTTACCGCTGAACGCTCAGCAGGCCGACCCTCCGCCAACCTCGGCTGCGCCAGCGGCAGAGGCGACTGCTACGTCGGCCACCTCCGTTCCTCCGCCGTGTAAGGGCAAGAAGTGCCCTAAGACTCCGAAGAAAAAGAAGACCAAGAAGGAGAAGCCGCCCAAGGTGACTCCCGCTACCATCACCCGTGGCACCTTCACGGTAGACGGCATTATTGGCAAGGCCGCGCTAAACTACAACATCCCTGACCTGAAGTTCATCTACTTCTACGCGCCGGGCATCGGCGTGGTCGTCGTCTCGGATAACAAGTTTCCGGGGGGCGTTGAGCAGAAGAATGCCTTTGACCGGCAGACCTTGACCATCAAGGCGGATGGTCACGATATGCAGCTTTACTCTGACGACGTATTGCTGGGAAAAAAAGCCATTGTGGGCAAGGGCGGCCAGAACAAGAAGCCGGAGTCTGCATGGGTTGCGTTGGATAAGAATTTTAGCCTGCCATCGCGCTTTCCCGTTGTTGGCTATGGCGACAAGCCCACTGCCCCCTACTCTTGGCCAGGTTCCAAGCTGAACGTGACGGTGAAAGGAATTGACGCTGATGCGCCTCCTGTTCCGGCACGGCTGACGCCCACACTAGCAGAGAACCCGTGTCCCAAAGGACAGGTTCTGATTAATGCGCCTGCGAAGGCAGCCACGGCCGCGGTGGCTACCTCATCCCCCGCGCCGAAGGGGCCGCCGAAGTGTGTGCTGGCGAAGGACGTTCCCGCTACCCCCACCCCCTATGTTCCGCTGGAGAAGCGCGCGCGCGAGTAATGCACTAGAGGGAGTGCTGCAGCATCTTCTGCCAGCACTACCAGTTGCGCCAGCCTGCCATTGCCCCCCCCGGTCCGGCCTGGCAGGGGATAAACGGGGTAGTGGTTGCGAAAAGGGCGTAAATCCGCGATACTTAGGTGTTGGGAATCGTAGCGTTTGCCGCGCACTCTGCGCGGGAGTTCAAGTGTATGCGCCTTCCCCGAATCCAAAGGTTTTATTGAGAGGACTTACCCTGTGTTGATGATCCGCCTGGCGCGCTTCGGCGCCCGCAAGCAGCCTTACTATCGCGTTGTTGTCATCGAGAAGGATCGCGCCCGCAATGGCCGTTCCATCGAAGTGGTAGGAACGTACAATCCGCGCACCAGCCCTGCAACTGTAGACCTGAAGCGTGAGCGCATCGAGTACTGGACCAAGAACGGCGCACAGCTCTCAGAGCGAGTGGGCAAGCTCCTGGCCCAGGCCCCGGCTGCACTTGCCGAGCCGGCTGCAACCGTCGCGTAACTTCGCGCGGTTGTTCTCCTGCCCCGGCGCAGATTTTCTCCCTCTAGAGCATTGCCCGTCCTTACGGGTACACATGGAGATTCCTGATGACCCAAGCAACGGAACCTGTTGAGAGCACCACGACCGGCGCACCTGCGCCCGACATGGTTGCGCTCTTTACGGCTATCGCCCGCACGCTCGTGAATGAGCCGGACGAGGTTGAGGTAGAGGCGTTCGATGAGGACGACGCTACCGTGATCGAGGTGGTAGTGGCGCCGGACGATGTGACCCGGCTGATCGGCAAGGGCGGGCGTACGGCCCGCGCCCTGCGCACCATTCTGGCCGCTGCCAGCGCCAAGCTGAATCAGCGCTTCGAACTCGACATCGTGGAAGACGACGATGAGGATGAGGACGAAGTGCTTGAAGAAGACGACGACAACCGCGGTAACCGCGCGTAAACGCCGCGGTGATTGCGCGGCATAACCGCGACAGCCGTGGGTAACAAATTTGCCCTGCGGGGCACTCAATTCCTGAGCCCGGCGAATCTGCCGGGCTTCTTACTTCCTCCTTATGCCGAATACGAAACGCATCACGCTTGCCCACCTTCTCCGCCCGCAGGGGCGCAAGGGAGAGTTGCTGGCGGAGTTGCTGACGGATTTTCACGATCGGTTTACCGGCCGTGAGGTGAAGGTTGGCGACGTGGACTATGTGGTGGAGAGCTACTTTCTACCCGTTGGCCGCAACGCCGGGCGGGTGGTGCTGAAGTTTGCCAATGTGGACTCCATCAACGACGCGGAGAAGCTGGAAGGGCTGGACGTAACCATTCCTGAGGAAGAGCGCGCACCGCTGGAAGAGGACGAAGCCTACGTCAGCGACCTGGTCGGTTGTACGGTGTTTGATGGCGACCGCATGGTTGGAGTCGTGGACGATGTGGAGGCTCCCTTAGATAGCGCTGGACTCGACCTGGCATCTACCCTGGTGGTGAAGAGCGACGACGGCGGCGAACACCTGGTGCCGTTCGTGAAGGCTTACATCACGAGCATCGACATCGAACACAAGAAGATCCAGATGAAGCTGCCGGAAGGCCTGATCGGTCTGAATCAGTAGCTTTCTGTCGTTGAGCCCCCTACCCCTCCCCCTCTCATACGCTAAATATCCTGTTTGCAGGTACTTAGCCTGCGCGATTTCCGCTAAATATTTGCAAACAAGATATTTACGGGTAAATATTTCATTCTAAAGACGATAGCGGCATCTCCGCGAGGTAAGCAGGGATGCCGCTATTTCAATTGTAGTGATTGGGAGAGGAAAGTACGCCAAATTTCGCTGAAATTTGCGGGCAACTGGCGGAATTGCGCAGTTTTTCGTGGATAGATTGCGGAGCAATCGCGGATGGAGCGTGGACCGATACGGACTGCAAATGGGGAGTATTGGGGTGAACGGGGTGATTTTGGGATAAAGCAAAAACTGAACCACGGATTTGCGCGGGTTTTCACGGATAAGAACAAGGCAAAAAGCAAATGAGGGTTAGAGGCAAAAGCAAACGCAACGACAAAGGCAGAAGCAGATTCTTCGCTGCGCTGGGGAATGACAAAATTATCAGGATGACAAATTGAGAATTATGCCCTTGGCGTTGGTGCAGCGGGAGCTTGCGAGTGTATGGGTGGCGCGGGCGGCTGCACATGCAGGTTCCTCCACTGCGCATCGCAAGGTGCCGCGATGCTTCGGTCGGAATGACGGCAGTTAAAAACAAAAACAACAGCAACAGCAACAGCAAGAACAACAGCAAGAGCAAGAACAACAGCAAGAGCAAGAGCAAGAGCAAGAGCAAGAACAACAGCAAGAACAACAGCAAGAGCAAGAACAACAGCAAGAGCAAGAACAACAGCAAGAACAACAGCAAGAGCAAGAACAACAGCAAGAGCAAGAACAACAGCAAGAGCAAGAACAACAGCAAGAGCAAGAACAACAGCAGAAGCAGATTCTTCGCTGCGCTGGGGAATGACAAAATGATCAGGATGACAAATTGAGGATTATGCCATTGGCGTTGGTGCAGCGGGAGGGTTGGACTGTAAAGGTGGAGCGGGCGGCTGCACATGCAGGTTCTACCACTGCGTATCGCAAGGTGCCGCGATGCTTCGGTCGGAATGACGGCAGTGGAGGTGGTAATTACGGGGAAATGCGCGGGAGCATTCGCGCGGGGCGCGAATGGGCTACGGAGTTTGTGCGGCGGAAGCCTGGGGCGGTATGGGTGGCGTCAGGAGCGTCGGGATCCTTCGCGCAAGTGCGCGCTCAGGATGACACGGTCAAGATGGTTGGTAGTAAGGAAGATGAGCGGGAGCGGTTCGCGCGTGGCGCGAATGCCCACTCATCGCATGAAGCCGCGACGAAGGGGCACCTGCCAAGGGAGTGTGTGTGTGCAATATAGACCTGACAGACACGGAAATAAAGGTGCGAGGAATTGCTTTCTGTCACATGTGGGGTAACTACCCGGCATCAGATAGAGTTGCGTACCGTACATCCGGAGATGGTCAACAGGAGACGACTGACCGTATACCGAGGCGGGATTGGATGCTACTGAGGGTAGCGAATATGCCTCATAACCGAATTGACGATCATCCTGATGTCGAACTGCAGGGGCTTGAATTTGCGCTTATTTCAGAGCAGATTCGCAACATCACACAGAACCGGCTCGACCTGCTAGGCAACGAGGTCAACGCCTGCATTGTAAGTGCCGTGCTGTGGAGGCTCTACCCAGAGTGGCTGGCGCTGTCATGGCTCGGGCTGTTCTCCGTGGTGATCCTGGCGCGTTTTGTACTGCGCCGTCACTATCAGCATGTGGCGACTGATCCAGAGACCATGTTGCGGTGGGGGCGTGTCTTCACGGTGAATGCCTTTGCGACTGGGTGCCTGTGGAGCCTTACCGGCTCCGTGGTGCTGGTAACGACGGAGCCGCTGTATATCCTCTTCACCCTATTCGTGCTGGGCGGGATGATGGCGGGCTGCATTGTCAGGAACTCCGCCTATATGCCGGTACTGTACGCATTCACCCTGCCGGCGGTGTTGCCGGTGATTGCAGTGCTGCTCACGCGGCACAATTCTATTCAAATCTGGATGGGCGTTCTGCTCGCGGTCTTTACCGCGGTTCTGTTGAATGCGGGCTATGGTTTCAACCGGTCCGTGATCGAGAACTTCCGGCTGCGTAGCAACCAGGGTCTTTTAGTAGAGAAGCTGCGCGAGAGCGAGGCGGTGATGGCCAAGGCGCAGGAGATAGCGCACGTGGGAAGCTGGGACATTGACCTGATTGACAAAACATACAGATGTTCGCTGGAAGCGTATCGCATCTTCGGCGTTGATCCGACGAAGTCGAAGCCCTCTTACCTCGAGATGGTGGCGCGCATTCACCCTGACGACCGGGAGATGGTTAACCGGAAGATGCAAGAGATGATCGTAAGCGGGATAGGGTACGGGACAGAGCACCGACTGGTGATGGACGACGGAGCGATCCGGTATGTCCACGAGCAGGCGCGGGTGGAACACGGACCGGATGGCCGGGCCACGCGCGCCGTGGGAACTATTTCTCTGCATGCGATCGGAACGGTACAGGACATTACCGACCGCAAGCTGGCGGAGAATAAGCTAAAGTTCGCGAACGTGCTGCTGAGGACGGAGGCGGAGGCGTCACCTGCCGGGATATTGGTAGTCGATGTCAATCGGAAGATTATTTCGTCGAATCGGCGGTTCTGCGAGATATGGGATATACCGCAGGAGATGATTGCGGCGGGGATAGATGGCGATGTGCTGGCAAAAGTAGTGGGGAAAATCAAGGACAAGGAGAAATTTTCCGCGCAGGTAGAACGTCTCTACGAAAGTGTTAATGCGAGCAGCCAGGATGAGTATGAGCTGACGGACGGGAGATTTATCGATCGTCACACGGTTGCGTTGACCGACCCCGACGGGGAGTATATGGGGCGGATCTGGTTTTTTCGGGATATTACCGAGAGCAAGCTGGCTACCGCACACGCTCTGCGGATGACACGGTATGACGGATTTACGGGGCTGGCAAACCGCAGCGTATTTGTAGAAGCGCTGCAGCACGAGGCGGCGAGGGCAAAGCGCGGCAAAACGGGATTTGCCGTGATGTACATTGACCTGGACCACTTCAAGGACGTGAACGATACGCTGGGGCATCCGGTGGGCGACGCATTTCTGCAAGCAGTGGCAGACCGGCTGCGTGAGAATACGCGAGAGACAGATACGGTGGCACGATTCGGCGGAGATGAATTTGCCGTAGTGGTAACGGATATCGACGAGCCCGCAGATGCGGCGATCATGGCGAACAAGCTGATCAAGGCACTGAGCCAGCTCTATTCGATCCGGGGGAACGACATCTATTCAAGCGCCAGTATTGGGATTGATCTCTATGGGCCTGAAGCAAGCGACGCAGAGACCCTGCTGGCACACGCTGACATTGCGCTCTATCGCGCGAAGGCCGAGGGGCGGGCCAGCTACCGGTTCTTCACCGAAGCGATGGATGCGGAGGTGATGGCACGCATTTCGCTGGGGATGGAACTGCATGAGGCAATCGAAGCTGGCCAGCTCTTTCTGCTGTACCAGCCGCAGGTTGCAACGGGCAGCTCGCGGATGACCGGGGTGGAGGCGCTGGTGAGGTGGAACCATCCTAAGCGGGGCATGCTGAGGCCGGATGTTTTCATTCCGGTTGCGGAGAGGACCGGCCTGATCATCAAGCTGGGGCACACGGTGCTGATGATGGCCTGCCGCCAGGGCAAGGAGTGGCTGGATGCGGGGCTGGCGAACATTCGTATTGCGGTCAATGTATCGGCTATGCAGTTCAAATCACCGATTGCACTGGAGGCGGATATCGTGGCGGTGCTAAAGGAGACGGAGCTGCCGCCACATTGCATGGAACTGGAACTGACCGAAACGGTGCTGATGAATGTGGCACAAGAACATCACGACATCCTGGTACGACTGCGGCAGCTTGGCGTGCTGATCGCGATCGATGATTTTGGCACGGGCTATTCGTCGCTGGACTATCTGCGGCGGTTTCCGGTGGATCGCATCAAGATTGCACAGAACTTCGTTCGGCATATCGAAACAGCGGCTGGAGATGCCAGCATTGTGAAGGCCACCATAGGGCTGGCCCGTGAACTGGGAATCGCTGTGATTGCAGAGGGCGTGGAGACGGCAGAGCAGCTTGAACTGCTGAAGAACTGGGGGTGTGCCGAGGTGCAGGGATATTACTTTGCCAAGCCGCTGGTAGCGGATGAGATAACCGAGATGCTGCGTAAGGGCGGTACGCTACCGCCGAGCGCTGATGGCAACAGATGAAGGCAGGTGCGTTGGCAGCGGGCGGAATACGACTTCTTATAGAATGGCGCAGACTTCTTCTCCTATAAATTTTCCAATCCAGGAGCTTCGCTGTGAAGGTTAGAACTGCTGCTTTGTCATGGAGTCTTTGCCTGTTGGCGGTACCGGCGGTGCGAGCACAGGGTGTTGAGCCGCCAGCTACACCGGCGGTGGCGCCGTGGGCGCTGAACAAAGATCGCGCAGCGACACCGGAGCATGCAGATGCGAAGGTGAATCCGGCTACACCGGCGCCGGCAGGGCTGTATGTGGCGATGGGCGACAGCATTACGTACGGCGTGGGCATCCAGAAGAATTGCGCGGCATTTCCGACGCATACGGTGGACATTGCTTCGTTCTGCCCGGAAGGACAGAGCTATGCGGTCTTGACGGCGCTGGCGCTGCGCAAGGCGGGCGTGGCCGGGCACTTCATGAACCTGGGCATTGGAGGGGCGCACGTGGAGCGCATCATTGCAGACGAACTGCCGTACCTGCCGGCAGAGGCGACGCTGGTGACGGTCTACATCGGCACGAATGACAGCCGGGTGGTGAAGAACCTGCAGCATCCCATTGCAGACGTGGTGAAGCAGTATGAAGAGCACTACGATCAGTTGCTGGCGATGATCCACGCACGGGCACCGAAGGCGCGCATTGTGCTGATTAATTTCCCGAATGAGAAGTACCTGGCGGCGACGTATAACTTTCCGGATGAGGTGCTGCCGCGGTTCGATGCGACTTCGCAGCTGCTGGCGCAGTTTATCGACGCGCACTATCCGAAGTATGCGGTGGTGGATACGATCTGCGATCCGTACAGCTATGATGTGGCGCTGCTGTACAAGGGCGGCGTGCATCCGAACGAGGCCGGCGCGGCGCTGCTGGCGGATGCGGTGATACGGGTGATATTGGCGGAGACGCCGCCGGCACCGCCGACGCATTGCACATGGTATGACGCGGCTACGGCGGGGGAACTGATTCACCGGCCGTAGATGTGAGCCATATTGCACATCGCATTTGCGCGGGGGATGAAAGGCTAGAGGTGATGCGCTGAGGATATTTCCGGAGGCGCGCACGGAGCAGGCCAATGAGTGAGACAGAGAACAACCAGCAAAACAACCTGCTGCACGAGAAGAACCATCATGAGCCACGACCTTACTGGAAGAGAGCACATCTGCATTGGGGATTCTGGGTTGGCGCGATTCTGATGGCGCTTGCCCTGCTGGTTTACATCTTCAGCATCGATCTGTCACAGCTGCCGCGTATACGACACCATCAGACTCCGCCAGCATCGACCGCCAAGTAGGGAATTGCCGGGGCGGGTATGACACGGCCACGGCGGGGAAGCTGATTTACCAGCCTTGGTATTGTTGTGAGTATGAGCAGTTGCGCGGCCGTCGCTTTGCGACGCTATCCCACCTTAGGCGCGATGAAACTGCGCCGAAGATGGGGCACCCAGAGTGTGGGTATCATGGGTAGTAGCCATGCGGTTCGATATTCTGACCATCTTTCCGGAGTTCTTCGCGTCGCCATTTGCCCATGGCGTGCTGAGCCGCGCCGTGGAAGAGAAGATCGTGGACATTGCGGTGCATGATCTGCGGCAGTTTACGCACGACCGGCACAAGACGGTGGACGATCGTCCGTTTGGCGGCGGCGAGGGCATGGTGCTGAAGCCGCAACCGATCTTTGAGGCGGCAGAGGCGATTGGGCTGGCGGAGAAGGCGGAGCGCGATCCGAAGCGCGAGACGGTGATTCTGCTGTCTGCACAGGGGCGGCGGTTTACGCAGGCGGTGGCGCGGGAGCTGGCCCAGGTGGAGCGAGTGGTGCTGCTGTGCGGGCGCTACGAGGGCGTGGACGAGCGGGTGAACGAGTTGCTGTGCGACCGCGAGCTCTCGATTGGGGATTACGTGCTGAGCGGCGGGGAACTGGGCGCAGCGGTGATTGTGGATGCGGTGGTGCGGCTGCTGCCGGGCGTGCTGGGGAACGCGGATTCTTCGCTGTACGAGAGCTTTGGGCGGAGCGACAGCGAGCTGGCGGCGGAAGAGACGACCAGCGATGGCGTGCCGCGGGCGGTGCATGGCGCGGGCGGGCTGCTGGATTATCCGCACTACACGCGGCCAGCGGAGTTTCGCGGCGTGAGCGTGCCGGAGGTGCTGGCGGGCGGCGACCACGCGGCTATCAGGAAATGGCGCAGGGAGCAGGCGCTGGAGAAGACGTGGCGGAATCGGCCCGACCTGCTGCATGGGGCGAAGCTGACAGCAGAGGAGCGGAAGTGGCTGGAGCGGCTGGGAAAAGGCAGGGAATAGCACGAAACGCAGGTTGGCGCAGGCAAAATGCAGCAATTTTGCGCGAATTTGTGTAAACTAAAGATTCGAAATTCACACAGGAAAGTTGCAATGTCAATTCATCCAATCATGCAGAAACTGGCCGCGAAGCTCGAGCGGACCGACCTCCCAAATTTCAATGCCGGTGACACCGTGCGCGTGCAGGTCAAGATCAAGGAAGGCGATAAAGAACGCCTCCAGGCTTTTGAAGGCATCGTGATCGCGAAGAAACTCGGTCCGCAGGGCACGTTTACCGTGCGTAAGATGAGCTTCGGCCAGGGCGTCGAGCGCATTTTCCCGTTCAACTCAAAGGTAGTGGATAAGGTAGAGAAGATCCGCTCCTACGAAGTACGCCGCTCCAAGCTCTTTTACCTGCGTGCTCTGCGTGGGAAGGCTGCACGACTGCGCGAGGTGGATACCAAGGCCGCGCGCGCTGCAGTGCTTCAATCGCAGAAGGGCGCACAGCCAGCCGGAGTTTAGCCGGCTGAGATTGATGGAAGATTTGAAGGCCGTCGGGCTACCGGCGGCCTTTTAGCATGGCACCTCCCAGGTCCAGCTAAGAAACAGGGATCCACTTTGCTGTAGCGAAGGGGTACCTTTGTGCTACGCTGGTGCAAATTTTCAAAGAAACAATCAAAGATCTCCCGGTGAAGTGCCGTTAAGTTGGACTTTGGCAGGTGAACGTGCAAGATGAAGCAAACAATCCATCTTCCAGCGAGCAACAAGCGGAAGATTCGGCAGAGGCGGTAAGGACATCCGTCCGGTTTCCCCTGAAGCTGCCCGTCCGTTTGCAGACGGCCGGCGGGGAAGTGGAGGCGACAACGGAGAACGTGTCTGCCAAAGGCGTGTTATTCGTATCTGACCTGACGCTTGAGATCAATAGCGGAGTGGACTTTACCCTTGCGATTCCGGCGGCTGTGCTGGGGACCCCTGCAGATGTTACAGTGCATTGCGCCGGTCATGTGATTCGGCACGAGGAAACGAACGGAGAGCGCAAAGCCTCTGCCGTCGTGATTGACAGCTATACGTTTGAGGCGTGACACATCCATGACTAAGCGCGCACCATCAGAACCTGCCGCAGAGCAGAAAGCTCCACCAGTAAATCACGAAAAGGCCCCGGCCAAGGAGATTCGCATCGTACTTGCGGATTCCCAGGCGATCTATCGCGTGGGACTGCGCAAGGTGTTTGCACTGGAAGGCGAGATGCGGGTGGTGGGCCAGGCGGACAGCCTGGAGACGCTGCAGCAGACGCTGCGTGATACTGCTGCTGATGTGGTGGTGATGGAAGCGGGGCTGATTACTTCGCCCGCAGCGGTGCTGGGCGAACTGGAACGGATATCGCCGGGGATCAAGGTGATCGTGCAGGTGGTGGAGATTGACGAGGCGGGGACGGTTGAGCTGTACCGGCGCGGCGTTCGCGGCGTGATTCCACGGTCGATCGCACCGGACCTGCTGCTGAAGTGCCTGCGCAAGATTGCCGCAGGAGAGACCTGGATCGACAACCGCTCCGTGAGCTGGGTGATTGAAGCCTATCGCACGCACGGGGGAGATGCCTCAGCCGATGCGACGCCGCGGCCTCGGCTCTCGCCGAAGGAACTGGTGATCATCAGCTGCATTTCGCGGGGCATGCGGAATCGGGAAATTGCCGACCAGGTGGGCACGACGGAGCAGGTGATCAAGAACTACCTGCGCAAGATCTTCAACAAGCTGGGCGTATCCGATCGCCTGGAGCTAGCGCTGTACTGCATCCAGCACCAACTGGTGTCAAAAGAGGATGTAGAAGGCGTCGTGAAGCTGCCGAACGCCTAGGCCGGTTGCAGAATTCCGGAATTTCTTTCTCCAATACATCCAAGATGAGATATTGCGACGTAACACTTTCGTGTTACTAGTACCCCGTGCGGTGATTACCCGGTAAGGTTTGCAGGTAACTTCTGTACTGGTCACAGTGGTGGCCATTTGGGGGAGCAATGCGGCAATCCATTCATTCTAAATGTGTTTTACTTTGTGATGGTGGACACATACGCGAATTTGGAGCTGTGTAACCGGGAAGTTAGTGGTTACTAGCACCTTCGAGGGAGTGCCAAAGAATTAGCGTGAACCTAATGTGTATGTAGCAGATAGGGAATCAGCAGTTCCAATATGGGACGCTTCCCCCTCACTCTATTTGCGACGAATCAGAAGGAGACAACCTGGGAAGATCTGGTTGGTCCTGCAGGAATGAAATAACGGAGGGTTCGCATGCTTGATCTAGCGGTGGCACTGGCATTTGTCGGAATGATTCTTCTGCCCGCAATGGTAGCGATGCGCGGAACGTCGGATGACGACGACTCGCAGCTCGACGACTAAGTACTCGTCCGCGGCCAAACAGTTCTGATGCAGGGCGTAACTCAACGTGCGCTCTGCATTTTTATTTAATCGGCGCAACAGAGCGGCGGCGATTAGGATTCTCCTTGCGCGGGATTCATGGGCGCAGACTGCACAAGGGGAGATTTCAGCATGTCGATTCGTTTGCATTTCTGGGGCGCCGCGCAGACGGTGACGGGTTCAAGCCACCACATTGAATGCGCAGGACAGAATGTTCTGCTGGATTGCGGGCTGTTCCAGGGCAAACGCGACCAGGCACAGGAGATCAATTCGCATCTGGCACTGCCGGCGGACCAGATCAGCGCGGTGGTGCTCTCCCACGCACATATTGACCACTCGGGCGACCTGCCGCTGCTGGCGCGCCAGGGGTATCGCGGGGCCATCTATGCGACCCCGGCGACGATTGACCTGTGCGACCCGATGCTGGCGGACAGCGCACACATCCAACAGTCAGACGCAGAGTTTGTGAACAAACGCTTTCACCGGCGCAACGCAGTGGGGATTGCGGAACAGCCGGCGATTCCGCCGCTGTATGCGCCGGAGGATGCGGTGCAGGTGCTGAAGCAGTTGCAGCCGCTGGCGCTGCATGAGCCGAAACTGCTGGGGTCGGCGATTGCGGGATTGAAGCCGACAGCGGATGCGGGATTCACGGTGACGACATTTGAAGCGGGGCACATGCTGGGTTCGACATGCGTGCTGGTGGAGGGGCGCGAGAAGGGGCAGACGACGCGGCTGCTTTTCTCCGGCGACGTGGGGCGCAATTCGCTGCCCATCATTCACGATCCGGATGCGGCACCGGCGGCGGATTACCTGATTATGGAAAGCACGTACGGCAACCGGATTCACGAGCCGATCGGGCCGGTGAAGCAGAAGCTGGCGGAGCTGGTGAATCGCACAGCGCAGAACGGCGGGCACATTGTGATGCCGGCGTTTGCGGTGGAGCGCACGCAGCAGGTGGTGATGCTGCTGCATGAGCTGATCGACGAGAAGAAGATTCCGGATATGCCCATTTTTGTGGATAGTCCGCTGGGCGTGAAGGTGACGCAGGTCTTCCAGAAACATACTGAGCTGTGGGATGAAGAGGCACTGGCATTTTCCGCGAAGAAGGAAGACCCGTTTGGGTGGCAGCGGCTGAAGTACCTGACGACAGTGGAGGAGAGCAAGGCGCTGAACGGGCTGCACATGCCGTTCATTGTGATTGCAAGCTCAGGCATGTGCGAGGCGGGACGGGTGCTGCACCACCTGAAGAACAGCATTGAGGACCCGCGCAACCTGGTGCTGATTACGGGCTACCAGGCTCCGCAGACGCTGGGCAGCAAGCTGCTGCAGAAGCTGCCGGAGGTGCCGATCTTCGGCGAGCCGTACAGGCTGCGGGCGCAGGTGGACAACATTGACGCGCTGAGCGGGCATGCGGACCAGCACGAGCTGCTGAAGTGGATGGAGCCGGTGGCGCCGACGCTGAAGAAGGTGTTCCTGGTGCATGGAGAACTGGACGCGCAGATGGCGCTGAAGGCGGAGATCGAGAAGATGTACAAGCTGGAAGTGGTGGTGCCGAAGCGGGGCGACAGGGCGGAGATTGGGAATTAGTCTTGCCGTGTCAAAAGGAGAGCGGAGATGATTACGCGGTCAACGTACAACGCATCGAGAATCTTTTGCCTGGTCATCCTTGTGCTTCTCGCTCTGTGGAATCACTGGAAGGGCTGGCCCTCCGGAACCGCTACTACGGTGACCTACGCCATTATGGGGCTGACTGTTGCGCTGCAACTCGTATTGAAGTTCCTGATACCGAAAGAGACGAAGGGGGCTGAAGAGAGGCGGCGTTCCTTCTTCAGAGGGGTGTGCGTCTATACAGCCATGCTTCTGGGACTCTGGTATCTATGGACTGACGGGGCGACATGGGGAGTAGGACAGAAAATTACAGCCCTCTGCATCTTCATTTGCCTGGTACTGATCTATGGATGGTCATTCAGAGTGAAGGCCAGACCGTCATAAGCTGGAAACAAGAGCAAAGTCGCGCGCGTCGCGTCGTCGCCTTGCGACGATATCCCACCCTGACGACGATGAAGCTGTCGTGAGGATGGGGCACCCGAACTTGTGGTGGTGTGAGCAGTGCGGTAGAGAAGCAGGTCCCTCGGCTTCGCTCGGGATGACAAACAAAAGACAAATGCAGATTCTTCGTTCCGCTCAGAATGACACATCAAAATGTGTGGTAATGATTGTGATTCGTTGTGCTGTTGGCATTTGCGCGCGTCGCGCGGCCGTCGCTCTGTCATCCCAGCGAACAAAATGCCGTTCGCCGGGGACCCCGTTCGCGACGCTATCCCACATAAGCGCGATAAAGCCGCGCATATATGGGGCACCCAAATTTGTGGCGCATTGTGCTTACTTTGAGAGGGCTTCCATCTGCTCGAAGTGGGTGAGGATGTAGGCGTCGGTCATGCCGGCGATGTAGTCTGCCACGATGCGGGCGGGGGCTTCGGTTTCCATCTGGATGACATAGCCGGCGGGAAGACGCTCAGGGTCGGCCATCCAGTAATCGAAGAGGCGGGTGACGACTTCGGTGGCCTTGTTGTGCTCGGCTTCCAGTGCGTCGCAGGTGTAGAGCGCGTCGTAGAGAAACTTCTTCTCTTCGAAGCGCTGCACCTCCACGAGGCGCGAGAAGAGGGCCAGGCGCTCAGGGAAGTTTCGGATATCTTCCAGCGTGTTAAGGTCGGCAATGCGCATCAGCATCTGGGTGTTGGAGACGAGATCGTCCATGAGGCGGTGCTGCATGAGTTGAAGCGCCTCGTTGAAGAGGAACTTGGGTTCGACCCCGGCGTGCTGTACTTCGACGATGCGGTAGGCGTTGCGGACAATCTCTACGCGGTCAAGGATGTCACCAATCTCAAGGAAGCCGGATTCGACGCCGTCATCAAGGTCCGCGGTGAGGTAGGCGATCTCGTCAGTGAGGTCAATGATCTGGGCTTCGAGGGGCGGGCGGAGGTCAAGGAAGTAGGGCGCGAGATCAGGATGCGTGGCCACGCTGTAATCGCGCGAGTGCTTGACGATGCCTTCGCGCACACCGAGGGTGAGGTTGAGGCCGCGGTGGGCGGCGTAGCGCTGCTCAAAGTGCTCGACGATGCGGAGCGCGTGGAGGTTGTGGTCAAAGCGCAGGCCGTGGCGCTTCAGGCAGGCATCGAGGGCGCGCTCGCCGGCGTGGCCGAAAGGCGGATGACCGATATCGTGGACGAGGGCGAGGGCTTCAGCGAGGTCTTCATTGAGACCGAGGGCAACGGCGACGTCGCGGGCGGTCTGCACGACTTCAATGGTGTGGGTGAGGCGGCTGCGGAAATGGTCAGAGGCGCGGCTGGTGAAGACCTGCGTCTTGCCGGCGAGGCGGCGGAAGGCACGGGCCTGCACGATGCGGTCGCGGTCGCGCTGGAAGGCGGTACGGTCGCGGCGCACCGGCGCGGGAAACACGCGCGTGCTGAGCGGGTCGCCGGGATCGCCGACAACGGCGTAATTTTGCAGCAAGGGAACCATTGGGAGCCAGACACAAGTGTAAAGCAGAGGGAAGGGTGGAGTCTGGAAGAGCCATGTCTTCTAGAGAACAATCGTGAATCCTAATCATAATTTGCTTGACAGTTTTTGAAATAAACTACAATGTAGTTGTTATGCCGGAGCTAATCAATCTTGGCGAATTTGAGCAAATTGTGCTCCTGGCTATTCTCCGGCTAGAGAATGATGCTTATGGTGTCAGCATTCGCAACGAGATTGAGCTGTGCACTGAACGTAAATGTTCTCCGGGAGCGCTTTATACGACGCTCGACCGGCTGGAGAAGAAAGCATTCATTCTGGCGCGGCTTGGAGAGTCTACTCCGGAGCGGGGTGGCCGAGCGAAACGATTCTACAAGCTCACGAAGGAGGGCCGCTCAGCTGTTGTGAACTCACAGAGACAATTCAGAAAACTCTTGCAGGGATTGGATATTCTGGAGGAAAAATATGGATAAGGGGAGACTCGCAGAGAATTTGCTGTGCTTTGCCTTTACACGGGAAAAGGCAAGCGCCGTAGTGGGGGATATGTTGGAACGGTCTACATCCCTCTGGCACTTCTGGACGGCTGTAGGTTCCGTGCTGTTTATGCAGTCGTGGAGATGGGGTGTTGGCTGGATGATGGCATGGGAAGTACAGATGCTTTGGTTTGGGCTGCACAATAAATTGTGGGAACTTGGCATGCAGCCATTCATCTGCAGCCCCTATGACGCAATTGGCTCTACGAAGCTGATTCATTTCATCGGAATACACCACCTGGATTCGGCATGCAATCTGATGTGCGGCTTTCTTCTAATGGTCTCGTGCCTAGCCATCGGCCGCTATGGATGGCGATGTTCACTCGTCAAGTGGGGAGTATTTGGCGCGGTGTTTTTTGGGGTGGCGTCCTTTGTGCCTTTGGCTTTAATCGTGGGAAAGATGGCGACTATAGCTGTTTGCCTCAGCGTTCTATTGCCGCTCTTATTTTTAGGCCGAAGAACTAGCCGACGACAGATACTGGGGCTTACTTGCTGTGTTCTGCCGATTATTGTTTTCTACTTGATAATGCTTCAAATTCAATCGATGCAGTCGATTTTCGGATACACAACTCAGTATTTATTAGGGGCTTGCTTTCTACTCCTGATGACCGTCTCTATTTTGATGACGCTCGTGGTGGAGTCTCAAGTCATGGACCGCGTTAGAACTACGCTGTGTGCAGAGCCAGAATAAATATGCGCTAACTTGCCGTGGCCATAATGCTGCGCTAATGGGCGGAGGACTTGGCTAGCTTCACTTTGGCAGATTCGAGCTTCTTCTGGACCTTGGCTACGTCAGCGGGGTCAACGTCAGCAGGCAGGGACTTCTGAGAGGCTTCCAGAGAGCGTTCCCACTGGGCTACGGCGAGGGCCAGCTTGCCCTCCTTCTCGTAGATGGAGCCGAGATGGTCATGCACGGTGGGGTCAGTTTTGATGCGGCTGACGGCCTTGTGCAGGGTTTCCTCAGCCAGGGCGTACTGGCCGAGCTTGAAGTAGGTCCAGCCGAGCGAATCGAGGTAGGCGCCGTTCTGCGGATCGGCGTTGAGGGCCTTCTGGATCATGCCGCGAGCTTCTTCAAGCTTGAGGCCATGATCGGCCAGCATGTAGCCGAGATAGTTCAGCGTCATGGTGGAGTCAGGGTCCATGACGAGAACCTGGCGGAAGAAGCCTTCGGCTTCTTCAATGTGCTTCTGGCGTTCGGCGAGCGCGCCGCGCAGGAAGATGAGGTACTCCTTGTCGTCAGGCTTCTGGCTGAGGGGCTCGGCGGCGTCAAGTTCGGCGGCGGCATCCTTCCAGCGCTTCAGGCGGGTGTCAATCTGGGAGAGGGCGAGATGGATTTCGCGATCATTCTTGCCGCCGAGTTTGGATTTTGCGATGGCGATGGCATCGTCCGGCTTTCCGGTATCTGCCAACTGACCGGCGTAGACGAGAGCGACAGAAACGTCACTGGGCATGGTCTTGACCGCGGCAGCAGCGGCATCAGTAGCCTTCTGCCACTGGTGGGCATCGCGCCAGGAGTCTACCTGGCCCTGGTAGCCGCGCTCAGCGTAGTCACCGCCCATGGCGATCATGGAGGCGTAGACGGCGATGGCGTCAGCGGTCTTGTCCTGCTGGCGGTATAGCTCCGCGAGATTTTCCATGAAGGCGGCGCGGTTGCCCTTTTCCTGATCGGTGTACTGATTGTCCGCGTGGTTGGTATCCGTGATGGCAGCAGTGAGGATGGCGATGGCTGCGTCGTCGCGGCCGAGAGCTTCATCGGCAATGGCTTCGTTGTAGTGGATGTAGTTCAGGTCCATGGGGTCGTGGACGAGGGTCTTGGCCTTCTCCAGGGTGGAGAGGGAATCAGCGTACTGGCCCTTGCGGCGCTGGATGTCAGAGATGCGGATGTAGGACTGGGCATCCTGCGGCTCGGCGGTGAGGATGCGGTTGTACTCAGCGAGCGCGGCGTCGTCCTGCTGGTCCTGCATGAGGTCCTGCGCAAGTGCGCGGCGGGTGTCAGTATTGTCAGGCTCCTGATCGAGCGCGAGGCGATAGTTCTCAATGGCGAGCTTGCGCTGGTGGGTCTGATCGTAGAGGCCACCGAGGGCAGACTCCATTTGCGCGCTGCGGCTGGTGACGGGCACGGCGGCGAGAATGGTGACGGCGTGCTGCAGGTCGCCCTGATCGGTATAGAGGCGGGCGAGGCTGAGCGTGGCCTCTTCTGCGTTGGGGTCAGCATTCTGCGCGGCCTTGAACTGCGCCTCAGCGTGCGCGGTGTCATGGTTGAGGGCGTAGAGCTGGCCGAGAAGGAGATGATTTTCTACGCTGGCGGGCTGCAACTGCACGATGATCTCGTACTCATGGATGGCGAGCTGCAGCATCTCAGCGGATTGCGGGGTGGCACCGTCGCCAAGCGAGCGGAGATAGACGCGGCCAAGCAGGGTGTGGGCCTGCAGGCTGTTGGGATCTTTCTTGACCTGATCCTGCGCGGCTTCTACCGCTTCACGAATACGGCCCAGGCGGAAATAGAGGTCGGCAAGGCCGCTCTGCAGATAGGGCGAACTGGGATCAGCATTGAGCGCCATCTTGAAATTTTCAATCGCCTGGGTGGCATAGTCAGAACGGCCCTGATCGACCGCGAGTTGCTCGTATACATGCGCCAGCCCGTAGTGATAGTAGGCAGCACCGCGGTCCACGGTGATCTGAGGAGAAGCGGGGGCGGTAACGGTCTTCTGCGCGTGGAGCGGAGCGGCGAACAGAAGGGCGGCGGCGATAGAGAGTACAGCGAAGGGCTTATTCATGAATGGCATGGGCGCGCAGAGAAACCGCTGCATATTAGACGATTGTACGATGCCGTTGGATGCTGAGGGATTTCGTGGGGCTAGAGAGATTTAGCGGTCGCGGGAGACGACGAAGCCGGGGACCCAGAGCAGGGCGCGCTTGTAATCGCTCTCCGGCAGCTCTGCGATGGAGAGACGGGCTGCCTCAGCATAGGCGCAGGCGGTGTCCATGGCGTAGTCCAGCGAGCCGTGGCGGGTAAGAATCTCCAGAATATCTACGTGGGGAACACGGGCAAAGCTACAGTCAGCCAGTACGGTGCGGATGGCCTCACGGTCGGCGCCTGTGCCGCGCTCCAGCGCATGGATGACGGCGAGAGTGGCTTTGCCTTCGCGGAGGTCGCTGGCGACGGGCTTGCCGAGCACTTCTTCGGTGGCGGTGAGGTCGAGCACGTCGTCAACGATCTGGAAGGCGAGGCCGAGGTTGCGGCCGTATTCGCCCATCTGGGAATCAATATCTTCTCCAGATCCAGCGAGTTCCGCGCCGAGCTGCATGGAAACCTTGAAGAGGCAGGCGGTCTTGCGGAAGATGAGGTCAAAGTATTCTTCTTCGTTGATGAGGTGGCCGAGCTTTTCAATCTGCAGCAGCTCGCCCTCGACCATTTGCTGGGTGAGGGTGATGAGCAGGTCGAGGATGCGGAAGTTCCGTTCCTCTAAGGCGATGCGGTAGGCCTGCATGTAGAGCCAGTCGCCAGCGAGGACGCACTTGGCATTGCCCCAGGTGGTATTGGCAGAGGGGCGGCCACGGCGGGTGTCTGCCTCGTCGATGATGTCATCGTGGACGAGGGTGGCGGTGTGCAGCATTTCAACGACGGCGCCGAGGCGGATGCGGGCGGGCTGCTCGTAGCCGAGGGCTTTGGCAGCGAGCAGGAGGAGAAGGGGACGGATGCGTTTGCCGCCGCCGGAGATGAGGTACTGCGAGATATCCGTGACCACGGTAATGGGCGAGGCAGAGTCGCGAGCGAACTCATCTTCAATGGCGGCGAGGTCGTCACGCAGGAGGTCGAAGACCTCTTTTGCCGTCGCGATGGGGAAAGTGCTCACTGGTCTGTTTAGCCCGAGGTGTTGCGTTAGTTGGAACGGAAGTTGGTGAATTGCAGTTCGATGCCGAGATCTTTGCCTTTGAGCAGGGCAATGACTTCCTGCAGGGTATCGCGATCTTTGCTGGTGACACGGACGGTATCGCCCTGGATGGAAGCCTGGGCCTTCTTTTTGGAATCTTTGATGAGGGCGACGACCTGCTTGGCCTTGTCGCCGGGGATGCCCTGCTGCAGCTTGAGCTTCTGGCGCACGCAGCTGGAACCCTGCTCGAGTTTTTCGAGGGTGACGTTCTTGAGCGAGACACCGCGCTTGACCAGCTTCTGATAGAGGATTTCGATGACGGCCTTGAGCTTGTACTCGTCCGCAGAGACCAGCTGGATAACGTCTTCACCTTCCAACTCGATGGTGGACTTTGAATCCTTGAGATCAAAGCGGGCCCGCACTTCCTTGGTGGCCTGGTCGATGCCGTTGCGGACTTCCTGCATGTCTACCTTGCTGACTACATCAAAAGAATTATCTGCTGCCATTATCACTCACTCCAATATTGGGACGGGCTGCTGCGGGGAGCTGAGACATGTCCCCTGCAATTATCTCAGGGTTGGCTTGGAAGACGATAGTGCGGTATCAGACAGAAGGCTGGGTGCGGCTAAAAAAACGGTGGAAGTTGGCGGTGGTGGCCTGGGCGAGAGCCTCCGGCGAGAGGCCACGCTCAGCTGCGAGACGGGCGGCGGTGTGGGCTACCCAGGCGGGCTCGTTACGCTGGCCACGGTTGGGAATGGGGGCGAGGAAGGGAGCATCCGTCTCAACGAGGAGGCTGTCCAAGGGCGCGAAAACAGCGGCGTCGCGCAGGTTCTGGGCTCTGGGGTAGGTTGCGTTTCCGGCGAAGGAGAGCAGGAAGCCGAGGTCAAGCGAGCGGCGCGCATGTTCGAGCTGGCCGCTGAAGCAGTGCATGACGCCGCCAAGGCCAGTGAGGCGCCAGTGGGATTCGAGCAGGGCGAGAGTGTCAGCCCAGGCATCCGCGGAGCTGAATTTTTCTTTGGCCTGGAGGGTGGCGAGCTCAGAGGTACGAATGTGCAGAAGGATGGGAAGACGGGCGGCGGCGGCGACTTCCATCTGCGCGATGAAGGCGCGGTGCTGGGTGGCGACGTCAGGATTATCGACGTGGTAGTAGTCGAGGCCGATCTCGCCGATGGCGACGCAGAGCGGATCGTGCGCGAGCGTGGTGAGGGCGGCAAGGCCGGCGGCGTCTGCGGTGTGGGCCTCTTGCGGGTGGATGCCGGCGGAGGCGTAGATGGTGGGCATCTCAGGCTGGCCGGAGAATTCGCGGGCGATATCAAAGGCGCGATGCATCTCGTGGGGGCCGTCGCCGATACCGATGGCGAGGACGGTGCGCACACCGGCGGCATAGGCGCGCGAGAGGACGGCGGCGCGATCCGCGTCGTAGCGGTCAGAGTCGAGATGGCAGTGGGAATCGACTAGGTGCATAGTTGTCAGTTGTCAGTTGTCAGTTGCGGCATTGTATTGTCTGCCTGAAAACTAACAACTGAAAACTGGTTCTTATCTGACGCGGGCGCCCAGTTCGACGCTGTCAAGGAAGCTGGCAATGGCGGGCTTGTCGCCCTCACCGAGAGAGGCGGCGAGCAGCATGCCCTGCGACTCCAGGCCGCGCATCTTGCGGGGCGCGAGGTTGGCCACGATGATGATGCGGCGGCCGATGAGGGTTTCAGGCGCGTAGTGCTCGGCGATGCCGGCAAGGATCTGGCGCTGCTCGGTGCCGAGATCGACTTCGAGACGGAGGAGCTTGTCAGACTTCGGGATGCGCTCGGCGACCCGGATTTCAGCGACGCGGAGCTCGACCTTCATGAAGTCGTCAATGTTAATCATCTGGCGGTCGGGCGCGACGGCGGGGGCGGTGATTGAGGTAGCAGCGGCGTCGGCGGTTTGCGAAGCGGCGTTGAGTTCGACAGCGAAAGGCGAGGGCGCCGCTTCAGTGGATTGCGGGACTGCGGCGGCATTGTTCTGTTCGATTTCGTTCATGCGGGTGATTAGCTCCTTGTCAGCGCGGGGGAAGATGGGGCCGAGCGTGCCGAGTTTTGTGCCGGGCTGAAGGCCGCCCCACTGCAGATTGGTTAGATGCCCATTCTTGGCGGCGAGTTCGATGTCGCCGAGGCCGAGTTGCTGCCAGACGGCGGCGGTGGCGTGGGGAAGGATGGGGTAGAGAAGGGCGGTGATGATGCGGATGGATTCGGCGGCTTGATATAAAACTTCCTCTAGATCAAGCACGCTTTCGGCATCGGTACTAGCGGCGAGTTTCCACGGAGTCTTGCTCGATACGTACTGATCCGTAATTGCGATGAAAGCCGCAATACTTGTAAGGACTCTCGTAAACCGAGCTTCATTAAAATCTTGGCCGACTGCCTCGACGACTGTTAGAGCAGGCGCATACACAAATGCCGTTGTCTGACGTCCTCGCGAAGCAATTATTCCGCCACAATATTTGGTAATCATCGTCAGCGTGCGGCTGACGAGGTTGCCGTAGCCGTTGGCGAGGTCGGAGTTGTAACGCTGGACGAGCGCATCGAAGCTGAAGCTGCCGTCACTGCCGAAGGAGATTTCGCGCAGGAGGAAGTAACGGAGGACGTCGGCACCGAAGAGGTCTTGCTCGGACTTGGGGGCGTCGGGTTTGAGGCTGCCGAAGGCTTCCAGAATGGTTTCAGCGCGGACGATGTTGCCGCGGGATTTCGACATCTTGCTCTCTTCGAAGAGGAGCCAGCCGTGAGCAACGATCTTCTTCGGCAGCGGCAGGCCGGCGGCGAGCAGGAAGGCGGGCCAGTAGACGCAGTGGAAGCGGATGATTTCTTTGCCGACAAGGTGCAGGTCGGCGGGCCAGAATTTGGCGAATTTTTCTTTGTCTTCCGGAGCGTCGCTGCCGTAGCCGATAGCGGTGATGTAGTTGGCCAGCGCATCAAGCCAGACGTAGATAACGTGCTTCGGGTCGCCGGGGACGGGAATGCCCCAGTCAAAACTGCTGCGGGAGATGGAGAGGTCTTTGAGCGCGCCGGGAACGTAGGTGAGGCCGGTGTCGCTGGTGGCGAGCTGTGCGCCTTCGGCCTGGAGATTGCCGCGGAGAAAGCTGAGGACTTCGTTGCGGCGCGTCTCGGGCTGCACATCGAGTTGGCCGGAGTGGATGAGGTCAATTAACTGCTTCTGGAAGGCGGAGAGCTTGAAGTAGTAGTTCTCTTCGCTGACGGTTTCCGTGATGCGGCCGCAATCAGGACAGGGCTCGCCGACGCCGACATCGACGAAGGCTTCGTCGGAGACGCAGTATTGACCGGTGTAGGTGTTGAGGGAGATGAAGCCCTTGTCCTTCAGGGCAGTGAAGAGCTTCTGCACGCCGCGCTTGTGCGCTTCATCGGTGGTGCGAATGTACTGGTCGTAGGTGAGGCCCATGCGGTCCCATAGATTGCGGAACTGGATGGAGACGCCGTCAGCAAACTGCTGGGGCGAGGTGTTGGCGGCCCTGGCGGCACGCTCAATCTTCTGGCCGTGCTCATCGGTTCCGGTGAGGAACCATACGTCCTGGCCGAGCAGGCGGCGGCGGCGGGCGACGACGTCTGCCACGATGGTAGTGTAGGCGTGGCCGATGTGCGGACGCGCATTGACGTAGTAGATGGGCGTAGTGAGGTAAAAAGGCGTCTTCGTATCTGGCATGTGCATCAAAAGAGTGCTCTAAACCTCAAGTCTAACAGAGCGGCGGGTTTTGCTAGACTTGGGACAAAGCGGCAGGACGGCGAGGACAACGACAAAAGCGTACCTCAGGGGCTAAAGCCCGAGTTGTGGCGGGGTTGAATTGTGTGGGCTAAAGCCCACACCTACCTTTAAAGACAAGAGCAAGACAAAGGCAAGAGCAAGACAAAGGCAAGAGCAAGACAAAGGCAAGAGCAAGACAAAGGCAATACAAGGCAAAGGCAAGAACAAGACAAGAGCAAGGCAAAGGCAAGAGGCAAAGACAAGGGCAAGAGCAACGGCAAGAGCAAGGGCAACGGCAAGAGCAAGACAAAGGCAATACAAGGCAAAGGCAAGAACAAGACAAGAGCAGGGCAAAGGCAAGAGGCAGAGACAAGGGCAGAGACAAGGGCAGAGACAAGGGCAGAGACAAGGGCAAGAGCAAAGGCAATGGCAAGAGCAAAGGCAAGTGTGAAGATGACGGAGCAGATGATTACGAGCGATTCGCACGACGTACTGGTGATTGGGGCAGGACCAACGGGGCTGGCGTGCGCCATTGACGCCAAGCGGCTGGGGCTTTCCGTGGTGCTGGTGGACAAGGGGTGCCTGACGAATTCGCTGTTTCACTACCCGGCACACATGACGTTTTTTACCACGCCGGAACTGCTGGAGATCGGAGATATGCCGTTTTCGACGCCGAACCAGAAGCCTACGCGGGCGGAGGCACTGGAGTATTACCGGAAGTGCGCGGAGCATTACAAGCTGGATATCTGCCAGTATGAGCGGGTGACTGGAGTGACGGGCGCGGATGGCGATTTTACCGTGCATACGGAAGACCGCTTTGAGCGGAAGCTGGCACACCGGGCGAGGAAAATTATTGTGGCGACGGGCTACTATGATCTGCCGAACTATTGCGGCATACCCGGCGAAGAGATGAGCAAGGTGATGCACTACTATGACGATGCCCACCCGTACAGCGGGCTGGACGTGGTGGTGATCGGGGGGAAGAACTCTGCTGCCATTGCGGCGCTGGAGCTATGGCGGCATGGCGCGCGGGTAACGCTGGTGCATCGCGGCAAGGAGATGCACCGGCATGTGAAGTACTGGATTCTGCCGGACATCAACAACCGCATTAAGAACAAGGAAGTGACGGGCTACTTTGAGAGCACGGTGACGCAGATTGACAAAGATACAGTGACGCTGCAGACACCGGCGGGCGAGAAGACGATTCCGAACCATTTTGTGTTTGCGCTGACGGGCTACCACCCGGACTTCAGTTTTCTGGAAGCCCTCGGCATCAAGCTGGATGCCGAAAATGCACGCTGCCCGGTATGCAATCCGAAGTCACTGGAGTCAAACGTGGCGGGTATTTACGTGGCCGGGGTGATTGTAGGCGGCGAACGAACCAACGAAATCTTCATTGAGAATGGACGTTTTCACGGGGCCCAGATTGCGCATGACCTGAGCAAGAAGTTGATAGCGAAGCAAGCCTGAGTGGAGACTCTCAGGACCGGTGTTGTAAGGGGAGCATCAAGAATTATGACTCGACTCCTGCCGAGAACCATACTGGGCCAGTTGATCGCGGGAACCGTGCTGGTGCAGACCGTGCTGCTGGCGCTATTTCTGTCGCTCACGGTGCGGCATGAGCTGGAGCAGAATGATGTGACTAGCATGCAGCGGCTGCAGAACCAGACGCAGCTGCTGGCACGGCTGGTGCAGCATCCGCTGGAGATGCGCGATGCGGAGCAGACACAGAGCCTAGTGGAGGCAGTGCGTGCTTCGCCGGTCATCAGCTCCGCGCGCATCACGGACCTGCAAGGCAATACCCTGGCGCTGAGTCCGGCGACGGCAGGCGGGCTGGACCAGTATGAACAGCCACAAATACGGCAACCCTTTGCATATCACGGTTTTCGCGGCGAGAATGGCGAGACCGAGGGCGTGGCACCGGTCATTTCATCGGAAGGGCGCACCATCGCGCTGGCGTGGATTGAGATGGACCCCGCCATTCTGCATCGCCAGCCGATTTCACTGGTGAAGAATGCGATGCAGTATGCGCTGCTGGCAATTCTGGCGAACCTGCTGCTGGTGGTCGTATTGGCGCGGAGCATCTCTCGGCCGCTGCGGCTGCTGGTGGCAGGGACGCAGGAACTGGCGCACGACCCTGAGTATTCCAGCAAGTTTCCATTGCCGGTTACGACATTTAACGAAGTCGGCGATCTGACGCACAGCTTTAATACCACGGTCCTGGAACTGCGGCAGCAGCGCGCCGGATTGCGCGAGACGCTGGCGATGCTGGATTCGATGCTGGCGACAGCGCCAGTGGGTTTCGCATTCTATGATCGCGAGCTGCGGTTTGTTCGTGTGAACCAGTACCTGGCGAACATGGATGTGAGTCCGATACTGCAGCACGTAGGCCGCCACGTGCGCGACGTTGCACCCGCAGGGCTGGCACCGATGATTGAAGCGGGAATAGAGAAGGTATTCGCGACCGGTGAGCCGCTGCTGGAAGTGGACATGGATGGAGAATCGCCGCAACAGCCCGGCGTGCCGTGCAGCTGGACTATCAGTTTCTATCCGGTATACGAAGCCGATGAGATTCGCTGGGTGGGTGCGGTGGTGATTGAGACGACGCAACGCCGGCAAGCAGAAGAAGCGATGCGGAAGACGGAAAAACTGGCGGCAGCCGGGAGGCTGGCGGCTTCAATTGCGCATGAGATTAATAATCCGCTGGAGGCCGTGACCAACCTGCTGTATCTGCTGAAGACCCAGCCGTCGCTGGATGCGGAAGCGCGCGACTATGCGGAGGCAGCGCAGCGTGAGCTTGGCCGGGTGGCGCAGATCACGCAGCAGACGCTGCGCTTCTACCGGCAGTCCACGCAGCCGACATCAGCGAAGCTGGGCGAGATACTGGATTCAGTGTTGCTGCTATACCACGCGCGCATCGAGAGCACACGGGTGGAAGTGGTGTGCGATTACGCGGAGACAAGGGAGTTGATGGCCTTTGGCGGTGAGATGCGCCAGCTTTTTGCGAACCTGATAGGAAATGCAGCGGATGCCATGCCGAATGGCGGGCGGCTGCTGCTGCGGGTGCGAACAGGGCACTGGTGGAATGGGGAGGAAGCGGTGGTAGGCGTTCGCGTGACGGTGGCGGATACGGGCTGCGGCATGCCGGAGGAGGTGCGGCGCCGCATCTTTGAGCCGTTCTTCACGACCAAGGAGGCGACCGGGACCGGCCTGGGGCTGTGGGTGAGCGAAGAAATTGTGAACAAGCATGGCGGGCACATCAGCGTTCGCAGCAGAACCGAGGAACCCTCCGGCACTGTCTTTACCATCTTCTTCCCTTACGAAGGCGTTGTGCTAACGCGCGTAAGCTAGCCGATAACGCGGTGCTTGAAGCCGCGAATCCCAACCGCGCTGAGAATGACCAGCGACACCGTGAGCATGATGAGGATGGCGACGTGCGGCATGGAGGGCAGCGTGGGCGTGAGCGAGGCGCGGAGGCCTTCGCTCATGTAGACGATGGGATTGATGAGCACGAAATATTTCAGCCACGGAATATATTTCAAGCCCGCCCATGGATAGTAGACGCAGCCCAGGAAGGTGATGGGCATGATGACAACGCCAAAGATGAGGCCGATCTGCTGGGGTTTGACGCTCGTGCCGATGACCAGTCCAAGTGCGCCGGCGGTGAGCGATGCCAGGGCAACCACCGCGATGAGGAAGAGCCAGCTGGTGACGTGGACCTGCACCGGCACGGTGGGGATGTAGTATGCCAGAGGGAAGACGACGATGGCGGCCAAAACGCTCTGCATGGCGGAGAAGAAGATTTTTTCCAGCGCGACAAATGAGACAGGGAGCGGACACATGACGCGATCGTCAATCTCGCGGGTGACGCCGAACTCCTGCGCGAGGGGAAGCGCTACGGCAGCGATGCCGCTGAACATGATGGCGACGGCCATCAGGCCGGGCAGGATGACGGTGCCGAAGCCTCCGCTGGAACTGGCCAGTGCCGTGGTGGGATTGGCGCCGGCGCTCATGTGCGGCATGATGTAGGTGAAGACGAAGAGGAAGAGCAGGGGATTCATGCAAATGCGGATGACGAAAGGGAGCAGCTCGCGGCGCAGGACATAGAGATCACGCAGCAGCAGACCCTGGAAGGCATGGAGATAGCGCGCGGAATGGCTTGTGGGCTGCGGCATATTCGAGGGGCGTGCTCCTTTCTACAGATTTATGATGCGCTGCTACTCGCGCAGCTCGCGACCGGTGAGGCGGATGAAAACTGTTTCCAGACTCGGCTCCGTGATGCGGAGATCGCGCAGGCCGTAGGCGTGGGCTTCCTGCACCAGACTGGAGAGCAGGCCGTCCATGTTTTTGGCGAAGACACGGATACCGTCAGCGGTGACTTCTACGCTGGAGATGCCGTTCATTTCACGGACGCGGTTGGCAAGCTGCTCGGCTTCTGCAGTATTGCGCAGGTCGAGGGCGTAGAGCGTCTCAGCACCGGCGGAATTCTTCAGCGCGGCGGGAGAATCCTGCACGAGGATCTTGCCATGGTCGATGATGGCGACGCGGTCACAGAGCTCGTCCGCTTCTTCCATGTAGTGGGTGGTGAGGACGACGGTGATGCCTTCGTGGCGCAGGTTGCGGACGGCATCCCACATGGCGATGCGGCTCTGGGGATCGAGTCCGGCGCTGGGTTCGTCAAGGAAGAGAACCTTGGGGCGGTGGGCGATGGCGCGGGCGATCTGCACACGCTGGGCGAGGCCGCCGGAGAGTTGGGCGGGATAGGCTTTGACACGCTCACTGAGATGAAACTGCTGCAGCAGGGCATTGGTGCGGCCACGCGCCTCAGCGGGGCTGAAGCCGAAGTAGAGGCAGTGAAAGTAGATGTTCTCGTAGATGGTGCAGGCGCGGTCCAGCGTGTTGTATTGCGGCACGACGCCCATGGAGCGGCGGGCGATGGCGGGGTGAGCGACGACGTCTACCCCGGCGATGCTGACGCGGCCTGAGGTGGGCAGAGCGCGCGTGGTGCAGATGCTGATGGTAGTGGTTTTGCCGGCGCCATTGGGGCCGAGCAGACCGAAGAGCTTGCCCTCGTTGACGGAGAGGTCAATACCGTCAACGGCGACAACCTGCTCCTTGCCCTGGTAGACCTTGGCGAGTTTTTGGATATCGACGATCACTGATTGATTCTAATTGAGGGAGGCGAGCTTCCGGGTTGGCCGTCATTCTAGAGTAACGGGCCAAAATGAACGTATTACACTGCAACTGCCCCACTCATCCCCAACGCGAAGATGAATGGGGCGCCCATTCGCATTCGGTTCCTCTGCTGCATTGGACGCCGGGTGAGCGGTAAACTCATTCGCGAGGTGTGTGACATGGATCGACGGAGGGTGTTGAAGGGGATGGGAGTGATGGCGATGGCACCGATGATGCTGTGCGCTGCTGAGGCTGATGCAGCGGACGACGAGACGGTGTACGAGCTGAGGACGTATCACCTGAATGAAGGAAAGGAGCCTCTGATCCTGGAGCGGTTTCGGTCGAAGGAGACGAAGATCTTCGAGCGGCTGGGGATGCATGGGGTGGGGTACTGGGTTCCGACCGAAGAACCTCTGGCGGGCCAGACGCTGGTGTACATGCTGAGGCATAAGAGCCGGGAGGCGGCTAAGGAGAGCTGGGCGAAGTTCTCAAAGGATCCTGAGTGGGTGGCGCTCAAGGCTGAATCGGAGAAGGACGGGGCGTTCGTGAAGTTGCACGAATCTACCTTCTTGAAGCTGACGGATTTTTCTCCGAAGGTTTAATGGGGAATGGTGCAGCCGAGTGTCGCTGGTGGAGTTACATGTTCAGGCGCTTCTGAACAATTGAACGTTGGCAAGTGGCCAACTCTCATTCACTTCGGCCAACTCCCTGTTTGTCGGCCAACCGGAAGTTACACCACTCGCTAACTACGGCTGCGGCGGAACGACCTGCATCTGCGGGCGCACCTTTGCGCCGTCGAGGACCTGATCGCCTGCGCTGGTGATGACGACATCACCGGGTTGCAGACCGCTGACGACTTCGACCGCGGTTCCGGTATCGCGACCGAGAACGAGGGTGTGCATGTGGACGGTGTTGTTGCTATCCACCACGGCAGCCTGGGGGCCGGCGGAACGCATGATGAGCGCGTTGGAGGGCAATATGACAGGCGGCGCGGCACTGTGGATGCTGAACTGCACGTTGGCGTACATGCCGGGGAGGATGCGCATGTCCTTGTTGGGCAGATCGACCTCGACGAGCAGGGTGCGGGTGCTGGGATCAATGGCCTGGCTGGTGCGGTTTACGGTGCCTGTGTAGTTGCTGCCCGGCAGCTCGCGGATGAAGACGGTGGCCTTCTGCCCGGCAACCATCGCGTCAGCATCCGCCTGGGGCACGTTGGTGAAGACACGCACCTGTCCGGCCTGACCGATGGTGAACATCTGGGTTACGGAGTTGGCGCTGCCGGAGCTGATGAGCGAGCCGGCATCAATGTTGCGCGCGAGGATGACACCAGCAAACGGCGCGACGACGCGAGAGAAGCCGAGCTGCTCCTGCAGGCTGCGAACGTTGGCTTCGCCGGCGGCGATGTTGGCCTGTGCAGCGGTAACCATGGCGCGCTGGGCGTTGTAGTTGGCGTTCTGGGTATCCGCATCCTGCTTTGATACGACGCCCTGCTGCTGGAGGGCGGTCCAGCGCTGGTTGGTGACGGAGGCGAGTTGCTCGTTGGCCTGGGCCTGCGCGAGAGCTGCCTTCAACTGGCCGACGGTGGCCTGTGCCTGGCGCAGAGCCTGTTCGGTGGTGGGATCTTCAATCAAGGCAAGCAACTGGCCCTTGTGGACGTGGTCGCCGATATCGGCATAGCGCGCCTTCACATAGCCGTTGGTGCGGGCGAAGATGGGCGTTTGGTCAAAAGCTTGCACGCTGCCGGGCAGGGTGAGCAGGCCGCTGGGGGCGCCGGTGGTGACGCGGGTGGTGGTGACAGGCGGCGGGCCGGCATTCTCAGCAGACTGCTGCTTGAGTTCGTGCTCATTGCGAATACGCGGCAGCATGACGAGCACTGCGACGACAACGAGCAGAAGGAAGAATACAGCGACCGCAACAGCGGGTTTACGCTGCGAGGGTTCAGGCGAGTTGGTGATTGGGTCTGCCATCGCTATTCCGGGAGCTCCTCTGCCGTTACATTAGACGGCGCACTTTTACGCAACAAGCTGTAAAAAATGGGGACGATCAAAAGGGTAGTGGCGGTGGCGAGCAAAAGGCCGCCGATTACGGCGCGGCCCAGCGGGGCATTCTGCTCGCCGCCCTCACCAAGGCCGAGTGACATAGGCAGCATGCCGATGATCATGGCCAGCGCGGTCATCAGGACGGGGCGCAGGCGGGTGAATCCGGCGGAGGCAGCGGCGTGGAACGGGTCCATGCCGGCACGGAGTTGATCGTTGGCAAAGGTCACCATCAGGATGGAGTTGGCCGTGGCCACGCCGACCGTCATGATGGCGCCCATCAGCGATGGAACACTGAAGGTGGTGCCGGAGAGGAAGAGCATCCAGATAATGCCGCAGGCAGCACCGGGCAGCGCCATGAGGATGATGAAGGGATCAAGCCAGCTCTGGAAGTTGACCACCATGAGCAGGTAGACCAGGAGCACGGCGAAGACCATGCCGAGAGCGAGGCCGGTGAAGGAATCCTGCATGCTCTTGACCTGACCGCGGACGGTGATGAGGGTGCCGCGGGGGGCCTGCTTCTGGAAGTTGTCGAGGATGGGCTGGATGGCAGAGGCGACGCCGCCGAGGTCACGACCCTGGGTGTTCACGTATACATCAAAGATGGGCTGCACGTTGTAGTGGCTGGTGACGGCGGGGGTGGTGGCAGGCAGGATCTGCGCGAGGTTATTCAGCATCTGCGGGGAGTTGGGGCCGCCTTGCGGCGCAACCGACGAGCCTACGGTGCCGGCGCCATTGGTAATGGGCGTCTGGTTGAGCGCGTCCATGCTGTTCACTTTGTACTGCGGCGTCTGCACCACCACGGTGTAGTTCACGCCGTTTTTTGGATTGAGCCAGTAGTTTGGCGTAGCCTGGCCGCTGCCGGAGAGCGAGTAGAGCATGCTGTTGGCGACGCTGGCTTCCGTGAGGCCAAGCGTCTGAGCGCGGGTGCGGTCTACGTTGACGAAGAGTTCCGGCGCATAGATCACCTGATGGACGTGTACGTCTACCGCGCCGGGGATAGCGGTGACCTTCTGGCGAATCTGCTCGGCCAGGGCATAGTTTGCCGTGAACTCGCGACCGCTGACCTGGATGTCAATCGGAGCAGGCAGGCCGAAGTTTAAAATCTGGTTCACGATATCCGAGGCCTGGAAAAAGAAGATGCAGTCAGGATATTTCTGATGCAGGATCTCGCGTAGTTTAGCGCGATACATTGCTGTGGGCTTGTGGTGCTCGTTGAGCGAAACCAGGATTTCACCGTCCTGCACGTCGGTCAGGCTGCCATCGCCAAATGCGAGGTTGAAACTGCCGTTGGGGATGCCGATATCGTCAAGCATCAGTCCCATTTCATGCTGCGGCACGACCTGGCGGATGGTGTTTTCTACATCGCCGAAGATGCGCTCCGTCTCCTCAATACGCGTGCCGGGAGGAACACGGACGTGCAGGCGGAAGGTGCCGGCATCAACCTGGGGGAAGAAATCGCGGCCGATGAAGGGAACCAGGCATGCGGTGAGCAGGGCAAAGACAACGAAGCAGGTGAGGGTGAAGCGCGTGTGCAGCAGCACCCAATCCAGCAAGCGGGCATAGGCATTGCGGAGTCGCTCAAAGTACTCGTTGAACCGATAGTGCATGCGCCAGACCCAGTTGGCATGGGGGTTGGAGATGTCGTGATGCTCCGCCTCGTGGTCCTGATACATGTCCACTTCGCTGGCCAGCAGGAACTTGACCATGGTGGGGATGAGGGTGCGCGAGAGCAGATACGAGGCCAGCATGGCGAAGACGACGGCCATGCCAAGCGGCGTGAAGAGGCTCTTAGCCGCGCCGGAGAGGAAGACCACGGGCACAAACACAATGCAGATGGCGAGGGTGGAGACGAAGGCGGGAACGGCGATCTGCGAGGCACCATCCAGGATGGCGGGCTCAATATCCTTGCCCATGCCGAGATTGCGGTGAATATTTTCTATCTCTACGGTGGCATCGTCGACCAGAATGCCGACAGCAAGGCCAAGGCCGCCGAGCGTCATGGTATTCAGCGTTTCGCCGAGGAACTTCATCACGATGAGCGAGGTGAGAATTGACAGCGGAATGGAGATGGCGACGATTACGGTGCTGCGCCAACTGCCGAGGAAGAGCAGGATCATCAACGCGGTGAGCGTGGCGGCAATCACTGCTTCCTTTACGACGCCGGCCAGCGCCGCGCGCACAAAGATGGACTGATCGAAGAGCAGAGAGATCTTCAACTCTTTCGGCAGATTTGCTTCGATGTGGGGAAGCGCCGCGCGCACACGTTTGACGATGTCGAGGGTGGAGGCGCTGCCGGCTTTGAGGATGGTGAGCATGGAGGCGCGCTTGCCGTTGACGCGGACGATATTTGTCTGTGGCACAAAACCGTCATGCACCTGCGCCACGTCGCGGACGTAGACCATGGCTCCGTTGACCTGTTTGACGGGAAGATTGTTCAGGTCAGTCAGGACTTCGGGGCTGGCGTTGGTGCGGACCACGTAGTCCGTGGTGCCGATCTTGGCGTCGCCCGCGGGCAGGATGAGATTCTGAGCGGTGAGCGCATTCACGACGTCAGTGGGCGAGAGGCCCTTGGCATACAGCTGATTGAGGTCAAGATCTACGGTTACATTGCGGACCTTGCCGCCGTAGGGTGCGGGAATTTGCGCGCCCTGCACGGTAGCCAGTTGGGTTCGCACAAAATTCGATCCAAGGTCGTAGAGGTCGGATTCAGAGAGAGTATCGCTGGAGAGCACCGCCTGCAGGATGGGCACGTTGGATGCGCTGAACTGCAGCACAAACGGAGGCGTGATGCCGGGGGGCATGATGCGGATAACGGTCTGATTGACGGACGAGACCTGGGCTACGGCGGCGGCTACATTCGCGCCCGGCTGAAAAAAGATCTTGATGATGGAGATGCCGTTGACCGACTGCGATTCAATGTGCTCGATGTTGTTGACGGTGGTCGTCATGGCGCGCTCACTGATGGTGGTGATGCGCTTTTCCATCTCATCGGGGCTCATGCCGGAGTAGCTCCAGATGACGGTGACGACGGGAATATCAATGTCAGGGAAGACATCGGTGCTCATGGTGGTGATGCTGACGATGCCGAGAACCAGGATGAGCACGGCCATGACCACGAAGGTGTAAGGCCGCCGCAGTGCAAGCCGAACGATCCACATTAGTTGCACCGCGCATTCTTACCCATGGGGGTAGAGGGCCGGGAGAGAGCGTGGGCGGGATAGAGGGGAAGCGGCATATTTCCGGGATGGTTCCTAACAGGTCCTAATGATGAATAGATGGTGCATGATGCGAGATAGTTTCAAGGGTGGCTGTAAATACTATTTTGTTGCAGAAAAACGCTGGGGGAGATTTCATATTACGCGATTCCAGTGATGCATATGAAGCAGGGTTCAGCAACGAAATCGCGAGATGGGTACAATAGAAATATGTCCAAGGGTTGGGATAGCAAGTCCGTCGAAGAGCAGCAAGCCATCCACGAGTCAGAAGCCGCAACGAAGAAGACTCTGGACCGGGAACAGCACAGGTTAGAAGCCGAGAAGAAGCGCCGCCGCCGCGAATTGGAACTGCAGCGCGAACGCATTCTTGCCGAGCGCACGTCGAATCCGTACCGGCGCACCGCGCTGGCCGCGGCACTGGAAGAGATCGAGGTCAAGTTGACTGAACTTGGCTGGACCGTTCATCTGGACTAGTGCAGGGTATGCCGATTGGATGGTCGGGCTAACGCGCTGTATTGCCGTCGTGGCGATGGAAGACGGTGGAGTTTGCCTGGTCGATGGTGGTGAGCACGATGGTGTGAATGTTCACGTGCACCGGGCGAGTTGCGCTCCAAAGGATGGCATCTGCCACATCGGCTGCGGTGAGCGGCGTGATGTTCTGGTAGACCTTCTCCGCGCGGGCTTCGTCTCCGCGAAAACGCACCTTACTAAATTCAGTTTCCACCATGCCGGGGTCAACGGATGTGACCCGAACCGGTGTCCCCATCAGATCAATTTTGAGACCCTCGCTGATCGAGGTGACGGCTGCCTTGGTAGCGCAATAGACGGCTCCGTTGGCATAGGTGATATGGCCCGCAACCGAACCGAGGTTGATGACGTGGCCGCGCTGGCGCTGCACCATGCCGGGAACCACGGCGCGGGTGACATAGAGCAAGCCCTTGATGTTGGTGTCAATCATCTCTTCCCAGTTGTCGATGTCGTCTTCCTGCAGCCTGGCGAGGCCGCGGCTGAGCCCGGCGTTGTTCACCAGCACATCAATGGCCTGCCATTCGGCAGGCAGCGCGGCGAGGGTATCGGCGACAGCCTTGCGCCCGGTCACATCCAGGGCGAAGCTGTGTACTGCAGGCGCACCGGCAGCGAGCAACTCAGGTGCGAGCTTGTCCAGAAGGTCCGTACGGCGGGCGCACAACAAAAGACGGGCACCAGCGGCGGCAAAGGCGCGCACGGTGGCCTCTCCAATGCCGGAACTGGCACCGGTGACGAAGACGATTTGATTCTTCAATGAGTAAGGCATCGGGTTAATCATAATGCAAATGCAACAGGGGCCGCGTAGTGCGGCCCCTGTTGCGTACGGGATGCGAAGGAGCTTACTGCGGAGCAGACTGCTGGTCGATGCCGATGGCCTGACCGGAAACGACGAGCTGGACGCGGCGATTTTGCGCACGGCCTGCCGCGGTTCCGTTGTCAGCGACAGGATCAGCTTTGCCGTAACCAGCAGCACTGATGCTGTCCATGGAAACGCCCTGCTTCGCGAGGAAATCGCGAACTGCATTGGCGCGATTCTCAGAGAGCTTCTGGTTGTAGTCATCGCCACCGACGATGTCTGTGTAGCCTTCGACCTGCAACTTCAGGCCGGGGTATGCCTGTAGAATGCCGGCGACCTTGGCGAGCGTGACCTGAGTGCCGGACTTCAGCGTGTACTTGCCGGTGTCAAAGAGCACATCGGACATGTTCACGATCAAGCCGCGAGCATTCTCAGTCGTCTGCAATACGGCGTTAAGCTGGGCGCGCAGTTTTTCGCGGGCAGCGCTAGCCTGTTGCAGACTTGCCTGTGCGGCGGTTTGGGCAGCAGCAGCCTGATTGCGAGCGGCTGCGGCTTGAGCCTCAGCGCGCGCACGGTCTGCGTCTGCCTGGTCCTTAGCTGCCTGTGCGGCCTGGGCCTGAGACTGAGCAGTTGCGGCATCAGCCTGTGCCTGGTTCTTGGCTTCTTCACGATTGCGCTCGCGCTCGGCCTGCTGCTTGCGCAGCGTGTCTACGCGGGCATCTTCTGCGCGCTGGACGGCTTCACGGGCGAAGGTGATCTCCTGCTTCTCGTCGCGATGCTTGCTGGAGTCCATATCGTCTGCATTCTTCAGATCGGTTTTGGCAGCGGCAAGCGTCTGGGGCGAATACTGCGCTGCGCCTGCAAGTTCCGCAAGACGAACGGCGTTGTGCGCCTCGTAGAGTTCCAACGGAGAGTGCTCGTTGCGGGTGATGGGATCGATGACGGTATGCGGGCCGGACGTGACGGTATAAGCGCCGCGGGGCAGGAGGGTATAGTGCGCGATCACAGGTTCAATCACGCCCTGGGTCTTGTCATTGATGACAACGTTCTGCATGACGACGATGTCGCTCGGCGTGCTGACGCTGAAGTATGGCTCAGCCGTGATGATGAGGCCGAAGCTCTGGAGGCTGGTGGTGACGTTGATGTCGCCCTTGGTGCCGGCGGGAAGAATTTCGCCCAGGTTCTGCGGCTTGCCATCCGGCGTAATCGCCCACAGCACGTAAGTAAGGTACTCCGGACCGAAACCGTTGGCCGGGGTCAGGTTCTCAAACTTGACGCTGACCGCGAGACGTCCACGATCGCTCTTTACTTCAGCAGAGCCTTTGGCGGCGGACATCAATTCAGTGCCCTGCAGCCCAACTTTGGTGGAACCGCTGCGATGGAAGTAGTTCACCGCAGGAAGATCGCGGGAGACAACCTTCACGTTGTAGATGGGCACGCCGCCGGCGCTGTGACCGGTGGGCTCGCCACCGTTCTGGATGCCGCCATTCTGCGTTCCATCCGTAGTATTTGCCGTGGGGTTCGCTTCTTGCGCGAAGATAGGAAGAGGTGCAGCAGCCATAAAAAACACGGCCATGGCCGCGATGGTAGAGGTCAGTCTCATGTGTGGAATTCTCCTTGCAGTGCATTACGCGGAAGCAAACTCCGCGGAGCGGCGCAAAAACGCGCAACAGTCAATACGATGCAAGGGGTGTAATGCGAGGTGTCTCAAAACACGCATATAAATGCATGTGCGCAGGAGCAAAAGAGATTTAAACACTGGGCAACCCGCGAGGGCTAGGTGGTGGCGGCGGCTGCAACCAGCTTGTGCGAGATCGCGAAGAGCGCAAGCTCAAGACGCGTGGATACGCCGGTCTTATCAAAGATGTTCGAGAGGTGGCGCTTCACGGTCTCTTCACTGATGGTGAACTGCCGGGCGATGTCTTTGTTGCTGCAGCCTTCGACGATGCAGCCAACGACTTCCATCTCGCGCGGCGTAAGGCCGTAGGTTTTACGCTCGGGCATTTCAGCTGCCTGCTGCATGAGTTCGTGGAGAGCTTTCACGAGATTGACGACACGCTGCCCGCCGATCCAGTAATCGCCGGTGAATACTGCGCGAATGGCTGTGGCGAGATCCCCAGCGACGGAATCCTTGAGCAGGATGCCGCGCGCACCAATCTGCAGCGCCTCAATGACCTGCTGGGTGGTGATGGTGCTGGTGAGCAGAATGATTTTTACGCGGGGTGAGCGGCTCATGATGGCGCGCATCGCTTCCAGACCGGGAAGGCGCGGCATGAGCAAGTCCAGCAGGAGGATATCGGGCTCAAGTTCCAGCGTCTGGGTGATGGCGTCGTCGCCATCTTCGGCTTCGCCGACTACATCGTAGCCGACATCGCTCATGAGCATGTTCTTGACGCCGAAGCGGACTACAGGATGATCGTCTGCAACCACAATGCGAATGGCCGGCACGCCGGAAGGTGCCGCTGCTGCTACCGGTTTGCTCTTCTGGTGCGCGTCCTTCATCTGATCTCCGGTGGTAACTCCGCTATTTCGCGGGGAATCTTAGCAACAGGATACCCTCAAGCCGTGTAACAGCTGCCATTATTTCGTCCATCCGGCGGGAGGCATCTTGGTTGATACCTTGCTCTTCCAACTGCCGAGCGAGTGCCGCTACAGTACGCGCACCAAGCATGGATGCGCCACCCTTGATGGCATGGGCTTCGCTGCGGAAGGCGGCATCGTCTGCCGAGGCGATGGATTGTTGCATGGCGGCGGCCCGCTTGCGGGCATCGCGGATACAGAGAGCATAGAGCTGGCTAAGCTGGCTAGACGTCATGCTGGCAGCGAGGGCGGCGGCGACGGATTCGTCGAGATCCTGTGAGGTGGCTTGCGGCTGGAGCGCCTGGGCGCAGCCATTGAGCGCGAGGGTAAACTGCCCGCCGTCGAAGGGTTTGAGCAGGAAGGCATGGAAGCCGGAAGGGGTGCCACCGGCGGGTTGGGTGGCGCTCATACCAAGCAGCACGGCCTGCGGGCATTGCCGGCGCAGAGCGGCAGCCAGCGCGCTGCCGGTCAGTCCGGGCATCTGCAGGTCGGTCAGAATAGCGTCAGGCTGCCAGGGGGCTGTTTGTAGCTGGTGGAGGGCGGCATCGCCGGAGATGCTGGAGTGCACGGTGTAGCCTTCGGCTTCGAGCAGCAGGGTAAAAAGCTCGCGGCTCATGGGATCGTCGTCAATCAGCAACACACTGCGCATGGCAGCTATTCTCCCACGCCGGGAGGAGTAAGTGGCCGGTCAGTCATCAGCGCCTTGCCCGAGGTCTCATCCAGCAGTACCGGATGCAGGCTGGGGTGGGTGGCAAAGAGAGCGTCCACGGCGTCGCGCTCTTCCATCGGGACGAAGAGGAACTTGCGCGGGCCCGTGCCCCAGCGTGCCAACAGATCGTTACCGTCGAGGAAGATCTTTGGCGCGTCTGCGTAGGTGGAACCCCAGATCATGGAGCTGGTGCGGCCATTGACCAGGTAGGCGGTGCGGCCAGTATAGAAGACGATGGACGAGCCGTAGGACTGGTCTCCATAGAGATAGACTTCGGCGTTTTCGTCGCCGGGATGATCGTCAATCACTTCCTGAATGCGATCGGCAAGATCGCGGGAGGAGAGCATCGGTTCAAAGCGCACCAACGCGATGTGCGCGGCGAAGAGGAAGACCGCGGAGGTAAGGGCAATGGCGGTGGTGGCAGCGCGATTGCGCCGGAGCGCGCGAAGCCGCCAGGCGATGCCGGGGCCGAAGGCAAATGCGGCAGCGGCCAGCGCCGCTGGAAGCCGAAGCGCGGCGAACGAAGGCCCGGTGAGGTCAAAGAAGTGCGACATTGAGAGGGTGTAGTGGCCCACACTGCGATGCGCCAGTAGATCGCCGATATCCGGCACGAAAGGCAGATGACGTGACGACCAGAGGCCGTAGCAGAGTGCAACGGCAGCGCCCGCGCCAATCAGGGTGAGCGCAGCATGCGCGGTGGTGAGCCAGCCGCGTTCGCCGGAGAGAGCGATGCCGGCTTCGCTGCGGCGTTCATAGCCTGCAATCGCGGCAGCGAACAGGATGACGAGCGGCAGATAGACGGGGAAGGTGTAGTACTCCTGATTGGTGGAGAGCGAGAAGAAGCAAAGGACCAGCGCAGAGTAAAGGCTGAGCAGAAGCACCGTGCGTCCGGCGAATCCAGCATGGCGGAAGACGCCGTAGAGACGGGCCCTGGACGGCAACGGGTAACCGCGCCATTTGCGCCAGGCAACGAACAGCGCCAGAGGGAAGAAGAGGCTCCAGGGGAAGAGCCAGACGAGATGGAGGCTCCAGTAGAGGTAGCTGGGGAGCTTGTTGTAGTCGACCGGATAGCGGCGGCCGAGGAAGCGCAGCAGGTGCTCGTTGATGAAGTAGAACCAGAAGAAGCCGCGACCGTTCAGACCGCCGCGATTGCGCAGGCCGGCAAGAATGTGCCACGGCGCAGCGATGGCGAGGAAGATGAGCGCGGAGCGGAAGAGATGCAGTTCGCGCCAGCGGCGGAGTTCGCCGGTGAGGAAGAGAAAGGCAAAGACCGTGGCGAGGAAGAAGATGGGCGCGATCAGGCCCTTAGTGAGCACGGCGGCGGCGATGAGTGCGGCGGCGGCGTAGAAGTATGCGGGGCGGCGCAGTTCCAATCCGCGGAGGAAGCAGAAGAGCGCGGCGCAGAGGAAGAGCGAGAGCAACGCCTCTGGAATAAATACGCGGGTGAAGAGGAAAACTCCGGCGGCGGTAAGCAGGCTGAGGCCGGTATAGAAGGCGGCGCGTTCACCCCAGGCCAGCAGCGCCCACCAGTACCCCAGCGCGGCCAGCAGAAGCACGGCAAGTGCGGCGGGCAGATGCGTGGCAAAGGCGGCGCGGTCGGCATTGAATGTGTAGGTGTCGATATAGCCGCGATGCTTCTGAATGCAGAAGAGGCGATAATCGAGCGCGGCCAGCCAGTAAGGAAGCGGAGGTTTTTCCAGGTAGCGGATGCCGTCTACCTTGAGCGTCACCAGGTCGCCGGTGCGGGCCATGTGGAGCGCGGCGCTGGCGTGGGTGGCATCCGCATCGTCAAGCAGCGCCGGAGTGCCAAGAGTGGCGCCATAGATGGCGATGAACAGAGCGAAAAGCAGCAAGAGGGAACGGAGGCTGAATGCCTTTGCCGGTGCGGCATGGTGGTGCGGCTGCGTGCTCTGCTCTTCGGCTATCTGGTAGGACATGGGCATGAACGAACGCTTCCAGAATTCAGGATAGCAGTGCGGCGCATATGCGGGTTCACACAGGGCCACGCTGACGTTGTAGATTAGAACCCGGAGAGTGCCACAAAGATGCCAACTTTTGCAGCAGTCGATATCGGTTCCAACTCCTGCCGGATCAAGATCGCGTCTGTGCAGGCGCACAAACTGCACACGCTGCATGAGGACCGCGAGGTTACGCGGCTGGGCGAGAGCGTCTTTGAAACCGGCGTGATCTCGCCGGAGTCAATGGCATCGACCATTCGCGCGCTGAAGCGGTTTCACAAGGCAACGCAGACCTTTGTGGTGGATACGGTACGGGTGGTGGCCACCAGCGCCATGCGCGATGCGCGCAATGCACCGGCTTTCACGGAGTGGGTGAAATCAGAGACGGGCTGGAACGTGGAAGTGATCTCCGGCCTGGAAGAGGGCCGGCTGATCCACCTGGGCGTGGTGAATAATGAGCGCGGCGCGCGTGGCCGCTGCCTGATGATCGATCTCGGCGGTGGAAGCTGCGAGGTAACACTCTCTGACAGGGGCAGCATTCGCGAGATGGTGAGCTTACCGCTGGGCGCGGTGCGTCTGCAGCAGGAGTTTCTACCCAGCGATCCGCCGGAGAAGCAGGACATTGCGCGGCTGAAGAAGTTCATTCGCCGCGAAGTATCGAAGGCTGAGCGCAGGATGACCGGTGTTCGGGTGCCGCTGGTGTTTGCGACATCGGGCACGGCAGCGGCGCTTGCGGTGGCGAGTAATGCGGTATCCAAGAAGATTCCGGCGAGCAAGGGCGGCGGCAAGAAGCGCGCCAAGGCGGACCTGGGATTTGCATCGACTGAACTGGTGCGCGGCGTGGCAGACCAGCTGTCCAAGCTGACCAACCCGCAGCGCGCGGCGTTTCCGGGTATCGGACCGCGGCGCTCAGAGATCATTGTTGGCGGTGCGCAGGTGTATGCAGAGTTGCTGGAACGGCTGAGGTTGAAGGGGTTTCGCTATTCCACCATGGGCCTGCGCGATGGCATGCTGGCACAGATGCTGGCGCAGACGGACCAGCGCGGCATTGCGCATCGCAAGTATGAAGATGAGCGCTGGGCGGCAGTGCTGGAGGTGGCGAAACGCTACGACGTAGACATGCGACATGCGGAGACCGTACGGGCGCACGCAGCGCAGATATTCGATGAGATGAAACCGGTGCACGACCTGCCGCCAGAGTACCGGCTGTGGATTGAATCCGCGGCCATGCTGCAGGATATTGGCAAGTTCATGAACCACCAGGGCCGCCACCGGCATTCGCAATACATTATTGCGAACTCAGAAATCTTCGGTTTCACGCCGGAGCAGCGCATTATTGTGGCGGCGATTGCGCGCTACCTGGGCAAGAGCCGACCGTCTTCGCTGGACCGGTTGATGCGTACGCTGCCGATGGAAGAGCATGCCAATATTCAGAAAGCCGTGGTGATGCTGCGGCTGGCCATGGCGCTGAACCAAGACCGCGCGAGCGACGTGCTGCGCGTGCGCACACAGATTCGTCCGCGGCGCGTGACGATGCTGCTGAAACCGGGACGCACCGGTGCGGAGCTGGAGATGTGGGCGCTGCGCAAGGAAGCGGATTACTTCCGCGAGGTCTTCCGCCGCGAACTCTTCGTCGAGCTCATGTAAAGTGCGCGCACCATGCGGGGGTCAAGCAGCCAGTGCAGCGTAGGCGTCTGGCGCTCCATGTTGACCCGCGCCATGCTGCCCTTGCGCAGGCGAATGGCAGCAGCAACCTTGCTGGAGGCGGGCGTGACCAGCGCGCCGAGGAATTGCGTGAGCGGCGGACTGTGGCCCACCATCAACACATTGTCGACCTTGGCGCACTGCGCCAGCAACTGATGAAATTCAGCATAGGTGCCGTTAGGCGAGAGGCCGCGCGCGACCTGGATGGGGCCATCGTAGCCGGTTTCCGTGCCGACGAACGAGGCCGTCTGAAGGCAGCGCTTGAGCGGGCTGGAGAGTATGAGATCAAACGACAGGTTGAAGGCGTTGAGCACGCCGGCAAGCTGAAGGCAGTACTGGCGGCCTTCTTTGTCAATGGGGCGTTTTGCATCAACGATCGGATTGGCGCGCCTAGTACCGGCGCTGACGTGGCGGAGAAGATAGAGGTTCATGGCCTTGTGCTGAATTGTAAGCGATGAGGCGCCCGAATATGATGAATCGGGTTCAGCAGCGCTTGCGCCAGGCCTGGGAGACCAGCAGTCCGCGCAGCTGCAGTTGCTCTTCTGCGAGCTCGAAGCCCGCGGTACGCAAGGCTTGCTCGTAAGCCGGAAGATGTTGGGTGCGCAGGCCGGTCAGGAGGCGGAAACCGGCATACATGGCACGGATGAGAAGAGCGGCGGGAATCCGCAACGCGCTGCGCGGTACGCGGAATTCCGAGACGATCCAGAGGCCGCCGGGAGACAGGTATTGCGAAAGGCGCGGTACCAGTGCGGCGCATTCCGCGGTGCTGAGGCAATCCAGAAAAAAGTGGGAGATGATGCAGCCGTAGTCTGCGTGCGGTGGAGTGAAGGTGAGTGCATCTGAACAGTGCAGGGTGACACGGTCCGCGTCGCAACGTGCGGCAAGCAGGCGAAGCATAGCGGTGCTGCTATCCACTGCATCGGCGTGGAGGATGTGGTTGCTTGCCAACAGGTGGTGCAGGAAGCGCCCGTCGCCATCACCCAGGACGAGCGCGCGGTGGCGGTCCTGCAGACGGGGCAAGAGCCGGAAGCGGCAATGCTCCAACGCGTGACCGAAGCTGGCGTATTCCATCCAGCGATACGCGCGGGCGATGCGGCTGAAATTTTCCCGGGGCATGCGCGAGCTCAACGGAAGAGGAAGATCAACGGTGTGAGCAGGGCGGCGTCCGCCGCAATGCGATAGTTGAGCCGTTGCGTGCGATGGCGCGTGTGGCGCAGCGCCATCATGAGTGCGGCGCTCAACGCGATGCAGAACGAGACAGAACGCGGAGCGTTGCCGATGAAGCAGAGCGAGATGCTGTAGAGGAGCAGCGCGGCCTGCAAGGCTGTGGCATTGCGGATGGCGAGCAGGGTGCTCCAGTGGGCGTGGTGCAGGCTGCGGTGTTCGCGCTCGTAGATGAGGGTGCAGTTGAACCAGCAGAGCGCCGCGAAGCAGATTGCTTGCGGAAGAAAAGCGAGCCACTGCCCGGTAAGGACTTCCGGCAGAAAGATTGTGAGGGCGAAGCCGATGCCCACGGAGATCTCTTTGGGGAGCCGTGATCTTGCGTTGCGGCTGGAGGTATGAATCCACGCGTAGTAGCTCGCTGTGCCCAACCCCAGCAGCAACCAGGAACGGCGCAGTGTTGGCTCCATGTAATGCAGGAGAAGCAGCAGCACGGGCGCAGTGCAGAGCACTGCAGCGAAGAACGCTTTGGCGTGCCTGCCATGAAAGAGGTGACGTTCTTCAGGGGACGGCTCGCCATGGCGCGCATCCAGCAGACGGTCTGTAACGTAGAGAATCCAGGTGGCGAGAAAGAGCGCAGCAGTATCGCTGCGGTGGAGATGCAGATGCGCCGCACGGGCGGCGAGTACAAACCAAACAGTGGCTACGGTGGGCGCATCGAGCGAGAGTAGATGCCATAGAGTGGGCAATGAATAGCGTTGCCGCAGTGATGCATCCTGTCGCAGTTCTGCGTCCTGATACTGCAAGGAACTGGCTGGGACCGGCATGCTGCTCCTCTCGGTTCCGCGGGTGGTGGAGATTCGCAGGAGCCGTTAGGTGGTACGTTCTTCTTTCGCGCCCATTGCCCAGAAGGACGGGTCGATGTCTGCGAAGATGCTATCGCGCAACTCAATGGCAGCAAGCCGCTGCTCTTCCGAATCGCTAATGCTGCCGGATGCGGCGAAGCTCCGCCAGATGTTCGCGATCTCCTGGAACTGATCGTTGTGCGTCAGGAAGCGGGTCTCCGCATAGTCGCGAGCAGCGCCGGTGGTGATGAGGAACTGCCAGTCAGACGACTCCAGCAGGAGAAGCTCGCGGCAGAGCTGCTTGGCAATGCGTTCACCGAGGCCGCCATCTTTCCACTTGCCTGCGGTAATCACGTCGCGGGTAAAAGCTTCAGCGGGATAGATGTGGGTATAGGTCCAGCTAGTGTCGGGATTCATCCAGACCTGGTTGGTGCCCTCAGCGCCCCACGAGCCTTCGTGCATGGCGATGAATCCGGCACGGGGATACTTGGCGAGATATTCGCTGCAGGTGGTAAGCGCCAGCGGAATCTCTTCGCGGGCCATCACGCGAGCGACAGCCTCAAGCCAGAGCACGCCTTCGTACCACCAGTGGCCGAAGAGTTCAGCGTCAAAGGGCGAGGTAAGGATGGGCGGAATCTCGTCATTCAGTCCGTCCTTCAATGCCTCGTAGACGAGATGGACAAAGTGATCGGCGTGGGTCTTCACGCGCTCCGCGGCTTCCTGGGGATGGTAGGGCGTCTTCTGGCCGATATCGACCTTGGAGCCGGTGACCTGCCAGTAGCGATGCCCGCCGGGCCAGCGCTTCTTGTGGAAGTCGAGATAGAGGCCGTCTCCGGGATAACCGCTATCGCCGCTCCACACCTGTATGCCGGTACGCGGATCGCGCGGGAAGATAGTGGTGGCGAAGCGCTTGTCGTAAGGACCATCGACGTAATAGGGCTGGTAGAGCGAGCGGTGGTTCTCATGCGTCATGCGCTCAGTTTTTTCATCCGCAGGAATGCTGCCGTTAAGCAGTTCATAGGGAGAAGGGATGCGCTCGGACTCTTCGACGAGGTGGGTATCCACGAAGAAGTATTCGATGCCACTCTCAGAGAGAGCCTGCTCCACGCCGATGCGGTTGAAGGGCTTCCAGGGTTCCGCGGCACCGGCGGGGGTGACAGGGAACTCCCACATGCCGGCGGGGCGATAGCCGCACTCAGGAGCCCAGATGCCCTTGGGCGCTTCGCCGATGTGCTTTTTGTGGGTGGCGACAGCGGTGCGAATCTGTGCGCGAACGCTTTCGTCCGTGCCCAGCAGCGGCATGTAGCCGTGGGTGGCGCCGCAGGTGATGATCTCAATCTGCCCGGTCTTGTGGAAGTGGACGAAGCCCTTCACGATATTGCCGTCCAGCGCGGCAAAGTCGTCCTGCGCCTGCTGGAAGAAGCTCTGCCAGTAGCGTGCCGTGCCGGCGAAGTGCTGATCGCCACTCTGGGTGAAGAAGGCTTCGTCTTCGCGGGCGGCGAGGATTTTGCGCTCAAGGTATTTAGGGAATTCGGTGCGAAAGACAGGGTGGGCGAGTTGCTCCAGCAGAATGGGTGAAATGTTCAGATTGCACTTCAGGGCCAGGCCGTCGCGCTCAAGGTTCTTCATCATGCGCAAGAGGGGGAGATAGGTTTCTGCCGCAGCTTCGTGCAGCCATTCCAGCCCATGAGGCCACGTCCCATGATTTACCACATAGGGCAGATGGGCGTGCAGCGTGAAGGTCAAATACCCGCGGGGACTGCTGGAAGCCTTATGCAAAACGAGATACCTCGCCTGATTTGTATTTTGAAATTGTCGTTGAGGGCCAGGACTGTCTTCCACTCATTCTACATGAGATACGCAGGGGGTCCTTTAGAGTTGCATGTTGGGGAAGGAGCGGGACTTATGCGGCCAGAGGAAAGTGGTTTCCGGCGGAGACGGAGGACAACCTCCGCCGGAAAGAATTAGCGGGTTACAGAGACAGAGTTGGTGAGACGGAAACGGACGATGGATTCGCTGGGAATGCTGACCTGCTGGCCCTTGGTTACAGCATTCGCACCGGCACCTACGCCGCCACCAGCAGCTGCACCGATGGCAGCACCCTTGCCGCCGCCGAAGATGCCGCCGAGGATGGCGCCGACTGCAGCACCGCCGCCGACCTTCTCTGCTGTGTTCTTGCCGCGGCCCTTGCCTTCGACTGTGTACGGTTCGGTGGAGAGCGGAACGCGTTCGCCGTGGGAGGAGAGAGAGGTGACCTGGATGGTCAGTGCGGACGAACCCTTGAAGTGGGCAGCGTCCTTCGCATCGGTTACCTGGCCGGTGATGGGAGTGCCCGCGGCGAAGGCGACGTTACCATTCTCATCTGACACGTCTGCTGCCAGAACGCCGTGGAAGGCGGAGCCGGGCTGGGTAGTGCCGCTATCCAGCGCTTCGGTGGTGCGAACCGGAAGGACCGAGCCTGCAGCCAGGGTGATGGTGCGCGCGACGAGCTTGGCCGGGGAGGGCGGCGGAGGCGGGGAGGCCGGAGAGTTATGCACAATCGGCGCAGGCGCCTGCGTGTAGGGCGAAGACGGCGGCGGAGGCGCGGCAGCCGAAGGCTTCTTTGATTTGGAGGGAGCTGTTGCCGGCGTTTGCATGGGCATCGGCATCGGAGCGGTCGAGGCCTGCTGTACGGTCAGGTTATTATTCAGCACCTTGATGCCGGGAACCTGCATGGCATCGTTCGCGGCGAGGGTACGGGCAGCATCGCTGTCAACGGTACCGCTGAGGGTCACGATGCCGTTGGCAGTGGATATCTGGATGGGTTGACCGCCGAGAGCGGCATCGCCTGCGATTTTGGTCTGGACGGCGTTGTTGAGTGTGGCATCATCGACCGGGGCTGCGGTCTTCTTGCATCCAGCCAGAGAGAGCGCCAGAGTGAAGACACCGATTGCGGCAACCAGGATGTAACGGTTCTTCCAGTGCGAGATCATATTTCCTGCTCCTTCAACATTGTCTCTTTATTTTTTCACCGGCTGCATGCGCAGGCGGCGAAGCGTATGCTTTTGTACGGATGCACCGACGCTGGGAATCGCTGCTCAGCGGCTGGCTAACAGCCTATCATTGCAACATGTTTGCAGGTACGGGATACTTAGGCAAGGCTGAAGTGGCAGCAACCTATAGACAGACCACCGCATCCACACACAAAGAGTGTTTTACTTGAGTGACGCGGCAGCAATTTCAGATGTCCGAATCATTACAGGGCAAACGGAGCTAAAAAGGAGAACGACATGTCTGAAGACAGCAATGTGAGTGGCATTGGATGGTTTCTTGCAGGTTTGGGCGTAGGCGCCCTGATTGGCGTGCTGTATGCCCCCAAAGCCGGCAAAGAGACGCGCGAAGATATTGTGTCGACGGCGCTGGACGCCAAGCAGAAGGCTGCTGACCTGGTCGAGAAGGGCCGCCAGCAGGCAGAAGCCTATGTGGACCACGGTAAGGAGTACTACGAAAAGGGCCGTACCCAGTGGAGCCAGTACGTGGACAAGGGTAAGGGCTACATCGGCGAGACGTCAGAGAAGGTTTCTGCCGCGGTAGAAGCCGGCAAGGCTGCTTACCAGGCGACCACAACAGACCCGAACGCATAAACCGCTGCACTCCGCGGGCAGTGGCGGGCCTGTGCCTGCGCTGACCGCGGAGTGTCGCGGCAACTTCCCGATTTAGCATCTCCCCTCCAGAAAGGCCGGAGCAATGATCCACCCAGAGGCTCTTCGTATTGCTGGTATGCTGCTGCAGGACGGCGGCGCGATGCCGCTCGGTTCCACGCTGTTCATGATCTTTGTGGGAGTGGTGAGCGTGTCAGTGGTGATCCAAACCATCGTCATCATCACGTTTGCCATGGGCGCGAGCAAGGCACAGCGCGAGTTTTTGCGTATCGCGGATGAAATGCGGGCGAAGTCCGTGCCTGTGCTGGAAGCTTCACGTGCCATCCTGGAAGAGACCGCGCCGAAGTTGCGCGTGATTACGGATAACATCAGCGAGGCCAGCTTTCTGCTGCGCGATCAGGCGCAACGGCTGGACCGTACCGTGCAGTCCACGCTGAACACGGTGAATGAGCAAGTGAGCCGCGCGGATGCGATGATTTCCAATACGCTGGACGGAATTGAAGAGATCACCAGCACGGTGCATCACGCTGTGATGATCCCGGTGAAGCAGGTTGTGGGGCTGATGAATGGGCTGAAGGCCATGGTGGAGAACCTGACCGGCAGCAAGCTGGGCCGGATGCTCTACAAGCGCGACGAAGACGACTTCGTATAGACAGAGACGCGCCAGCTAGTAGATCCAGCCACCACCCACAACCTCATCCTCCTGGTAGAAGACGGCGGCTTGTCCCGGCGTGATTGCCCTCTGGGGCTCGTCAAAGAGTGCGCTGACGGAGTCAGCATCTGGCCCTGGGACGAGCGTGGCGGGAGCGGGTTCATGCCGATGGCGGACCTTGATGCTGACGCGCAGAGGCCCAGTGAGCTGGGGAATTGAGATCCAGTTCAGGCGGTTGGCGCGGAGTTCGCGAGAGAAGAGTTCGGCTTCCGTGCCGACGACAACCTCACGCTCATTCGACTTGATTTGAATTACATACAGTGGATCCTTTGAAGAGATACCTAAGCCCTTGCGCTGGCCTACGGTGAAGTTTCGGATGCCGGCGTGCTCGCCGATGGTCTCTCCCGCAGAGTTCTTCAGCTCTCCGGCGGTAACGGGGATGGGCTGGCCCTGTTCCTGGAGATAGGCATCGATGAAGGCCTTGTAATCGCCACCGGGAATGAAGCAGATCTCCTGCGAATCGGGCTTCTGTGCCAGTGCGAGGCCCTGCTCTGCAGCCATTTCGCGAACCGCAGGCTTCTGCATCTCGCCGAGGGGGAAGAGGGTGCGGCTGAGCTGCTCCTGAGTGAGGCCAAAGAGGAAGTAGCTCTGGTCCTTGGAGCGGTCGGCCGGGCGCTTTAGAATCCAGCGCTGGCGGCGCCGGCAGAATTCGTTGCGGGCATAGTGGCCGGTGGCGATGCGCTCTGCGCCGATCTGGCGGGCGGTAACCAGCAATTGGTCAAACTTGAGGTGGTTATTGCAGAGTGTGCAGGGGACGGGTGTGCGCCCGGCAAGGTACTCTGCCACGAAGGGCCGCACCACGTCGCGTTCAAAGCGATCCTGCTGGTTGACGAGGTAGTAAGGGATGTCAAGCTGCTCGGCCACGCGGCGTGCATCATAGACATCGTCAATGGAGCAACAGCGGCCCTGTACTGCCTCTGGCATGCCCTCGTGACCAGCCAGGCGGCGCTGGTTCCAGAGCTGCAGCGTAAGTCCGATGACGGTGTGCCCCTGCGAACGCAGCAGGGCGGCAACTGCCGAGGAATCCACGCCGCCGGACATGGCGATGGCGATGGTTCCGCTCTCCGGATTGGATATTTCAGCCATTCATTTTAGTTTAGATGAAATAGGGGACCGATGCAGTCCGAGAGGGACGCTCCAATTCTTATAGGGAGGATAAATAAAGGCGGAAAAGCCAACTCTGCTTGACAGTGTCGCGTACTATACAAAAGGTCCCCCCTACGGAGAGTTGATGTCCTTTTTAGATATTCTTTTTGGCAAGCCGCTTGCCACCAGTGAAGAGCGTGGAGAACACATTGGGGTTGCGGCCGGCATCCCCATTTTCGGGTTAGATGGTCTTACATCAGCGGCATATGGTCCGGAAGCCGCGATGGCGTTCCTTATCCCGCTCGGCCTGGTCGGACTTCACCTCATCATTCCTGTCATTTCGACCATCCTCGTTCTTCTGGTCATTGTTTATTTCAGCTACCGGCAGACGATTGAAGCGTACCCCCACGGCGGCGGTTCTTACACTGTAGCGACTGAGAACCTGGGCGAGACGGCGGGCTTGCTGGCGGCCGCGGCGCTGATGATTGACTACATTTTGACGGCTGCGGTGGGCATCTCGGCCGGTGTTACGGCGATTGTTTCCGTGAAGGGCAGTTTAGAGCCCTACACGATGATCATCTGCCTGGGCATTTTGATGCTGCTGGCCGTTGTAAATATGCGCGGCGTGCACGATACCGGCGTGGCGTTTATCGTTCCCACGTTCCTGTTCGTAGGCTCGGTCATGATCGTGGTCGGCGTGGGTGCATGGAAGTGCATTGTCACTCACGGGCATCCGGTGGCGCTGGTTACGCCGCCGGCGGTGGGCCCAAGCGAAAAGATTCTTGGCCTGGCCTTCCTCTGGCTCATCATGAAGACCTTCTCCAGTGGATGCGCTGCTATGACCGGCGTGGAAGCGGTATCGAACGGTGTGATGGCGTTTGGCGAGCCGCGCGCGCACAAGGCGAAGATGACGCTGACCGCCATCATCTTCCTGCTCATCATCATGCTATTCGGCATTGCCTATCTTTCGAATGCGTATCACATTGCAGCCAATGCCAGCGGCTATCCGAGCGTACTGAGCATGCTGGTGGAAGCGGTGATGGGCCATGGCTGGTTCTACTTTGCGACCATGGGCTCAGTGTTTCTGGCGCTGACACTTTCCGCCAATACGGCGTTCGCAGATTTTCCGCGGCTTACGCGCGCTATCGCGCTGAATGATTATCTGCCGCATGTGTTCACGCTGCGCGGCAGGCGGCTGTTGTACTCGCACGGAATCTATGCGCTCACCACGTTCACAGCATTCATCCTGATTGCGATGCGCGGCGTTACGAACCGGCTGATTCCGCTGTATGCCATTGGCGCATTCCTTGCCTTCACCTTGTCGCAGGCGGGTATGGTGGTGCACTGGAAGCGCCAGGGCGGCGCACGCGGCAAGATGGCGGTAAACGGTATTGGCGCCGTGGCAACCGGGCTGACGCTGATGGTGGTGCTTGCCTCAAAGTTCATGGAAGGCGCGTGGATGACGGCACTGCTGGTGCCGGCGATCATCTACGGCATGATGCGCGTGAAGCGCCACTACACCCGTATCTACAAAGAGACGGCAGAGGCGAAGCCGCTGGATGTGACCAACCTGGAAGAGCCGATCGTGGTTATCCCCATGGACCGCTGGAACCGCATGACGGAGAAGGCGATGCGCTTTGCGCTGGTACTTTCCACGGATATCCGGGTGCTGCATGTGGATTGTGACGAAGAGCCTTCAGCCCTGTGCAGCATATGGGAAGAGAAGATTGCGACGCCGCTGCGCGGAACGGCATTGCCGCAACCGCAACTGGTCATTCTGAAATCACACTTCCGCTTCATCATCAATCCGCTGGTGCACTACATCCTGGAGCTGGAGAAGGTTCATCCCACACGCAAGGTGACGGTGCTGGTGCCGGAGCTGGTGGTGCGCCACTGGTGGGAGAATGTTTTGCACAACCAGCGGGTGCAGGTGCTGAAGGTTATCCTGCTGCTGCGCGGCAACCAGCGCATTGTGGTGGTCAACATTCCGTGGTATCTGAACCCGCGCTAGGCGCTACGGTTTGCTGCAGCCGCCTGGTAGACGGGGGACAACTCTCGCAGGCGGGCTACGGCGGGCGGTACGATGGCCAGCGCAAAGTCAACATCCTCATCCGTTGTGAGCTTGGAGAGCGAGAAGCGCAGACTGGCACGAGCACGTTCAGTGCCCAGCCCCATTGCCAGCAGAACGTGTGACGGCTCAGTGGCGCCCGATTGGCAGGCAGAGCCGCCGGAGACGGCGAGTCCCTTGAGATCCAGCGCAATCAGCAGCGCTTCCGCTTCTACATGATCGAAAGACAGATTGGTGGTGTTGCATACGCGCGGCGCGCCTGCGCCATTGACGCCGGTGCCGGAGATGGCCTGCAGCAATCCTGATTCCAGCCGGTCGCGCCGGGCTGCAAGCAGTGTGGGGCCATCGTCTGCAAGCCATTGCTGCGCTATCTCTGCTGCTTTACCGATACCGACGATGCCGGGAACATTCTCAGTGCCTGCGCGGCGCTGGCGCTCGTGGGTTCCACCGTAGAGCAGCGGTGCAACGCGGATATTGCGCCGGACGAAGAGCGCGCCTACTCCCTGGGGGCCGTGAATCTTATGCGCCGAGAGGGAGAGCAGATCGCAACCAAGCGCCTTTACATCTACGGGCAGCTTGCCTATGGCTTGTACTGCGTCGGTATGGAAGAGCGCACCGTGTTCATGGGCGATGGCAGCGAACTCAGCCACGGACTGCAGTACACCGGTCTCATTGTTCGCGAGCAGGATGCTGACGAGCCGAGTATTCGGGCACATGGCGGCACGAACCTGATCAGGCTGGATGGTGCCGGATGCGTCGCAGGGTACGAAGGTGACTTCGATGCCGCGCTTTGCCAACTCTTCGGCAGAGTGCAGGACGGCGCTGTGTTCAATGGTCGAGGTAACAAGATGATCGCCGGGACGCAGCGTGCCGAAGAGGGCCAGGTTATCGCTTTCCGTGCCACCGCTGGTGAAGACAATTTCAGAAGCTCGCGAGCCGATGAGGGCGGCTACACTCTCGCGCGCATGGTCTACCGCAGCACGGGCCTGTTGCCCCGGACGATGGATGGAAGATGCATTACCGAAGCGCTCAAGGAAGTAGGGGCGCATGGCATCCAGCACCTCTGGCAGCAGGGGCGTGGTGGCATTTGCGTCCATGTAGACACGGAGCATGGCTCCATTCTATCCGGACTGAATCGTGGAGGGCGGTGGCGCCTCCGGTGAAGGAGGCGCCACGCTGGTTTAGTGCGATACGGCGAAGGAGCTGAAGCTCACCTGCGTCTGGTCGCCAGCAGGATTGCCGGTATTGGAGACCGAGTGGTAAGCGCCCAGTTTGAAGTACACCGGCGTGTTGGCCCAGGAGCTATCGATGGGGAAGCTCTGAGTAGCGCCGTTCACCGTGACGGTGAGCGTGTTCGCGAGGTACACGAGCTTGTAGGTGAAGGTTGAGCCCAGCGAAATGCCCGACGCGATGGACGTGCGGGTGTGTCCGCTGGTGCTGGTATTGGTGGTGTAGATATCAATCGCGATGTCGTTATAGGACGGGCGGTAGACGAGGAGGATAAATACCAGACTCTGACCGTGAATCTGCGCAATGGTTCCAATGTCCGATCCGGCGGAAACGGAGTTGACGTGGCCTGTGGCTGTTAGCGTGCCGCCGATGCTGCTGTTCCAGTCACTGTTGGAATCTGCACCGGTGCCGGTGTAGAGCTCGCGCAACTCGGAACGGGTATGGTCAGAGCCGGTACCCGGCGTGGTGACTGCTCCGTTGGATGGCGCGGTGAAGATGAGGTTGCAGCCAGAGTCTGCGTAGAAGTATGGATTCACAAAGCCAGTCTGGATCTGGGATGTGCTTGCACTGGTAGACGCGTACTGGATGCCATTGGTGCCGCCGGTGCCGCCGTACTGGTCGATAGGCAACTGCAGATACCACGGGCTGAAGTTGAAACCCGAGCAGGTTGAGGGCGCAATCATGCCGGTGATGGTTACTGTGCTGGAGGTTGTGCCAATGTTAGGGCTTCCCGTAGGCGAGTTGAGGCTGACGGTGAAGTTCTTGGTTCCGTAGAAGAGCGGTGTGGATTTTATGGGGACACTGATGTTCTGCGTTGTGCTAACTGTGTTGGCCCAGCTAAGTGATCCTGTGGAGGCGGTGTAGTCCGTTCCAGCAACGGCTGTGCTATCCGCGGTGCTGTAAGAGATGCCTACTGCTCCGGAGGTACCAAGGGTGCGGCTAACCGGGATGCTGGCGGCAGCGGCGTACTGGTTGGCTGCTGTGGTGGGTGAGGTGAAGCCGATGGTGCCAGGGACCGAGGAGTTATTCAACGTGACCGTAACGGTTGCAGCTGTGCCCAGGGTGGGTGTGCCCAGTGTTCCCGTAGGCGAGGAGAGTGCGACAGTGAAGGTACGGGTGCTACTGAAAACTGAAGCAGTATTGAGCGGGACGGTGATGGTTTTTGTGGGAACCGGATCATTGTCAGTCCAACTCAGGGTTCCGCTGACGGCAGTGTAGTCCGTGCCCGCAGTGGCGGTGCCGTTGGCGGAGGCGTAATTGACCGTGATGGCTCCGCTGCTGGGGTCTGTACCGGCGAGGGTTGTGGTGCGAGACACGCTGAGCGTGACGTATGCATTCAGCACTGAGGTAGTGACCGCGCTGCTGGTAAAGGCGAGAGTGCCCGGGACGGGTGTGTTCAATCCGCCAGCCTCGTTAACTGTGGTGGAGGCAGTGCCGAGTGTGGCGCCGCCGGTCAGTCCGCTGAGCGTAACCGTAAAGGTGCGTAGGCCCCAGTAGCTGAGCGTGGTGGCGAGAGGAACATTGATGACCTTGGTGGAACTGTCTCCATCTGCCCAGCTCAGTGTGCCGGTGGTCTTTGCATAGTCGGCTGGGTTTGAAAGCAGGGGAACGGAGAGGGCCGTACCGTCACTGGTGGCGTACGAAATAGTGAGCGCGCCGGTGGAGCCGCCAGTACGAGTGACAGGGATTATAGCCACGCCGGCAATCTGAGCTGCGGCTGTGGTGGATGCGCTGAAACCGACCGTGCCTGGGCCGGTGGATGGGGTGGTGGCGGCGGAGGAACTGGAGCCGCTATTACAGCCCGCAAGCGTAAGCGAAAGAAGGCAGGTGAACAAGGATGCGATAAAGAACTTAATGCGAAATGACGAAAATACGGGCACAGGAACTCCTCGGGAACACGAAACTTATAGATGGGGAAGACTGCCGGGCATTCTATCAAGCGGCACATACGTTTTGGGAATGTTTGTTTGAAGACCGAATCATTATGTGGCATGCCGGGATAATCAGCATCTGATAGGCTAAGGCGGCATCATACTTCCGCAACTGGCAAGGGGTTTGTCATGAAGAAATCAATACAGTTCGCTGTAGCAGGACTGGCAATTGGCATGGCGTTGCAGGTAAACGGGTTACAGGCGCAAATGCAGATGGGCGGCGGCGGATCTGCCGCGATGACTACTGCCCAGATGGATCCGGCGAAGGCTCTGGACAAGATGCTGACGGGTCTGGAGAAGGAGTTTGTGGGGGTGGCAGAAGCCATGCCGGCAGACAAGTACAACTTCGCTCCAAGTGCCGATTATTTTAAGTCGGGCGCGACCACGGACTTCAAGGGAGTGCGCACCTTTGGCGAGCAGGTGGCGCATGTGACCCAGGCAAACTACCACTACTTCAGCGGATTCGCGGCTGCGCCACCGATGGTGGACCTGGCTGCCATTGGCAAGATGACCAGCAAGGATGATCTGGTGAAGGCGCTTAAGGACTCCTTCGCCTATGGCCACGCTGCCATCGCAACCATTACAGCGCAGAACGCTTTTCAGGTGAGCAACCCGAAGAATCCTGCGACGCCGGCGATGCTTGCTGCCGGTGCAGTGGCGCATGCGTTTGACCATTACGGTCAATTGGTGGAGTATCTGCGCATGAACGGCATCGTGCCGCCTGCCAGTGCACGCTGAACCAAGCTTGAGTGGCAAGAGAAAGGGCAGCCGACAAGGCTGCCCTTTGTGCTGCGATCTATTGAGGCTAGTGTGATGCGGCAGGTGCCAGGGCCGAAGCCTTGGGCGCTGGCGCAGGCGCAGGCTTGGGCGCGCGCAGCGGGAAGGTGAGAGAGAATCCCGCAGTATCCTCATGCTGGCGCAGGCTGCGATCGTAGAAGCCAGACAGGACTACATGACGATTGAGCGGGATATCGAGGTTCGTCTCGAAGCCGTTATCTTCCGCGGGACCTGCACCGGTCTGCACCGTGGTGGAGGTACGCTTCTTGGTGTTGCGGACGGTTCTATAGGTGCTTTGATTCTCCAGCGGAAGATTCTCATACGCATCGGTGCTGAAGCTCATGTTGAGTGGCAGATCGACCGAGACGCCAGCGGTGAAGTTTGCCAGCGGACCAATGATGATATTGGACTTCACGGCGCGGTGCTTGAGAAGGTTGGTGGAGTCACCGATGCCTAGTTCAATGTCTGGCGTGAAGATGCCGAATGCTTTGTCGAAATGATTGTTTACGTTGTAGGTGTACTGGGTCGCGCTCAATCCGTAGGTGGTGTTGCCGACAGGAAAGCCACCGGTTACGGTGAATACGTAATCCATAAATGACGGAGAGATCGCCAGATGAACTGAAGACTGGGCATCTCCAATGAGGTTGTGCACGGTGATCAGTTTGTTGGTGGGTTTCAGTACCGAGCCGCCGGCGACGTAGGTATCCAGGTAGGTGTAGTAGGGAAATGAGAAATCTATGCCGAGGTGAGAGTTGTAGGCAAACGAAACATCTGGCGCTAGAGTGTTGGACCAGGCGGATGCCGAGTCATGCTGCGAGGAACTCACCAAGGATGCATTGAAGCCCTTGACGTAGGTGGCTTCTGTTGCCGGACCCTCATTGCCGGAGACACTGGCGGAAGCGGAATCGACAGCTCCTGATTGGGTAGCACGCGCAGGGGTGGGGGTAGAGGAGGAAGAGCTTTGTGCATGCAACGAGGCAGACCATGCGGCTGCGAGACACACGACGAGCAAGCATTTGTTAGTCAGAGGGAAAGTATTCAAGTGTCGTACTCCTGGAAGTTATGAACAGCCTACCTAATCAGAGAGATAGGCGGCAAGGGAATAAAGGTCTTAGCCGGGGATGGAATCAGCGGAAGAGTGCTGCGACGCTGTTTTCCAGAGTCTCTGGAGGCGGGGTTTTGAAGGTGTAGGTGAGTGAGAGCGCAGTGATATCCGCATGCAGGCGCAGGCTGCGGCTGTAGTAACCGGAGAGAACGGTATGACGGTTCAGCGGGATGTCCAGGGTGTTGATGAAACCGTTGTCCTCCGTCAGGTTATGACCGCTAATAACGGCGACGGTAATCTTACCGCGCCGGACATTCTGATAAATCTTTTGGTCGCCAATCGGTAGCTGTTCGTAGGCATCCGCAGAAAAGATAACCCCGCGAAACAGGCCGACGGAGGTTCCTGCCTGAAAGTGCGCCAAGGCACCCAGGCTGGTGTAATCCAAGGTGATGGTGCGGTTGGCCAGGCCGCTGGAATCGCCGAGGCCTATTTCAACGTCGGGAGAGAATACGCCATACGTGTGTTCGAAGTGGTTGGTGTAATCCACTGTGACGTGGCCGGTACTGAGGCCGTAATCTTTATCGCCGGTGGGCACAGAAAAGGCAAAGGTGCCGAGGTATTCGAAAACGTGATTACTGCCCTGGTAGTGGATACCGAAGGTCGTGTCTCCGGATTCGCCACGCTGGGTGACCAACAGCCTGCCGGGGGGCGGATTGGGCGCAAGATTAGGCGCCAGATGGTAGAGGTAGACGGGGAAGGATACATCGGCGCTGAAATTGTCATTGAAGGTATAACCTAGCGCGGCGGTAAAGAGCGTGGCGTATCCGCTGCCGGAATCATGCAATCCTGAGAAGGTGGCCCCGGCGTTGAAGCCTGAGGCCCAGCGGCTGAGGAGCCCGGGAACTTGTGGGGTGGGCTGGTCGACGGTGGCAGGCTGTACCAGAGTGGTAGTGGCTGCAGGCTTGGCGTGGTCGTCATCCTGCGCCATCAAGGTAGTGGTTGCGGCCAGGGTACAGAGCGCAACCAGGAGCAGCAGCGACCGGCGCGGCCTTGCGGAAGAATTGCGTCGATCCAGATGCATGTTCATGCGAAGCATCATCTCCAGCAAGCAGTACTACTCTGTCCGGGGGATACTTTAGAGCATCGCAGATGGTGGAAAGCCTGACAAGGCCTTATCCGCGGAGAGTGAATCCGGCGAGATTCGACTTTGTCAGGCTTCGCGAAACCGAGAGCAAGTATTGGCTAGCGTTCGTTGAGAGGGGTATAGGGAGCCGGATATTCCGGGCCGGTGTAGTCTGCCCGCGGGCGGATCAGGCGGTTATTGTCGTGCTGTTCGATCACATGAGCTGCCCAACCAGCCATGCGGCTGAGAGCGAAGATGGGAGTGAACAGATCAATGCTGATGCCGAGCGTAGTGTAGGTGGAAGCGGAGTAGAAGTCGACATTGGCGTTGAGCTTCTTTTCTTCCTTTACATACAACTCGATCTTGCGGGACATCTCATACCACTTGGGATTGCCGCTGGCGCGTCCGAGCTCTTCCGACATGCGACGCAGGTGTGTAGCGCGCGGATCCTCAGTGTGATACACGCGATGGCCGAAGCCGGAGATCTTCTTTTTAGCAGCCAGCATGTCACGGACGAACTCAACCGGGTCGGCCTTGGCTTCGTCAATATCATGCAGCAGTCGCATCACGGCTTCGTTGGCGCCGCCATGTAGCGGGCCCTTGAGCGCGCTAATGGCACCGGTAATGGCGGAGTGCATGTCAGAGAGGGTTGCTGCGATGACCCGGGCTGCAAAGGTGGAGGCATTCAGTTCGTGGTCTGCCTGCAGGATCAGAGCGACGTCGAGTGCGCGGGTTGCTGTCTCAGAGGGTTTTTCGCCATTGAGCATCCAAAGGAAGTTGGCCGAATGGGAGAGGGAATTATCAGCCGGAATGATGGGGAGACCCTTGCGAATACGGTCGAAAACGGCGACGATCATGGATATCTGCGCCATGATGCGGTAGCTCTTGCGCACATTGGAGTCGTGACTGGAGTCCTTCTCATCCTTGTCATAGCAACTGAGGAGTGAGACGGTGGTGCGCAGCACTTCCATGGGCGTAGCGGTCTTCGGTACGCGCTTCAGAAACTCAACAATCTCGGGATGGAGTTCGCGCCCGGTGGCTAGTGTTGCAGTGAAATCGTCAAGCTGGGCCTTGGTCGGCAGGGTGCCGAACCATAGCAAATAGGTAACTTCTTCAAAGTTAGAGCGCTCGGCGAGCGTGTGAATATCAATGCCGCGATAGGAGAGAACACCGGCGTCGCCATCAATCCAACAGATGCCTGAGGAGGCGGCAACTACGCCTTCCAAACCCTTTGTAGCTAAAACAGTGGACATTCGCTGCTCTTTCCTAAACAAAGATTCGTATTACGGTTATAGCGCAGGGAAGAAGGAGTTGTCACATAAAGTACCACGTTGCGGGACGGGGCAGCCAACTAACCACTTGGTGCGTCTAAGGATACTGGTTGAAATGTGCCGGGCGCAGAGCGCGGAATCCGGATATGCTGGACGAGCGTCGCCTATTCCCAGAATGGCGGCAGAAAGAGGATTAAAGCATGGCAGATGAGATACGTACCTACGAGGTAGAAAGACAGCCGAACCACAAACTTCTTTTCGGAGTTGGGATTGCCGGGTTGGTATTGGCGCTTGGGTCCCTCGGATGGAATTACGGACTGCAACACCGCCTGGACGATTCACTGGCATCCCGCACGCTGGAAAACGACAAGCTGCAGGCTGAGCTGGACCAGACTAACGCTCGGCTGAAAGCCACCAGCGAAACCCTGGGGCAGAGCGTGGGTATGACGCAGAAGCAACTCGAAGACCGTGCCCAGACTATTCTGGCGGCGCAGGAGGCCCAAACAGCCCAGACGGCGCGGCTGGCCAAGGATCAGGCTGCGACCAGCAAACAGGTGAATGCAGTATCGCAGGACGTCTCCAGCGTGAAGACCGATGTGGGTGGCGTGAAAACAGATGTGGCTAACACCCGGTCTGATCTGGCGAATACGCAGTCGCAACTACAGCGCGTGATTGGTGATGCCGGCGTGATGAGCGGTGAGATTGCCACCAACCACGACCAACTTGAAATACTGAAGCATAAAGGTGACCGGAACTATGCGGAGTTCACCCTGCAGAAGGGCGCTAAGCCAACCCTGCTGGCGAACGTGACGCTTCAACTGAAGAAGGCTGATCAGAAGCATTCGAAGTTCACGCTGAATGTGAGCTCAGACGACAAGCTGATTGAAAAGAAGGACAAGGGACTGGATGAGCCGGTGCAGTTTTACACGGGCAAGAATCCGGTGCTGTATGAGCTGGTCGTAAACAATATTGCCAAGAACAGCGTTAGCGGTTATCTCTCTACTCCAAAGAGCGTCAGATAGATTGAGTGCAATGCAAAAAAGGCCGGCAGCGATGCCGGCTTTTTTGCTGCGCGATTACCTGTGTTACTGGTTCTGCGGGAAGGCAATAATCAGCGGCATCTGGTGATAGAAGGTCACGGTGAGCGTGGCGGACTGGCGGTGCGCCCAATCGTCTTTCGAGATGGGGAAATGGACCATTACCAGGCCGTGTGCGGTGCCGTTCGGCTCAATACGGGTATCGCGCAGCAGCGGTGGGGTGCCTGAGGCTGCCTGGCTGCGCGCCAGGTCGGGATACAAGTCATACATCGGCTGGAAATCGCGGGGCTGCGCCGCGGTGCAGTGGAGGGTGTCTCCGCTGGAAGTAATTACGTCGACCGCAAGCGATTCAATAAAGATGGGAAGCGTGATGTGGTTGTAGACCTCTACCACCGGCAGCAGGTAGACCTGGTCAGAGCCGCGCGCACTGGCGATCTGCACGCCGCCGGTATGCGGCGGATTGCTGTGGATGGGATAGACCGTGGTGGAGACGATCCATCCGGTAGAGGGATCCTTGTGGTAGGTGGAGTGAATCAGCGTGAAGATTGCAGCAGCAATGATGATGGCAGCCAGCAGCGATGGCACCAGCAGGCTGCGTCGGCTGTCATCGGACTCCTGTTCGGAGACGGGGATATGGTGTGGCGCATGGTCGGGGATGGGGTTGTTCATGCGGGTTAATCCAGATCGAAGTCGCGGAGCGGACGACCAGTATCCGGCGATTCCTTGGCTTTGCGCAGGGCTTCAGCGAACTTCTTCGCCATGATGTCTTCCTTGTTCTTCTCCGCATCGACGGATTGGCGGAAGAGCGATTCTTTACGCTCATCCTGATCGCGCATGGCCTTGGCGGCAGACTCAAAGTCCTCAAAGGTTCGCTTGCGCGGGGCGCTGGTGTGCGAAATTACGGTGCGGGTGGCGGCGTCAATCTTGAGCGTGGCGCCACAGTCAGGGCAGGCAACTTCGAACGTCGTGTCATTCTTCGGCATAGAGGTGCTCCGGAGAGATAGTTTACGCGTGCAGAGCGGGGAAGGCGAGAGGGCAAGGGCTACTTACAGTGCGATGGCCTGGTGGCCGTGGCAGGGAGATTTGGCGGCTTCTACCAGTGCAGTGGTTAGATCGTCGCCAAAGTGGCCCAGAAACCACGCGCCTGCGACGATGCGTTCCTGCGGGTGCTGCAGGGGGAAGAGATGCAGTGAGAGGGCTGCGGCGTGCTTCGCGATGGAGGCGGTGCGCTGGAGTTCAAAGGTGGCGGCCATGCGGCGCAGGCGGTTCATCTGGTAACGCATCTTGCTGGCCGAGACATCGGCCGACGCGCCGAGATTCTCATCGAGTGAATGCATCCATCCGGTCAGGGCTTCCAGTTCCTGATCGAGCGCATTGCCCGCGGCGGCCAGCTTGCGCTTACCCTCAATGGGCATTGCGCGCGCACCCAGCCGCTGGGCGAGCTCGTCCGTCGAGGTGAAGGCCTGTGGCAGCTCTACCTCATGCGTGGCCATCGCGGTGGCGATGGCGGGCTCAATCAGCGTGGCGGAGAGGCGGGCCTGGACAGGGGTGGTACGGCCAAGGATGGTCTGATAGAGCACCTGTGACTGCGCGAAGTAGGCGATCTCCGCTGGGCCGCCGATGTAGAGCGAGGTGGGCAGCAGGGTGTCTTGAAAGACGGGGCGGAGGAGGGCATTGGGGCTCACGCGCTCCGGTGCGGTGCGCAGAATCTCCAGCAACTGCTCAGTGGTGTAGCTCGTGGTGCCGGCCTTCCATGCGGGAGCGCCTGTGGCATCTGCGGTGAAGCGGAGGGCGTTGCGCACACCGGTGGCTTCCTCAATCAGGAAGAGGGTACTGGCATTTTCGCCGACCAGAACCTGAGCGTGGTAGCCGGCAGCTTCGAGTTCGCTGCTGCGCTGGTGGAGTGCACTCTGCAGCACTGCGGCGTTGCGGATGGCGTACTCCAGCGTGGGAGCGCCCAGGGCGTGGAATTCGCGGGAGGAGGCGTCCAGCACGATGAGCCCGTGGGAGGAGAAGACTCCAGCAATAAAGCGGGCAAAAGCACCGGCAAGGGTAGCCCCGGTAGCGTAGGCCTCGCGCAGGGCTTCACTGATGGGTGCGTGGGCAAGCAGCTCGGTAGCGCGGTCCAGCGCCTGGGTGATGCCAGAGCGCAACTGCAGGCTGCCGACTGGCTGGCCCACGGTGTGGGGGATGGCGGCCTTCAGGTTTTCCACATCGGTGCGGCTGAGCATGTGGGCGTGGTTCACTTCGGCGAGGTCGTGGTCTTCGCTGGCGAGCCAGAAGATGGGGACGTGGGGATGGCCGGCGGCGGTGGCCTGTTCGGCGCGGGCAATGGCGGTGGCGGCTTTCAGCAGCGTCAACAGCGGGCCGCCGAAGAGGACGACCTGCTGGCCGGTGACTACGGCGTTGGCGCCCTGGCGCAGGCGCTCAATGTTGGCGCGGGCGGCGGACTGGGTGTTCTGCTCCAGAAGGAGGTCAGCCAGGCGGGTGCGGTGCGCGGCAGACAGTGTGGAATTTGGGGTCATCCACTGGGCTGAACGGGGTGTTTCTCGGGATGAATTGGGGTAACAACGGCGGAGCAGCGGTTCATCCACATAGATACCGTCCTGCGGCGAGCCGAGAAAGTCGGCAAATAGGCGCGAGGTATGCGGCAGAACGGTGATGGGATAGCAGTGCGTCGTCATAGCTTGGTACTACATTGAGTCTCTCATGGAGGATGCAGGCCGCACTTCACCTATGTGCTTCTTAGATGGTGCATGCGGGGCCGTGGGTTCGCAAAAATATGTTTGGCGTAGCAGGGTGGGTCAAAATGTTACGGTTTAAGTATGAGCACAGCGAAGAAGAAGTCCGCCAGGAAGACGTCCGCGCCAAAGAAGCCGGTGGTTTCGGCTGCCGTAAAGAGCAAGAAGCAGAAGTTGCCGCCGAGGGCGACGGTGGTTTCGTCAAAACTTTCGTACAAGGGGCCGCTGTTCTCCGTCTACACGGACAAGCTGCGTGAACCCAATGGCACGAGCGGCATTCGCGATGTGATCCGGCACTCGGGGTCAGTGGTAATCTTTGCGATCGACGAGACGAATGCGGGTGAGCCGATCGTCATCATGGAGCAGCAGTACCGGCACGCGGCAGGGCAGTATCTGTGGGAGTTGCCGGCGGGACGGAGGGAGCCGGGTGAGACTCCGCTGGCAGCGGCGAAGCGCGAACTGATTGAAGAGACCGGGTACCGCGCGAAGAAGTGGAAGAAGCTGGTGCGCTACTATGCGAGCCCCGGTTTCCTTGGCGAGTGGATGGAGATCTGGCTGGCACAGGGCATCAGCGCAGGCGTAGCGCAGCCGGAGGCGGACGAACATATCAACATTGTGCGCATGCCGCTGAGCGAGCTGCTGCAGAGGATCGAAGCAGGCAAGATCATGGACGGGAAGACTATCGTCGGGGCCAGTATGTATGCGGCACTGCGAAAGTCGGGAAAGATTTAGGCCTGTCATGAATGCTGGTTGAAACATTGAGACAAATAAGAACGGCGTCCGGTTGAACCGGACGCCGCTCTTGTTCATGCGATTTCCAGCAGGTTAGGGTCGAGTGGCAAGTTTGCTGTAGGCTGCAACGCCCGATTCCGTTGCCGTTGCGCTCGCCGTTCCGCCGGTGAAGTTCGCGGTGAACGATGAGCCGGTGGCGGAAGCTACGGGCACGATCTGCCCGTTGAAGAACGAGCCGGTCGTAAAGCCGGAGAGCAGGACGAGTTGGCCGACGCTCAGCGAGTTGGCAGCCGTGAAGGTAGCCACCGTGTTACCGGCATTGATGGACCATGCCGTAACATTCACCGTACCCGGTGTGACCGCCGCAGCTGTGGGGGTTATAACGGGAGCAGCCAGACCGACCATGTGTACTTGGTAGCTATTGGAAGCAGTACCCATCCACATATTTCCTGACGGGTCAATCTGCACGGCACGGCCTGCATCAGTTGTATAGATGTTGAAGCCGTAGGCGGGCATGCCCGTGCTGGCATTGGTGGGGGAGAGTGGAGTTCCCGCGCTGGTGAATTCAGAAATGCCGCTGGCTGTAGCGGAGACGCCATTGCCAACAAAGACATTTCCAAGGCCATCGATCGAAAGCGCGCCCGGTGACTGCAATCCGCCAGAGTAGGTGTTAGCACTATAGCTTGTTGCGGCGGAGCTGCCTTTGACGTTCGATGCAGCCGGCGCCGTGTTGTTTTTCTGTGTGCTCAGGTACGCAAGCTGGCCCGTGCCGTACTTGTATTCAGCGACCCACAGATTACTGTTCGCATCGAGCACGCCGTAGTGCGGAATGAGAGCAGGCGATGAGGTGTAGGTTGAGCCTGAGATATTCAGGCTGGTCAGGGAAGCTGGGTTTTCAGCCGTATAGAGCGAGGATACGGTGATCGGAACACCAGCCGCTGCAGCGGAATATACAGTGAAACCGTATGCATTGTTGGTGAGTCCGTCAATCGAGATCTGGTCGTAATAGGACGTAGTGCCCAGCGCCTGATACTCGTTCTCATACAGCGTGTTGTAGCCGCCGGAGGCCAACAGCAGCGTAAGGTTGGACGATCCCGTGCTGCCGGAAGTCGCAGCGCTGCTCAACCAGATGTTGTTGCTGCTGTCGATTGCGATAGCAGCAGTGGATGCACCGGCAATGTATGGAGCTGTGACACCGGCGGTTGAAGTGGTTGAGCTGGTGACACTGGCGGGGGTTGTCTTGAAGACCACGCCCGGGAAGAACCCGGCAACACCGGTTCCTACTGTGGCAGCCGGATAGTCAGTGAACCACAGGTTGTTATTCGTATCGATAGCAAGACTGTTCGTGGGGCCCTGGGTGAGCGCGGTAACGGTCAAATTGCTGACGGTTGGTGCGGTGCCGTATGAGAACGAGGTTGGAGATGTGGATTCTACGTTACCCGTGGTGGTTTCATAGACACTGATCGTGCTGGAAGGCATGGTGTAAGAAGCCGAGGCATTGCCGGGATATGTTGCACCAACGACCTGCAGGATCTGTCCGGTAGGGCTCCATTCCATGAATGGGTACCCGCTCTGCGGGCTGGTGAGTGACCCGGAGGCTTCTGTCCAGATGTTGCCCTTCGCATCGATGGCAAGATTGCCATTCTTGATGCCGTAGCTCAGCGAGGTCGACTGATTGTCGACAGCGCTCCAACGAACGCCGATGGCGAAATCTGTTGGATAGCTTTGCACGGAGGCAGTGCCCTGGGAGCAGGCGGTGGCAGTAAAGGGTGGTGTTGCCGAGACGAAGCCGTTGCACATGGCCAGTGCCCATTCGCAGCCAACACCACTGCAGCTGTTGGTGGGTACGGTGAGCGGAGTGCCTGCTGCAACCGTACCACTTGTGCCAGCCCTGGCATATTCGGTAATGCCGCCGGGTGCGGTGGCGATGTCATACGCCGCCTGGATGGTATCAGTCGGCAGGACGGCGCCAGCGGGGCTTACGTCTGTGAAGAGGTTGGTGCAGATCGTGCTTACACCGCCGCCGCCCGTGGTGACGGTTGCTGTCCCGGGATCGGCAGCGTTGGACGTGCCACCCGTTCCGCCGGTGAAGGCAACGGTGAAGGTGTACGGTGAAACGGTCGTGGCCGAAGCAACTGTAACCGTCTGACCATTGAAGAAGGTGCCCGCGCTGAAGCCGGAGAGCACCAGGTTCGAGCCGATGACAAGCGTTGGGTTCAGGCTCGTGGTAAAGGTGGCCTGGGTATTTCCAGCGTTGATTGACCAGCCCGAGATAGCAATCGTGGCAGTGCTGTTGACGCAGGAAGAGAGAATATCCGCGACCATGTTCACGCGGGAAGAGTCCGGTGAGATGGTGCTGGTGTATGTGATGGAGTATTGGGTCGGATTGTATGCCGTGACCGGATAGGTGACGGTGTTCGTCAAATTGGTTGTGCTTCCGGAAGTTCCATTCGCCAGGCTGTTGATGATCTGGCTGATTGTGCCGAAGGCATTGGTGAGGCCAATCTGCGCCTGAGTGGTATTTGGTGCGCCAATCTGCCATGCCGGCGAACCGCTCGGCGTGATGCTCATGAACTGCTGCAGCGCCCACACGGAAGCCACGGTGGTGACTTCGTTGACGGTGACAAAGACTGATCCGGGATAGCCCGTGGTGGTATTGCAGGGCGATGGCAGCGCCGCCATGAGTGCGGATGAACCATTGATTCCGCCGCCGGGGTTGCCGCCCGTGATGGTGATATAGAGCAATTGTCCGGTAGTGCAGGCCGGAGTGCTGCCGGTGTTGCCTACGTTGAGATTGAAGAACCCAAAGGCATCGGTGGTAGCGGTCATGACCGGAGTCGCTCCCGTTCCATAGCCGGTGTTGCCCGCAGCCCACAGGGTAACTGCCGCACCGGTAACCGCTTGTTGACCGCCGTATGCAAGACCGGAAATTGTGCCGGGTCGTGCGACAGGAGTGACCGGGGAAGAAGTGCTCTGGGTGGAGGAGCCGACACCTGTCCCTACCATGCCGCAGCCGGTAAGGAAGACGAGACCAGCAGCGAGAACACACGCTGCATTAACACGCAGGAAGGAACGGAAAGAGCTTTTCATTTTCACCTCGAACTAAATACGGCCTTAGGCGGTTATCTCTACGGACTACTCACTATGTATGGGCCGGAGTTTCAGGGCGCACAAAGGCTGCCCTGATAACCGGGGAGAAATGTAACTCGCGGCTATCCTGTTTGTCGATAGTCAAAGCGCACGGGCGTCTTATTTTTGTGGAGAGGAGGCTAGCCGAAGAGGAACTCTTTTGTTCTCAGCTCTTTGACGGTATCGCGCAGCTTGGCGGCTTTCTCGAACTCGAACTTCTTCGCCGCTTCGCGCATATCGCTCTCCAGCCTGGTGATGTACTCGTCCAGTTGCTCCTGGCTGGCGAACTCCGGCATGCCTTCGGCGTCATCCACCATATCGTGGTATTCGGCCTTCAGGATTCCTGCCAGCCCCATGTCCAGCGGACGGATAATGCTCTCCGGCGTGATGCCGTGCTCTTCGTTGTACGCGACCTGAACGGTGCGGCGGCGGTTGGTCTCATCGAGCGCACGCTTTATGGAGTCTGTCATTTTGTCAGCGTAGAGAATCGCAATGCCTTCTACATTGCGGGCGGCGCGGCCGATGGTCTGAATGAGCGAGCCTGCACTGCGCAGGAAGCCTTCTTTGTCAGCATCGAGGATTGCGACCAGCGAGACTTCGGGCAGGTCAAGGCCTTCGCGCAGAAGATTGATGCCGATGAGCACGTCATACTCGCCTTTGCGCAGGTCGCGGAGGATCTTCACGCGCTCCAGCGTTTCAATCTCAGAGTGCATGTAACGGCAGCGAACGCCGACCTCGGTGTAGTAGTTGGCGAGATCTTCTGCCATGCGCTTGGTGAGCGTGGTGACGAGCACGCGCTGATGCTTCGCCGTGCGAATGCGGATCTCAGCCAGCAGATCGTCAATCTGGCCGCGGACGGGGCGAATCTCTACCTCAGGATCGATGAGGCCGGTGGGGCGGATGATCTGCTCCACGATGACGCCGGAGGATTTGGTGAGTTCGTACGCGCTGGGTGTGGCTGAGACGTAGACGATCTGCCCGGTGCGGTTTTCAAACTCCTCAAACTTCAGCGGGCGGTTGTCGAGGGCGGAGGGCAGGCGGAAGCCGTAGTCAATCAGGTTCTGCTTGCGCGAGCGGTCGCCGTGCCACATGCCATGAAGCTGCGGGATGGTGACGTGCGACTCATCAATGAAGAGGAGGAAGTCGCGGGGGAAGTAATCAAGCAGCGTGGGCGGCGGCTCACCAGGAAGCCGGCTGGAGAAGTGGCGCGAATAGTTCTCAATGCCGTGGCAGTAGCCGACGGACTTAATCATTTCGAGGTCGTAGCGGGTGCGCTGGTGGATGCGCTGCGATTCCACCAGGCGTCCGTTCTGCTCCAACTGCTTTTCCCAGTCTTCCATCTCGGTGAGGATGGAATCCATTGCGGAACGCTTGCGCTCCGGCATGACAACGTAGTGCGATTTGGGATAGATGGGCAGGCGCGCGTACTTCTGCTTGACGGTGCCGAAGAGGGGATCGATCTGCGAGAGGGAATCAATCTCGTCGCCGAAGAGCTCAATGCGGTAGGCGAGTTCGTCGTAGGTGGGGAAGACTTCGATGATGTCTCCGCGCACGCGGAAGGTGCCGCGCTTGAAGTCCACATCGTTGCGCTCATAGAGAATCTCAACGAGGCGCTTGACGAGGTCTTCGCGGCGGATCTTCTGGCCCTTCTCCAGCAGCAGCAGCATGCCGAAATAGGCCTCCGGGCTGCCGAGACCGTAGATGCAACTGACCGAGCTGACGATGATGCAGTCGCGGCGTTCGAAGAGCGAGCGCGTGGCGGCAAGGCGCAGCTTGTCAAGCTCTTCGTTGACGGTGGATTCCTTCTCGATGTAGAGGTCGCCGGCGGGGATGTAGGCCTCGGGCTGGTAGTAGTCGTAGTAGGAGACGAAGTACTCGACGGCGTTGTTGGGGAAGAAACTCTTGAACTCGTGGTAGAGCTGCGCGGCCAGCGTCTTGTTGTGGACGAGGATAAGCGCGGGACGGTTCAGCGCCTCAATGACCTTCGCCATGGTGAAGGTCTTGCCGGAGCCGGTAACGCCGAGCAGCGTCTGGTGCTTGTCGCCGGCGGCGATGCCGTTGAGCAGTTCTTTGATGGCCTGCGGTTGGTCACCCTGCGGCGTGTATGTGCTGGCGAGCTGAAAGTCCATAGTGTCTAGGATACTTGGATGGCACTGAGCGCATGGCGGTGGGCCGGCTTTGCGCATAAAACTTCACACAACAGTGGCCCGTGCCAGAATGACGGTCAAATCATCGGGCAGTTCGGCGCCGCCGATCCAGGCTTCGACGGCGGTGGTGATCCTCTCTGCGATGTACGGCAGGGGGTGGTCGCGGTGTTGCTGGATGAGGCCGATGAGGCGCTGCTCGCCGAATTCAACAGATTCGTTCTCTGGCTCGGTTACGCCGTCGCTGAATGCGATGAAGATGTCGCCGGGTGCGAGGGTGATGGTGGATTCGCTGTAGGTTGCGCCATCGAAGAGACCAATGACGGTGCCGGAGGCGGTGAGGCGCGAGAGGGTTCCATCCTGATGCAGGACGATGGGCGGCAGGTGGCCGGCGTTGCAATACTTCAGCTCGCGGCGGGTGGCGTTGTAGCAACCGAGGAACATGGTGGCGTACTTTTCCGGCGGGGTGCAGCGGAAAAGCTGGTAGTTCAAGGTGGTCATCAGCATGCCGGGGCTGAGGTGCGTGGGCATGGCGCCGCCGGTGCGGTAGTACATGCTGGGGTCGCCGTCTGAGATTGCTTCCACGCGGAGTTCCGGTGGCAGAACCATATCCGGCTCAAGCGAATAGGCGCGAACGAAGGCATGCACGGTGGCCATCAGCAGCGCGGCGGAGATGCCTTTGCCGCTGATATCGCCGATGGCCAGAGCGAGACGGTCCGTGCCGAGCGAAATGAAGTCGTAATAGTCGCCGCTGACCGAACGCGCAGGACGGCAGACACCGAAGACTTCCAGCGAGGGCAACTCGGCGAAGGAGTGGGGGAAGAGCAGGTCCTGCACTTCGCGGGCGATGGCGAGCTCGCTCTCCAACCGCTGCTTCTCTTTCTGTTCGGCGACCAGGTTCACCAGCGATTCGGTCATGGAGTTGAAGGACTCTTCCAGCGTGGCCATCTGGTCATGACTGCGGACCTGGATGCGGTGCGTGAGGTCTCCGCGATTGACATGCTGCGTAGCGGTATAGAGCTTGGCTACGGAACCGGTGATTCTGCGGGAGAGCATGAGCGCGATGAAGAGCGCGACCAGCTCAATCAGCCCGAAGAAAACGGCGAGCGCGAGTAACATATCGCGGATGACGATTGCCCTGTTGCCCAGCGTGGCGAAAAGGACGTTGTAGAGCAGGGATGGCCGGGTCGTGACGCCCACACCGCCACTGTGGGATTGACCAGTCTGCCAGTCCACCACTTTGAAGACCGTGTAGAAGCGGAATGCTATATCGAACCGGTTGGATGCCGGCGGGACGTGGCCTGCGATGACATGGGGGCGGGCAAACGCATCAAGGTTCGGCGGAGGTGGAAGTTGCAGCCCACCCTGGTGGTACGGCGGGATCAACCGGATGGCTCCAAGCCGCGCTGCCGTAGTTTGTAACAGGTCCGGCGTGATGGGCTCGCTGGAGATGACGGTCAGCTTCCGCACGCCGTCGCCGAAATGCTTGATCGCCCGCAAGTGCAGTGTCTCTCCATCCACCACAATGCCGTTGAAGTCGCCAGTGAGAGCTGTAGGTACTTTCTCCGGCTGGACATTGAGCAATGAGCCGCTGGTATTCATCACATAACCGTTGTCCCCCTGCCAGACGGTCACGGTGCGTTGCGCGAAGTCACCGTCTGAATCGGCTGTGGGTATCGCAGCCGCCCGAAGGTTGAGCGCGCCAGCACGATTCAGCGTATTGAGTTGTGCCGCCAGCGCATCGTTCTCGGCATCGAGATGCTGAAGCTTCGATTGCAGATCGGAGATTGCAACATAGTTTGCAAACTGTCCTGCAAACATGTATCCCGCGGCGCCACCCATGAGCAAGAGCAGCACCACGGGCATCACTCCGAACATGAAGTAAGCCATAGCCAGCCGGTTGCGCAGACGCCACAGGATGACCATGCGGCGCAAGCGGCGGATAGACAGAAAGAAGCCGCTGACGATGAAGAGGAGGGTGAAGAATGTTCCCCAGCCGTGCAGCGCGGAGCCGGGCTGGGGATGGGTGATCCAGCGCAGGGGGAGCAGCAGCGCGCTCATGATCCCAGACCAGAAGGTGACGCGGCTTAGCCTGGTGGTGGGGAGGAACCTGCGCGATGCGCGGACTTTCACCACGTCAGATGCTGTGGGCTTATTCGTCATTGAGATACATCGTAGCGAATATGCCCGGGCTACGCACCAATCCCCAGCGCGGCGGGCCATTCACGGGGAGAATTCACGGTTACGTCGGGTTCTGCGGCGGCCAGCGTGTGCGGGGCCATGCCGTAGGCGCAGCCGATGGACCATGCGCCGCCGTTCTTTGCCGTCAGCACGTCAACGTCCGAGTCGCCGATCATGACGGTTTCTTTCGCAGTCACGCCAGCCTCAAAGATCAGGGTCTGCAGGCCGAGCGGATCGGGCTTCTTGGTGTGGAAGCTGTTGCCGCCGTAATTCTGGAAGCAGTAGGTATCGAACTTGAAATGGGCGCAGATATCGCGCGAAGGGTGCACCGGCTTGTTGGTGAGGACGGCCATCTTGATGTCAGGGCGCGCGGCGCGGATGGCTGCCATGGCTTCCAGCGCGCCATCGTAGGCGTAGGTGTAATCCAGTTTGTGGATGCGGTAGTAGCTGAGGAAGTATTCCAGCGCTTCGGCCACGAAGGCGTCGTCATGCCTGTCGCCGGATGGGTCGCCCAGGGCGCGGCGGACCAGCATCTGCGCTCCGTTGCCGATGTAGCTGGCAATCACCTTTTCGGGCTGCTCTTTGCGGTCGAAGTGAAGAAGCATGGCGTTAATGGATTGCGCAAGGTCTTTCTGCGAATCAACGAGGGTGCCGTCGAGGTCGAAGACGAGAAGGCGGATGCGATCACCGGGTATCTGTGCCATTGCCACTAGTTTATCGCTATGCCATCAACAGCATTGCGAAGTTTTCCTCCGTGTACGGCCGCAGGCGGCATCTAAACCAGTTGATACGCAAGGAGTGTGACATGATCCATCGAATGCATAAGGCCGCAGCGGCGATTCTGCTGGGTAGTTTGCTGGCAATGCCGCTACTGGCACAGGAGACGGCGCAGGAGCGGCATGACCGCGCTGTGCGCTCGCAGCATGCGCACGATGCGCGACATCACACCACGGCAAAAGTAGTAGGCGGCAGCGCGGCAGGCGGTGCGGTGATTGGTGCGGTAGCCGGCGGTGGCAAGGGAGCCCTGATCGGCGGTGCGGTGGGTGCGGGCGGCGGCCTGGTGGCTGACCATGTGCGCAAGAGCAAAGGCGTGAAGAAGCGGGAGCGCGAGGAGCGCTAGCAACCGGGAATTGAGACGGTAGCAGTGCTAGACTCAAATTCTGCATGCTCGAGTGGATACTCTTCCGTGCCATCACGGTGGCCGTCTTCATTCTGGCCAACAGCTTCTTTGTGGCTGCTGAGTTCGCGCTGGTCAGCGTGCGCGAGACGCGCATGGAGCAACTGCTGGCCAAGGGCAGGCCCGGTGCGCGCACCGCACTGGCACTGAAGCACAATATTGAGGAATTTCTACCTGCCGTTCAATTTGGCGTGACGCTGGCCAGCCTTGGACTGGGCTGGATCGGCGAGCCGGTGGTAGCGGATATTCTGCAAGGCCTGCTGCACAACATTGCCTGGCTGAGCCGGGTGCCGTCAGTGCATATCGCTATCGTGTCGCATGCCGTCGCGGTGGTGGTGGCGTTTGCGATTATCACGTACTTTGATGTGCTGCTGGGCGAACTGGTGCCCAAGTCACTGGCGCTGCAGCGGGCGGAGCGGATTGCGCTGGCGGTTTCCGGGCCGATGGATGTGTTCATACGGATTACCCGGCCTGCGGTGAAGTTCATGAATGCCTCTGCCAGCGTGGTGCTTCGCGCCTTCCACGCGCCGTTGCGGGGCGAGGGCAATGTGCATTCGCCGGAAGAGCTGAAGCTGATCGCCACGGCCACGCGCCGCATGGGGCTACTGCCGGCGTTCCAGGAAGAGATCATTCATCGCGCTATTGAATTGAACCATGTGACGGTGCGCGAGGTGATGACGCCGCGCGACAGAATTTTCTCGCTGCCGGCGGATATGCCGCTGGAAGAAGCGAGTGCGCGCGTGATCGAAGAGCAGCATTCGCGCGTGCCCGTATACGATCCGCAGCCTGACCAGATCATTGGCGTAGTGAATTCCAAGGATATTTCGCGGCTGATGCACTTTCGCGTCTCGGTGCGGACACGGTCAGACGCTGCGCGCATGGTGGAGAGCCCGTTTGTGGACCTGCGGCTGCGGCAGATCGTTCGCGACGTGATGGTGGTGCCGGAGACCAAGCTGGTGGTGGACCTGCTGCAGGAGTTCCAGGAGCGTCACCGCCAGATCGCCATCGTGGTGGACGAGTTCGGCTCCATCACCGGACTGGTAACGGCAGAGGATGCGCTGGAGCAGATTGTGGGCGAGATGGACGACGAGTTTGATGTGGCGCGCAAGCCGATTCTCGCTACCGGTACGGGCGCCGTGGTGCTGGATGGCAGCGTGACGCTGCGCGACCTGGTGACGCAGATGCGCTGGAAGTTTCCGCGCGAGGCGGGGGTAGAGACGCTGGCGGGCTTTATGCTGGCGCAGCTTGGGCGTATTCCGAATGCGGGCGAAGCAGTACGCTACAGCGGGCGGAAGTTTACCGTGGAAGCCATGAGCGGCAATCGCATTGAGCGGGTTCGCGTGGAAGAATCGGCCGCCGCGACCCGTAAACCCGGCGGTGCGGCATGAAGCGAATCCTGCGCCGCGTACTGGTGACGCTGCCGGTGCTATGGCTGGTGGTGTCGGTCGTTTTTCTGCTGATTCACATTGTTCCCGGCGACCCGATTGTGCAGATGCTGGGCGAGGGCGCGACGGCGGCAGATATCTCTGCGCTGCGCCATTCGTATGGACTCGATGCGCCGCTGGGGCAGCAGTACGTGCACTATTGGCATGGCGTAGTGCACGCCGATCTGGGGCATTCGCTGCGCCTGAACGATACTGTGCTGCACCTGTTGCTGCAGCGCTATCCGTATACGCTGGCGCTTACACTGGCGGCGCTGCTGCTGGGCATCGCCATGGCCGTGCCTGCGGGCGTGGCTTCGGCGCTGCATCGCAGCGGCTGGCAGGATAAGACGCTCGGCGTGGTGAGCCTGGTCGGGCTATCATTCCCCAACTTTGCGCTGGGGCCGATATTGATTCTGATATTTTCCATTCGGCTGGGATGGTTGCCGGTCAGCGGAGCGGGAACTGGATGGGCATTCTTCGGGCACCTGGTACTGCCCGCGCTCACCATGGGACTGGGGCTGGCAGCGATTCTGACGCGCATGGTGCGCACCTCCATGCTGGAAGAACTGGGGCAGGACTACATTCGCACGGCGCGCGCCAAGGGGCTGAGCGAGCAGCGCGTGGTCTACCGCCATGCATTGCGTAATGCGCTGGTGCCGGTGCTGACGGTGGTGGGGCTTCAGTTTGGCTCGCTGCTGGCCGGGGCGATTGTGACAGAGACAATATTCAGCTGGCCGGGTATCGGGCGGCTGACGCTTTCCGCGATTTCGAACCGCGATTATGCTCTGGTGCAGGGCTGCATCCTGGCCGTGGGGCTGACCTACGTGGGCGTAAATCTGCTGACGGATGTGGCGTACACCATTGCGAATCCGCGCATGCGGGCTTGAAGGAGTACGGTATGCGACAAATTTTTCGGTGGGCACATGCCGCGGCGCTGCTAACGCTGTGCGCTGGTGCGGCCCACGCGCAGGCGCCAATCGTTTATCACGACGCGGAGACCGGGGTGAGCTTCAGCTATTCGCAGGAGTGGCGGCCACTGAATCCGGAAACGGACACGCACTATCTGCGCCCTGCGATTCAGCCGGTGCATACTGCCATCGTGCTGGACACGAATCCACCGGCGCCGTATACCGGGACGGACTTCACGGGGCTGGCATTCAGCTATGCGATTGGGCCGCAGACGACCGCGGCAGCCTGCACTGCGGCAATCACACTCTATGGTGCTGCCGCGGCACGTCCGGCAGCGACGATCAACGGGAGGCGCTTTACCGCGGCCGAGGGCGGTGACGCAGCCATGTCGCACCAGATATACGAGCGGCTGTACAGCACGTTTGCCAATGGCCGCTGCTATGTTTTTGATCTTGCGCTCACCACCGGGGGATTTGGCGCGCGCGATGACGTCCGCCAGATGAGCCAGGCGGAGCGGGATGATGCGGCGCGCAAGCTGGATGCGATTTTCGGTACGGTGCGCATTGCGACGCTACCGCAGTAGATGGTGCAGTGCAGCGTCCAGCGCATTGTCCTCAATCGTGATGCAGGCGAGCGATACCGGCAGTGAAAAGCGCCGTGGCCCTGCGCTGCCGGGATTCAGGTACAGCACGCCGCGCTCTTCGCGGATATCCGGCTGGTGCGAGTGCCCGCTGATGACGCAGGCAATCTCCGCAAGCTCCGGCTTGAGATCAAGGTCATCCACGCTGTGGATCAGGTAAAAGAGTTTTCCATCAAGCTCCACGGCTTCTGTCGGAGGCAACTGCGCGCAGGGGCCATGGGTGTCCACGTTGCCGCGAATGGCGGTGACGGGCGCGAGTGCGCGCAATGTATCCAGGATTTGAATGTCGCCTACATCGCCCGCATGCAGAATGTGATCGACGCCGCGCAGAGCGTCAATGGCTTCCGGGCGAAGCAAGCCGTGCGTATCTGAGATGACGCCGATGCGCATTTAGACCCCCGTGGAGAGACGCGAGCGTGGATCCATGCGATCACGCAGCGCATCGCCGATGAAGTTGAATGAGAGCACGCACAGCATGACGGCGATGGCCGGGAAGGCCACCATATAAGGCGATTCGAACAAGTGCGAGCGTGCATCATTCATCATGCTGCCCCAACTGGCAGCCGGTGGAGGGATGCCCAGGCCGAGGAAGCTGAGTGTGGCTTCTGCAAGGACGGCGCCCGCCATGCCGATGGCTGCCTGCACAATGAGCGGCTGGATGATGTTGGGCAGAATGTGGCGCAGCAGGATGCGGAGATCACCGGCGCCAAGGGCGCGGGCTGCTTCCACGAACTCGAGCTCTTTCACCGCCATCACCTGGGCGCGTACCAGCCGGGCATAGCCCACCCAGCCGCCAATGGAAAGGGCGAAGATCAGATTCCACAATCCCGGACCAAGGAACGCTACGAAGGCAATGGCCAGCAGGATGCCGGGCAGGGCAAGGAAAGCATTCATCACGTAGATGTTGATGACGGCGTCAAGCCAGCCGCCGTAGAAGCCCGCCAGCGCACCGGCCACCAGCCCGATGCTGAGTGAGATGGCCACGACGCATACGGCAACGATGAGCGAGATACGAGCTCCATAAAGCGTCCGCGAGAGGATATCGCGGCCAAGTTCGTCAGTACCGAAGTAATGTGCGTGAGAAGGGGGCAGCAGACGGGCATTCAGATCAAGCTGGGCGGGGTCGTGCGGGGCCAGAAGGGGCGCAAAGATGGCGCAGAGTATAAAGAGCGCAAGCAGCAGCAGGCCCATCGTGGCCAGGCCGGGAAGCGCCGTCTTCCGGGCCGGTTTAGCCGCGGGTGGGGGTGTGCAGTCGGCCCCTTGTGATGTAATGTTCTTGCTGTCTTGTTTGCTCATCGCCTTGCAACACTGTACTTGATGTGCCCCCTGAACGACGATTTTCCTGCGCTGCGGTAATCTCGCGCAGCAATTCCGCATCTTAATCAGAGACATGATGATTGATCGACAGAACAGGCCCGCTATTGCCCCGCGTTCGGGACCGCCGGAGTTGCTGGTAGAACGCCGTCGCGGCTCTCGCGAAGAGACGCCCTGCCAGATACTGGGCATCAATTTTTTTACCGGAACCGCGCAGCAAGCGGTAGACAAGATGCACAGCGGCGGCCTGCTGGTGGTTCCCGCGGCGCCCGCCCTGATCGCGATTGGCAGCAATGCCGCCTATCGCGAAGCGCTGCTCTCGGCAGACCTGGTGATTCCGGACAGCGCCTACATGGTGATGATCTGGAATCGCATCGGTAAGCCTCCTATTCATCGCCTCTCCGGGCTGGAATACCTCAGGGTGCTGCTGATGCAGTCTGATGCGCGTGCGTACGGCAATACCTTCTGGATCATGGCAGGGGAGCACAGCGCAGAGGTCAATCTAAAGTGGCTGCGTGAGCAGGGCATCAAGGTGCGGCGCGAATCAGTCTACAACGCTCCGATGTATCCCAAAGGGCCGCTGGAAGATCTCGAGCTGCTGGCGCTGATTGAGCGGCAGAGGCCGCAGCATATTGTGGTGACCATCGGCGGCGGCAACCAGGAGCGCATCGGACTCTACCTGCGGCGCACACTCAGCTATAAGCCGGCGATTCACTGCATTGGGGCTGCCATCGCATTCCTGAGCGGCGACCAGGTGCATGTTCCGCGCTGGGCAGATAAGTTTGCGCTGGGCTGGCTGCTGCGCGTGGTTTCGCACCCCAGGCGCTATGCGCCGCGCTACTGGCATGCCCGCAAGCTGTTTGGCATCCTGTTGCGCTACCGCAGCGAATTGCCACCGTATACCGGCAAGTGATGCCAAGGCACACCTTTCCTGCCGATGGCGGGTCTAAACAACTATGAGGTTCTTCCCCTACGCACGAGTGCTGCTGACTGCTGCAATTTTGCTGGCGGCTGCCGGGCTTTCTGCGCAGACCCCGGCGCACCGCGTTCCCACCGTAGCTGAGCAATATCTCCTGGCCATGGCCAACCAGGAGCGCGCACGTGTGGGCGTGCAGCCGCTGATGTGGGATGCTCATCTGGCTGCGGCTGCTCTGGTGCATGCGCAGCGCATGGCGCAGGAAGGCGGCATCTCGCACCAGTTTGCTGGTGAGGCGGACCTGCAGACGCGTGCGTCAAGCGCGGGAGCCCGCTTCAGCCTGATTGCGGAAAACGTGGCCGAGGCACCAACGCCGCAGGTTCTGCATACCATGTGGATGCACTCGGAAGGGCACCGGCATAATCTGCTGGAGCCGCAGGAGAACGCCGCGGGTATTGCCGTGGTGCAGCGTGGAGGGCAACTCTTCGCCGTGGAAGATTTTTCCGCGACGGTGGTTGAACTCGGCTTGAGTGGGCAGGAAGCGCAAGTAGTGGCGCTGCTGCGTGCCGCCGGCATGGCGGAGGTGGGTGAGACCGCCGAGGCGCGCAAAACCTGCAGCATGGATACCGGCTATGCGGGCACGCGCCGGCCAAACTTTGTGATGCGCTATACCACCAGCGATCTTTCGCTGTTGCCGGCGCAGCTGAAGGCGAAACTGGCTGATCCGCGTACGCATGCAGCTGCTGTTGGCGCGTGCTCTGCGTCCAGTAAAAACTTCAGCAGCTTCAGCATTGCTGTGCTGCTATATCCGTAGCTCAGGCCTTCACGGTGTAGACAGCCAACTCTTCAGCGCTCAATGGCTTGGTGGGTTCCATCTTCAGCACATTGTTAAAGCGGTTGAAGTAGTTGAAGATTCCGATGGCGGTCATGAGTTCGATGATCTCGCCTTCGGAGTAGAAGCTGCGCAGAGTGGCGAACTCGGCATCGCTGTAGTTGTTGGAGTCGAGCGTCATCTTCTCAGCCAGATGCAGCGCGGCCTTCTCCGCCGGAGTGAAGAGTTCGCTGTTTTCGGCATCGACCAGCGCGGTAATCTGGTCAGCGCTCCAACCCAGTTTACGGGCGAGCTTGGTGTGTGAGTCCAGGCAATACTCGCAGTGGTTGAGCTGCGACGTGCGCACGATGACTAATTCCTTCAGCTTGGTGGTGAGGGTTCCAGTGGTCAGAATCGCCTCAAAGTGCGCAATCATGGTCTCGAATATCTCCGGACGGTTCGCCATGGTGCGGAAGAAATTGGGCACATTGCCGCGTTCCCGCACGTAGCGGTCGTAGATAGCGCCGGATGCTGCTGATACCTGGTTGCGGGAGAGACGCTGGATTCGTGCCATGCTGCACCTCGGGGTACTGATTTGCACAATAGAATAACGCGGCCGGCATACCTTCCGCCTCCGTTATACTGCGGCTAGCGGAGACATTTCGCTCCAGAGACGAAGGCACAATGGCAGACGTCATCATTGTAGGAGCAGGATTGGCTGGGTTGAGTTGTGCCCGGCATCTGCTGGCGCAGGGCGTAAGCGTTGAGGTGATTGAGGCTTCTGACGGCGTAGGCGGGCGTGTGCGTACTGACGTGGAGCAGGGCTTCCGCCTGGACCGCGGCTTCCAGATACTGCTTACCGCCTATCCTGAGGTCCAGCAGCAGATCCAGATTGATGCGCTGCACGTGGAGAGCTTTGCCCCCGGGGCCGCTATCTGGCATGGCGGGCGCTTTCACACCATAACCGATCCGTGGCGCGTGCCGTCGAAGACGCTGAGCACCCTGTTTGATCCTGTGCTGCCGCTGCGTGACAAAATGCGGATTGCGAAGCTGCGGTCCAGCGTCTGCCAGGGAAGCGCCATGGGGCTGCTTTCGCGCCCGGAATCTGACACCTTGACCTATCTGCGCGAGCTTGGTTTCAGCACTGCGGCTATTGAACGATTCTTTCGGCCATTCTTCAGTGGCGTCTTCCTGGAGACGGAACTGGCCAGTTCCAGCCGGTGGTTCGAGTTTCTCTTCCGCATGTTCTCAGAGGGGGAATCCGTGCTGCCGAAGGAAGGTATGCAGGCGATTCCGCGGCAACTGGCTGAGGCGCTGCCGGACGGCGCACTGCGCCTGAACTCTACCGTGCTGCATTATGAGCCGCTGAAGGTGGATGGCCGCTCCGCGGGCGTTCGTGTGGTGCTGGCCGACGAGCAAGCCATAGAGGGACGCGCACTGGTCATAGCCACTGCGGCATCTGCCGCGCGCAGCATTGTGGCTGCATCAACCGGACGTATTGCCGCGGAAGACAGCAACCCGGCTGCGCGCTGGAACCGTACCACCACGTTTTATTATGCTGCGGAGAAAGCGCCCTCCACCGAGAAGACATTGTGGATGAATGGCGAAGGGCGTGGCGCCGGGCCGGTTAATAATGCATGCATCGTCTCGAACATCGCGCCTTCGTACGCGCCGCCGGGCGCGCACCTGATCGCTGCCACGGTAGTGGGTGAGGCACCGCTGGCTGAGTCATACCGCATCCGGCTGGAAGACGATGTGCAGGAGCACATGGGACACTGGTTTGGTGCGGAAGTGGTGGCGCGCTGGCAATTGCTGGGCGCGTACTTCATTGAAGAAGCATTACCACAGCAGATTTATGTTGAGACCGCGACTCGCCCCCGAAGCATAGGGCCGGGAGTCTTCCTTGCGGGAGATTATTGTTCTACTGCATCGATTCAGGGCGCGCTGGCTTCCGGCCGCATCACGGCAGAGGCGGTACTGCCACAACTGTTGGACACATGAAAGGTACGATGAAGAACTCTGGACTGCGAATTGGTGTAGACGTCGGTGGAACCAAGATTGAAGCGCTTGCGATTGCTGCGGATGGCACGGAGAAGCTGCGATACCGCGTGGCTACACCGCAGGAAGACTATGACGGTACCGTTGCTGCCGTGGCGGGGCTGGTGACGCGGCTGGAAGCGGAACTCGCGGGCTCTGCGACTGTGGGCATGGGGATTCCCGGAACCATCGTTCGCGAAACCGGCCTGGTGAAGAATGCTAATTCCACCTGGTTGAATGGCCGCCCCCTGGAGCACGATATTTCTGTCGCGCTGGCGCGGCCAGTACGTTGCACCAATGATGCGAACTGTTTTGCGCTGTCAGAAGCATCTGACGGTGCAGCGGCGGGGAAAAATATTGTCTTCGGCGTCATTATCGGCACCGGTTGTGGTGGCGGCGTTGCCGTGGGTGGACGTATCCATGCAGGTTCCAATGGCGTTGCCGGCGAATGGGGGCATAATCCGCTGCCGTGGCAGCGCCCGGAGGAGTATCCGGGACCGGCTTGCTTCTGCGGCCAGCATGGCTGTCTTGAGAGGTGGGTCTCCGGCACGGGATTCGCCCAGGATTATGAGCGCGTGACCGGAAGCGCGGCCAGCGGCGAAGCCATTGTGGCTGCCTGCGAACGGGGCGAGCCTGCTGCGGTTAGCGCGGTGGAGCGGCTGGAGGATCGGTTAGCGCGGTCGCTGGCATCTCTGGTGAATGTGCTGGACCCGGATGTGATTGTGCTGGGAGGCGGGCTCTCACGATTACAGAGGCTCTACACGAATGTGCCTGCGCTGCTGCCGCGCTATGTGTTTGGCGGCAGTTGCAATACCCCGGTGTTGCAGGCAAAGCATGGCGACTCCAGCGGAGTGCGCGGTGCGGCCTGGCTCTGGTCAGTGCAGGAAGCGATGAATCCGCGCTAGCGAACGGCGGTTATTTTGATTTGGCTATTCGGTGGGCCACAGGCTTGTTAAGCGGAGCGGTGGAACTACGCTCCTTTATGCCATTGGCCAACACCTCAAACTTGGGACGCTTGTGTTTGCCCGCCAACCGCGCCAGCAGCAGCTCAGCGCTGGTGTGGCCGATGCCGTACTTTGGCTGCACGATCGATGTCAGGCGTGGCGGAAAGACATCATTCCACTCAAAATCGTCGTAGCTGACGATGGAGATATCGCGGGGGCAGTGCAGGCCAAGCTCAGCCGCTGCCTTCAGGAAGCCGATGGTCATCAGGTAATTCGTCACCACGACGGCCGTAGGCTTCTGCTGCAGCAGGCGCAGGCCCGCAGCGTAGCCGGAGTCGATGCCATAGTCGCCTTCCACAATCAGGGCAGCATCCTGCGGCACGCGATGGCGGCGCAGGGCATCCTGGTATCCGCGCAGGCGTTCGTCTGTGGTGCTGGCGCCGGCAATGCCACGCACCAGGCCGATGCGAGTGTGACCCAGCTTGAGCAGGTGTTTGGTCGCGGCGAAGCCCCCGCCAAAATCATCGGCGACCACGGTATCAGCACGCAGAGGGGGGTATTCACGGTCCACCAGCACGATGGGGGGCGCTTCTTCGCGCAGGATGGTGAGCAGATCCGGATTGAGATCGCCGGGAGCCTTCACCAGAAGAATGCCGTCGACGCGCTTGGAGAGGAACAGGCGGAGGTAGACCTCTTCCTTGGCCTGAAGATTGTCAGAGCTGCCCAGCAGGATGGTATATCCTGCCTCATTCGCAGCGTCTTCCATACCGCGCACGATCTCCGTATAGAACGGATTGGCTACGTCGGGAATCAGCACACCAAGGGTCAACGTCTTCTGCCGGGCCATGCTGCGCGCCAGCAGATTCGGGGTATAGTGCAACTCCTGAATGGCCGACTGCACCCGTTCTTCCAGCTGCGGGCTGACGTAGGAACTCTTATTGACGACGGCGGATACCGTGGCGACAGAGACTCCGGCCTTGTGGGCTACATCATAGATATTAGCCAATCCGTGTGCTTCCTCTCGGCGGGTGCGGTCGTTCCACTCTCGATGCAGATTATATGGGCAGACTGGCGTGGCGCGGAGATACAATCAGCACCGTACCCCCGGAGCTACAGCCGATTGACAGTGCAGACCCGCAATACCCGGCAAAAGAACGCAATTCGCGAGGCATTCAAGCAGGCTGACCGTCCGCTTTCGCCGGAGGAAGTGCTGCTGCTGGCGCAAAAACAGGTCGAAGGTGTCAGCATTGCCACCATCTACCGCAATATCGCAGCCCTGTTGGAGACCCGCTGGCTGACCCCGGTGCAGATTCCCGGCGCGTCCACGCGCTACGAGGTGGCAGGGAAGGCGCATCACCATCACTTCCAGTGCATGGTGTGCGGCGCGACCCACGAACTGGAGGGTTGCGAGATGCCGGTGAAGCCGAAGCTGCCCCGTGGCTTCAAGTACAACGGGCACGAATTTTTCGTTTATGGAACCTGTGCGGTGTGCAGCAGCAAGTAGCGGCTTGGAACAGGAGTGGTCGCGGTGCATAGTTTGAATAATAGGGCGGCATTCCCGCTGGGAGTTGCGGCTCTTGTGCTCGCTTCGGTTGTTTCAAATCTTTCAGCTCAGGGGCATGCACCCTATTCGGTGTTGTACTACCGTACTGACGGTCAGCAGGGCGACATCATCGTAAATGAGATCGAGCCGACGATTACCGCTCCGTATACCTACTTCAATGCGCTCGGATGGAAAGGTGGTTATACCGGACTACAACTGAACGGAGACGGATTTTCGCAGTTTATCTTCTCGATATGGGATATGCCTGGCACTGAATCCAAGCCCGCGATTGAAACTGTCTATAGCGCGCCCGGAGGCAGGGTTGAACGTTTTGGAGGAGAAGGAACCGGGCTGCATTACATCAATCGGCAGACAGGGTGGAAGCCTGATAACTGGTATCGAATTGTAGTGCGCTGCTGGGACAGTGGCGACGCGACGCGGCTTGCATTGTGGTCGCAGGATGAACAAAGCGGTATATGGACGCTGCACGTCATACTGCAGTCGCCTGAGACCCATTTCCGGTTTAGTAATTCGCTCTATTCATTCTTGGAAGACTGGAGAGGAACTGGCAATCTGAAGCGGCGCGTTGAATATCGCGGAACCAGCTTCCGGTCTTCTTCGGGCCTATGGTCTGCTCTCGACCACGTTGTCTTCAACGTAGACCACAACATTACCGGCTCGGGCAAATTTGCGGGTGCATTCGATGCTGGCATAGATGGGAATGCCATTTATATCCAGACAGGTGGCGACACGAAGCCAACCGTCCCCGACCACACAAGTTTTGCCGTCCCACCATCTGCCATTGCGAGTAGCGGTGCGTCCGTCATGCTCGATATCCCTGCAACAAAAGTCACCAGCTTATCGGCGAAGGTGGAGAACGGAAAACTCACGGCGAACTGGGTGCTCGACGATCACACCGCGCCGCAATTCAGCTACAAGCTGCAGGTTTTCGCCGATGAACAGATGCAGGGAAACCGCATCGCCGGGCTTCAGGGTGTGCTTCCTGAAGTCCGTGATGCGACGGTCGTTATTCCTGTTGTGAGTGCCGGGCCGTTTTATGTGAAGTTGACGGTAATAGATCTGTTAGACCGGCAGGTTTCAGTCAGCGTGCGCAGTAAGTAATTAGCTGCTGGGTGCGCCTCAACTCTGCGCGAAGCCGCCAGCCAGCATGACCAGCGCTACACCGGCCACCAGGCACAGAATCTGCAGCACCACCCGCGACCAGCGGCACTCTTCCTGCAGTTCGGGCAACAGGTTCGCCGTAGCGATATAGAGGAAGCTGCCTGCGCTCACGGGCAGCAGCAACGCAATGTTCTGCGTGCGCATGGTTCCGGCATAGAGAACGGCTGCCAGACCCAGGAACGATGGCACGCCTGCCAGTGCGGCCAGGCGCAGGGCACGGGCAGGCGAAAGCTTCAGGTGTACCAGCACGGCAAAATCGCCCATGCGGTGGGGAATCTCATGCAGGGCGATGGCCAGCGCCGTGATCCAGCCAATGCGCGTGCCGGCCAGAAACGCTACGCCGACAGCGGCTCCATCCACAAAGCTGTGCAGCATGCTGGCCATGACCAGGCTCATGGGCCGGGTGCTGTGACCGCCGCCGTGGTGGTGATGCTCGTGCGACGGCTCGATCTCCGGCTCTGCGTGGCTGCCGGTGATGGCAAAGAAGATCCGTTCCAGCGCGAACAGCGCCAGCATGCTGCCGCCCAGCAGCGCCCACGTGCGTGTGCCGTTGCCCAGGGTGGCTACGGCTTCAGGCAGCAGATGCAACAGTGCCGTAGCCAGCAAAACGCCCACGGCCAGGCTGACGATAAATGGCAGTTGGCGGCGCAATGCGGCTTCCCTCCGGCGCAATATCCACGCTGCGCCCACGGCGGCTGCCTGCACGCCAAAGACCGCGACAGTGGAGCTGAGAAAGATCATTTCTTTCCATGATAATGCATTTGCTCTCGCAATTACATCATCGCGTCTCATCAGACGAATGGCAGAGCAGACGTGAGCCGCGATACACTTGAATTCAAAGCAAAAAGTTTGCGAGGGAAAGTGCTGACTGCGGACTATATCGAGTTAGAGCAGGAGTATGGTGCCCATAACTATCATCCACTGGATGTAGTGATTGAGCATGCTCAGGGAATATGGGTTTACGATACGGACGGCAAGCGCTACCTGGACTGCCTTTCCGCCTACTCCGCGTTGAACCAGGGCCACTGCCACCCCAAAATTCTGGACGCCATGATTGAGCAGGCGAGAAAGCTTACGCTCACGTCTCGCGCCTTCCGCAACATGCAGCTTCCGCTTTTCTACGAAGACCTGCACCGCATTACCGGCTTTGACATGGCGCTACCCATGAACTCCGGCGCTGAGGCGGTAGAGACTGCGCTGAAGGCAGCACGCAAGTGGGGTTCGCTGGTGAAGGGCATTCCGCAGGACAAGGCGGAGATCATTGTCTGCAGAAATAACTTCCATGGCCGCACCATCGCCATCGTCAGCTTCTCTACAGACGACCAGTACAAGCGCGATTTTGGGCCGTTTCCTGCTGGATTCCGCGTGATTCCGTTCGGCGATGCGGCTGCTCTGCGCGCTGCAATCACGCCAAATACCTGCGCCTTCCTGGTGGAACCTGTGCAGGGTGAGGCTGGTGTGATGATCCCGCCTGCCGGGTATCTGCGGGAGGTTTCGGCCATCTGCAAGCAAAACAATGTGCTGCTCATGCTGGATGAGATTCAGTCCGGTTTGGGGCGTACCGGCAAGCTCTTCGCTTTTGAGCATGAGGGCATTCGGCCTGACGTGGTGATGGTGGGGAAGGCGCTCTCCGGCGGCTTCTACCCGATCTCTGCCGTGCTGGCGTCGCGTGAAGTACTCGGCCTGTTTCAGCCGGGCGACCATGGCAGCACCTTTGGCGGCAGCCCGCTGGCGTGCGCCATTGGCCGCGCTGCGCTGCATGTGATCGTGGATGAGAAGCTCAGTGAGCGCTCCGCGGAACTCGGCCCCTTCTTTCTGGAGCTACTGCAGGCGATTGACAGCCCCGCCATTCGCACCGTGCGCGGCATTGGTCTGTGGATCGCAATCGAACTGAATGAGCCGGCGCGGCCCTATTGCGAAGCGCTGAAGCAGTCTGGAATTCTCTGCAAGGAGACCCACTCCAACATCATCCGGCTGGCGCCGCCGCTGGTGATTGAGCGCGAAGATATTGTCTGGGCCGCGGAAAAGATTCGCGCCGTCGTGGAGCGGCTTGGGGGCAAAGGCCGGGGCTGAAGCCCGCGGGACTGGTAAATTCTTATTGCAGGTTATTTACGTAATTTAAATGCTGGCTGTGGCGGGCGCTGAATGCGGCATGCTATGCAGCGCTGGGAGAAAGTACTCTGGGCAGGCAAATCTTTGCTACCAAATCCATCAATAAGCTCATAAGCGATTCTGAACGTCCCGAGCACGCGCTGCGCAAGACGCTGGGCCCGGTTTCGCTCACAGCACTGGGTATCGGCGCCGTCATTGGCTCCGGTATTTTTACGGTCATCGGCACGGCGATTGCCGGTGATATGACGGCTATTCCGTCGGTCCTGCGCACGCCGGTACTGGACTACGTTTTGCACCACTCCGCGCTTGCCGGCCGCCCCGGCGCCGGGCCTGCGCTGGCACTTTCCATGCTGATGGTCGCGCTGGTCTGTGCACTCACCGGACTCTGTTACGCAGAACTCGCGTCCATGATTCCCATTGCCGGCTCAGCCTACACCTATGCATACGCGACCCTGGGCGAATTGATTGCGTGGATCATTGGCTGGGACCTTATCCTGGAATACGCCTTCAGCAATATGTCAGTCAGCGTAGGTTTCGCCGCGCATGTGGTGGACCTGATGGACTGGCTTGGGCTGCACTTCAAACCCACATGGATCTCGCCTGCCTATCTTCCGCAGGGGCTGCAGGATCTGCAGGGCCGGGACATCTATTTGCCGGGCTGGCACTTCGGTTTCAATATTCCCGCGTTCCTCATCGTGTTTCTGCTTACCGTGCTGCTGGTTCGCGGCATTCGCGAATCCATTGAAGTGAACAATGCCATGGTGCTGCTGAAGACCATCGCCATTCTCACGTTTGTCTTCTTTGGTATCGGCTTCATCCACCCCGGCAACTATCATCCCTTCGCGCCCAACGGCATGTCGGGAGTTCTGGCCGGTGGTTCCATCATCTTCTTTACCTACATCGGGTTTGATTCGGTCTCCACCGCATCAGAGGAGTGCAAAAATCCGCAGCGCGACGTGCCCATCGGCATCATCGCTACGCTCATTGTCTGCACGATCCTCTACGTGGGTGTAGCCGTGGTACTGACCGGCATTGTGCCGTGGAACTCCATGGTGGGTGACGCTGCACCGGTGGTGAACGCGCTAAAGAAACTCTCAGGTGGGCCCGGCGGAGTACGTCTGCACTGGGTACGGCTGGTTGTGCTGCTGGGGGCGCTGGTCGGAATGATCTCGTCCATCCTGGTCTTTCAGCTTGGACAGGCGCGCGTGTGGTTTGCCATGTCGCGCGACCGGCTGCTGCCAGACTGCTTCTGCAAGGTGCATCCGCGCTTTCGTACGCCCGTTGTTGCAACCTGGGTGGCTGGTATTGTGGTGGCCATCCCGTCCGGACTGTTTGATATCGGGCTGCTGGCAGAGCTCTCAAACATCGGTACGCTCTTCGCCTTTGTGCTGGTGTCAATTGGCGTGATTGTGCTGCGCTATCGCGATCCCGGCAGACGCCGCGGGTTCCGCGTACCCTTCGGCCCGGTTATTCCTGTGCTGAGCGTATTGTGTTGCCTGGTCCTGATGGCAGGCCTGCCGATTGGCACCTGGCTGCGATTCTTCATCTGGCTTGCAATCGGCCTGGTCATCTACTTCTTCTACAGCCGTAAGCGCAGTGAGTTCTACCAGCAGCCCTGAACGGGCTGCTGGCATTGCTTATACGCCATCGCGGGGCTTGTCCTTGCGAACGTGGTCAGTATCCTGCTTCGGCTCGCCATCACATTCAATCGCAATGGTGACCACGGGATAGTCCGGCGCCTTCTCCGGCAAGCCGGTGAACTTCACGCGCCAGTCATCCTGGGTGAAGGTCACAGCCTTGCCGTTTTTCAATAGCCGTGCGCTCTTTACCTTCACCGTTAAACCGCTGATTGCCACATAGTCACCGGGCCAGAAGTGAATATGCATATAGAGGGTGTTGCCCTTGCGAGTGAAGCTGGCATAGTTTGACCGGCGCGGTTGGCAGGGGTCGCGCTGGTAGATGCTTTCGCCGTTCGCGGCCATCCAGTCGCCGACTTCGCTGAGAATGCGAACAGATTCTTCCGGCACTGCGCCGTCCGGTTTGGGCCCGATATTCAGCAGATAGTTCCCGCCATCGCGCGCACAGGTGATGAGGTTGCGAATGATGGTGCGTGAGCTCTTCCATTCATGATCGGCACGTTGGAAGCCCCAGCTGTCATTCAGGGTCATGCAGGATTCCCACGCCCTCCCGTCAGTTTCTGCCACGATCTTCTGCTCCGGGGTAGAGAAGTCGCCCTGCAGCTTGTTGCGGTTGTTCACAATGATTTCAGGCTGCAGCTTGAAGATCATCTCGTTCATGCGGATGGACTCCCACCCTGCTGCATCCAGCGGCCACGGCACGTCGTACCAGAGCACATCAATCTTGCCGTAGTTGGTCAGCAGTTCGCGGATAAGGCCGTGGGTGTACTCCACGAACCGCTTGCGCGCGGCCTCGTCCGTGGCGCACTTCGCGCCGTCCGGGTGATGCCAGTCCATCAGCGAGTAGTAGAAGCCCACGCGCAAGCCCTCGGCGCGAGCGGCGTTGACGTACTCGCGGACGATGTCGAAGCCCGGTCCCTGCTGCACGGCGTTGTAGGTCGTGAGACTGGTGTCAAAGTTGCAGAAGCCTTCGTGGTGCTTGGTGGTGAGCACCATGTACTTCATGCCGGCTTTCTTCGCCAGCTTTGCCCAGGCCTGCGGCGAGGTCTTTGCGGGGTGAAAGGTCTTGGCATGCGCCATGTACTCCGCGATGGGCGGCGCTTCGTTCTCCATGTTCCACTCATGCCGCATGATGGTGCTATACACGCCGAAGTGGATGAACATGCCGAACTTTGCCGCGTGCCACCATTGCATGCGCTCAGCGCGCGTGGCGTCTCCGGGTTGCGGCGCTGCTGCAGGCTTCGTACCCGCGGCGCCTGCCTGTGCTGGGAGTGAGTGAGCGGCCGCCAGGCCCACCAGCGATGCACCTGTGTTCAGTAACATGCTCCGGCGCGTTATTCCATCGTTCTTCATCCTGCCCCCACGCTACTTATCTGTAGCCATCCTTTTTCGTGAATGAAGTTATCAGGTTGCACTCAAATATCACAAACCGCGCGCCTCAAAAACCGCCTGTTGCGAAAATTGCTATGCTCGTCGTGCAGGAAGGAGATGCGATGGTTGAGCTCATTGCAATTGGCGGCGATATTACGGAGCTGGCAGTAGATGCGATTGTGAATGCTGCCAACACCTCACTGCTGGGCGGCGGAGGCGTGGATGGCGCTATCCACCATGCTGCCGGCCCGCAGTTGCTGGAGGCATGCCGCGCATTGCACGGCTGCAATACGGGTGATGCCAAGGCAACGCCGGGTTTCCGGCTGCCGGCAAAGTGGGTCTTTCATACCGTGGGCCCGGTATGGCGCGGTGGCAACCACAATGAAGATGCACTGCTGGCATCGTGCTATCGCCGTTGCCTGGAACTTGCGCGCGAGCACGAGGTGAAGTCGATTGCGTTTCCGGCCATCAGCACCGGCGTCTACGGATTTCCATCGGAGCGCGCTGCAAAGATCGCAATCAAGGCGGTTCGTGCCCATCTGAGCGGCAGCGGGGTGAGGTCTGTACACTTTGTCTGTTTCAGTAACGAAACCCTGGCTCTTTACGAACGAGAGCTTGCGCTGGCGCAATAGCGCGCTCAGGACGCGTTGCTCTGGAGCGGCTGCAATAGCGCGGGAAACGCGCCAAAGTATTGCTCAATTGTCAGTGGCTGTTCGCCGGTAAAGCGGTGAACAGCATCACTGGGATGCGCCAGTTCGCCTGCAGCAATCGCCTCAAACCATTCGACTGACAAATCGATGCGCCAGGATTCTTTCTTCTGCCTGCTCAGCCGCTGGCGCGCGGATGCCGCAGACTCCGGAAGATAGCGTAGCTCCCGGCCGGCGAGGGTTGAGAGCCGGCGAGCAATGTCAGTAAGTGTCAACACCTCAGGGCCGGTGACATCGTGTATGCCGCCGGGAGGATTTGTAAGCACGGCGGCTGCGGTGCGAGCAGCATCTTCGCGGGAGATGAAGGCTCCGCTTCCGTCACCGGCAGGCCCGCACATGGTGCCGGACTCGTCAAATTTATCCAGAAACATATCGATGTAGAACGAGTTGCGCAGGACGGTATGGGGAACGCCGGTAGCCGCAAGACATTGTTCGCTGGCATAGTGATCGCGCGAGTAGGGATACCTGGATTGCGGCGATGCGCCCTGCAGCGACAGGTAGACGATGTGCTTTACGTGAGCACGGGCAGCGGCTTCAAATGCATTGTGGTGCAGCTGCGAGCGTAGGCCCGGCTTGCCGGAGCCGGAGACGATGAGTGCCGTAGTGATGCCTGCAAAAGCAGCGTCCAGTGTTTCCGGCATCGAAAAGTCGGCGTTCATAACCTGTGTGCCCGGCAGCGGCGGTACCCGGTCTGTGCTGCGCGTCATCAAGCGCAGGGGAACTCCCTTTTGCTGCAGCAAAGTCGCGGTGCGCCGTGCAACCCGGCCTGAGGCTCCAGTGATCAGTAGCATAGCCACCCCCCGTTTTCATCATAACCAGATAGCGCCGGGCGGCAAGCGCTAGAAATTCTGCGGGACGTTCGCCAGGCCTTCCGTGCCGAAGACACGCCGGTAGCGCGCGATGTCTTCCGGCGCGCCGAGGGCTTTGCTGAAATTGTCAGAGAGCTTCACCGCGGGCCGTCCATTGGCTTCATTCAGCTTGCAGACCAGGCTCACAGGATCGAAGCTCGCCCCCTGCTGCGGATTGCAGTTGCGGAAGTCGTTCGTGAGCAGTGTGCCCCAGCCTGCGCTGAAGCGGATGCGGCGCTCCGGCGACCATTTATTCTCATCCAGAAAGTCACTGGCGCGATGGAAGTCTGACGGCACAAAACCGTTGCGCGGCGTGCCGGCAAAGTGTGCATGCAGGCCAAGAATATTTTCCACGTCGAGCGAGTCAGAGGCGATCAACAGCTTCTGCCGGGGATCGTGTCCGCGGCTCTGCAGCCAGGTGATGTACTCGTCCCCGGCCACATAGGGGTCCTTGCTGTCCACGCGCTGTCCGGTCCAGTCCGCCACCCACTTGGGTGCATCGCGCAGAAACTGCGTAGTGCCGAAGGTGTCTGGCAGCAGGATCAGCAGTTCGCCCTGGTAGGTCTGTTGCCACAGCTCCAGCAGACGGTACTGCGAGCTCTTCAATTCATCATCCGTGGTGGCCATTGCCGCCAGCGCCATAGGCAGTTCATGGGCGTTGGTGCCCATCGCTTCCAGATCGTGCTTGTAAGCGAGATAGCAATTGGAGGTGCCGCTGAAGCTGCTGCCCAGCACATCGCTCATTGCCTTCACTACATATTCCTGCCAGAGGAAACTGTGCCGCCGCCGCGTGCCGAAGTCGCTGATGCGCAGGCCGGGTACGCCGCGCAGGCGGTCCATCTTGCCCCACAGCTTGGTCTTGGCGCGCGCATACAAGATGTCCAGTTCGAACTCGGTGAGGGCATGCAGCGCCCGGCGAGTCTTGAGCTCACTCAGAATGGAGAGTGCGTAGATTTCCCACATCGTCGTCTCCACCCAGGGGCCGCTGAAGGTGAGAGCGAATTGGCCATCCTGTACGGAGAGATCGAAATCAGAGAGCCGGAAGCCGTGCTCCAGCCATTCCAGAAAGTCAGGCTCAAAGATGCCGCGGCGTCCGAAGAAACTATTGCCGGCGAGCCACACCAGCTCCGATTTGCGGAACTTGAGTTGCTTGGTCTGCTTCAGCTGTTCGCGCAGCTGTTCTACATCAATCGCCTCAGCCAGCCGCATCTGCGGTGAACGGTTGACCAGCGAGAACGAAGCGAGCATCGTCCGGAAGTGTTTCCAGATGAACTGCAGCATGAGCAGTTTGTAGAAGTCGGTATCCAGCAGGGAACGGGTGATGGGGTCCAGTTCCCAGTTATGGTTATGCGCGCGCCGTGCAAGGTTAATAATCACAGTTTCATTAGATTACTGGAAGGGCACGATGGAATGCGTGGCATTGCGGAAAATGCATCGTAAGCGATGAAATAGTAGTGTAGGAATCTATGAAAACTCTTTGCATGCCGAACCATCTGTTGGTTGTGCTGCTGGCCAGCCTGCTGTTGCCCATAGCAGCCCATGCCCAGCAAATCGCGGTTACGTTCGATGACCTGCCGGCCCATAGCGCGCTGCCTCCGGGCGAGACCCGCATGCAGGTTGCCGCCAGCGTGTTGCAGACGCTGAAGGCGGCCAACATGCCTCCGGTATATGGATTTGTGAATGGGGTCCATGTGCAGACGCAGCCTCAGCTTATCCAGGTGCTGGATGCGTGGCGCGCCGCCGGCAATCCGCTGGGCGATCATACCTGGTCGCACATGGATTTAAATAAGCACACGTTGGAGGAGTTTGAAGGCGATGTGCAGCGCAACCAGAGCCTGCTCAGCAGGGAGATGGGCGCGGAGGATTGGCACTGGCTCCGCTTCCCATATCTTTCAGAGGGCGATACTCCGGAAAAAAGCGCGGGGGTGCGTGCATTTCTGCTCCAGCACGGCTACCGGATAGCTGACGTCACCATCAGCTTTGATGACTATGCCTGGAATGGCCCCTATGCGCGCTGCAGCGCCAAGGGTGATGCGAAGGCGATCGCACAGCTTGAGAGCAGCTACCTGGCGGCGGCTGGCAGAAGTATTGATTATTACCGCGGTCTGTCGCATACGCTGTATGGGCGCGATATTCCGTATGTGCTGCTGGTGCATATCGGCGCATTTGACGCGCGCATGTTGCCGCGTCTGCTTGACCTGTACCGCAGCCGCGGCTTCAGTTTCATCACGCTCAGCGAGGCCGAGAAGGACGATTTCTACCGGGAAGACACTGATCTTGCATTGCCGCCTGGGCCAGACAGTCTGGAAAATGTAATGCGGGCGCGGCATCTGCCTCTGCCGGCTCGTCCGCAGCCTCCCGCAGAGCTGCAAACCGTCTGCAAGTGAGCCTCGCACGCTGGGAGCACCCTTCGGCGCGCGCCGCTAGGTTCATCAGCACGGAACTTTCAGTTTTAAAGTGGAGTGGGGGGAAGTGCCTGAAATATTTGGCTCCGCAGGTAGGACTCGAACCTACAACCCTTCGGTTAACAGCCGAATGCTCTGCCATTGAGCTACTGCGGAATATTGCAACTGCTACCGAACGGCTGCGTTGCGCTTCTTTGTTTATAGCAAAATAGCGGTGCCGGGTCAAAGCCGCGCCATGGCGCGCGGTGTGAATCTCAGCATGTGCAACTCTTGCGGTTGACAGGTGTTTTTAGAAACGGGCACAGTGGTTTCGCCGCCCTGTTATCGGTAACCCACCTGGCACCCCTGGAGACTCATGTTTATTCGCCGTATTCACGCTGCTTTCGTCCTCTCTGCCCTCGCTGCTACGTTCACGCTGGGTCTGCATGCCCAGGCCCCTGCAGCGCCGCCCGCTGCTGATGCGGCAGATGCTGCCGCGCCTAAGGCGAAGGTTTCACAGTATGCCGCGGAAGAATTTCGTGACATCGCCTATGGGCATGAGAGCGGCACAGCTCAGTTGCTGGACGTGTACACCAACGCAGCCTCCCGGCCAGGCAAGCCCGCGCCGGTGCTGGTCTACTTCCACGGCGGCGCATGGCACAAGGGACAGCGTCCCGGCGGTTCCGGTTCGTTCAACGGCTTTATGAAGATGGGCTTCACCGTGGTGAACGTGGAGTACCGCTTCAGCCAGGTAGCCACCGCGCCCGCCGCGGTGCAGGATGCGCGTTGCGCGCTGGCATGGGTGAAGGCAAACGCCGCGAAGTATAACTTTGACGTCACCCGCATTGTGCCCTACGGCACCTCCGCCGGCGGCCACCTGGCGCTGATGGCCGGCATGCTGCCAGTTCCGTCTGACGTTGACCTGCCCGCGTGCAAGGATGTTCCACCTTCGGCTGCCATTCTGGATTTTTATGGTCCTGCGGAGCTTGCACCTGCCATGGCCGGTGCATTCCACTCGCCTTCGGTGATGGAGTGGATTGGCCCGAAGAAGGATCCTGTCGCCTATGCCAACCTGATGTCGCCCATCAACTATGTCCGCAAGGGCGATCCGCCGGTCTTCATCGCGCATGGCGGGTCCGATCCGGTCGTGCCACATGCCACGTCTGAGCGTCTGCAGGCCGCGCTGACAGCGGTGGGCGTGCCGACTGATTTCTATACCGTACCCAACGGCGTACACGGCCAGTTCCCGAAGGACCAGATGCTCATCATCTATGACCGTGTGCAGGCCTTCCTGGCGCAACAGAAGATTCTGCCGCCGAAGTAAGCGTCAGCCTCCGGCGATGGCGCCGATGATGAGGAATGGCTCGCGGCCCTGTGCTACGGCATCAGGGACGGAGTCATCCGGTGCAGCGTGTGAGAGATCCTGTTCGCAGGCAAAGAAGCGAATGAAGGCGCGCCGCTGTTGGGTGGTGTAGTCGCGGATTGTGCCGCGCAGCATGGGGTAGGCAGTCTCCAGCGTGTCCAGAATAGTGCGTTGCGTGACCGGGCCATCAAGCGAAATATCTACGCCGTAGTGCACCCCGGCCAGCAGGCACAGGTTCGCAGGCAGCTCTACGCGGACGGTCGAGCTCATGGCAGCGTCTGCACTTCAATCGACAGCACGGCGGGCAGATCATGCACGATGGCCTGCCACGTGTCGCCGGCATCGGGCGACACATAGACCTGGCCACCGGTGGTTCCGAAGTAGACGCCACAGCTGTCCAGCGAATCCACCGCCATGGCATCGCGCAGTACGTTCACGTAACAATTGCTCTGCGGAAGGCCTTTCGTCAGCGACTCCCACTCATTGCCGCCGCCGCGGCTGCGGTATACGCGCAACTGCCCATCGATGGGGAAGTGCTCTGAGTCGCTCTTGATGGGAACAACGTAAAGGGTTTCCGGTTCGTGCGCGTGAACATCAATGACAAATCCGAAATCGGTCGGCAGATTGCCGCTGATCCTGGTCCAGTTCTCGCCTGCATCGTCTGAGCGCATCACATCCCAGTGTTTTTGCATGAAGAGCGTACCCGGCCGTGATGGATGCATGGCGATATGGTGCACGCAGTGGCCTACCGCTGCCGTGGGGTCGGGGATGTACTTGGAATGGAGGCCGCGGTTGATGGGCTTCCACGTCTTGCCGCCATCGTCGGTGCGGAAGGCTCCAGCGGCGGAGATAGCGATGAAGATGCGTTCAGGATTGCCGGGATCCAGCAGGATGCTGTGCAGGCACATGCCGCCGGCGCCGGGCTGCCATGCGGGGCCGGTGCCATGCTTGCGCAGGCCGCTGAGCTCCTGCCAACTGACACCGCCATCGGTGGAGTGAAAAAGAGCAGCGTCTTCCGCTCCGGCATAGAGCGTGTCCGGGCAGATAAGCGATGGCTCAATATGCCACACACGTTTGAATTCCCATGGATGCGCCGTGCCGTCGTACCACTGGTGCGTGCCGGGCACGCCATCGTAAACAAATTGGTTGCCGATGGGGTTCCACGTAGCGCCGCCATCGTCAGAGCGTTGCATGACCTGGCCGAACCAGCCGGACGTCTGCGAAGCATAGATGCGATTAGGATCGACAGGCGAGCCTTTCAGATGGTAGATCTCCCATCCTGCGAAATGCGGGCCTGCGACGGACCAGTCTTTACGCTTGCCATCGGAGGAGAGAATGAATGCGCCTTTACGGGTCCCAACCAGCACGCGAACTCGGCTCATATTTGCTTCCTTTCCACGATCCGGGGAATGAGGTGAAAGGGTGGGATGAGCGTATTCTGCTGCTCCCGGTTACGGCAAATCTGCATCAGTATAGCGTTACGGATTGCGGCTGAACAGTGGGAAATTGTGACAGTGCCGGTATCGAAGATTTACACTTGCGCCCATGAAGATTCGGATTGCTCTTTGCGTTGCAGCCGTATGTATGCCCATGCTTGCCGCGGTATCCATCGCGCAGACCGCCCCTGCGCCACCCGCTGTCCCCGCCACCATGGCGACGCCCGTTGCCACACTCCCGCTCTGGCCCGGCGGAGCGCCCGGTGCGCTCGGCGCCGACGATTCTGACATCCCGAAGATTATGGTCTACCTGCCCAAAGAGAACACCACCCATATGGGTGTGGTCGTTGCACCCGGCGGCGGCTACCAGCACCTCTCCATGGTCAAGGAAGGCAGCGATGTTGCGTTATGGCTGAATGCCCACGGCATCGCGGCTTTCGTTCTGCAGTACCGCCTGGGCCCGCGCTATCACCACCCCATTGAACTGGGCGATGCCCAGCGCGCACTCCGCCTGGTACGCTCGCGTTCCGCGGAGTATGGAATTGATAAGCTTGGCATGTGGGGATTTTCCGCCGGTGGGCACCTTACCGCCACAGCCGGCACCCACTTTGACGCGGGCGATTCCACCGCAACCGACCCCATCGAACGCCAGACCAGCCGCCCTGATTTTTTGGTGCTCTGTTACGCGGTGATTACGCTGCAGAAGCCCTATGCGCACGTGGGCTCGCTCAAATACCTGTTGGGCGATACTCCTGACCCGGCAACCATTGATCAGCTCTCAGACGAGCTTCATGTGACGGCGCAAACGCCCCCAACATTCCTCTACGCCACGACGGATGATGCGACCGTGCCGGTGATTAACAGCATTCTTTTCTATGAGGCTCTGCAAAAAGCTAAAGTTCCGGTCGAGATGCATCTCTTCCAGCATGGTCCCCACGGCACCGGTCTGGCGCAAGGCTACCCAGACCTGCGGATATGGCCTGATCTGCTGTGGACGTGGCTGCAGAGCCGCTAAAGTTTCACCACGGATTTCACGGATAAGTACGGATTAAAAACAGTTTAAGAATTTATTCTTTCAATCTGTATCCGTGAACATCCATGAAATCCGTGGTTAGTTTTTGTCTTCCTGCATCACCAGATCGCAAAGTTCCAGTTCCAGCCCGCCACCGAAATCCGGATGCGTGTTCTCGCGCAGTTTGTATGCGATGTCTACCATGCTGCCTTCGGCAAGGCCCAGCGCGTCGGCGCGCTCCGCCCAGTTCCATGCCAGGCAGTCATAGCTGGCTGAGCCCTGTTGCAGGCGCAGCTTCAGGTGCTTCTCCTTCATCCGGCGCAGAGGCGCGGCCACCCGCACGCCGCGCGCAATGAAGACGGGCGTGGGATTGCCCAGTCCCAGCGGCTCAAACTTCGTCAGCCACTTGTACAGCGCCGGTGTAATACGCTCCAGCGGCAACTCCGCGTGGCAGTTGATCTCCTTCGCCAGCGTCTCCGGCGTCAGCCGCTCGGCGGCATAAAGCTCCATGCGCCGCCGCAGTTCGGGCACCATGCCTGAGGGCAGTGAGAAGCCAACCGCGTGCGCATGGCCGCCAAAGCGTGTGAAGAGCGGCGGCCCTTCCATCAGGTCCACCGCGGTCAGCGCGTCCAGCAGATGAAAGCCGGGAACTGACCGTCCGGAGCCGTGGGCCACGCCTTCCACCGCATCGTCATCACCTTCGCCGTGCGCATTGTGCGTAATCACCAGCGCCGGGCGGTACATGCGGTCCACCACACGCGATGCCAGAATCCCAATCACCCCGCGATGCCACTCCGCGCCATCCAGTACCATCACCGCAGCATTTGTCAGCAGCGGAGCAGGTAGTGCAGCGTCTTTCGCCAGCAAATCTTCAATCGCCGCCAGGGCTTCAGCTTCCGTAGCGCGGCGGTCTTCATTCAGTGCGTTCAATTTTTCCGCCAGCGCGGTGGCGCGTGCCGTATCGCGGGTGAGAAAAAGCTCCACCACGTCCGATGCCACATCCATGCGTCCGGCGGCATTGATGCGCGGCGCCAGCCGGAACCCGATCTCGGTGGTGGTGTAGGGCAGGTGATTGTGCGTGGCAGGATCGAGATGTGCCAGCCGCATCAGCTCGCGCAGCCCTGGCTGCACCGGGTTCTGCAGCTCGCGCAGGCCGATGGAGGTAACCACGCGGTTCTCGCCGCGCAGGGGAACTGAGTCCGCGATGGTGGCGATGGCCAGCAGCTTCAAAAATGCTGGCAGAATCTTCGTCCGCAGGCGTTCGCGATCCGCATCGGTCGTGGCCGCGGCTTCCAGCAGGGCCTGTGCCAGCTTGAAAGCAACTCCCGCGCCGCAGAGATCCTTTGCAGGATACGGGCAGTCCTGCTGATTCGGATTCAGCACTGCGAGCGCCTCGGGCACGCCGCGGTCTTCATCGGGCAGGTGGTGGTCAGTCACGATCAGGTCAAGCTTCAGCTTGCGTGCCTCAGCCGCGGCCGCAAACGCGCGCACCCCGGTGTCTACGCTGATCACCAGCCGCACCCCAGCCTCATAGGCGTCGGCCAGGATATTCGTCTGCATGCCATAGCCTTCGCGGATGCGGTGGGGCACGTGGTAGCGCACGTCGGCCTTCGTCCCTGCTGGGGCCAGGCGCTCAATCGCCGTCTTCAGCAGCACCGTCGCCACCGTGCCGTCCACGTCATAATCGCCGTAGATCAGGATAGGTTCGTGCGCGGCCACAGCCTGTTGAATGCGGGCAACGGCTTCGCGCATGCCCAGCATCAGGTAGGGATCGTGCAGCTGGTCCAGCGTGGGCTCAAAGAACGCCGCGGTGGCTTCCGGTGTAGTGATGCCACGGCTTATCAGCAGCTCTGCCACGATCTCCGGCACCTGCGCGGCGCGGGCCAGCGCCTCAGCGGCGGCGGCATCGCACCGGGGCAGAATCCATCGAGTCAGCGGGGGATTTACGGGCACGTCTTCCAGTCCTTCATGGCGGGCATGGTTGGCTGCCCGCCCCACCGGCAAAATTTACTTTGCGAGGGCTTAATTCCAAGTGTAATTTGTTTTTATCCCTCACGAGGTGACACATGAAAGGCAAGACACTACTTCTCCCCGTTGCTCTTTTTGCGCTCGCATCTCCGGCTTTCGCAGCGGATAAGAACCCAACCGACTATCCCATCAAGCTCACCATCCTTGAAACCCATACTGACACCAACCGCTGGGGCGTACATGGCTCAGGCCGTGGCCGCATCAACCTTGACGGTCAGGTCAATGGCATTGAGTTCCAATACGATTGCTCTGAGAAGTACGGTGTAGCGTATGGTGGCGAATACCTTCTGGCCAGGTGGAAGAAGCAGCCCAGTGAGCTTACCGTGCTCTCACACGGCATGGGCGACAGCCACATGAACACCTGCGACATGAAGGTCAGCGTGCATGACTTCATCTACGTGACTAAAGACGGCCACCTTGCCACCATCTCGCAGAAGGAATGGGCCATGAAGCACAAGCGTGGCGGCAAGCATCAGGATGATGAAGACGCGCCACCCGCGCAGTGATTTTCTATTGGGGGTAGTGACGATGGGGTGCGGTGGCGGCTGTTCGCGCTGCTGCGGCCCGTCGATTATTTGCGGCGCAGAGCGTTACATGTCGCTGTCTGATTCGTCCACGATGATGTTGCCGCCGAACCCGTCGATAGATTCCATGAACTCCTGGAAACGGTCATACCAGTCGGTAGAGGTTTCGTAGACGTACATCACGCCCTGGTGGCTGAATCCGAGCTGCAGAAAGCCGGTCCTGCCCACAAAATTCACCAGGTACTGTGCCTCATCCAGTTCGGGCGACTCCGCGTCCGGAAAGTTATCCTCGCGCAGGTGCTCCAGCAGGATTTCGATGTCAGACTTCTCCAGTACGAACTCGCTCATGGTCAGGAAGGGGGCATTGGCCGCCTTGGCCAGTTCCACAAAGTCCTTCCATCCATCGGGGTTATCGTCGTCTTCAAAGAGCACACTGGGGACGTCGTCGGTCACGAAGGCGTTCATCCGGCGCATGCCGTGGCCTGAGATGAAGGCCACCATATCGTCTTTAAGGGAGAGCAGGTTTTCTGGCAGCATAATCACAAGATGTGATTGTCGCAGAAAAGATGCGCGGCAGGTAGTCTTCCGCCCAAAACCGTAATGAATCAGCGTGTTATAGTAGAAGTCACGCCGATGATTTTTTCAAGAGATTACGTTGGATACCTGGCCCGCCAGACGGTGAAGCACCTCGTCGCGGCCAAGGTGATCGCCACCGATAAGCCCGCTGTGCTCAACGAGCGCGTGACCGCAGCCATGACTGAAGAGTTGATGCTCGAAGACCGCATCAACGAAGAAGTTCGCGTGATCCTGGACGCATTCCAGGAAGATATGCGCAAGAGCGGCGCCAGCTACCCTGAGATGTTCAAAAAGGTAAAGAACGAGTTGGCGCGCAAGTATAAGGCGGTGCTGTGAGAATCTCCCGCGACAAATTGAACAAGCTGGCCCACACCGTGGCAGACACGCTGGCCGAAGTTGACGAGTGCGATTTCCTCGATGAGCGCAACGTGATCCGCCAGGAAGCGCGCAAGGCTCTGGAGCAGCTTCTGGAGCAGGAAACCAGGATTGATGCAGCCGCGCGGTTGAAGATTTCATCGCAGCGCAAGATCATTGCGGAAGGCTCGCAGGAGTGGGACATCCTGTACCGCAAGTACTACAACGACGAAGTCAAGAAGCTCGGTCTGTAGATTCTAACTCCCGGCCTGTAAACGCCATTTTTGTCATTCCGCAGTCTTCAATAAGTCATTCCACAGTCTTCAATAATTTGTCATTCCGCAGCGCAACGGAGGAATCTGCTTTTTGTCTTTTGTTTCCAGGTAGGTGCGGGCTTCAGCCCGCACATTACGATGCCCCTTAGAACCGGGCTTTAGCCCCTGAGGTAATCGTCTTTCAACATCTGCGGTCGTAAGCGATACGCCGCAAGAGCCTGTATAATGAGCTATCGCTTCAAGTGGCGCGCCCGCGTCTCTTGCTGTGGCGTTATGGTGTAACTGGTTAACACGTCGCCCTCTCAAGGCGAAGAGTCCGGGTTCGAGCCCCGGTAACGCTACCAACCTATTATCAATAGTTTAGAGTCAATTCTGGCAATCTAAAATCAGCCCTCAAAAAGCCAAATATCAAAGTAATCTCAAAATGGCCTTCGGGAACCCCCATGCCCCCCGGCTCGTGAGAGCCTACGCGCGGGTGCCCTACCCGCAGTACGGGCATAACAGCCAATCCGGGCATACCCATATTTCGTGCTATTCGTGTTTTCTTCGCCGTACAATGTTGAAAGGAGCAAGCATGGATACGCAGATGTTTGTAGCGGTATGGGTTGAAAGATTTCAGCAGGCAGTTCCTCAGATGATGGTGCCGGATGGCGGCGTGATGCGGCTATGTAGCCGGAGTGTGGTCATCTGTGCAGCTACGGTGAGCCGGAAGCTAACAATGGAATTGACATCGAACGCACTCGGCTCCCAAGCTTTGGAAAAGCTTGAACGGCTACAAAGACATGGCTTCACCGTAATCCCAGTGCCTGACTCTTGGGTATATGAGGGAAATCGTCCATCAGGCTGGCGCGATCAGGTGGCGAACATGGCAATGGATCGTGCAATGGAATTGCCGGATTCGCCAGATGTGGAGCAGCTTGCACCGTATGACGAAGTATTGGCTCATGAAGTGTTGACTATCATTGAGCGCGATTATCCACATTGGGTCAGCATTATTGATGTCAAGCAGGCAATGACCGTGGAGCCAAGTGACAACGCTCTCATAACTGCGCTGGAAGCACTTTCGCATGAGAAGAAGATCGAAGGCGGCGAGCACTCAGGGCCAACGCGTAGGCTACCGATCAACGTAGAATTGCGACCGACACCACAAGGACGCGACGAAGTGAGAGGGACTAACCAAAAGCCAACGTATACGGCTGTCATACACGGAGACCAAAACAACAATTACGGCAACGTTGGAGCAATGGGCCGTAACGCAGTCGGGACGATCAACTATCAACAACTATGGGTGGCGATTCAGGAGCAAGTCGATATGAGCGCGCTTGCGATTGAGCTTGAAGAATTGAAGAGCCAGCTTCTTCAAACCGCAACTTCAAGCTCTGACTTTGGACAGGTCGCTTTGGTAACTCAGGCTAAAGAGCAGGCGGAAGCGCAGCAGGGAAGCAAGGTGCTAGAAACGCTTTCTAAAGTCGGATCAAGTCTACTAAGCGTTGCTAAAGAGATTGGTGCAGAAGTCGCAGCGAAAGTTATAACTACGGCGTTAGGTTTGGCGTAAGCCATCTTCAAAACGGCTAGACTGGATAGAAGGAAATGGTAATCCGGGGACAGCATACATATTACCCAGACCGGCAAACTCACTTTGAGTGATTCCCTAGCGCAGTCGCGCTATGTCCCAATGGAACGCTCTTCGCAGTAGCGGAGCGGCTCTGCCGATACTCGCCGAATCCCTTAAACCCTCTCCTACAATTTCTCTGCGAAGCGATAACCCACATGCGATTCCGTTAGCAGGTACTTGGGATTCGCAGGATCATCTTCCAGCTTTTTGCGGAGCTGCCGCATAAAGGTGCGCAGGTATTCCAGTTCGTTCCCATATCCTTCTCCCCACACCGCGCTCAACAGACGGCTATGTTGAATCGGACGCCCCGCATGGGTCATCAGGTGATGCGTCAATTCGAATTCCTTCGGTGTCAGGTGAATAAATTTTCCGCCCTTCTTCACCGTGCGGCGCGCTGGATCCAGTTCAATTTCATTGATGCGCAGGATGGGGGCTTCCTGTGTTTCCGTCATGCGGGACCAGCGCATCGCCGCCCGCATCCTGGCGGTCAGCTCACGGAGTTGAAATGGCTTGGTAATGTAGTCGTCCGCCCCTGCATCCAGCGCTTCCACCTTGTCATCTTCGCTATCGCGGACGGTCAGCATCAGGATAGGAATGCGCGGGAACATGCGGCGCATGGTTCTGCAGGTATCAATGCCTGTCATCCCCGGCATGTTGATGTCCAGCAGTACAGCGTCAAACGTCGCGGTGCGAACCAGCGAGAGAGCTTCTTCGCCGCGTGCGGCCTCCACCGTATTGAAACCCAGGTTGTGGAGAGTGGTATGCAATGCACGCCGGATTGACAGCTCATCGTCTACAACCAGAATCAACCCAGTTTCCATGGCTTAATAACCTCCTGATTGAACCTTTGGAATCGATAGGTAGAACGTGGTGCCTTCTTCCGCGCTGATAACCCACACATGGCCACGGTGAGCCTCGGCCGCCTTCTTCACAATGGAGAGTCCCACTCCGGCTCCGGCCGCTCGCTGCTTGGCGTCGGAACTGCGGTAGAAGCGTTCAAACACCCGCTCACGATCCTGCATATCAATTACCGATCCCTGGTTCCGCACTGAAAGCACGAGTTCTGCGTCGCTCTCTCGTAGGGCGATATCAATGGACGCATCCGGGGCAGAGTATTTGGCGGCATTGTCAAGATATTGCGTCAGTATCATCTCCAGTAGCTCCGGGTCGCCCTGGAGCGGGGCTGCCTGTTCGTCAATGGAAAGAGCCACAGGATGCCCCCGCAGAGCACTCGAAAGTCCTGAGACCACATCCTTCACCAGCTTGGACACAATCACCGGTTCCGTATGCAGCGTAACGCTGGCGGCTTCAAGCTTCGCGGTCTGCAGCAGACGGGTGCAGAGGTTGTTCAGGTTGACTGATTCTTCATCGATAAGTGCAGCCAACTCCGTTTGCGTCTTATCCAGCGTACCCATCTCAAGCAGCCCTGAGCTGGCGGTACGGATCGCAGTCAATGGTGTCTTGAAAGCATGGGCAAGAGCATCGAGTACCGCGACACGAAGCTGTTCAGCCTGTTGTGCGCTTTCAGCTCGGGTTTCATTGTCGAAAGAGCGATAGCGTTCCAAGGCGATCGCGGTGAGTGACGCGATCGCACTGGCGATCATCGGGCCCACTTCGCCACGAATGGCCAGGGCGCCGGTAGCCGTGGTCCCAATCCGGATCAGGCGCTGGGTAGTGCGCGTTTCGGGGTCGTCATCATCTTTATCCAGCAGGTAAGCTGTCTTGGCAATCTGTTGCTCTTCAGTAGACCAATCGCCCAGGTGATCAAGCCGCGCAAGGTTCGCGTCGAAGATCGCAATATCGTCTGCTGCATAGATGCGACGTATGAGTTGTGTCAGTTGCGGGCCTGGGGGATGGTGAAGATCAATCACCAGAATGCCGCGACTCAGCTCGTAGAGTTTTTCCATCTCAGCGCGCTGGTGATTGGCCTCGCGTGCAATGCCTGACTCCCTGGAGGAGAGCCGGCTGGCCACAAGCGCGCAAACCTGAAAGGAGATGAGAGCGATCCAATCCCGTGCATCAGACACAATAAAGGTCCAAACGGGAGGAACGAAGAAAAAATTGAGGCAGGACACTGCGAACAGCGAGATGAAGGTCGCCTGCCAGATTCCATAAAACAGTGAGACGGCTACCACGATCAATAGATAGATGAAACCAGCTGTTGCCAGGGGAAAGTGCAGTTGGTAACCGATGAACGTCGCTGCGGTTATCCCGGCACAGCCTGCCGCACACTGCCCAAGCAACTGTAGCCAGGTGAGTTTATCGCTCGATAGCTCCTTTGTTTCAAAAAACGGGATTACCTGCGTCAGTCGCGTACTCTTCATACAATTCCTGTCCAGATGATAGTGAGTGATCCCGTAAGGAAGTGGTTAAGAGATGGCAATGAAGTAATAAAGATGCCATTCCGCGCCAAATAGTGCGCATTCCAGTGTGCGCACTATCTGGTGATAACTTCACCCTTCTCTTGCAAAGCAAGAGATCAGGATTGGCTCACTGGTGTCGCAGCGAGTTGCTCGTAGTGCTTGGCCTGGGCGGCTGCACGATCCGCTTGATACAGGTAGGACTCATAGAGATTCTGGGCCGAGTCTACTGGGCGGGGGTACTTCTGGGCCGTGCCCATAGTGTACTGAGCGCGCCGGTTACGCTCGACCAATTCAGCGGCGGCCTGGGCGCGGTATTGCGTTTCCTGCTGGCGGAAGTAGTCAGCAAGCTGTTTGTACTGCGTTGCGTCATGTGCGTTCTGCATCAGGTTGTGCAGCTCGTGGTGGCTGATTTGTGTCGGTGCTGGTTGTGCGATTCCAGTTAGGGAAGCGGTGAGAGCGAGTGCCGCAACTGCGATGAGTTTGCGATTCATGGTGGTTCCTCCTGTGAACACAGTAGGAGCGCCCACATAAGGAACGCATGAAGGCTCGATACTTCTTTGAATGAATAAACATGCGCGATGCAAAACGTGAAGATGCGTCGCCCGAACGCCGCTAGCTCTTTATTGAACTTTCTATTTTTTCTTTATGCAATCCTCATACCGCCTCTTCCAAACTGGAAGTATCAACACTTCATGGAGGTGACACCATGGCACTCGGGCATACACAGTACTTCTACACGGTGGAACTCATTGCGCTGGAGGAGCACCTGAACCACTCGATGGACAGGGTGGCACTCCTCAGGGAGAAGGCGCTGAAACGGAATGACCATCAGGTCGCCAGTCAGATCAACCAGCTTCAACGCGTCATCAATCTCGTGCAGCGACGCATCACTCGTTTGAAATAAATCGCAATCAATCAGGGATAGGCCACGCAATTATTCAATGCGCAGGCGGACGTGTATCCGCTAGAGAAAGAGGACAAATCATGCCCCGTTATTATTCAAAGTTACTCATAACCAGCGGTTTAGCCGCGCTGGCCAGCCTGGTAGCTGCTGCTGGCAACGCAACCGCACAGACCACCCAAGCCACGCCGCCTGCGCCTGCATTCCACACCAATGCATGGCAGTCATCCGTTGAGCGGGCTCATCCTTTCCTGCTGGCCAGCTCGAGCCAACCCAGCGACCAGGCTCCCACTGCAACGCCGCAAACTTTAGATCAGCAACTCGCTGACCTGAAGGCGCGTATCGCAGCGCTGGAAGCGGCATCGGCAACTCCGATCGGTGCTGAGACCACGACGAAGTCAGCGCCATTCCCCGGCGACTGGACGTGGCTTAATTCAAATGGCCGCGTGGTTGACACGCCCATGGCAACGAAGTACTTCACACCGGAATTCCGCTCGGACGTCAACTACATCTTCGACTTCAACCATCCCAAAGATGACACGATGGGCGGATCAACTGAGTCATTCCGTTCCCAGGAATTTCAGGTGGAGCAGTTGAGCTTCGGCGGCGACATTCGTATCAACAATGTTCGCGGCAGATTCCTCACCATGTTTGGCGAGTTTGCCACCA
>Ga0302270_10000030_pt1 | contig 160230 bp, 97 predicted proteins | sample III_Bog_E2_3_FD_198773 | JGI IMG/M metagenome (GOLD analysis project Ga0302270, IMG submission 198773) | Peat permafrost microbial communities from Stordalen Mire near Abisko, Sweden - III_Bog_E2_3 | ecosystem: Environmental > Terrestrial > Soil > Wetlands > Peat | place: Sweden: Abisko... | reverse complement strand
GCCTGGCTCGGTCAGTTCCGCAGACTCATCGTTCGCCATGAGAACCTCCTCGCCACCTACAGAGCCTTCTTCTATCTCGCCTGCCTCTGGATTACGCTCAGACGCTGTTTATGAAACACGCTCTACATCTTCCGGCCCTTTGCCATCAACCAGCGAAGTCGGCTCGTGCTCGGCGAACGCTGCGAAATCCTGCCCGATTCCTATATCTGGACGCGGGAGAGTGGTTCGCCGCAGATTCGCATCGGCAATGGCACCTACATTGGCCGCCACTTCTACGCCACCGTTATCCAGGGCATCCTGATTGGCAAACGCTGCGTGCTCAGTGACTATGGGTACATCACAGACTGCGCCCACGGCCTCGACCCGCACGGCGATTTCATCCTGCACCAGCCGCTGGAGAGCAAAGGCCCGGTTGAGATCGGCGACGGCTGTTTTCTCGGCTTCCGCGCCGTCATCCTGCCCGGCGTCACCTTGGGGCCGCACTGCGTCGTGGGCGCCAATGCCGTCGTCACCCGCTCTTTCCCTGCCTACTCCATGGTGGCTGGCGCTCCGGCACGCGCAATCAAGACCTACTCCACAGAATTAAAGCAGTGGGTCGCGGCAGACCGGCAGGATTAAATCGGCACTTTGCATACTCTATCCGGCTCATAGTAATAGGGAAAATGCTCTAGTATGGAGGCGTGGCTGTGGCTCCCAGGGTACTCATCACCGGAGGTGCCGGTTTTATCGGTACGCATCTGGCGCGCGAACTTCTTCGCCGCGGCTGCGAGATCACTGTCCTCGATAACTTCAATCCCCAGATCCACGGCTCCACGCAAACACTGTCCCCTGATCTCTCCGCCGCTATTCGCCTGGTCCGTGGCGACGTTCGCGACCCAGCCGCCTGGCAGAGCGCCCTGCCGCAGCAGGATTGTGTTGTGCATCTGGCAGCAGAGACCGGCACCGGCCAGTCCATGTACAGCACCACCCACTACGAGCAGGTCAACATTGGCGGCACCACCCTGCTCTGCGATCTATTGGCCCAGCCTGCTGGCAGCCAGGTGCAGCGCGTCGTCATCGCCTCCTCCCGTGCCATCTACGGAGAAGGCGCCTACCTCTGCGCGCAGCATGGCCTCGTCTATCCCGCGCCGCAGACGGCAGAGGCGAAGTCCGCCTCCCGCTTTGACCCCGTCTGCCCACACTGCAGCGACCGGTGTACGCCCGCCGCCACGCCGGAATCGGCAATGCTGCATCCCATCTCGTTCTACGGCTCCACCAAGCAGGCGCAGGAGCAGATGGTACTTCACTGCGCCGCAACCCGCGTCCTCCCGGCAGTCGCTCTCCGCTATCAGAACGTCTACGGCCCCGGCCAGTCGCTACATAATCCCTATACCGGCATCCTCGCCATCTTCGCGAACCTAGCACGTGCGGGCGCTCCTATTGAGGTGTTTGAAGACGGTCAGGAGAGCCGCGACTTTGTCTTCATCACCGATGCTGTGCGCGCCGCGGCTGACAGTGTCACCGGCGGTCTGCAGGGGCAGCATGCCCTCAACGTCGGTTCCGGCGTGCGCACGTCTCTGCTGGAACTCGGCCACGCCGCCAATGCCTTCCACGGCAGCAAAAGCACGGTTCGCGTCAGCGGACGTTTCCGTGACGGAGACATTCGCCACGCCCTTGCTGACCTGACGCTCGCCCGCGCCCTGCTGGCCTATGAACCTCGCACCCCGCTCGCGGATGGTCTTCGCAGCTTTCTGCAATGGGCCGCAGAGAGCGCCCCCCCGGGCGAATCCCCTGCTGCCGCGCATGCCCGTTCTCTCGATGAATTGCGCGAACATGGTCTGCTGCATGGATAGTCCGCTCATCCCCGGCCGTATTGGCGTAGTCACCGTGCTCTTTCAAAGTGAGCCGGTGCTGCCGGAGTTCTTCGCCTCCATCGCCGCGCAGACCTACCGCAACTTCACAGTCTTCGCCATCGACAATGCATCCAGCGACCGTTCCGCCGCGCTCTGCATCGAGCAGGGCTTTACCGTCTTCACAAATGATGACAATCGTGGCGTCGCGGCGGCAAACAATCAGGGCATCAGCGCGGCGCTGGCCGCAGGCTGTGAGTATGTTCTGCTGCTGAATAATGACGTTCGCTTCGGCGCGGAACTTTTCTTGCAATTGCTAGACGGCCTGCAAACGCAGCACTGTCAGATGACCACGCCGTTGATGTATTTCTCTGATGCGCCGGATGCGGTCTGGTGCGCCGGCGGCGGTTTCACTCCCTGGCTCGGCGAACGCCCACGGCATTACAGCCAGGGCCGCCGCGATACCGGCCAGTTTCAGCGCATCCGCCGTGTCGCCTTCACGCCAACATGCTGTGTGCTCATCCACCGCGACGTCTTCGCCCGCATCGGCATGATGGACGAGCGCTACTTTGTCTACTGGGACGACACGGACTTCATGCTTCGCGCTCGCCGCGCCGGTCTGCAACTGATGCTGCTGCCGTATGCCCGGCTCTGGCACAAGGTAGGCGCACTCACCGGGCGTCATAGCGAATTCACACTGCGCTACGCCACGCGAAATCACGCCTACTACCTGCGCAAACATCTGCCTGCACCGCTCGCTGTAGCTTGGCTGACGGTCTATGCAACCGTCTTCGCTGCCGCCGCACTGGTGTCGCATCGCGGCCGTCTCAAGCTGCGTGCGTGGCTTGAAGGCGCGCGCATGCCGCTCGACTAACGATTGGGCCAGATAGTCCGCAACGCCGCGGAGAGCGCCGCGCACATACGCTCTTCGGTGTACTGCGCTGCAATGCTGCGCGCATGTTCCACGCGCTCCGGCAGCCGGGCTTCGTCAATCCCATCCAGTGCGCGCTGCCACGAAGCCGTATCCCCCAGCTTCACAAACAGCGGAGCGTCACCGAGAATTTCATGGAAGACCGGAATGTCTGACACGATGACCGGTGTGCCGTGCAGCATCGCCTCTGCCGGAGGCAGACCGAAGCCTTCCATCTGCGATGGATACACCAGCGCCGCCGCATCTGCATAAAGCGAAGCCAGCTCTTCATCTGTGACTACCGGCAGAAAATCCACGTGCTCCGTAAGCTGCAGCGCAGCAACCTGCGCGCGCAGCTCTTCGCGGCAACTTCCCTCTCCTGCCAGAATCTTCAACCGGTAGCGCGGCCTCCATAGCGCGTGTTGCGCCAGCAGTTCTGCCGCATTCTTGTGGCGGTAGGTTGCGTTCACCATCAGCAGGTACGGTGCCTGCGGCGGCGCTGCCGCTGCAGGGGGCACGGCGCGCACCACGTTGGGCACCACGAATATCTTTTCCCGCGCAATGCCGCAGGTTGACGCGATCATCTCTTTGCTGGTCTCTGAGACCGTCAGCACGCCATCTGCCCGGCGCAACGCACGCGGCAGCAGCAAACGGAAGTAGACCGTCTGCACCCAGGAATCCGGCAGCGACCATGGTCGCAGATCATGCACTGTCAGTACCTGATGACCGTGCCCCGGCAGGCCGAGATGTGTCGTGGAGAGCACATGCCAGCCACGGTAGCGCCGGGCCTGGCGCGCAGCATACAGAAAGCCGCGCACCGACCTCACCCACGAGCTTCTTCCCAGCATGGTGATGGTGCCCGGAGCATCCATCCGCACAATGCCGTGTGGCAGTTCGCTCTGCTGAGGGACCAGCGCCGCAACCGGGCCGCCGTTCGCAGCCATGCAGCGCAGCAGCGCCTGAGTATAGGCGTGCAGCCCGCCCATGCGCGCAACTCTGCTCGCATTCACTAATATTCCGCGTTGGCTTTGGGGCTCACTCATCGAACCCTTTGAGCATACAAGGCCGGCTCTCTCCTGAAACAGCTATGATGGTACAGCGCGTCCTCTTGCATGAGACGGGCACGTACGCACGCGAAATTGGACCAGTCAACCCTTCCGCCTCTGAGGAGAGAATCATCGAGATGTCTTCCACTGCAACCGCGAGCCCGGTCCCCGATTCGGTATCCATTGACCGCGCGCTGGTTGCTGTAATCGTGCCGACGTTTCATGGAGCGCCGTACTGGAAGGATCTTTCCGCCGGGCTGGCCATGCAGAATCTGCCCGCACACCAGGTTCTCATCGTTGACACCAGGTCTGACGATGGAACCGATGCCGCGGCTGAGGCGGCAGGCTTCCGCGTCATGCGTATCTCTCCGGAAGAGTTCAACCACAGTTTCACCCGCCAGCTGGCTGCACGGCAATTTCCCGCCGCACAGATCATCATCTACCTCACGCAGGATGCAACCCCGGTCTCCGGCGCGTTTGACGCCCTGCTGGAGGCCTTCAAGGACCCTGCGGTAGGCGCAGCCTACGGACGCCAATTGCCGCGCCCGCAAGCCGGGCCCATTGACGCCCATGCGCGCCAGTTCAACTATCCCGCGCAATCCCGCACCCAGACCCTCGCCAGCCGTGAAACGCTCGGCATCAAGGCCGCGTTCTTCTCCAACAGCTTTGCCGCCTACCGTGTAGCCGCGCTCGACCAGGCCGGCGGCTTTCCCGGCGACGTCATCATGGCTGAAGACACCATCGTTGCTGCCCGCATGTTGATGTTGGGCTGGAAGACCGCGTATGTGGCAGAGGCGCAGGCCTATCACTCGCACTCTTACACCATCCGGCAAGAGTTCCAGCGCTACTTTGACATTGGCGTGCTGCATGCCCGCGAACAGTGGCTGCCCCGGCAGTTTGGCAAGCCCACCCATGAAGGCGTCCGCTTCGTGCTCTCTGAGCTGCGCACCCTGTTGCATGGCCATCTGCACCTGGTGCCCTATGCGCTCATGCGGAACGCGGCCAAGCTTATCGGCTACCAGTTGGGATTGCGGGAGCATCTGCTGGGCAAGAAATTGTCACGCAGGCTTTCGTATCACACCGGCTACTGGGATAGCCCGCACAACAACACCCACCCCGCCTGAGTCCCGCGCGTGCGGTTCTCCTCCGCGAGGCAACGCTTCAAATTGCAGGAGAGTTGTTAGAGCTAGAGCTCACCGCAATAGCGAAAGGCTCTAGAACGCACCGTCTGAATCCACAACGCAGGATATCGTCCGGAACAATATCTTGATGTCCTGCCACAGTGACCATTCACGCACATAGCGGCAATCCAGCGCCACGCGCTCCGGGTAGGTCACCTTGCTGCGCCCCGAAACCTGCCACAATCCGGTCACGCCGGACTTCACGCTGCAATAGCAGCTGAAGCAGTGGCCATACTTCCCTACTTCGGCGGCGATGATGGGTCGCGGGCCGACCAGCGACATATCGCCACGGAATACGTTCCAGAACTGCGGCAGTTCGTCCAGGCTGTAGCGGCGCAGGAACTGGCCGATGCGGGTCACGCGCGGATCCTGGCGCAGCTTGTGTAAGCGGGTCCACTCTTCCAGCGCCTGCGGATTCGATGCCAGGTACTTCTCCAGCACCTCATCCCCGTTCACGCACATGGTACGGAACTTCCACATGGAAAAAAATCCGCCGTTCTTGCTGATGCGGCGGTGCGAGAAAAATGCAGGTCCTGGAGAACTGATTTTGATGAGCAGCGTAACCATCCCGCACAGCGGCAGCAACAACGGCATCAGCAGTAAGCAGCCTATGATGTCCATTGCACGCTTCACTACGGCATAACGAAAACTACTCAACGGAACGGAGGATGATGCATTTTCAAACGGAGCAGCCGCCGGGTGTGTCGCAACTCCGAAGCGGTAAGTCTCTCCAAGAGTAGTCGAGTTTGTTACTCCTGAGGACTGATCATCGGTTCGCATTCCTAAGATCCTCTATCTGTCCGGCGTTCTACTTGCATTCCCCGAACTGGATATGTGTTGACGTGCGTTGCCGTTCCAACTGAAATATATACATATTTTGTGAGCGAACCAACATTACACGAATGCGGTGCATTCTGTGTATTCTTTTTGCGGCATTTGCAGCAAAAAAGCTTCAGGGCATCTCTCTCAGATTAGGCAAAGGAACATCATGATTGTCTTGAACAATTGTGAACATTCTATTCTCTTGCAGCGCAATACCACGCGGAATATTTCCACAAACTCATGTGAAACAGAGACTTGCGGACGATAAACATATCGCGTCGCTTTCTCCATCGATAGCGGGCTTCCATCAGTATGATGCGCAATCTGCCTATTCAACCGCATCGATAGCGGAACAAAAACTGAAGCAGTATTCATTCAGCATTCACACGCGCAGCAACCGGAATGATAGCCATGCACTGCAAAATTTCCAGGCACGCCTGATGCGGATTTAGCCGCTCTACACGCGGCATTTCCCGCCGCCGCTGCACTCCTCGCTCACGCGCCGCTGAAATATCTTCCACAAAAACCGGGCCATTTCCGATATATTTGATTGAAAGTTCTACTTCTGAGCCTGACGTGGCATGGTCTGCTTCGGTAGGCCGCTCGATCAACCACTTACGTGATTTTCCGAACTGAAAATTGCAGGTGATTGTGTCTCCTGGGCCAGGGAACGCATCCTGCATCGCAAAGGCTGCCCATGGATACCTCGCACTCCCGTCTTCGCACCCCCGCATCTCAGGGGCTATATCATCCACGGAATGAACACGATGCCTGCGGTATGGGCTTGGTCGCGAGCATTCGCGGAGAAAAAAGTCACGACATTATCTGCAAGGGTCTTGAGGTCCTCATCAACCTCACCCACCGCGGCGCTGCAGGCTGTGACCCGGAGACCGGCGACGGTGCCGGCATCCTTATTCAGATTCCGCACACTTTCTTCCTTCGCGAGTGTGGTGAGCTCGGCATGCACCTGCCCGAAGCCGGAGCCTATGGCGTTGCCATGTGCTTCCTCCCCGTTGACAAGCACAGCCGCCTGCAGTGCGAAGGCGTGTTTGAGCGCATCGCCATTGCAGAGGGCCTCACCGTCATCGGCTGGCGCGATACCCCGGTGAACGGCGATGCCATTGGACGCGAAGCACGCGCCTCGCAGCCCTACATCGAACAGCTTTTTGTCGGCCGTCCCGATGGCATGGAGGAAGAAACCTTCGAGCGCCTCCTCTACAAGGTCCGCCGCCGCACGGAAAATGAGATGGCAGCGTCTGACATTGAGGGCAAGGACGACTTCTACATTCCCTCCTTCTCGTGTCGCACCATCATCTACAAAGGCCTCATGCTGGCTCCGCAGATTGAGAAGTTCTACTTCGAGCTGGCGAACCCCCTGGTTACCAGCGCACTTGCCCTGGTCCACCAGCGCTTCTCCACGAATACCTTCCCCAGCTGGAAACTCGCGCACCCCTTCCGCTACGTTGCCCACAACGGTGAGATCAATACCATCCGCGGCAACGTGAGCTGGATGAACGCCCGCGAAGCAGTGTTGGAAAGCCCTCTGCACGGCGAACAGATTGAATCGCTCTTCCCCGTTTGCACTCCCGGCAACAGCGATTCCGGTTCCCTCGATAACGCAGTTGAGTTCCTCTTCCAGTCTGGCCGTTCCCTGCCGCACGTCATGGCCATGCTGATTCCCGAAGCCTGGTCCGGTAATCCCGACATGGACGAGGAGAAGCGCGCGTTCTACGAGTACCACGCTTCCCTGATGGAGCCGTGGGATGGCCCTGCCGCCGTCGCATTCACTGACGGCCGCGTCATCGGTGCCACGCTGGACCGCAATGGCCTGCGTCCTGGCCGTTACATCGTCACCAAAGACGATCTGGTTGTGCTCGCCTCAGAAGCCGGCGTGCTTGACGTCCCCGCGGAAGATATCCGCAAGAAGGGCCGTCTCCAGCCCGGCCGCATGTTCCTGGTTGACACGGTGCAGAAGCGCATCATCTCTGACAAGGAGATCAAGAAGTCGCTCGCCTCGCGCCATCCTTACGGCACCTGGCTGAAAGACGAGCAGGTCACGCTCGATCAGCTGCCCGATCCGTCGCGCGTCATCTCTCGGAATCCTGAGACGCTGCAGCGCCGCCAGCGCGCCTACGGCTACACCGAAGAAGACCTGAAGATTCTGCTCGCCCCCATGGGCGCGAAGGGCGAAGAGCCGCTCGGCTCCATGGGCTCTGACGTTCCGCTGGCCTGCCTGTCTGACCGGCCGCAGCCGCTCTTCAATTACTTCAAGCAGCTCTTCGCGCAGGTCACCAATCCTCCGATTGATCCCATCCGCGAAGAGATGGTGATGTCGCTCATCAGCTACATCGGCACGGAGCGCAATATTCTGCACGAAGAGGCGGACAACTGCCACACGCTGAAGCTCCCGCATCCCATCCTGACCAACCGCAACCTTGAAAAGCTGCGCCGCGTCTCTTCCGGTGATCTCCTCGCCACCACGCTGCCCACGCTCTTCCGCGCAGCCGATGGCGAAGCTGGCCTCAAGCGCGGGCTCGATGAACTCAGTGCGCGCGCTTCGCATGCTGTCGCCTCGGGCTACACCCTGCTCATCCTGTCCGATCGTGGTGTGAACTCCACCTACGCGCCCATGCCCAGCCTGCTCGCCATGGCCGCTGTACACAATCGCCTGGTGCGCGAGAAAACCCGCACCCAGGTCGCGCTCATCATCGAAAGCGGCGAGCCGCGTGAGGTCATGCACTTCGCCCTGCTCATCGGCTACGGGGCCAGCGCCATCAATCCCTATCTCGCGTTCGAGTCGCTCAACGATCTGAAGCGCCGCAACCTGCTGCCGGAGAACATCACCGCCGACCAGGCCGAATACAACTTCATCAAGGCCATCAACAAGGGCCTGCTCAAGACCTTCTCCAAGATGGGCATCAGCACGCTGCAGAGCTATCGCGGCGCGCAGGTATTTGAAGCCGTAGGCCTGAACAAGTCCCTCGTTGACGCCTACTTCTCCGGCACCGCATCGCGCATCGAAGGTGTTGGCCTCGATGTGCTGGCGCGCGAAGCGCAGCTCAACCACCTCTACGCCTACCAGCCCATCACGGATTCTGAAACTGACCTCGACATCGGCGGCCAGTACCAGTTCCGCGCGGGTGGCGAGTATCACCTGCTCAATCCGCTTACCATCGGCAAGCTGCGCCAGGCAGTGCGGTCAAACAATCCCACCACCTTCCAGGAATACACTGACCTCATTGACCAGCAGTCAGAGCATCTCTGTACTCTGCGCGGTCTCATGAAGCTAAAGTATGCTGACCAGCCCATCCCGCTGGATGAGGTTGAGCCCGCCAAGGAGATCGTGAAGCGGTTCACCACCGGCGCCATGAGCTTTGGCTCCATCAGCAAGGAAGCGCATGAGACTCTCGCCATCGCCATGAACCGCATCGGCGGCATGTCAAACACCGGTGAAGGCGGCGAAGACGAAGACCGCTTCACCCGCGACGCCAACGGCGATCTCCGCCGCAGCGCCGTCAAGCAGGTTGCCAGCGGACGCTTCGGCGTCACCACCAACTACCTCATCAACGCGGATGAGATCCAGATCAAGATGGCGCAGGGCGCCAAGCCCGGTGAAGGCGGCCAGCTCCCCGGTCACAAGGTGGATGAAGTCATCGCGAAGCTGCGCTACTCCATCCCCGGCGTCGGTCTTGTCTCGCCCCCGCCGCATCATGACATTTACTCCATTGAAGATCTCGCGCAGCTCATCTTCGATCTCAAGAACGTGAATCCGAAGGCGCGCATCGCCGTCAAGCTGGTCGCTGAAGCCGGTGTTGGCACCGTCGCTGCGGGCGTCTCCAAGGCGCACGCTGATGTGGTGCTCATCTCCGGCGACAACGGCGGCACCGGCGCATCCCCCATGAGCTCCATCCACCATGCCGGTCTCCCCTGGGAGCTTGGTCTCGCGGAAGCGCAGCAGGTGCTTCTGCTCAACGATCTCCGCAGCCGCATCAAGGTGCAGACGGACGGCAAGCTGCAGACCGGCCGCGATGTCACCATCGCTGCCCTGCTCGGCGCTGAAGAGTTCGGCTTCGCCACCATGCCGCTCATCTCCATGGGCTGCATCATGATGCGCAAGTGTCACCTCAACACTTGTTCTGTCGGCATCGCTACGCAGGACCCGGTCCTGCGCGCTCGCTTTCAGGGCCAGCCGGAACACGTCGTCAACTTCTTCTTCTTCATCGCAGAGCAGGTGCGCGAGCACATGGCGAAGCTGGGCTACCGCACCATGAACGACATGATCGGCCAGGTACACCGCATAGATGCTGAAGTAGCGTCCGCGCACTGGAAGGCCAAGGGCATCGACCTTTCGTCCATCCTCTACTCGCCCACCCTGCCCTCGCGCGTCGCCCGCCGCCGCGTACAGATGCAGGATCACGGTCTGGAGCACGTGTTGGATCATGCGCTCATTGAGAAGGCTGCCCCCGCACTGGAATCCAAGAAGAAGGTTACCGGCAGCTTTGCTATCCGCAACGTGCATCGTGCCGTTGGCGCCATGCTTGGCGGCGAGATTGCTACCCGCTACGGCTCCGCCGGTCTGCCCGATGAGACCATTCACTTCCGCTTCCACGGCTCTGCCGGGCAGAGCTTCGGCGCATTCGTTCCCTCCGGCGTCACCCTTGAGATCGAAGGCGACACGAACGATTACCTCGGCAAGGGTCTCTCCGGCGGACGCCTCATCGCTTATCCGCCGAAGACCTCCAGCTTCCTGCCCGAAGACAGCATCCTCGTCGGCAACGTCGTTCTCTACGGCGCCACCACCGGTGAGGCTTTTCTCAACGGTATCGCCGGCGAGCGCTTTGCCGTTCGCAACTCCGGCGCCACCGCGGTCGTTGAAGGCGTTGGCGATCACGGCTGCGAATACATGACCAACGGCGTCGTCCTCGTTCTCGGTTCTACCGGCCGCAACTTCGCCGCCGGCATGAGCGGTGGCCGCGCCTATGTCTACGACGATCAGGGTGACTTCTCCACCCGCCGCTGCAATCAGGCCAGCGTCGATCTTGAGCCTCTGGTGAATGCTGAGGATGTGGCTGAGGTGCGCACACTCATTGAGCGTCACCGCGACCTCACCGGGAGCCCCCGCGCCGCCTGGATTCTCGAACACTGGGCCGCCGAGCAGGCGCGTTTCATCAAGGTCTTTCCGCACGAGCATAAGCGCGTTCTCGGCGTTCCTCGCGCCACCGCGATCTACAGTTCCCCCACAACTTCGTCGTCGCTGGAGACGGCAGGGCAGGTACAGCATGGGTAAGGTCACTGGTTTTCTTGAGATTCAGCGTGAACAGCCGCAACGCCGCAAGGTGGAAGAGCGCCTGCAGGACTGGCAGGAGATCTACCAGCCCATGGGCGAAGAGAAGCAGCGTGAGCAGGGCGCGCGCTGCATGGACTGCGGAGTTCCCTTCTGCCATACCGGTTGCCCGGTCAACAATCTCATTCCGGATTGGAATGACCTGGCCTACAACGGTCGCTGGGAGACCGCCATCCGGCGGCTGCATGCCACCAACAATTTCCCTGAGTTCACCGGCCGCATCTGCCCCGCTCCCTGCGAAGCAGCCTGCGTGCTCGGCATCAATCAGCCCGCTGTCTCCATCAAGCTGATTGAGCGCAGCATCGTGGAGCGCGCGTGGGAAGAGGGCTGGATTCAGCCCGAACCGCCTGACCACAATACCGGCATGCGCGTTGCCGTCGTCGGCAGCGGCCCCGCCGGTCTCGCGGCAGCGCAGCAGTTGCGCCGCGCCGGCCACTCCGTCACCGTGTATGAGAAGAATGACCGCATCGGCGGCCTCATGCGCTACGGCATCCCAAACTTCAAACTGGAGAAGCACGTCCTGGACCGCCGCCTGCAGCAGATGGAGACCGAAGGCGTGACCTTCGTTCCCAATGCCCACGTCGGCGTCAATCTTCCGGTTGAGACGCTCACCGCTGAGTACGATGCCGTCTTGCTCACCGGCGGCGCCGAGCAGCCTCGCAATCTGAATATCCCCGGCCGCGAGCTGAAGGGCATTCACTTCGCCATGGAATTCCTGCCGCAGCAGAATCATCGCTGCGAAGGCGACACCATCGATCCCGCCGTTTCCATCAGCGCAGCGGGCAAGCGCGTCATCATCCTTGGCGGCGGCGATACCGGGGCAGATTGCCTCGGCACCAGCCTGCGGCAGGGCGCCAAGAGCGTTCACCAGTTTGAGATTATGCCGCAGCCGCCTGACCAGCGCGCAGCCTCCACCCCCTGGCCGCTCTGGCCCTTGCAGCTTCGTACTGAAACCTCACATGAAGAGGGCGGCATCCGCGACTGGGGCATCAACAGCATCAGCTTCACCGGCGATGCCAAGGGCAATGTGAAGGCGCTCAACGCCGTTCGCGTTGGTCCGCCTCCCACCTTCACCCCGGTTGCCGGTTCTGAGTTCACGCTGGAAGCCGACCTCGTGCTGCTGGCGATGGGCTTCCTCGGTCCGGTGCGCACCGGCATGATTGAGCAGCTCGGCCTTGCGCTGGACCCTCGCGGTAACGTGCTGGCCAACGCCGACTACATGACCTCGGTTGACGGTATCTTCGCTGCGGGCGACATGCGCCGCGGCCAGTCACTCGTAGTCTGGGCCATCTCCGAAGGCCGCAAAGCCGCAGCCGCCGTAGATCGCTACCTCACCGCGAAAGCAGAGCCCCTGCAACTGAGCGAGTCCGTCACCGCATAAGTTCCTCGCCAGCGGCGGGTCGCCCATACATTCCAATCACCTCAAGATGGGTGCCCCATTCATCACGCAGTTTCATCGCGGGATGAGTGGGACATCGTCGCGAAGCGGCGACGCTCGCGCGCAAGTTCCTCACCTTGGTTTGTCATTCTGAGCGTAGCGAAGAATCTGCTTCTGTCTTGTTGCTCGGGGTAATCCGGGGGGGGTAATCTGGGGACAGCATACATATTCCCACCAAAATCGCTGACTTGCTAGCTCCCCTACGCTTTGCCCTCATGCTGGGCGAGTTCTTTCCAGTCCCGCTCAGTCTGGTCTGCATAGCGGAGTGCGAAATGCAGCAGCGCATTCGTGAAACGGCTTCCGCTGCCGATATAACCCTCAATCTGGCATGCGTCGCCCGCGCGGGCATGCCCGCGCGCCAACAGCTCCCCGCACACCTCTGCGTATGCCTTCAGCACGTTACCTTTCAGCTTTGAAATATCCACCGCAGCCTTGTGATCGTTCAACTGGCGAACCAGATAATCGCACCCGATCACCTGTGTCCAGCCCAGGAATGGATCAGACTGCAACTGCATGGCCCGCTGTCCTTCAGCAACGCGTTGGCCATTGTGCTCATACTGCGCAGCGCCCTGTTTCAAATAGCTTGCATAGCCGGAAACTGCCTCTTCTTTAATCTGCAGAAAAAGCGGATCTCTGCTGCCATTGCCTTCCAGCAGAACAACATAATCGCGCAAGCCGACGCTGCCGGTACCAACCACTTTGAACGCTACGTCCAGAGCGCGATACTGCGAGAAAATATGCTGATGTTCCGGCAAGAGACTCTGTTGATACATCTTGAGTGAGGCCAGAACTGCTGCAGCTTTCTCTCCGGTCAGGCGCCAGAGATCAGGCCGCATCGTCTTGAAATGTCTCTGCTGCAGAACATCCTTGGTCTTCTTATGGCCAGCCTTTTCAGTCAGCAGATCGAGTGTGTGCTGCGGCGTGGCGCGGGCGGCCATGCGGAAGATGCTTGCAACAGGTTTGACGGCATCCAGACGATGCACTCTGTAGCGAGCTACATCCAGCGCAGACATGCTCGAAAAGCCGGTGATGAGACGCGTGTAGCTGATGAGACAAGCTCGAACTGCATCTTCACTGGTGGCATCGCGCGCACCCGCATTGCGGCCGGCGAGAATCAAGCTGGTGGCAAGGCGCTTGAGATCCCACTCAAATGGCCCGCGAATGGTCTCGTCAAAATCATTAATATCAAAGACGGTTTGCCCATCTGCCCCCACATACGCGCCGAGGTTGCTTACGTGTGCATCGCCACATATCTGGCTCAAAATCCCGGTATGCGGTAACAGGGCAAGATCGGCTGCCATCACCGGAACAGCGCCACGAAAATACCCGAACGGAGACACCGACATCCGTTGAATCTTCAGCTTGGCCAGATCGGGGACCCTGCCCTGCATCGAGTGGCGGATCAAACTTGCAGCACTCTGCGTTCGTGCCTCCGGCTTCCATTGCGCAAGTTGCAGCCGTGATACTTGCTTTCGCCGCAGCCGTCCCTGGGCTCGACGTTCTTCGGGACTAAACCATTTGCCGAAGCTGGTCTGTTGCCTGGACATAGTGGCTACAGTCTATCCGCATAACCCAATCGGGGGACAGCATACATATTCCCCTTCCCGCAACATTTGCGCGTCCAGTTCGACCGCTTTTATCTTTCGTTAAGCCCCCGGCTTCAGATCGGGGTCCCCGGCGAGCGCACTTGCTCGCTGGGGTGAGCACAGGCTAAAGCGGAGCCGCAGGCGCAGCGCGCCTTACTCTTCACTCGCACCCACGGACCCCGTGGCACCCGCAAGCCTCCCAAATCTGTCCATGCATTCACCGTGCTCCATCCGTGAACTGTCCGTAATTCGTCCACGAATTAACACGAAAAACCAACATTTCTCCCGCCAGTTTGGCGTACTTTCCCACCCAAATCACTACAATTAACTACAGAGAGTAAATCTCCTTCCGCACCGGGCTACTCCCCGTAACCCTTTGCGAATGAAATATTTACCAGTGAATATTTTGTTTTCAAATATTTAGCGAAAATAAAACACGCTAAGTAGCTGCAAACAAGATATTTAGCTTCCCCCCTAGGGGGAGGGGGTACCTACCCATAAAATCACGGATTTTAGCCCTCGATGGGATGGTGAGTCAGGTCCGGCGAGCACGGCAGCATCACGTGGAATGATGCTCCGCCCAGTCCGCTGGCGTCCTGTGTGTGCGCCTCGATGCTGCCGCCATGCCGCATCACGATCTCGCGCGTCACCCACAGCCCCAGGCCGGTGCCTACATCCTTCTTCGTCGTGAAGAATGGGTCGAAGATGCGATCTTTATCCACGGTGGCGATGCCGGGGCCGTCATCTTCCACCGCGATGTGAACCGTCTGCCCTGCAAGATCATCCAAGCAACGCAGGGTAACGCGAATCTTTCCATTCACGTGCACTGCATCAGCGGCATTGGAAATCAGGTTTGACATCGCCTGCTTGATCTCGCCCGGCAACCCTTGGATCGGCGGGCAATCGCCCAGCACAGTTTCTATCTCTATATTCTTGGCGCTGAGCTTGTTGGAATAGATGCGCAGCGCGCCTTCCACAATCGCACCCAGATCCACCATCTCCGGCACCTTGGATTCACGGTAGAAGCCAAGCGTCTGCCGGGTGATGTGCGATACGCGCTCCAATTCCTGCTCGGCCTGGACCAGGTTCTCTGCTGCCTCCACCGGCAGCCCCGGCGTATTGCGCGCAATGTAGATCAGGTTGCCAACTGCCTCCAGCGGGTTGTTGATCTCGTGCGCCACCGTCGATGCCAGCCGCCCTGCTGCTGCCAGCTTCTCGCTCCGGCGCAGCATGTCCTGGGTCTTGCGCTCGAACGTGGCATCGCGGAAGACCATCACCACCCCCACCATCTGCCCACGGTCATCACGGATGGGTGCCGCGCTGTCCTCTATCGGGATGATCGTGCCGTCTGCCCGTTCCAGCACGGTGTGGTTCGCCAACCCCACCACCCTCCCCTGCTCCATCACCGTCTTCACCGGGTTATCCACCGCTTTGCGCGTGGATTCATTGGAAAGCGGCATGATTTTTTCTACTTTCCTCCCTTGCGCCTGTGCCAGGGTCATTCCAATTATGTTTTCGGCAACCGAGTTCAGAAATGTGACGTGCCCATACTGATCGGTCGCAACCACGGCGTCGCCCAGGCTGGTCAGCGTCACCCGGAACCACTCTTCACGCTCCTCCAGCATGCGGCCATGCCGTTCACGCAGGCTCATCACATGCAGGATGTAGTACGCCAGCATCACCAGGCCGATCCCCGCCAGGCAGCTAGCCAGGTAAATACAGGCTACCGTGACGTGGATGCTATGGGTGTACGCCGCCGCCCGCTCTATCTCCAGCGACGTCTCTGCCCGGTCCATCGCATCAATCTGGCTGCGGATGTCGTTCATGATGTACAGCCCGGCATCTGACAGCACTAAACTCTTCGCCGCATCCTGCTTACCCGACTGGTACAGCGAGATTGTCGCGTCCAGTTCATCCAGTTTCTTGTTTGTGAGCTCCCGCAACGTGGCAAGCCGGGCCTGCTGCTGCGGATTGTCCGCGGTGAGCCGCCCCAGATCGTCCATGTTGAACTGAACCCTGGCAATGGCGAAGTTGTATGGGGCTAAATACTTAGGATCACCGGTATACAGAAAGCCGCGCTGGCCGGTTTCCGCGTCCTTCAGCAATGACTCGACCTGGCTGAGCTCCAGCCGCACCTGCTGGGTATGGACCACCCACCCCTGGTGCTGTATCTGCACGCCGAGTTGGCGCCTTGTCACCAAGGTATTCGCTACCAACACGATCAGCAGGAGAATGAAGCCACAGATGACGCTGAGGCGCCGGGGGAAGGCTCGCATAGACTGATTTATTTTCACCGGAAGCTTATGGATTGTAAACACCTGTTGTATTGCTTCCACCACTGTAGGCTCTTTGCGGCTTTGGTGGGTCGCGCCTTTGCCAGCTAGACGTCGCACATGGCAAGCATTATCATTTTTTGCAACCCTCTGGGGCGCCATACTGCGAGAATGAAAAGGCACCAGCCCTCATACCCGCCTGCTGGCAACCCGCAGTCTCGCCATACTCGTTAGTTCCAACGGTTGTCGTTGGCTACGGAAGCTATCTCAAGCTCCTTGAGTGCTGAGAAGCATCCTCACAAAGGAGTTCCTTGCAAATCGCGCTTTTTGTCGCTTGCTATAACGACACGCTTTTCCCGCAGACTGGTATTGCGGTCACGAGCGTTCTTGAGCGTCTGGGCCACACTGTTACCTTCCCCATGCAGCAGACCTGCTGCGGTCAGATGCACTACAACACCGGCTTCCATCGTGAGGCCGTGCCTATCGTCCGCCGCTTCGTGCAGACCTTTGCTGACGCTGAAGTCGTCTGTGTTCCCTCTTCCTCCTGCGTCGCCATGATGCGCGAGCATTACGAGATGATCGCGCAAGCGGAAAACGATCCAGCATTCCTTGCCGACGTCCGGGCCCTTCTGCCACGCATCTTTGAACTCTCCGAGTTGCTGGTGGACCGTCTCGGCATAGAAGACGTGGGCGCTTCATTCCCCTACAGCGTGGCCTATCACCCGTCGTGCCACTCTGTTCGGGTGCTGCACCTCGGCGACAAACCTACCCGCCTGCTGCGCGCCGTGCAGGGTATACATCTCATCGATATCCCCAACAAGGAACAGTGCTGCGGCTTCGGCGGCACCTTCGCGGTCAAGAACGCGGATGTCTCCGGCGCCATGCTGGCGGAAAAACAGGCCAGCATTCTCTCCACCGGTGCTGAAGTCGTCACTGCTGTCGACAACTCTTGCCTGATGCATATCTACGGTGGCCTGCACCGTGCCGGTTCCACCATCCGCACCCTGCACCTCGCGGAAATTCTCGCTTCGCAGGAGAGCGCCCAATGAGCATCCGTGTTGGCAAGACATCCAAAGCGCCTGACTTCCCTGTCGCAGCTAAAACTGCCCTGCAGAATGTTCAGCTGCGCCAGAATGTGCACCATGCTGCGGATGTCATCCGCAACAAGCGCGCGCTGCGGGTAAGTGAAACTCCAGACTGGCAGGAGCTGCGCAACGCAGCGCACGACATCAAGGCCCACACGCTGGCGCACCTCGATCACTACCTGGTGGATTTTGAGCGCAACTGCCAGAATGCCGGCGGCACCGTGCATTGGGCGCGCGATGCGGACGAAGCCAACGCCATCGCCATCGGTCTCATCCAGCAGTACGGCGGCGACGAAGTCATCAAGGTCAAGACCATGACCTCCGACGAAATCCAGATGAACCCCGCGCTGCAAGCCGCCGGCATCACACCGCATGAGACGGACCTGGCAGACATGATCGTGCAGCTCGGCGAAGATGAACCCTCGCACATCGTCGTCCCCGCGCTCCACAAGAACCGCTTTGAGATTCGCGACATCTTCTGCAAAAAAATGGCGCTCTCCAACCTGACTGCGGAGCCGGAAGCACTGGCCAATGCCGCGCGGCAATATCTCCGCGACCGTTTTCTGCATGTCAAGATCGGCATCAGCGGCGCGAACTTCGCCATCGCGGAAACCGGATCTGTCTGCGTAGTGGAGTCTGAAGGCAACGGCCGCATGTGCGTCACGCTGCCCGAGGTGCTGATCACCCTGATCGGCATTGAAAAGATCATTCCCTCCTTCCAGGATTTGGAAGTCTTTCTACAGCTGCTGCCGCGTTCCGCGACCGGCGAACGAATGAACCCCTACAACTCCCTCTGGGCCGGCGTGCATGCGGGCGATGGACCGAAGGCATTCCACGTCATCCTGCTGGACAATGGGCGCACCAAACTGATGCACAGTGAGATGGAGCGCGAGACGCTCGATTGCATCCGCTGCGGCGCCTGCCTCAACGCCTGCCCGGTGTACCGCGAAACCGGCGGCCACGCGTACGGCTCCATCTACTCCGGCCCCATCGGCGCGATTCTCTCGCCGCAGTTGAACTCGCTGGAATACTCGCGCTCGCTGCCCTACGCCTCATCGCTCTGTGGCGCCTGCTACGAAGTCTGTCCCGTCAAGATCAACATCCCGGAGATTCTCATCCACCTGCGCGGTCGCGTCGTGCACGATGACCAGAAGACGCTGAGCGGCACACTGAGCCAGATGAATCTCGCCATGAAGGGCGCTGCACTCGTCTTTGGCAGCCGTCGCCGCTACGAAGCCGCGCAGCGACTGGGTCGCATGGGCCAAATGCTCTTTCAGCACAACGGCCAGCTGGAACACCTGCCCGGCATGGCTGGCGGATGGACGCGCTTCCGCGATCTGCGTCCGCTGCCGAAACAGAGTTTCCGCGACTGGTGGAAGGCGCGTGAAGCCGCGAAACCTGCAACTGAAAGTGAGACACGCTGATGACGCCAACCCTGACAGCACGTGAAGAGATATTGGCGCGCATCCGCGCCGCACTCCCCTCGGACCGCGGCCACGAAGCCGCAGACATCTCGCGCACCTACACGCGCGCCGGCAATCTGAACCGCGAGGCCTGCCTCAACCTGCTGCTGGACCGTCTGGCAGATTATGAGTCAGAGATCCTGCACGTCGCTGAAGAGTCCGGCCTGCCCGCCGCGATTGCGCAGGCGCTCGACAATGCCCATGAGCAGCGCGTTCTGGTGGATGCAGCGTTTCCTGCTGACTGGCTTCCTCAAGGCTTCGATATCATCGTGGACAACGAGCTTTCCATTCAGGCCATGAATGGCATTCCTGCCGTCATCACCACCTGCGAAGCGGCTGCAGCGTCCACCGGCACCATCTTCCTCGTGCATCACGGTGCCCAGGGCCGCCGCGCAATTACCCTACTGCCGGATCATCACATCTGCCTATTGCATCGTGCGCAGGTCTACGAGCTGATTCCGCAGGCGCTGGCTGCCATCTCCGCACATCGCGCAGAATCCATCACCACCATCTCTGGCCCATCTGCCACCTCTGACATTGAGATGACGCGAATCCGTGGCGTACATGGCCCGCGCCGGCTTACGGTTATTTTGTACGGTGGAATTTAGCTTTTTGAAGAGATGGCAAACTATCCCTCTTTATTTGGTGAGACCTTTGCAGGAGGTCAGATCATGGCGGAGAAGCTCCCGATGTCCCTGCAGACCCCTACGAAATACTCGTACGGACACGCCCAGAATATGTGGATGGCATGACTGACTTGCAGCATTACGGCCACTGGTTCGCGCGCTGGCTGGTGCTTTGCTTGCCCGAAGACGAAGAGCTGGGAGATGCGATATCCCGTCAGGAAGCACTGCCTCGAAGCAAAATTTCTTTCGTTGAGTGCCCCCGCTTCATGGCTCTAGATGTGATCTATCAAGAGATTGTTGTCCATTCGATCAAGAACTGGGATGCTGAAGTTGCGAACAAGCAACATATCAGGAGACCAAATGGACTACCACCATCATGCCGTACTGACCGTGTCGGGTCGAGAGTATTTAGCAAAGAATGTTGTGGAGGGCCGGTTGAGCCTGCGCGAGGCGGCAGCCGCGTGCAGGCTCAGCCGGCAGACCGCGGCCAAATGGGTTAGGCGCTACCGGCTGGAAAGCGTGGCCGGTCTCAAGGACCGTTTCTGCCGGTCGTCGCACTCTCCCCGCCGGACGCCGGATGAGTTCGTTGCCAAGGTGGAGTCGCTCCGCCGGCAGCGCTGGACAGGCATACGGATCGCGCTGGAGTTGAAGATCGGCCCGGCGACCGTCAGCCGCATCCTGCGCCGCTTGCAGCTCAACCGGATACGCGATCTGGAGCCATCAGCCAATACAGCTTTGATCGACGGGGTGCGCCGGTTTGCGATGGATGTGCGCGAACTCGACATCGACCTGATTGACCGCATTAACCCGTTTGGCGAGGCATACGCCATCCTCGCCAAGACTATGAGCGAGGAAAGCCTGAAGCAGGTAGCGGTGGCAATCTCCGCCAAGCGCACAAATCTGACGCCGGATGAGGCGAAAGACCTTGCCGTGCGCGCCTTCCGGTTCAAGAAGGAGCGCGGGCGGCTCCCGGCGCTCGACTCGCAGGACGCATGGGAAAAGCGCATGGCCGAAGGAGCCGCCGCTTTCATGCGTTACAAGAAGGAGGGTCGTTATGAGTGACCCGAATCTCGACGAACTGGCCGCAGAACTCACAGAATTTGCGGAGCCGGAGAAGAAGGGTGGAAGACTGCCCCGCGAAGAGCGCATTATCGCGGGCTTCGAGGAGATACAGCGTTTTGCCGAAAAACACGGACGCGCCCCGCAACACGGGGAGGAACGCGACATTTTCGAGCGCCTGTATGCTGTACGTCTCGACCGCTTGCGCGCACTTGAGGAGTGCCGCATCTTGCTTGCGCCGCTTGACCATCAAGGCTTGCTTTTCGACACGAAGATTGCCGCTGCACCGGCGGAAGCTATCGACGAGGACGAGCTTATGGCAGAACTCGCGGGCGCGGCGGGCGATAGCGGCATCACCGAATTACGCCACGTCCGCGCAAGCGCTGAAAAGCGCTCCGCAGAGGAAATCGCCAATCGTACCGTTTGCGAGGATTTCAATTCGTTCAAACCGCTCTTCGAGCGCGTACAAAGAGAGTTGAAATCGGGTATTCGCCAGGCTCTTCCTGTTGACAGAATGGATGAAATCAAGCTGGCTGAGATACAGCCGGGACAATTCTTCATTGTCGGTGGACAGATCGCATATGTCGCGGAGGTTGGCGACACTTTCAAAACAGGAGATGAGCGCTGGGACAGCAGATTGCGGGTTATCTACGACAATGGAACCGAGAGCAATCCGTTGGCGCGATCTTTCCAGCGCTCGCTTTATCCCGATAAAGAAAATGCGGGCCGAATTATTACAAACCCTGATGCTGGACCCTTGTTCGCAGATGAACACGACGCAGACGACCTCGCCAGCGGGACTATCTACGTCCTGCGAAGCAAGTCAGACAATCCAATTGTTGCAGCCAATCGTGAGGTTCTGCATAAAATCGGTGTGACCGGAGGAAAGATTGGAACGCGTCTCGCAAACGCAAGCCTGGACCCGACCTTTCTAATGGCTGACGTGGAAGTGATTGCCTCGTACCAGCTATACAACATCAACCGCGTAAAGCTCGAAAATATCATTCATCGGGTGTTTGATCCGGTGCAATTAGATATCGAAATCAAAGATCGCTTCGGTAATCCGGTGAGACCGTGCGAGTGGTTTCTCGTTCCGCTATTTGTGGTGAATGAAGCAGTCGAGCGAATTAAAGACGGCACCATCACGCAGTACGTCTATGATCCGTCAGCGGCGCGTCTCGTGAAAGCACATCGTGAAGCGCAATAGCTTGTCCTGAATCTAATTTCCCTAATCATAGGCAAAAATATACGAAACATGAATGTTTTCGTATATGATTGGGGGATGGCATCGCTTGAGTCCTACCTTGACCAGCAACTCGATCAAGGACGCGCTTACTTCTCCAAGGAAGAAGCCAGGAGAAGTCTCGGCTTATCGCCATCTGCGTTTACCGCAGCCGCTCAAAGGCTAGTGAAGAAGGACAAGCTCGCAAATGCTCGCCACGAGTTTTATCTGATTCTGCGCCCCGAAGACCAAAGCCTCGGTGCACCCGATCCCGTCCGCTGGATCGATCCGCTTATGCAGCATCAACGCATCGACTATCGCGTCTCACTTCTGCGCGCGGCAGCGTTTCAGGGTGCATCTCATCAGGCTGCGATGGTGTTCCAGATCGTCGTTCCAAAGCAACTTCGCTTGCTTGAGATTGGACGGCACCGGCTTCAGTTCATCTACCAGTCGCCGGAAATCTTCGAGCAGGTGAATCGACCGGAATGGCTGGACAAGATAAAGACCGCTGAGGGTTTCACCAAAGTCGCCGGGGTCGAGCTGACCCTGCTGGATTGCGTCCGTTACTTCCATAAGGCATCGGGTATCGACGGAGTAGCGCAGATCGTCAAAGATATCGGAGCCAAAGCGGTTCCAGGCAAACTGGCGAAGATCGCCGGATTCTACGAGAACTCTGCGGTTCGCCGGCTTGGTTATCTGCTCGACCTTGCAGGTCATTCCCGGCAATCGAAGGCGCTGGAGCCGTTTGCTGTCCAGGCGAAATCTTTCAAGCCACTCGATCCGGCCATCAAACCGATTCTGGAAAGCTCTGCGGAGGCCGCCGAGAAGAACATGAAGTGGCGTCTAACGATCCATGAGCCTGTGGAGGTGGACTTTTGATTCCCAGCGCATACCTTCAGGAGTGGACTGCAAAGGCTCCATGGCCCGACCCTCGGCAAGTGGAACAGGACCTCATCATCTGCCGCGCTCTGTGTGACCTGTTCAATGCCTCCAATCTGCAAGGCAAGATTGCCTTCCGTGGTGGCACTGCGCTCCACAAGCTGCTCTTCACGCAACCGTTGCGGTATTCCGAAGACATCGACCTCGTCCAGACGGAAGCCGAGCCGATTGGCGCGACCGTCGATGCGGTGCGCAAGGCTCTATCGTGGCTCGGCGACTGCAAGAGAGAACAGGCCGGTCATTCCATTCATCTCATCTTTCGCTACGCTCCCGAAGTGGACGCGAGCACAAAGCTCAAGCTCAAGGTCGAGATCAATACTCGCGAGCATGTCTGCCTGCTCGGACTCAAGCGCTATCCGTTTTCGGTCAATAGCCGCTGGTATGAGGGGAAGACGGAAATCGTCTCATTCGAGCCGGAAGAACTCTTCGGGACGAAGCTGCGGGCGCTCCTGCAGCGACGCAAGAACCGTGATCTTTTCGATTTGTATGAGGGGTTGAAGCAACTGAATCTGGACCGTGACAAGCTCCTCACCTGCTTCGACCACTATCTTGAGCTTGAGGGCAATCCCATTTATCGTGCTGCGGCGGAAGAGCGAATGTTGCAAAAGCTGGAGCGCAGCCTGACCGAAGATATTGCCCCTCTTCTCCCGGCTGGAGTCCATTTCGAGGAACAAGAGGCATTGAAAGCATTTGCAATGGTGTGGAAACATACCCGCAAGTTGTACAGTAACGGGCTTATTGTACCCTTATTGTACCCACGAAATGCTGTCACTTTGGTCGCCAAACACTCCTAAGTGCTTTGGAATGTATGGCGGGGACGACGGGGCTCGAACCCGCGACCTCTGCCGTGACAGCGAACCCCCATTAGGTTTTTCAACGACTTACAAACCCGCGGGGACTGCCTAAATACGCGGAAGTTGAGCAAGACATATTGTATTGTGGGTTGGGTTGTGGGGCAGAAATAGGTCAAGACCTCTGCTTTTCTCAAGTAGATGTCTTGTAGGTTGAGAACCGAATACGTCGTACCAACCCAAGAATTGTGGGTTATCACCAAAATCACGGCAGCCGTCGCGACCGCCGCTCATCCCTTCTGTGGGATTGAGGCCGCATAGATGTAATCTACGGCGACCCGTGCGTCCTGCAATAGAGATTCTGCGGATAGATGTACGAGTCTGCAGTTGACTTCCAAAGAGTCAGTTCTTTAGGACATAATAGCGGACATATTAACGGCCATAAATCGGCCTTGTGTCTATCCATACTGCTGATATATTTGTATTTGTATTAGATCGAGGAGTAGCCATGGAAGAGGACATCATACCGGTAGATCGAGGTGAAATTGTCTCTGTTATGGAGCCGCTACTGATCGGTGATGGCTCACGCCACCGAGGAACGCTGACGGACCTCGCCTTCGATCTCACGCAAAAATCCGCCGGCTTCCGTCGCAGTTTGCCTCCCAGCCTGCTTGCTTCTCTGGCCAAGCTCGTCCGAGCAATGAACTGCTATTACTCCAACCTCATTGAAGGGCATGACACGCATCCGGTGGACATCGAACGTGCGCTCAAGAATGATTACAGCAAGGACGCACACAAGCGGGATTTGCAACTCGAAGCTAAGGCCCACATTCATGTGCAGAGCTGGATTGATAAAGGTGGACTGAACGACGGTCGCGCTTATAGCGCTGAGGGAATCCGCGAGATTCATCAACGCTTTTGTGAGTTACTTCCCGAAGATCTTCTGTGGGTAGAAGACCCGGTGACCAAGGAGCGTCATCGCGTTATACCTGGCGAACTGCGGAAACGCGATGTCCAGGTCGGACGCCTTATCGCCATCAGCCCTGGAGCGCTGCCCCGCTTCCTGGAGCGCTTCGAGCAAGTTTACCGGAATACCGGCAAGACCGAGTCGATTATTGCCACGGCAGCGGCCCACCATCGTCTGTTGTGGATACATCCGTTTCTCGATGGGAATGGCCGCGTGGCGCGATTGATATCTCATGCGATGTTGCTCGACACTCTGGATACCGGCGCGGTCTGGTCAGTCGCACGTGGCCTTGCTCGCAATGTCAGGGAATACAAAATGCTTCTTGCTCATTGCGATCTACCTCGCCGCAATGACCTCGACGGACGCGGCACATTGAGTGAAGAAGCACTGGCAGAATTTACCCAGTTCTTCCTCACGGTTTGTATCGACCAGGTCATCTTCATGGAAGGACTTGTTCAACCGGATCGCCTGCGCACACGCATTCTGCTGTGGGCTGAGGAGGAAATCAGGTTTGGGAAACTTCCTCCGAAATCCGGCAGCATTCTTGCGGCCGTCCTCTATCGCGGCGAGTTACCACGCGGGGAAGCCAACAATGTTATCGGGACAGGCGAACGTCAAGCACGTCGTATCGTTTCGGCGCTGGTAGATTATGGAGTGTTGGACTCCGAGAGTCCGCGCGCCCCCCTGCGTCTCGCCTTCCCTGCGGCTTTGGGGCATCGCTGGATGCCTGGGCTGTTTCCGGAAAATTGAGCAATTCGCGGCAAGACTTTAAGTGACGTGATAGACATCATTTACGTATTTACATAACCCAGAGCGCTTTGGGATAATAAGATTGCTGAAATATCTGGAAGCCTAAATGTTTTCGGTTGTATTGATCGTCAGTTGGTCTGACGTAATAGCGCGAATACACGCTAGCTGAGGTTGTCGCCGTTCTCCTCGAGGAATAATCGTGAGCTTTGCTAAAAGTGCGAACCGTACCGGCAAATCGAAAGCAAAGACCGCCTTGAAGCGAGTTCTTCTGCGAGCCACTCTGGACTCAAAAGGCTCTCTACGGCTCCTAATAGCAATAGGTCAAAAACTTCAGCTAAAGCGCAGTCCGGCTGTAGCTCATCTGCTTGCCACCATCAAGGGCAATAAGAAACTGCAGGCTGAGTTTGCGGCATTTTATCGCGACCGCTGGCCAAAGATCGCGCCACGCAGAATTGATACTGGGCAGCTGTTGACTCTGCCACAAGAAGCCGACGACACGCTAAAGCGCCTCTCGTGGGAGATTTTCGCAGAGGGAAACAAGAGTGAGACACTCCGCGCTCTCATCCATTTCTTCGCGGAGCGGCACAAACTACCTCTGGAAGTCGATGGATAGGAAAGCTCTTTCCATACTATTCCCGGTCGAATTTCCATAGCAAACCAAGCCCATCGAGATGGCGGAGGCTGGGGATTCGGGCCTTCTCCAGATAGCCAAGGAAGCTGACCCTTACCCCTTCATAGTCCGCACCCTCCTTGATCTGCCGCGCCGTCACACTGGATGGGTCGAAGACTAGCCCATCGTCCACAACGGGGAGGACACAAATCTCCTTGAAGATTGCCTCGAAGCGGTGGGGATCGCTGCTCCCTATGGAGAGGAAATCTGCGTCCCGCGTTGGTCGGTGCGTCTCCTCGGTCCAAAGCTCGAAGAGCAACGCTCCCTTCAGAATGAAGGTCATCTTGTGCTCCGACTGGCTGATGCGGAAGAGCAGGCGTTCCAATGCGTATTTCGTCAGCAGCAGACCGAAGTCTTCGTTGCGGTCACGCGCCAGGTTGAGCAGACGTTGACGAACCGACGCTGCGATGTTGGTGACGGGTTTGCTCAAGAGAGCGATTCCATATACGGACGGATGACGTTGGCTACGCGGCAGACCTTCGCCGCCTCCCACAGTTCATCCATCGTAGCCTTCTTCTCTCGAAAGCACTCCCTGAGCGCTTGGATAGCCAGCTCTGTTCCGACCTTCGAGCGGAACTTGAAACAGTCGGCAACGGTCTTCGCCGGACTGTACACCTTGATCTTGCTCCCTTCGACATGATGCTCCTCCATACCAAAGGTCAGGGCATCTCCTGAGACACGGACGACGCGGATGGGCGGGTATTCAATGCGTGGCGACCATGCTCCGGGCTTGAGGGCTATCCAGACCTCAAAGGGATTCTCTGTCGTCAGTTCATGGAATCGCAGCGCGGATGAGAGGCAGATTACGGCTTGAGGCACCTTACGGCAGACCTCCAGCAGCGTGCGGTTTTCGCTGGGGGGATGGTCAGCCGACGAATAGAGGCCACGGCCCACCCTCTCCAGCTTCCCAGCCTGCACGAGGCGGCCAAGGTAGTTGCGGGGGACGGCCAGACGTTCTAGGTCGGCAGACCGGATGACGGGCTGCTGATCGGCGAATCTGCGTAGGCGTTCCATCTGCGTCTCCATGTGGAGATTGTACTAAATTCAATATACTTATAGACATCTAGTTAGCTTTTGGTACAAGCACTATTTCCGCTTGAACCAATACCCACCAGGGAACCACCTGCTATGAAAATAAAGGGGATATTGTCTTTTCCACGGTTTTCCCCAAACCGTTCCCCACACGCGAAATAAGGAAGTGTATCCCGATTTGCTGCACACTTCGTCGGACTATTTCGGACCGCTTAAGACAGGTGTGTTCCTTCACCTCTCCCTCTGTACCCGTGACGGCCTCTTGTATTCAATTACGCAACGATTCCCAATGCTTTCACCGCCAAATAATGTCCTCCGCGAGCAATTCGAAATTTACCTTATGTCACACTGAAGTGGCTCATGTTTTGGCTAATTGTCACATGCATGCTTAGACAACCGACTCTCTGACGATGAACCGCGCTCGGGCAAGCAGCTCGTCGAACGTCACAATTTCAGGCGAACTCAACCTGCCGCGGAACAACTCGAAGGCTTTCCGCCTTGCCAAATCGGTAAGCTCGCCTGTATTGCCGCAGACAAGGATCGAGCGCGGGGAGATCGTTCGGATGTTTGCCTCGGCAAGCCACTCCGCATCGCGTTCTCGCTTGCTGCCCTCCGTTTCCCATGTGTGCGTGTTTACCTGCACCTGCGAGATCGCGTTCATGAATTCCGGGTTTATCTTTGGGACGCCGTTCCGGTAATTCCCATCCTGGAAGAAGCGTGTTTCCGGTCGCTTGATTTCGACCAGCACCGTGAATTTCTCATCCCCTTCCGTATTCATCAAGAACTCGCCTTTCTGCTCGCCCCTACGCGTGAAATCGGCGCCTCCGTAATTCGCTTGATTCTGTAAAACGCTGAGGAACTGGAAGCGAAGGCCCAGGCCAAAAATCCATTGATTGTCCTGGAAGAACTTTTCCCAGCCAGCTTCATCCCAGCGCTGATTTTTCAGTTCCCGTTCGAACACTTCAACAGCACTCTTGCGGCGTCTCAGCAGTTCCGCGTCGGCGAGCTGCGCTGTGATGTCGGGCCTGAGCTGCCGCAGATTTTCCCAGAATTCGGCGCTGTAGTCGTTCTTTATCGGCTGCTCGATGATGGCTTTCCGCTCGCTTCCGACCTCGACGATGTTTCCACGTTTGGCGATTACCAGATCCGCGAGACCCAGTTCGACGCCGTGTTTCTCGGCGTATTCGATCAATGCGTTCAGACCGGAGGACAGGTGACGGGCGACAATTAGAACTCCCGGTCGACGACAAACAAAATTCCCGATCCAACGACAATTAGGCCAAGCGTATTTCTGTTCACCGGAGCGGAGGCGGATTGGTCACAGACAAGCAGGTTCGGAGGTTGTTTGCGTTGATAAAGACAGAGGAAAACCAGGAGATTGCGGCGTCCAAAGCAGGGATGGACGCCAAGACGGCGCGAGGCTATCGCCGTCATGGCCGGTTGCCGAGCGAGTTGGTAGCGGCGGTGCGCGGGCGGACCCGGCCAGATCCGTTCATCGATGTCTGGGGCGATGTGCAGAAGTTGTTTGAAGACAACGCCGGGCTTGAGGCCAAGACGGTCTTCGAGTTTTTGCAGCGACAGAATCCCGGTCGCTTTCAGGACGGGCAGGTGCGCACGTTGCAGCGGCGGGTGAAGGTGTGGCGTGCAACCGAGGGTCCGGCCCGGGAGGTGTTCTTCGCGCAACAGCATCCTCCGGGTCGGCTGGGAGCGTCGGACTTCACGCACATGGAAGAGTTGGGCGTGACCATTCAGGGGCAGAGTTTTCCGCACCTGATCTATCACTTCGTGCTGACGTACTCGAACTGGGAGGCGGCAACAGTGTGCTTTTCAGAGAGTTTCGAGAGCCTGAGCGAAGGGTTGCAGAACGCGCTGTGGGAGCTGGGTAAGGTACCGCATCGCCATCGCACCGACCGGCTTTCGACGGCGGTCAACAACATGAGCGATCCGGCTGAGTTCACGGAACGCTACAAGGGTCTGATGCGTTTCTACGGGTTGGAGGGCGAGAAGACGCAGGCCAATCATGGCAACGAGAACGGCGATGTGGAGCAGCGGCACCATCGCTTCAAGCGGGCTGTGGCGCAGGAGTTGATGCTGCGCGGCAGCGTGGATTTCGCCAGCGTGGACGAGTACCGGCGCTTCCTGGCAGCGATGCTGGAGCGGTTGAACGCCGGGCGCAGGCAGCGGCTTGCCGAAGAGATAGCGGTGATGCGGGAGTTGCCGGAGCGGCGCATGGAATCGGCCAGACGCGATCGGGTCAAGGTGGACTCGGGCAGCCTGATCTATGTGGACCGCAACGTGTACTCGGTGCCAAGCCGGTTGATCGGGGAGCAGGTGGAGGCACGGCTGTTCATGGACCATGTGGAGGTCTGGTACGGGCAGAAGAAGGTCGCCGAGATGCCCCGCTTGCGCGGGCGGCAGAAGCATCGCGTGGATTACCGGCACATCATCGACTGGTTGGTGCGCAAGCCGGGTGCCTTCGAGCGCTATCGGTATCGCGACGAGTTGTTCCCCACCAGCCGGTTCCGCATGACCTTCGATCTTCTTGAGGAGCAGCTTGGCCGGTATCAGGGCAGCAAGGAATACCTGAAGATCCTGGAGTTGGCCGCCAAGGACAGTGAGGTCAGAGTCGATGCGGCGCTGCTTGTCCTGTTGGGATCGGGCGATGATGCGAACGGTTGAACCGGGCAGTGAATCACAAGCTCAATCCCTGGTCGGTGCCGACCGCGCCTTTCGCGTTGGCTTGAGCCTGCGAGATTTCGTTGACTGCAAGAGCGACATGCCCAGCTTGTTCTAAAGCGTGTTCCCTCGTTATGGGCTGAGCATGGCGATCATAGAACTGGCCCTGCGGGTCAATATGCAGCCAGCCGCCAGTCTGGTTGTGCTGGTAGCTCTGAATGTCGCCAGTTTCCCGCTTCCACTCGTATCCAGCGGCTTCGTTGACCCCGTCTTTCTCGCGGATGTGCGCGCCCTGCTGCCGCGCATCTTTGAGCTCTCAGAACTGCTGGTGAACCGCCTTGGCGTGGTGGATGTGGGCGCGGCGTTTCCGCACAGCGTGGCCTATCATCCCTCGTGCCACTCCGTACGCGTGCTGCACCTGGGCGATAAGCCTACCCGACTGCTCCGCGCCGTGCATGGGCTCACGCTCATCGATATTCCGAACAAAGAGCAGTGCTGCGGATTTGGCGGCACCTTCGCGGTAAAAAATGCTGACGTCTCCGGCGCGATGCTGGCGGAGAAACAAGCGAACATCCTTGCTACTGGCGCAGAGGTGGTCACCGCGGTCGATAATTCCTGCCTGATGCACATCTACGGCGGACTGCACCGCGCCGGCTCTAAAATTCGCACCCTGCACCTGGCGGAGATTCTGGCTTCACAGGAGCGCGCGCAATGAGCATTCGCGTCGGCAAGACCTCCAGGGCACCAGACTTCCCCGTCGCAGCCAAAACTGCCCTCAAGAATACCCAGCTGCGCCAGAATGTTCACCACGCCACGGATGTGATCCGCAACAAGCGCGCTCTGCGGGTGCAGGAAACTTCCGACTGGCAGGAGCTTCGCCAGGCCGCTCACGACATCAAAAACAACACTCTCGCTCACCTTGACCACTATCTGGTTGAGTTTGAGCGCAACTGCCAGAACGCTGGCGGCACCGTGCACTGGGCCCGCGACGCCGATGAAGCCAACGCCATCGCCATCCGCCTGATCCAGCAGTATGGCGGCGACGAGGTCATCAAGGTCAAGACCATGACCTCCGACGAAGTGCAGATGAACGTCGCGCTGAAGGCGGCAGGCATTACTCCGCATGAGACGGATCTGGCGGACATGATCGTGCAGCTGGGCGACGACGAGCCATCGCACATTGTGGTTCCTGCGCTGCACCGCAATCGCTTTGAGATTCGCGACATCTTCAGCAGAAAGATGGGGCTCAAGAATCTGACTGCTGAGCCGGAAGCCCTGGCCGGAGCGGCACGGCAGTATCTGCGCGAGCGCTTTCTGCACGTCAAAATCGGCATCAGCGGCGCGAACTTTGCCATCGCGGAGAGTGGCTCCGTCTGCGTGGTGGAATCCGAAGGCAACGGTCGCATGTGCGTCACGCTGCCCGATGTGCTGATCACTCTGGTCGGCATCGAGAAGATCATTCCCACCTTTCAGGATCTGGAAGTCTTCCTGCAGCTGCTGCCGCGTTCGGCAACCGGCGAGCGCATGAACCCCTACAACTCGCTCTGGACCGGGGTGCACGCCGGCGACGGCCCACAGGCGTTCCACGTCATCCTGCTCGACAACGGTCGCACCAAACTGATGCACAGCGAGATGGAGCGTGAGACGCTGGACTGCATCCGCTGCGGCGCGTGCCTGAATGCCTGCCCTGTCTATCGCGAGACCGGCGGCCACGCCTACGGCTCCATATACTCCGGGCCCATCGGCGCGATTCTCTCGCCACAGTTGAATTCGCTGGAGTATTCGCGCTCGCTGCCCTATGCATCATCGCTCTGTGGAGCGTGCTACGAGGTCTGCCCGGTCAAGATCAACATCCCGGAGATCCTGATTCATCTGCGCGGACGTGTGGTGCGCGCTGATCAGAAGACCTTGAGCGGCACACTGAGCCAGATGAACCTGGCCATGCAGGGAGCCGCACTGGTCTTCAGCAGCCGGCGCCGCTACGAGGCTGCACAGCGCCTGGGCCGCATGGGCCAGATGCTCTTCCAGCGGAATGGCCAGCTGGAACATCTGCCCGGCATGGCCGGCGGCTGGACACGTTTCCGTGATCTGCGCCCGCTGCCGAAACAGAGCTTCCGCGATTGGTGGAAGGCTCGCGCCGCGGCCACGCCCGCCACAGAAAGTGAGGCACGCTCATGACGCCTGCGCCGTCTGCACTTGAAGAGATACTTGCCCGCATCCGGGCAGCACTACCCGCTGATCGTGTGAATGAAGCCGAAAAGATTTCCCGCACCTATAACCGTACCGGCGATCTGGACCGCGAGGCCTGCATCGATCTGCTGCTGGACCGGCTGGCAGATTATGAGGCGGAGATCCTGCACGTCGCCGAGGAGTCTGGTCTGTCCGCGGCAATTACCCAGGCACTCAACCATGCGCACGAACAGCGCGTTCTGGTCGATGCAGAGTTCCCTACAGACTGGCTGCCGGAAGGCTTCGATATCGTGGTGGATCACGAGCTTTCCATTTTGGACATGAACGGCATCCCGGCAGTGGTGACCACCTGCGAAGCCGCCACCGCATCCACCGGCACCATTTTCCTGGTGCATCATGGCGCACAGGGGCGCCGTGCCATTACGCTGCTGCCAGACCATCACATCTGCCTGCTGCACCGCGCCCAGGTCTACGAACTGATTCCCGAAACCATAGCAGCCATTGCCGGCCATCGTTCAGAATCCATCACCACGATCTCGGGGCCTTCCGCCACCTCTGACATTGAGATGACGCGCATCCGCGGCGTACATGGGCCGCGCCGGCTTACCGTGATTCTGTACGGTCGTATTTAGCTCTTGGTGGTTTGCGTAGCGGGCATATCGAAGTGGAATACTTCGCTCATCTCGGCCCATTTCTCGCCGGGTGCTGTGTCAGGCATAGGTTGCTGCATCGGGTCCATGATCTTCCACCAACGCTGCGTCGCTGGACATGCGGCCATCTTCTGCATATCAACCTCATTTCAGAGGGACATCTATGATTTCGATGGTGTTTCCGGCCACCGGATGCACCAGCCTGGTCCCCGTCACGGCCAGCCACGAGGTGACCGGATGGATCGCGTTCGGCTGCGCAATGGAGTTGGTGGCCCACCAGCTGGCGGCATGCAGCGTGTAGGCTGTGGCCTGCCCCGTCTTTGCTCCGTTCAAGTCCAGAGTCAGCGGCTGCGGTTTGTCGGATGCATTCACCAGCTTCAGGTGCAGCACATGGCTATCGCTGGAAACTGTTGCTGACCAGAAGAAGCGCGGATTCACGCCGCTGGCCGCAGTTTTAACCGTGTGATCGCCCAGGTGTGCGGCAAACAGAACTTGCGCCCAGTAGCTGGGCGAGCCATACGCATGCAGCGCGTCGTAGCCAATCAGGTCTGTAGCCCACTGCATGCCTCCCAGATTCACATTCGTGAACAGCGGCGCATAGCTCGCCATCACAATCAGGTCGCTGTTCCGCTCCATGCTGGTCATCCACGCCGCATCACCCAGAGCAGCGCCAAAGTCCGGTGTCGGAGAACCCTTGCGCGTGGCCCACTCACCCACGAAGATCCTCGGCCCCTTGCGATCGGTCGCGTCGTACTTGTGCACCAGGTCAAAGAACTCCTGCGGTGACTCGTAGTAGTGGTCGTCAATCACGTCAGGCACCGTGCTCTTCACCCGCGTGGTCGCAATCAACTGGTACTGCGGATACTTTGCCCGGATAGCCTTTGCGAACTGCGCAAACCGCTCATCATAGCTGCCGGATTTATCAAACTGGTCTTCGTTGCCAACCTCAATGTAGTGCAGCGGGAACGGTGAAGGATGCCCATCCTGTGCGCGTACTGCGCCCCACTTCGTACTCGCATCACCGGTCACATACTCAATCTCGTCCAGCGCATCCTGCACGAGCGGCTCCAGTTCCTTGCCGGTCACATGCTCGCCCTTCAGCGAATACCCGGCATACACCGCCAGCACCGGCTCAATCTTCAGATCCTCGCACCATTGCAGAAACTCCAGCAGCCCCATGCCATCAGACGATTGATAGCCCCACGGGCTGCGATGCGTAGGCCTATCCACCATGGGCCCAACCGTCTCCTTCCAGTTGAACCTCTCCTTGATGAAATCGCCTTCCAGGTAGTTTCCTCCTGGCAGCCGCAAAAAATGCGGATGCATGGCAGCCATCATTTCCATCAGATCAGCGCGATTGCCATTGGCCCGATGATGAAACGTTGGCGGAAACAGTGAGATCAATTGCAGGTAAATCGTCCCTGGCTGATCCAGCATGATCTCCAGGTGATTATCCTCACTCGGCTTCAGTGCAGCCGTGGTCTTCAGCTCATACTTGTACTGCTGCCAACCCGCACCGCTCAGATGTACCGTTGCTTCTGCCAGCACGGCTCCGGTCTGGCTTGCAACCAGCCGCGCATGCACAGCCGTGATACCCTCAGCCTTCGCATAGAACGATCCGCTGTACGTAGTGGCAGGGCGAAGGGCCATACCCCAATAGCCATCGTTGGCCATGCCTGCTTCGTTGCCGGCAGAGGCTCTTACCGTCAACTTCAGGCTCTTGTTCAGCGCTGCGCTGGGGCCGGTATCGCCTGCATCCATCTGCACCTGCCCATTGCCACGTGTCACAGCATTCCAGAATTCGAATCGCGGCCCGCGATTATGAAAGGTCCGGTTGCGCACCATCTCTCCGTACAATCCGCCATCGTAGGAGTAATTGATCTCCTCCGTCATCAAGCCATAAAGCGTTGGACTCACACTGGAAACCGTAGTGCCGGTATCGATGGTGAGTTGCGCCGTCTGCGCAGGCAACGGCAGCACGCCGCAGAGCGCAATTAAGGCAGCATATCCAATGAAATTCTTCATGATGATCACAACTCCTTCAACTAAGACCGTGAAACGCTACCCAATATATGGGGCTCCGCTATAAATCACCGCATACGCACTTGTTTCATTCGACATGAAAAACGAAGTGCTGATCTCCGATGGAAAACGCACTCCGGATTTTGTTTTACAGAGGTTTGCGCGAGGTTGTTGCTATGCAGAACCTTGCCCCTTACGTCACCATCCAGTACACAGCAAAGCGCTCCCAGCTCTGATACAGCGGCTTCAGTGTCACGTTCTGCGCCTGCCCTGTGGTCTTGAATTCCAACTCGTGTCCGGGAACCGGCTTGATCCACTCTTCCGGCTGCTGCCCCTTCGCAGAGAGCGCCGGCACATCCACCTTCGCGGCCTCCTGCAGTTCAGGGCCCTGGTTGTGCATCAGGTCATCAGACAGATCGCCCTTGGCGAACTGACCCGCAAGCACCAGCGGACCATACAGAAATGCCTGCAGCGTCGGCTCATCGGGTAGCGGCTCTACGGTAAGCCGCATCGGCATCAGCAGTTCCACATGATCGCCGGCACGCCACGCGCGCGTAATCGTCAAATAACTTCCCGGCGTTCCGGAGACATCCAGCGCGCGCCCGTTGATGCGAACCTCGCTGCTGTTATCCGTCCATGCCGGAACGCGCAGGTGCATCGTCCACCGCTTCGCCGGTGTCGCCTCGATCATCAGCAGAGTACGCGCCTCCGTGGGGAACGTGGTCTGCTGCTTTACACGAATGCCCTTCTCCGCCCAGTCCAGTCGCGATGCAACGAAGAGATTGACGTAGAGCGACTCCTCATCGTGCCAGTAGATGGTGTCGTTCAGCTTGGCATACTCTTCCACGCCTGTACCGGTGCAGCACCAGAAGGTCTGGTCGTCCGTGGATAGCGTCTTCCATGCGCCGGGTGTCATCGACAGAAAGTACGATGTCATCCCGGTCTCCGGCTGAATAGTTCCAATGCGGTGGTTCAGCAGGTTGCGCTCGTAGTAATCCAGATAGCGCGGGTCGCCGCTCCGGCCATACAGATGGCGGCTCAGCTTCATCATGTTGTAAGCGCAGCAGCATTCCTGGTGATGGCTGCTCACCTTCATCTCCGCCGCGCGATCGTTCGGGTGTGTCAGCCACGATTCCGTATTGCCCGAGCCGCCGGTCACGTAACTGCGGCCCTCCGCCACCGTCTCCCAGAAGAAGCTGCTCACATCGCCAAAGCGGTGGTCCGATGAAATCTCGTACCTCTGCGCTGCGCCAATCACCTGGGGAACGTGAGTGTTCACGTGAAGCTGGAAGAGTTCGTCGCGGCGCATGGCCAGCGGTGTGAAGAAAATCTTCTTGGTGAAGCGGTCGCCGGTGCGTGCCCAGCGATCATCCTTCGTCACCGCTGCCAGTTGGTACAGCACATCGTTCATCCCGCCGTACTCGGTCTTCAGGATGTCCTGCATATGCTCTTCCTGCTTGCTCGCGGTCCACGCATCCACCCAGTCTGCAAGCTTCAGCAGCACATCCAGTGCCTGCCGGTTCCCGGTCAGGACGTACATGTCCAGCAGTCCGGCCATCACCTTGTGCAGCGTATAAAACGGCGCCCAGACCCGCTCGCGCTTATCCAGCCGTATAAATAATTCGCTGGGGAATGCGCTGACGTAGCCACCCTCATTGAGTTTTGTCTGGCACGCTGCAATGCCCGCCACCAGCGCGTTCGCCTTGGCCTTCATCTCCGCATCGCCGGAGCCCGCCAGCAGCGCGGCAGCCGAGAGATAGTGGCCCACAAAGTGTCCGCGCAGTTCCTGCGTTGGCGACTCCCAGCCGCCCAGCGGCTCCGCGGTGGAAGGTAATCCGGCGGTCACGCGAAAGTTATGCAGCAGCCGATCGTTCGGCAGCCGCATCAGGTAGCCGCGATTCCAGTCGCGCGCCTGCTGGAAGAGTCCCGGTTCCAGCCTGACCTGGTGCAGAGCGAAGGGCTGTACCAGCGGCTTCGCCTCGTTCCGCGTAAACACCAGCGGCTCTGCGAAAGGCTCCACTTCGTGCACGGGAGGATGCCGGTTGTACGCAGCGTCAGTCTTCCGCTTCGGCGGAACCACGGCCGGTGCAGCAGTTGCATTTCCAGGCGTCTGCGCCAGTAGTGACGATGCCGCAGCCAGACCAAGCGGTGCCAGGGCAAGTCCCTGTGCAAACGCCCGCCGATTCATCAGATTCTTCTTCATTGCTTCCTCCGCATTTTTGTACTGCCGTTACCGTCTCTCAGCGCGTAAACCGGAACCAGTCGAAGTCGGCGTAACCGAACTCGCCCGTACTATGCGTTCCAGTCGCATAGATTCCGATGCGTGATCCGATCCACGTCCCCGCTGTTGCCGTGAACGGCACGCCGATCTGCTGGTACTTCGCGCCGTCCACGCTGAAGCTGAATCGCACCACAGCATCCGCACTCACCGTGGCCCGTAGGTACACCACCTGATCCGGCGAGTCCACGCGAACGCTGCTTCCTTGAGTGGCTGGCGCAGTTTCACTCTCCGCGCGAGTCTCCTGCCGAAGTGACAACGCGCCGCCCACCTCCTGCAGCACCAGTGCGGAGTAACTCTTCCCCAGCACCACCAGGCCCGTCTGCTCTCCACTCTGATGCGAGACGAAGTGAACCTTCGCCGTCGCCGTGAATTCAGGCCCCGGAAACTTTTGCAGCAGCACGTTCGGCAGAGTTCTCAGATCGATATCGTCTGTTCCCGTCGGCACGTTGATCAACCGCAACGCCCCGATCGCAGGCGCAGGAAATCCCCACGTCGGTTGCGGATTCGCCTGCCACTGCCACTGCAGGCCAAGCCCCGGCGCAGTAAATTCGTCGCTGTCCGCCGGCGTGTATTTCGCGCTGCTCCCGGTCACCCGCGGGCTCTTATACGTCAGTACCGGCTCGCCGGTTCCCTGCGCATTCTGGTGAACTCCAATGCTCGGCCAGTCATCCGCACCCCATGTCATCGGCTCCAGGTTCGTCACGCGGCCATACGCGCCGCGATCCGAAAAATGCAGAAACCAGTCCTCACCTTCCGCCGTCGTTACCCACGCGCCCTGGTGCGGACCATTCATCGTGGTCTTCCCCTGCGCCAGTACCACTCGGCGCGCGTAAGGGCCATAAATAGACCGCGAACGGAAGACGATCTGCGAGCCGCCGGTCACTCCGCCCGAAGGCGCAAAAACGTAGTAGTAGCCATGCCGCTTGTAGATCTTCGGCCCTTCAAGCGTCTCATCCAGGCCATGCCCATCAATGGCGATGGCGCCGCCATCCAGCACCTGCGTGCCATCGGCAGACATGCGGCTCACCAGTACAACAGACTTTGCTCCTGCCCGGCTTCCAGCCAGTGCGTTCACCAGGTAAGCCTTGCCATCCTCATCCCAAAGCGGGCACGGATCGATCCAGCCCTTCGCTGCTTTCACCAGCACCGGCGCTGTCCACGGCCCCGTGATCGCCTTCGCTTTAATCATGTAAATACCAATGTCGGGGTCGGGATAGTAGATGTAGAACTCACCAGCGTGGAACCGTATGCTCGGCGCCCATACGCCTTTGCCGTGTTGCGGCGTGGCGTAGCGCTCCTCCGGAACCTGGCGGTCAAGCGCGTGCCCGATGAGTTGCCAGTGAACCAGATCCGTCGAATGCAGAATCGGCAGCGCAGGCGACGATTCGAAGCTGGACGAGACCAGATAGAAGTCGTGCCCCACCCGAATGGCATCGGGATCGGCGTAATCCGCGAAGAGAACCGGATTCTTGTACTGCCCATTCCCCAGGTCCGGGTCCCATACCTGCGAAACGCCCGCGGACTGCGCCACACCCCGCCCCGCACCCAACGCCAGCAGCACTGCCAGCACAGCATGGCTCCTACGATTGGTCGGGAAACGTTTTCTAATGCCTGCTACCGCACTCTTCATACACCCCTGCCTTACGTACTTCGAAGTTTGCAACCAGCACAATTCCACAGCTTATATATCACCAGGAAAGGCCTCCCCATTGCACCACAATAGTACCCGAGATGGCGAAGCCACTGAAAAGGAACGTTATCACCTGTTTCTCGAATCAGACAAGACGCCGCCTGGGCCATATTGACCGATTTTGGCTATTTCTTCTGGCTGAATAATCTCGTTGCCAAGGATTGAATTTCGGTGGTATCGTTATCGACGCTTGAGGATCGGCCCAACTCCCGTAGGCAAGGCCGGTCCCGTTCATCTTCACGTTTACGAGGTCGTGGAACATGGTTCTCACCACTCGCAAGGCTCTTCCTGCCCTGCTCCTTCTGGTCTTAGCGTCCAGCTTGCAATTGCACGCCCAGGCATTGTCATCCACGACCAACGCTCTGGACCGAATCAACTTCGGCGATACATCGACCGATGCTTACGCTGAGAGCAAGCATGCCTTCGTAAACCTCGGCAATCCGACGGGCACTGGAGCTCTTGGCCTCACCTACCGCGAGATCGCCCCCTCTGCCACCACGGCGAACATCGGCACGCCTGCGGATAACGAGGTACTCACGTTCACCATGGCGTGCAGCTCTACCCTGCAGAACTATCTGACCATCCAGCTATGGGGCGGCGACACCACCGAAGATGTGATCTATCTCTACAACTCGTCGCAAGGGTACGGCATAACCAATTACTACTCGACGGATGTGCCGGAGATCGATTACCAGAGCACGACCGACCCCATGCTGCCGGGCAGGTTCGTCTATGAGACGATTCCCATTCCGCTCTCGATGACCACGGGCAAGACCTCCGTCACGCTGACGCTCAATGCGGCCGCTTCGTACTACTACTACAACAACACGACTACCAATCTTGCCGCCGGCCAGACATCGAAGCCCATTTACGCGGCCTTTACGCACACCAATCCCTACCTGATCGTGAACTCCACTGACCCGCAGGGCACCGCCCCTACGGCCACCGCCCCCACGCCGGCCACCCTGAACTCGACTTACCTCTCAGGACTCATTACCAGCATGAGCACGCAGCTGCAATCCGTGCTCACCGGCCAGGTCTACGGAACCGCATGGCAGGCTGCGGTCTCCGCCGGCACAGTGCCCCCGCAGATCTACGGGTATTTCGATTCCGGCAAATCTCCATCCAATTCCTACACCATCGCGCAGTGGCTAAACAATGCCGCGCTCGATACGCAGAACGGAAACAACGTATCCATGGAGCGGCTTGACGAGATCGCCTTCGCCTACGTCACACCGAACTTCATCACCTCCATCTATCAGAACGTGGCAGACGAGCAGGCGCTGGTCGCCGCTCTGGATTCGTACTCGTACATGCAGGCGCTGAATGGCTCCTGGGGCGACATGACCGGATGGGATGGTGTCGGCGCCACCACGGCAACCACCTCCAACCCCTACGGGCGCGTCAACACTCAGGGCAATCCGATCGAAGGCGCCGGAACCTGGGCCATCGGCTCGGCCATCGTGCAGCTCAGCACAGACGCGAACTTCCTCGCCAGCCTGGATCAGCCGATCAGCACCACCCTCGAACCCGGCGTCAAGCGGTACCAGGCGTATCAGACGATGCTCTCTGCACACCTGGCATTTCTTGCAGCCAACCACGGGCACGCACCCAACCAGGATCTGCTGCAGGCGCGTGCGTATGTGTACACCAATCTTGCCCTCCAGTTCCTTGACAAACGTTACGGCACCAGCCTTGCCGTTACCAACGACACCGTGGAAGCGTATGAGGAAGTGGCTGCCGGAATCAGCGTGGACCCCTACGGCGGTTACTGGTTCTCACAGCGCGGCCTTGGGCTTGAGGTGAACGGCACCGGCAATGGCGCCTTCGATGGCGGGTACGGTCTAAACGACGTGAACCTGAGCCTGAACCTGGCGAAGATCCTGAACGACAACGGTATCGAAACCACCAGCAATCACCCTGTGCGCACCATCGTCACCAACGGCGTTCAGGCCTTCTCAAACTTCCTCTATCCCCATCTGCTGCTCACCGGCAGCACCTACACCACCACCCAGCGGATTGAGGAAGTCATAACCTTCCGCAAGAATCTGGACGTGGGAGAGATTCTGGGTGGCGGCAACTATGACGATGCCATCACATTTGCTGATCCCTACTCTGTGCATGGCTTCTACAGGGAGAAGGCGCTGGGCATGACCTGGACCATTGAACCGATGAGCGACGGCCACTTCGACGACATCATGGAGCAATACCTTCACCAGTACCCGGCCTACGCCACACTGTGCAACATGTCCAACACTGAAAGCGACCCCAGCGGCGTAACCTTCCTGACGGAAGCAGCACACCCCGATGGCGTGTGGGCTGACCCCACCGGCAGTTCTATCGCCATCAAGCACAACGGTGAACTCCTCTACATGGTGCTCAACTGGCGGCAACTCCAGACTCCCGGGCAAAATAACAAACCCTCCGCGGCAAACGAGATCGTCAATAACCTTGCTCGCATCCATGACACAACGGCAACCATGGATCGCGTTGCGACCATCGAGATGCCCGCTTCCACCGCGACCGGTGCCTCCGGCAGCTACACCTCCGGAGCCTTCGGCACGCTGTATATCGGGCGCTACGGCAACTATCTGGTCGGTCTGAACTGGCAGTCAACCGCCGCCACCATGGCGCTTGCACCGGATATGACCGCCGGCACGGCAACCGACCTCATTAGCGGCACCACCTACGACCTGACCAGGACCACCTCCGTCTCCGTGCCTGCCCTCAGTGCCGTAGCCATCTACCAGTCGCTGCCTACGGCCACGCTGAGCACCTCTTCCCTGAGCTTCGGCTCGCTCGCAGCCAACAAGTACAGCACCATGACGGTGACGCTTTCCAACACCGGCACCGGCCCACTGCTCATCGGCAGCGCGTCCATCACCGGAACGAACGCATCTGACTTCACCTCGACCACCACCTGCACAGCGAGCCTGGCCGCGAGCAACTCCTGCACCTACTCCATCACGTTCGCGCCGCAGGGGGCGGGCACCCGGGCAGCAACATTCTCCCTGGTTACCTGTCTCTCCGCCACCGCCCAGACGGTGACGCTGACAGGCACCGGATCTTCCAACACCCTGACCGTGACCGCCAGCAACGCAACCCGCGCATTTGATGCCGTGGAGCCCACCTTCACCTACAGCATCACCGGGTTCACTGGTTCAGACACGCAGGCAAACGCAACCACTGGCGCGCCACTGTTCTCTTCTACCGATCTCCGCAACTCCCCGGCCGGCACATACTCGCTCAACCTCGGCCAGGGAACACTGGCTGCCGCCAACTACTACTTCCAGCTGGTGAGCGGCACATTGACGGTTGCGGGCGGCGCGCCGCAAAAGATACTCTTCTTCACACCACCCGGCATCTCATCCGGCGGAACCCTGCAGCTCTCCGCAATTTCGACCTCTGGACTGCCGCTGACGTACTCCGTCGTGAGCGGCCCGGGAACAATCACCGGCTCCGTTCTGACCTCTACCGCTACCGGAACCATCGTGGTGCAGGCCGCACAGGCGGGCAACACAACGTACGGCAGTGCTTCGCCAGTGCAAAGGAGCGTAACCGCTCAATGATTCGACCCCTCACACTCACGATCAGCTTTGCCTCGCTTCTGCTTGGCTCCACCTCCCTGCTGCTTCTCTCCGGCTGCGGCGGGGGCGGCAACGCATCCACCGGCGGAACTACAGCCCCGGCTGGCGTTGCGGTGCACGGCACGGTAACCAACGGACAGACTGCGCTGAAAGGCGCAAGCGTCCAGCTCTATGCGGCCGGGACCAGCGGCTTGCAGAGTGCTGCGGCTGCCCAGCTCACCACAGCCGCCACCACAGACGCTACCGGAGCCTTCAGCTTCACCATGCCCGCGTGCGCTTCTACCAATCTCTACCTGCTGGCAACCGGTGGCGACAGCGGCAGCGGAGTCAACTCCGCCACCCAGCTCATCGCCGCGCTCGGCCCCTGCGCCAGCGTCAGCTCCACCACCGCATACGCCGTAGACGAGGCCACAACGGTTGCCGCTGTCTATGCGCTGGCTCCCTTCCTCGCCGATGGCACACACCTTGGCGCTTCCGGCACCACCGCCGGATTGACCAACGCATTTGCGATGGCCAACTTGCTGGTGAATCCCGCAACCGGCACGGCTCCCGGCTTGCAAGTTCCGGCTAATGTCACGCTGCCCACATCCACGCTGGATACGCTTGCCAATATCCTTGCCGGCTGCATCAAATCCGGATCGTCTACCGGCAGCGCGTACTCCACCTTGTTGACGGCAACGTCAGCATCCAACACGCTTTCGGCAGCGCTGGCGATTGCGCAGCAGCCAGCGGCTTACACCAGCCTCTACTCGCTGGCTGCGGGCTTTGCCCCGTTCACTCCCGCGCTTTCCGTTGCCCCGGCAGACTGGACGCTCGCCCTGAAGGCCGCGCCCACCGGACTCAGCACTCCCTTCGGCATTGCCATTGACAGCGCAGGCAACGCCTACGTCAGCAGCGAGAGCGGCTCTTCCCTGCTGAAACTCGCCCCCACCGGCGCATTGTCGACCACCATCTCTGGTGCCGGACTCTCCGGCCCGCAAGGTGTGGCGATCGATCGCTCCGGCGATGTCTGGGTCGCCAGCACCGGCAACAACTCTGTAGTTGAACTCAGCAGCTCGGGCACAGTACTCGCCACCGTCAAGACCGGGCTCAGCGCACCAGTCGCCATCGCGGTGGACTCCGCAGGCACAGCATGGGTCGCAAACTTTGGAGGAACAGGGGTTACCCGCATCAGCTCCGCCGGCTCCGTGCTGGGAACCACGACCGGAGCCAGCGCGCCAACGGCACTGGCCATCGATCCAGCCGGCACGGTGTGGGTGGCAAACTCCGGAACCAGCACCCTCCAGCATCTTTCTAATGCAGGCGCCACGCTTGGCACCGCAACGGACAACGAAACCCTGGCTCCCTTCTCCGTCGCGCTCGACGGCAGCGGAAACCTCTGGTTCGCTGGCAGCGTTCCGGGCGCCGCTGCCATCCAGGGTTCAGTGGGAGAGATCGCGTCGGCCAGCACGGCCGCTGCTCCCATCCTCAGTGCGGCCACGCCGTTCTCGGTGGCTGCTTCCGGCAAAGACGTATGGGCCTCAAACAACGCGACTTCCGGCGGTTTGCTGCTTTACCGGGCAGGCTCTGCCAGTGCCATTTCGCCGGCTGCTGGCTTCGGCTCGCTGAACGCCCCCGCCGGCCTCGCGGTTGACGGCTCCGGAAACGTATGGACAACCAACTCCGGCGACAACACCGTCTCAATTTTTCTGGGAATTACCACCCCTGCCACCACCCCTCTGGCCGTAGTGGCAGGTCCATAATAAACTCCAAAATGGCTGTAAAAAATATTCAAATTAGTCGTTGATTACGTTACCATCCGTTCGCTATACTTCGGGACGGTGCTCCACCCAAAGAATTTCTGTTGTAGAAATCCTGCGAATCGATGTACTACCGCTATTCGCAATCAATAATTTCGAACACACGTGAGGCTGACTATGCCCGATCTGATGAAACTCTCCCGCAAAATATTGGTACCGTTATCGCTTTCAGCTCTTCTCGCCCTGACAACCGGATGCGGTATAGGCAACAACGGCGCTGGCGCGAATGCCCTCTCCGGTGCGGCGGTGCATCCCACGATCACCGGTAAAATATTCGGCGGCCAGCAACCTGTCGCCGGCGCACTCATCCAGCTCTATGAGGTTGGCGCCACCGGCTACACCGGTATGGCGAAGCCCATCCTCACTTCTACTGTCAGGACGGCGTCTGACGGCACAGGCTATTTCAGCATCACGGGTGATTACACCTGCGATGCGGGCACATACGTTTATCTCACCGCAGCCGGCGGAGATTCCGGCAATACCGGAACAACCAATAGCGCGATCACGCTCGCGGCAGCACTTGGGTCATGCGCCCAGCTGCAAGCCCAGGCAGCCTCCACCTATGTTACGGTCAACGAGGTGACAACGGTTGCGCTGGCATACAGCCTTGCGCAGTTCTCACTCTCCAGCAACTTCGGCACCACTCTGGTTGCCCAGCCCGGCTCCGCCTCCAGCGCTCCCGCTGATAACATCACAACCTCGGCAACAAACGTTCAGGGCGTCGGTAATGCGATGGCCATGGCTCAGCTTATTGCCAATAACTCATACGGCGCTTCTCCCGGATACAACACCAATCACACCGCTACGGTCGAGTACTGGCAGGTGAATCTTCTCTCCAACATCCTCTTTTCCTGTGTGAACTCGACCAACACCGCGAACGGTGGCGCTTCCGCCGCATGCAGCACGCTATTTGCCAACGTAAATATTCCTGCTGGAATTAACCCAACGACAGGCGTTGCCTATGTAGCGCCGGCAGATACATTGCAGGCCGCTATTTACATGGCGCTCAACCCGACGCTCACCAGCACGCAGATCACCAACCTCCTTGGCCTCACTACGCCAAATGCGCCGTACACTCCGTATCAGGCCACAGCCAGCAAGATCTACGATCTCTCGCTCGCGGTCTCCTTCAACCCGGTCTACTCGACCACCCAGCTTCTCGCGCAGCCTGTTCAGGTCGCGTTTGATTCCTACGGCAATGCCTGGGTAGCGAACCATCCCACCAGCACATCGAACAACGGAAACCCGACAAATTCGCTGAGCGATTTTGTCGTCGAGCTTGATCCTGTCGGCAATCCCATCCCCAACACTTCAGCCACGCCCTCTTCGGTCAGCAACTACGAAATCACCAGCTACACGGTGAATAGCGTTTCTACCAACCTTCTGGGCTTCAACTCCGGCACCACGTTCCCCTTCTTCACCCTGGCAATCGACACCAACAACAACGTCTGGCTCGCGGATAAGTCGAACAGCAACATCGTGAAGATCGCCGCCTCCGGCCAGGTGGTCAACGCGGGCAGCACAGGTCCGCTTTCTACTTACAACGGTGGCAGCACCGCAGTGGGCTATGCCCTTACTGCAAGCACCCTCCCGATCAGCCTGGCCATCGACGGAAACAATGATGTATTTATTGCGACCACCGGCGGAACCGCGAGCAATACCTGCTCGACCGGTAACGCCAGCAGCGCACTGCCATCCACTGCAGATAAGGGCCTTGTCACCTTCGTTGGCGGCAGCAACACGAACGTGAGTTATGGCAAGCTTCCCATCACACCAGACACTCCGATTCTGGTCGACGGTGGAACAGCGAAGTTCACTTCCACCAGCACGCTTGTTCCCGGACAGCCGTTTGTGTGGTCACTGGGCTACAACCCGGTCGGCACACAGAGTGCATCGCTCTCTTCGGGAACAACCTACCCTTATACTGGTGTTCTCTGGCAGCATTATGGCGGCACCGGTGGTGCCAACTCACAGGGTTGCTATACGCCGCTCGCGTTTGACGGTGTTTCCACTACGACAAGCGGTATTGCCAGCACTCTGGATTCGCTCGGATACGTCGGCACCTACGGCTCCAGCTTTGTTCTCAACTCAACCACCGCTGCGTTGACCCAAATCCCCGGAACCCTGGGCGCCAATAGCGCCAACGGCACGCAGGTAACGATCGTCCCGGCCATCACCGGCGCTTCTACCACCGCGGCAGCAGCCTATTTGATGAGCTCGAACTACGGCATGGCGCTGGATGGCAAGGGCGGCGTGTGGATCTCTAACACCTCGTACACCGACAGCACCAGCGCCACAGCCGGTGCCGGCTCTACAGCCGCAAACCTCAAGTACAGCATCACGCGCTTCCAGCCGTCCTATTCAGCGGCCTTCACCCCGGCAGATGCAGCCGCCAACTCAAGCTACGTCCTCTATCACGACATCGGCGGCATGAGCTCAGCTTCCAGTGTTCAGACTCGCCTGCTCGCTGTAGACGGTGGCCAGAACGTATGGATGCAGTTCAGCACGGCCAATTCCACCGTGGGCGCCATCTCCTACACCACTGGGGCGGCACTCTCGCCGGCCTATGCGTCCACAAACACCGGCTTTGCTGGTTCGGCGTGCCCGAGCACCTGCCAGTTCACCGGAACCACAACCACCTACTCACGCAGCAATAGCGTGAAGCAGCCGGCAATCGACGCCTCCGGCAACGTATGGCTCCCGATGAACGGCACTGCTGCTTATCCTAAGCTCACGGTGATCGTCGGTACCGGCGTGCCACTCTCCAACCCAGTCTCACTGGCCATCAAGAACGGTACGTTTGGCATGAAGCCGTAACCACGGCCAGCCGTATCCGTCGCATAGAAAGGGGCTTCCCATGGGAAGCTCCTTTCTATGCAAACCACACGATCGACGCAATAAATTGTTGAGCATGGAGAGTGAGATCTCCCTCTCCAAATCTCAGTAAACGGGCTGGCAATGCTTGCCTGAGAAAAGAGTAAGCATGTCAAAAGTCTCGCAGCGCCTGGGTATCCTCTTCGCTCTGACATTCGCAATCACCAGCATCGCTGCGGCGTCCACCGCCCCGCTGGACCAGGTTCAGTTCGGCGATGCTGTCTCTGAGACGACGCACAAAATTGCCGCCGACCACTCCGAGATCATCAAGGGTGGCATCGACCAGCCCGCGCGGCAGTTGCTCCCGCTCAGCAATTCCAAAGAGGGTGGCCACGTCGCCTTCACCCTGAAGGTAGACGGCACGGCGCAGAACTACTTCACCATAAAACTCTGGGGCGGCGACTCCGGAACGGATCGCGGCAGACTCATTCTCTCCTGTGAAGGCAAGCAGGTTGGCTACCGCGACCAGGGCGATATTGACACGCTCGACGTCATGGTAGAAGAGCCACGCTTCCCCGGCCACTTCTTCTACACCACCATGCCTCTGCCCAGGACGCTCACCGACGGCAAAAGCGAAGTCTCGCTCACCATCCAGGCCATCGGCTCCATCTGGGTCTACGGCAACAAAGCAGACAACTATCACCATCCCATGGTTGGCGCCAGCCGCGGCATCTACGCCGCCTACACGCAGACGGAACCGTACCTCGATGTCGCTCCCACCGCCGGTGAAACCTACGTGGCGCCCGCCACCCGTCCGGAGCAGGGCGCTGGCGTAATGGCAGCTCTGGTTGCGAATGAGAACGCCATGCTCGACGGCTACCTGCGCGACAATCGCCCGCTCGACGTCTATCGCACAGAAATAATGGCACGCGCCTACAGCGTCCGCTGGACCACGATGTACCAGAAGAAAGCCGCGCTGGATAAAGTCGTCTTCAGCCTGGACGAACTGATGCGCCGCTACGATCGCGGCGAAGAGACACCAAAGGATCCCAAGGGCGTTCCCAATGACTGGTTCGGATTCGGCACGGCAGGAGCTGCGGTGAATGAGCTGGCCGAGCCGCTGCAACCTCTCCTCGATGCTTCCATCGACGACGGCGTTGGCGGCAAGATCAAGCGGCGTGATGGATGGGCGAAGATGCTCGTCGCCAGCCGTGATTACTGGCGGCAATACCGCCGGTGGTACACCAACCAGACGATGATCATCGATCTCAACATCTACCGGGCGAACCGCGGTGTGGAGATTCTGGACCCTTCCCTCGCGCTCACAGAGCCGGAGATTCGGCGATATCTTTATGAGTCATTCGGACTCTACCCCTGGACCGGCCACGATGATCTGGTAGACGGCAAGCTGGTGCCAAACCGTGAAGCGCACGCTCCGGGCGCACCCGTCTACAACGTCTACACGTCCAAGGGGCTCTCCAAGGAACTTGGCTACGTGGGCGGCTATGGCGAGATTCTGGATTGGGCGACCGAGATCTACCTGGCCACGGAAACGAATGGCGAGAACGGCGACCCGAAACTGCGCGAGCGGCTGAAGACGCTGCTGCATGCGCGCTCGTTCTTCCGCGAACCGGCGGTAGACGAACTTGGCTACCGCGCCATGCGTCTGGAGCAGGTGGTTGGCTGGCGCGATCACGAGTTCCCCGGACTGGTCTGCTATACCATGCCGATCCGCACGGAAGGCTCTGCGCTCGCCATTACAGCGGCACTGGGCGACCCTGTCTCTGCCGGTTATGCCCAGCAGATGTTTGCAGACCGGCAATTCTTTCCGCGGCTCGCCATGCTCTTCAAGGATCATGGTTCGCGCACCGTCCGCATGCTGCTTGAGGTTCCCGGCGAGTACGCAAAAGTGCTCTCTCTGCCCAGGAGCAGTGAGCGCCTGCCCATGACTCCCGGCGCGCCAGACGTTGCGTTTACCGACGAAGAAGACGGCGTAGTGGCCGTGAAGCATGGCGACGAGCTCTTCTACGCATCGCTGTACTACCGCGCACAGCAGGGAATCAATCACCTGGCTCGCGTTCATCTCGTCTCGCCCGGTCAGGAGCGCGACGCGACGGTTGCCATTCAGGAAACCTTCACGCCCAGCGGTCTCACCTACAAGCGTCCCAATCTGCCAAACCGTCCATTCGCGCCAACGCCGTGGGAGAAGCTGGACGGCATCCACATTGCAGGTGAAGGCGAAGAGCTTCCCATTGCGGCTCCGCCTGCCGGAGCAGCCGCCAAGGCAGGTGACTCCACGCCCTACGCCGGACGCGCCCTGTTCTATGTCATGCGCTACGGTCATTATCTGGTGGGCATGAACTCCAGCACCGACCACAGCTATGTGCTGCGCGCTCCCGCAGGCGTTACCGAGGCGCAGGAACTGGTGACGGGCAAGACACTCCACATCGAAGGCCCGTTGACGATTGCGCCAAAATCTACGGTCATCCTGTATCTGCCCGAAGCAGCGCAGTAATCTGGTGGTGTCCGCAGCCCTGCTGCAGGCGCCACTACACAGCCATCGCAAAGTAATTCAGGAGAACGTCGCATGAAGAACTTCAGTCGCCGTCAGCTCGGAAAGGGACTTGCTGCCGGACTGGCTGCAGTTGCTCTTCCCTCCATATCCCTCGCAGAGCCCTCGGTACCCGGTACGCCCGAGTCATCCAGCCATCCCCTTAGCTGGACGCCTGTGCTGCCCGGCGTGTGGAAAGCGACCATTGGCACACCGGAGCAGATTACGCCCGTCAGAACGCGCGCTGTGCCTCCGGCAAGCGATGCTCTGCAACGAATGGCTGCGGTGGCAACTCCACCGCTGGCTGACGTGCAGGGCTCCACCAGCACCCGTGGAGCCACCATCCATCTTCCGCTGGCCGCGAACGAACAAGTCTACGGATTTGGGCTGCAGTTCTTCACGCTGCAGCACCGCGGCAAGAAGCGCGTCATTCGCGTCAACGCCGATCCCCGCATCGATACTGGCGATTCGCACGCCCCCGTGCCCTTCTACGTCACCAGCAGCGGCTACGGCATCTTCATCGATACCGCACGCTACGCCACCTTCTACTGCGGCGAGTCTCGACCCAAACCGACTCAGGCAACACAGGTTGCGTTGGGTGGCACGGTGCCGCTCTACACCAAAATTCTGGAAGATGATCAGTCCACCGAAGTCATCGCTGAAGTTCCAAACTGCGCCGGCGTCGATGTCTATCTCTTCGCCGGCCCCACCATGCTCGATGCCGTTCGCCGCTACAACCTCTTCTCCGGCGGCGGCGTGATGCCCCCGGAATGGGGACTCGGCTTCTGGTATCGCGCGCAGAGCAACGCCACCTCTTCCGACATTACCAGGCTGGCGGATGAATTTCGCCAGCGTGATATCCCATGCGACACCATCGGCCTGGAAGCAGGCTGGCACACTCACGCGTACTCCTGCACCTTTGCCTGGCACACAGAGCGCTTCCCCGATCCCGAGGGCTTTGTAAAGGGATTGAAGTCTCGCAACTATCGCGTGAATCTCTGGGAGCATGCCTTCACGCATCCTTCCTCCCCGCTGTTTGAGCCGATGCGTAATCTTGCCGGTGACAAAGGCGTATGGGGCGGTCTGGTGCCGGACTTTCTTGATCCGGAAGCGCGACGCGTCTTCGGCAACTATCACGGCGAGCATCTCGCGGACATCGGCATCGATGGCTTCAAGCTCGATGAGTGCGACAACTCCGATTACACCGGCGGATGGAGTTTTGCTGAACTCAGCCGCTTCCCTTCCGGCGCGGATGGCGAGCAGATGCACAACCTCTTCGGCCTGCGCTATCAACAGACGTTGTGGGAGCAGTATCGCCGGCGCAAACTGCCGCTCTACATGCTGGTTCGCTCCAGCGGTGCGCTCGCGGCGCCGTATCCGTTCGTGCTCTACAGCGATTTATACGATCACCGGCAGTTCGTACGCGCGCTGGTGAACTCCAGCTTCAGCGGTCTGCTCTGGTGCCCTGAGGTACGCGACGCAAAGAATGAAGAGGACCTGATCCGCCGCCTGCAGGTGGTGATGTTCTCTCCGCTGGCCATGATCAACGGCTGGTACATTCCCAATCCGCCGTGGAAGCAGCTGGATCGCAAGAAGAACAACGCCAACGACCTGATGCCGCAGTGGGAGAAACTCGAAGCCCGCTGCCGCGAGATCATCGGCTGGCGCATGCAGTTGATTCCCTATCTGCGCGCGGCATTTGCCCGCTACGCGACGGACGGCACGCCGCCCTTCCGCGCACTGGCGCTGGATTGGCCGGAGCATCCTGACATGGCAACAATTGACGATGCGTGGATGGTGGGCGATCGCATGCTGGTTGCGCCGCTCTTCGCCGGAGAAGCTGGCCGTACGCTGCGTCTGCCGCCCGGCCGCTGGCATGATTTCTGGACCGGCAAAGCCGTAAGCGGCGACACTCTGCATATCGATGCTTCCGAGAAGCGAATTCCCGTCTACGTGAAATCCGGCAGTGTCCTGCCTCTCGCAAAGATCTCCAACTCCACTGCCGATCCCGCGAGTCATGAGCTGGAAGTCCGCGTCTTTGGAGACGGTGCACTGCCATTTGAGATGCAGCTTCCCGAGGGTGCCATGCGCCTCACCTGGAACGCATCGAGCAAAAAGGGAGAGGCGCATCTCGGCGGCCTCGGCTACCGCATCACCGGCTGGAAAGCATCGTCGTAAACAGCGCTACGGCTTCGGCGTTGCAGGACCGGCGGTAGCAGATGCTGCCGCCGGTTTCGCAACGCTTTCAGCTGGAAGCTCGTGCAGTTGGTCCACCGGAATCTCTACTGTGCCCAGGCGGTCGCCGGTCTGATCGTGCACCCCGATGCGGAGAACGTACTTCCCCGTCTGCGGAACGCTGATGTGGGTATGTATCTGCATCCCCTGGCGCAGCGTCCGCGCATATCCTGCGTCGGTCAGATCGTTTGCGAAGCTGCCGGAAGTAGAGTTCACCAGCGCCCCGTTCTGGCTGTAGACCAGCACCACATACTCCATCCGCATCTGCCGCATGCCATTGGTCAGCGGCACCAGTGCGACGTTGCGAATGTCCGCACTCAGGTCGATGGCATACACACGCCACGGTCCCTTGATATCTGCCGCAGGCTGATTGCCCGCAAACACCGCCTGCTGATCACCGGCGCCGGGCAACGCCCGCACTTTGAAAAGTATCTCGGTGGGATTTGGAGCGCCGCGCATCAGTGCTGCGCTCACGGCACTCGCCTGTGGAGCGGCTGCGCTTGGCACGGCGTCTGAGGATGTTATGCCATTCAGCGCCGGAGCACCCGGGGCCGCGGCAGCAGTTGCACCCGCAGGTGCGCTGTCGGTGTCTGCAAAGTAGCCGCGCCGGTAGTTGAGTTGATAGCTCTTCCCCTCCACCTTGACGCTGATGGTGCGAAACGCACCGTCGCTGGCCTTGTTTGCCGGCGAATAAGCCAGCGTGTAGAAGGTAGATCCAGCCTCGACTGCCGCCGCCGCAGCCTCTTTCAAACCGTTGGTGTTGTAGAAGGCCTTGCCACCGGTATCAGCCGCGAGTTGCTCCATGGCGTTGTGATCAGACGCGGTTTGCTGAAACTCGTTTGCTATGCTCTGCGATAAGCCTGCGCCTTTCGCGCTGCGCGAGACGTTGGCGCTAAAGCTCGGCGAAGTAAACAATCCCTTCGCATCGATCGGGTACAGCGCAGACTCGCTGGCGGCCAGCAGATTCGTGGTCTGCCGCAGCTTTTGCTCCAGATCAGGAGCAGAAGCTGCAGACTCCAGACCGTTCGCATCCAGCAAGACGCTGCTGGGAAAATTCGACGAGAACCAGAGAATATTTTTGCGGCCTTTCAGGTTAGACAGGTACCGGCCCAGCAGGTTGAGCGCATCCAGCGTCTCTTCCACGCGAAGCTGCGCCCGCATGCTCTCCGTAGACGATTCGAACTCCGCTAGATTCGCAATGATCTGGTTCACCCCAGGATCATTGCCGTACTGTGTTGGGTCCGACGTGATGCCTGGGGCGGGTCCGCCGCCGGCAGCATCATCCATCAGCCGGGTCAGCTGGCCTTTTTTGCTGGCGAGCAAGGCCTTCTTGAGTATTGCCGGGTCGCTTGCAAACCCCTGCAGCAGAAACAGCTGATCCGACAAGCCAAAGATTGCAATGCGGTCCCCGGGATGCATGCCGTCGAGATACTTCAGCAGCTGGTCGCGGACAACCGACTGCTCGCGAAAGGGCGTATTGAGCATGTCCAGCAGAACCACCGTCAGCACGCCGCTCGGCGGCGCGGCGGTGTAGTTGGTGAAGACGTCCGGCCCCAGATCGGGCATGCGAACGGGCGCTGCCGCTGGCGCATCCTTGGTTCCGTCATGCTCGTCAAACCCGCGAATTCGCTGGGGTTTCCCGTCTTCCAGCACAGTAAAAGCCGCTCTGGGCAGGTCTAAAACCGGTGCGCCGTGGCTGTCCGTCACAAACACATCCACAACCACCAGCTTGCTGGCCACCCGCAGCGTAACCGACGACGCGGGCTCGCCCGGCGGAGCCTGTACCGAAGCCGCAACCGGGGCCGTATTCTGCCCGCCCCAGGCAGGATTTGACAGGGCAAAAAGAGTCAGCGCGAACGGTACAAAAAAGCGTTTCATTGGCTTAGAGTGTGTCCATCGGGTGCTTCATATTCCTGCGAAGGATACCAGTTTTCACCAGCTTATGGCTATCGTTCTCATCAAAATGCTTCCCGGCCCGGATAGCGCCCGGCTGAAACCTCCTGCCGGGAGCCCTCTGGGTCTAAACCGCCTTTCAATATGGATAAAATCATAGGGATTGACAATTGCTGGTTAACTGTGGCTGAATACTCAGGCCATGCAAAACATAAATTTTTCGCGCCTGAAACAAGGGCTGCTAATGGTAACGTTCTTTACGGCACTGGTCGGAACCGTCTCGACCGCCGTGGCGCAGCTCGTTACAGGCTCCATCTCCGGCACCGTCACTGACTCCAAGGGCGCCGTCATCCAGAAGGCCACCGTCACCCTGAGCACGTCCGAGTCGGCGCGTGGCCGCGTCCTGAAGACGAATAGCGATGGCTTCTTCAATGCCTCCGATCTGTTGCCCGGCGCCTACACCATCACCATCGAGTCGGCAGGCTTTCAGACCCTGACCGAGCCCGACGTCGTGGTCACCTCCCAGAAGGAAGTGTCGCTAGGCAAGTTGCAGATGGCGGTCGGCGCGGTCACCGAGACCACAACGGTCACCGCCGACATCTCCGGCATCGATCGCGAATCCGCCAACGTGCAGAGCACCCTCAGCACGAACGAGCTCGACAAGATCGAGTCCAAGAGCTACGACATCATGGAAGCGCTCACGCTCTTGCCCGGCACGGTAGACTCAAACTCCGGCAATGACGATTCGCCCAGCATGACCAGCGGTTCCAACACCAACATCAACGGCCTGCGCACCAACTCCAAGAACGTGATGATCGATGGCGTGGCCAGCAATGATCCCGGCCCGGGCTCGATGGTGAATACCCTGCCCTCCATCGGCATGGTGGCCGAACTCAAGCTGATGAGCACGAACTACCGCGCGGACAGTGGCCGCAACTCCGGCCCCAGCGTCATCATCATCACCAAGAACGGATCGCCGGAGATCCACGGCTCATTCAACATCCCTCTCCGCAACGAATTCTTCGATGCCAACAACCCTGACCAGAAGCGTCAGGGTTTGACGCGCGCACCCTATCGCTTGTTCATTCCCGATTACACCCTGACCGGCCCGCTACTGATTCCGCACCTGATCGGCCGCAATCGTCACATGTTCTTCCAGCTTTCGCAGCAGTTCCAGTTGCAGGTGAAAGATTCCACCCCTTCGACCAAGCTCTCCACTGTCCCCACGCTGCTGGAACGCCAGGGTAACTTCACCCAGAGCAAGTACTACACCACCACCGCCACGGCCACGGGAGGCAATACACAGACCAGCACCGTAGTCACCATCCCTGCCGCCTACGCCACCGGCAACATCATCACCAACATTGATCCCATCGGCCAGGCGCTGCTCAACTACTACCCGCTGCCCAACGCCGCACAGACCGACACCAACGGAACCTCGTGGAACTATCAGTCCACCACGGAATCGACGCTCAACCGGCAGTCGCAGATGCTGCGCATTGACTGGCAACCGTCAGACAACATCCAGATGTATGCCCGCTTCCAGTACGTACCAGAACTTGATAAGGCAGCTTGGAATCCCGGTTCGGGTCAAAGCGCCATCGCCGGTGGATTCAGCAATATCGGATGGAACGCCGGCATATTCCAGGAAAACAATATCGGCACCGGCTTTCTCTACAGCATTACCCAGACGCTGAGTTCCACCCTGGTCAACAGCTTCAGCTTCAGCACCTCTACAACCAATCAGACTGGCGGCGCCGTCAACCCCAGCCTCTTCACAGCAGCCGGCACCGGCATCAATCTGCCTTCCATGATCGCTGGCGCGAACGCGGCGGGATACCTGCCCAACATCGGCTTCGGTTGTCAGAATACCCCCAACACCAGCTCCTGCCCTTCCAGCCATTACCAGAGCGAGTCGCTGGGCAGCATCACCATGGACACGTCATTCCCCAATCACCAGCATCTTCATTCTTTCCAGATCACTGACAACATCACCAAGGTTTGGAAGACGCACTCCTTCGCTGCCGGCGTCTATTGGGAAGCGGTACGCCGCAACTACGCCGCCAACGGCATCAACACCACCGGCACCAACGAGCGCGGCTCCTATAGTTTCTATCCCGGTGACAGCGCCAACCCCTGCGATACGTCGAGCCCCTGGGCCAATATCCTGACCGGCTGCATCGATTCCTACAACCAGAACAGCGCCCGTGCGGAAGCCCTGCTCCGCTTCAAGAATGTGGAAGCCTATGCGCAGGATGAGTGGCGTGCAAACTACCGCCTGACCATCTCCTACGGCGTCCGCGCGTATCACGATGCGCCCGCCCACGACGCCCTGAATCAGATGTGGACGTTCATCCCCTCGCAGTACAACCCGTCACTGGCGCCGCGTCTCTGGCTGCCCCAGAAGGGCACACCGAGCGCCGTAACCTCAACCCTCTGCTCCGCGCCTACAACCGGTGCAACCACCTACTCCGTGGACCCGCTGACCGGTGCAGAAGTCTCTTACGCCTGCCGTGGTCTCTACGTCTCCGGCAGCAGCCCGCTGGCAAACCCCGCCACCAACGGCATGGTTCAGGCCGGCACCAACGGTCTGCCCCGCAGCATCTACTCCACCAAGCTCATCAGTTTGGCTCCGCGCTTCGGATTCAACTATGCCCTGACCACCGACGGCAAAACCGTCGTCAAAGGCGGCGCCGGTCTCTACTATGACCGCTTCCCGCTGCAGAACCAGCTGAACATGATCGCGAATCCTCCGGTCAACACGCAGGTAGCGTTGAACTCCGTCACCGGCTACTCGTCCATCGCCTCGCTGGCCGCGCAGATGGCTCCGCCCAATATGATCGCATTGCCGCTGGGTACCTACGTTCCGCCCTCAACGCTCTCCTACAGCGTTGAGCTCCAGCGCCAGGTCAGCCGCGATGGTCTCGTCGGCCTCGCTTACGTCGGCAATCGCACCCAACATCAGATTGCCGAACAGCAGATCAATGCCCAACCACTCTACAGCCAGCTCTACTATCTGCATCCGGAGAACATTGACCCCTCGCAGAGCCTTACTGGCTGCAGTTCACATCCCTGCATGCTGCCCAGCACTTTCCTGAACCCCTACCGCGGATTCAGCAGCATCAAGCAGCAGGTCATGAGCACGAGTTCCAACTATAATTCGCTGCAACTCTCGGTCGCGGATAAGCTCTTCCATCGCCACCTGCAGCTGCGCGGCAACTGGACGTACAGCAAGGCGCTCGGAACAGCCTACCTGGATACCTACACGATGCATACGTATCAGTCACCGGCGGAGCCTATCTCCGACTACTCTCCGCTGAGCTTTGACCGCCGTCACATCGTCAACGTCTTCTATATTCTTGACCTGCCCGACCCCGGCAAAGCGCTGAACTCCCGCTTCGTCAGCCTGACCACCCGCGGTTGGTCCATCTCCGGCGTCGCGCGTTACTCCACTGGAGCACCATGGACGCCTTCGCTCTATCTCAGTGGTGTACCCGGCGTCGGCGGCAATGGACTGATCGGCACCAGTGGCACAGACGTCACCGGGTCGGCAGATCAGGCGCGGCCTATACGGGTAAGCCGGAACGCCAAAATCACCCCCGGTGATAGCGTTGGCAAGTTTACCGGACCCACTCTGGGCACCTGGGGCAACATGGGACAGAATTCCCTGAACTGGCCGTCGTGGACGCAGTTCGACGCCACCGTCTACCGCACCTTCCATCCGTCGAAGAAGCTGTCCGTAATCTTCCGCACAGAGATCTACAACATTCCGAACAGCACCGTCGTGATGAGCCTGAACAACGTTCTGCAATACAACTACAACAGCACGCAGGTGCCGCAGCCCAGCACCAGCGCCACAACCCTGGGCTTGATGCAGATCAACACCGCGTTTGATACCGCAGCCAGCGGAGGGGGGTTGAACGGCAACCTCACCAACTTCTTCCGCCAGGGACGCGTTATCCAGTTCGATATCGGCGGCAGATGGTAAGCCGTTCGTAGAGTTTTGTAGAGATAGAGATATAGAGCAGCAACACACCCGGAATGCTTCAGGGAAGAATCTAGGCCGGGCGAATAAGAGAGGCAGGGACTACGCAATGATGGGCATTCAAAAAGTTCAGAGTGGACTGGCACACACAGCCGGATTGAGTAAGTTGAGAGTTGGCTTGTCGGCCATCGCATCGCTGGCAATCTTGCTCGGGTCTACCGTGGTACAGGCTGCAACGTCTACGCCCGTAGTGATTCCCGGGTATGGCATCAGCGTTCTCGCCGGCACAGGCACCTCCGGCAGCACAGGCAACGGCGGTCTGGCGACGGCGGCCACCCTCACCACGCCCTATCAGGCCATCTACGACTCCTCTGGCAATCTGTTCATCGCCGATTACGGCGCCAACGTCATCCGTATGGTGAGTGCCTCCACCGGCCTCATCTCCACGGTGGTCGGCGGCGGCACAGCCACCACGGTCGGCGGCGCCTGCCCCACCGGCACAGGCACTGCAACTGACCTCTATGGTGACGGCTGCATCGCAACGGCTGCGGTCCTAAGCGCACCGAGAAGCATTGCGTTCGATCCCTCCGGCAATCTCTACATCGTGGACGTCTCTCACTACCTGGTTCGCAAGGTGACGAATCCTTCGACGGGCACTGGCACCATTACCGTCTTTGGCGGTGAACTTGTAGCCGGGGTAGGTACAGAAGGCTGCCCGTCGGGTGGTGGTGGTGGAACCTACACGTCAGATGTCTTCCTGGGCAGCACGATCGGCCCGGTCGGTATCGTCTTTGACACCAACGGCATCGCGTATGTGTCCATGTCCAGCACGCATTGCAAGGAAGTGATGAAGGTCAGCACTACTGGCATTGTCACCCTCTTCGCGGGAGATAATTCATCTGCTGCCGCTATATCTGGCGGCCCCATGGGCTACGTTTCGGGCTCCACGGTAGCGGCCTCTGACACTGCGGCATCCTACTTCGTCAATTCCTACGCTCTGGCCATCGACAAGAACAATACGATCTATATAGCCAGCACCTCCTACAACACCATCATCAAAGTTCCGACAACGGGTCCTGGTGCCGGCATCATCACCACCGTGGCCGGCCTGCTCAATACGACCGCTGCAGCCGATTCGGGTGACGGTGGGTTAGCGACAGCGGCATCGCTGGATGTTCCCAGCGGAATTGCCGTGGACCCCAGTGGAAATATCTTCATCGCTACGTCCACCGGCAATCATATCCGCGAAATTCTTGCATCGAACGGCCTCATCTACACCGTAGCCGGCGGTGGCACAGCCCTGGCGAACGGCGGCTCTGCGTTGGCGACAACTCTCAGCGCTCCCCAGTACCTGACCTCAGACAGTTTCGGAAACATCTATATCCCAGACAGCGGCAACCATGAGCTCCGCAAGCTGTCGGCCTTCCCCTTCACGTCGTCCACTGCGGTCGGCTCCACCACTGCCAAGACTGAATACGTCATCATGGCAGAGACTGCCGCGCTGAAGTCCCTCGGTATTCAGAGCACGGCCACCACGCCGGACTACACTCTGGGAACCATCTCCGGCTGCACCGTCAATGGCACCACGACGAACACTCTCGGCACAGCCTGCACCCTGCCCATCACCTTCAAGCCGGTAGCGCCGGGCGAACGTCTGGAGCCCATCGTTGCGGTTGACGCAGCCAACAACGTTAGTTCCCTGCAGCTCTCCGGCGTCGGTACCGGCTCCATAGCGGGCCTGCTGCCCGGAACCATCTCCAGCGTCACCTCCACGGTCGGCGTGCTGAAGACTCCTGCCGGGCCCTCCGCTACCGATGCCGACGGCGACGTATTCATCGCAGACACCGGCAATAACGTAGTCCGCAAGATCACTCCCGCAGGCGTCATCTCTGTCATCGCGGGTACTGCTGGCACCGCCGGTTACTCCGGCGACGGCGCAGCCGCAACCGCTGCTACGCTCAAAGCCCCTGCCGGGGTCGCAGCCGATGGTTTTGGCAATGTCTACATCGCAGATACCGGCAACAACGTCATCCGCCTGGTGAATGCAAACGGCATCATCTCCACCTTCGCAGGCACAGGCACCGCTGGCTCCTCCGGCACCGGCGTCGCACCCACCACGGCAACGCTGAATGGCCCCACCGGCCTGGCAGTAGATATTACCGGCAACGTCTACATCGCAGACACGAACAATAACGAGATCCGCGAAGTCAGCAGCCTCAATGGCCTCATCACGACGCTCGCCGGTTCCACTTCATCGGGCTTCGGTGGAGACGGCACCGTCTCCACGGGGATCACCGTTGCGCTGAATACGCCTGGCGGCCTCGCGGTTGACACCTCTTCGAACCTCTACATCGCAGACACCGGCAACCAGGTGATCCGCAAGATCACCGCCTCCACCGGCATCATCACCAGCGTCGCCGGCATGGGCACCAAGGGCGGCTATAGCGGCGACGGAAGCACAGCCACTGCGGCCCAGTTGAGCGCACCCACGGCTATCGCACTGGATGCCGCTTCCGATCTGTTCATCACCGATACCGGCAACAATGCCATCCGCCGCGTAAGCAACGGCATCATCACCACCATTGCGGGAACTCCCGGAATCGGCGGCTACGCAGGTGACGCAGGGGCAGCAACCTCCGCAGTGCTGCAGGCTCCAACAGGCGTCGGCGTGGACGGCGTGGGCAACTTGTACATTCTGGATGCAGGCAACAACGTCCTGCGCAAGGTCTCCCTCACCACAACACCGGCCGGCAACTTCCCTGACACCATCGCCACCAATACCAGCGCGGTCATCACCAAGACGCTGACCAACCTCGGCAACGTGACGCTCAATCTCTCCGGCGTTGCCGTCACCGCTCCCTTCACCCAGCAGAACACCAACTCCACCACCTCGCTGGATTGCGCATCCACCACCAGCACCACCGCGACGTCTACCGTCGCCGCCGGCAGCTCCTGCAACGTTGGCCTCCTCTTCACGCCACCGGCGGTTGCCAACTATACCGGCACGCTCACGCTTACTGACGATGCTGCCAATACTGCAGGCAGCACGCAAGTAGAAAACCTCACCGGTAAGGGCGTCATCGCACTGGGCACTCTCTCGGTCAGCACACCGACGGTGGTCTATCCGGCAGCATCGGTAGCCTCCATCACGGTTGCGGGCTCCGGCACACACGGTACGCCCACGGGCACCGTCACCTACTACCTTGACGGCGCTGCCACCGGAACCACCGCAACCCTGGTCAGCGGCGCGTACAACGCCAACCTGGGCAGCCTCGGTTCGGGTACGCATACCTTCACGGTCACGTACTCCGGTGACACCACCTACGGCAGTTCCACCATCACCACGACATTCACCGTGACGGGCATGACCGTCACCCTGAACACCACGCTCGCCCCGGCGGCTCCCACCTACGGCACTGCCATCACCGCGACTGCGGTCATGACGGTCACCACCGGCACGCCTGTCACGGGCACCGTAACCTACAATCTCGATGCCGGGGTCACCAAGTCTGTCTCCGTCACCAACGGTACCGTCAGCTTCACCCTCGGCACCCCGGCAGTGGGAAGCCATAGCTTGGTTGTGACCTACACCGGCAATACGCAGAACGCCAGCGCCACCCAGACCATCAACTTCACCGTCGGGACCGCTGCCACCACCACCGTCGTCTCCACTTCGTCCGCCAGCATCTACTATGGCGCTGGCATTACGCTCACGGCCACCGTTTCAGATGCGATTGGTATTACGCCTACCGGCACGGTCCAGTTCATGGATGGTTCCACGCTGATCTGCACCGGCACGCTCGCAGCCGGAACGACCTCAGTACTGGTCTCTCCAACGTCTGCATCTAGCTGCACCACAACCGCCATGAGCATCGGAGTACACAGCATCACCGCAGTCTACTCGGGCAGCACAAACTTCACGGCCTCGACATCAGGCGTACTTGCGCAGACGATGATCGCTCCGGACTTCGCCGTGACGACGCAGAGCGCGCCGACGACCACGACCCCAACCCCCGTCACCATCACGTCCTTGACGGTTCAGAGCGGCCAGACCAGCGCCTTCCAGGTCACGATTCAGGGCAACAACAACATCATCACCGGGGTGAGCGGAACGACCAACACCTACGATCCAACGTATGCCTACGCTGGCACCGTGAATATGAGCTGCTCTGGTCTTCCCAGCTTCATGAGTTGCACCTTCTCCCCCGCCTCGATCCCGCTGACCAACGGCACAACCAGCGCCAAGGCAAACACCTACTGCACGGCCGCAGCGCAGAACGCGACCACGCTGCACTACACCTGCACCACGGCAGCGGTCTTCCCCATTGCACAGGTCACCATCCAGACCGCCAGCCAGTACCAGAGCATGAATCGTCCCGGCAGGGGCGGTCTGCTTGCGACCGGTCTGCTGTTGCCTGCATGCTTGATCGGCCTTGCAGGTCTAAAGCGCCGCAAGCTCTCCGTCGCTCTGCGTAGCGGTCTCATGCTCGGCCTGGCTCTGGTGGCTCTTGTGGGCGCCAACTGCCTCACCGGCTGCGGATATAACATCGCAGGAACAAACCCCGGCACCTACAACATCAACGTTGTCGGTACCGATTCGGCAAACAACATTGTGGAGACCACCCCACTGAGCGTGACTGTCACGCAGTAACAATAGTTTCGGCAGCCCCGGCCATCGCCGGACGATGATTCAAGAGGAGCGCACGTGCAACTATCGGGCAAACATAATCCAACGAAGCTGGCGGGCATGGCCATTCTCGCCGTGCTGAGCATCTCCGGCTCCAGCATCCTTCATTCACAGACCACGGCGCTTCCTTTACTGGCAGCCGTCTCCTCCAGCGCGGATGCGTTCCCTGCCTCGGCAGAGCCGCGCTACTCTCTCTGGGCGGAGCCAAAAGCAGCAGCGGGACGCACGCATACTCAGGCAGCAGCCCCGGCGAAGAAGCAAAGCACCAAAGACTTCCTCACCGGCCCAAACTCCAGCTGGAACTTCTTCGGCGCGGATTCGCGCTGGTATCCCTACACCCAGGTCTCCGGAAACAATCTGCTCCCGTTGAAGCAGGGTGCTCTCGTCAGTGCCACGTACTACTGGGATGAGAACGTCGGCCTGGAGGTCGAAGGTTCGTTCTACAGCACCACCAGCAACGACGGCAGCAGCGGCGGAGCCATGGGACCGGTCTATCGCTTCAGAAAGCCGCTCTCTCCCACCATCCATGCACTCGCCGGCGCGCAGCATTTTCTCGGCCCCATCATTCCCAGTTACAGTGGGACTGGCTACTACGCGAACGCCCCCATCTGGGCGCCCACGCTGAGCCTCGGCGGCAGCATAGACGTCCCAGTGCCGGATACCCGTGGTCATCTCGCGGTCCGTGTCGAAGCGAGCTACCAATACCTGCATGGTTCGTACGGTCCGGTCTACGACAACTCGGTCGGTGGGCAGATGAACATCAACACCTACCGCCTTAACCCAGGCCTCGTGTTTAAATTTGGCCGCATCTCGCACGGCTACAAGACGCCCAAGGTCAAAAAGAAAAAGTAACCGCGCTACAAAAGGACACTATGACTTTTGCTTTTGCCTCCACTTCCATGAAGGCCGGCCGGCGCATCTGCGCCGGCTTGCTTTTTGCGGCTGCATTCCCTCTCTCGTCCGTCTTCGCTGTGGCGCAGCCACCAAAGCCCGACGCCACCTGGCAGTTCTCTGTTCCGCTGGAAACGGGCACCGAGCGGCGGGCGTACCTCTGGATTCCGCCGCACTGCAAGCATGTGCGTGGCGTGCTGATTGGCATGCAGAACATGCTCGAGCGGCCCATGTTTGAAGATCCCACCATCCGCCAGGCGCTCGCCGCGGAAGACCTTGCTATCGTCTGGGTCTCTCCCGGCGCATGGCCGGGCAACAACACCGCTGCGATTGAGCCCACCATCGCCTTCAATCCGAAGGATGCCGCGATTGCCGGGGTACAGCATGTGCTCGCCGGTCTGGCGCAGGAATCGGGCTACAGCGAACTGGAGAATGCGCCGCTCCTGGTCACCGGGCACTCCGCCGCGTCGCCTTTTGCATGGGGCATGGCCCAGAGCCTGCCAGATCGTGTCTTCGCTGCACTTCCTTTCAAGGGATATCCTGTCGGTCCCGCGCCCGCTGGCGTGCCCACGCTGAAGATGGAACAGGAGTGGGGCGAGTGGGGAAAAACCTGGGGCGAGGTCTGGCGCAAAGATATGCATCTGGCCGCCGTAAACGCGAGCCAGAGTCCCGGTGCCATGCTGGGTGACTTCGCGGACCTTGGCTCAGGCCACTTTGACTGGCATCACGACGCTGCTCCCGTCGTAGCCATGTTCCTGCGCAAAGCCGCCGAGCGCCGCCTGCCGCAGAACGCGCCGCTCACCGGTCCGGTGCAGCTGAAGCCCATCTCCATTGAATCCGGCGTGCTGGTTGACCCGGAGACGCTGGGCACAGCGCAGTTCAAAGCCGTTCCCTACGCCGAGTGGAAGGGCGATCCCAAAACCGCCTTCTGGTACTTCGACAAAGAGATGGCCGAGGCCATCCAGCAGAACATGCTGCTGCGGCTCAACAGGAAGCCGGAGATGATCGACTTCATCGTCGACGGCAAGCCCGTGCCACTGGTAGACAACGGCTACGCTCCCGTCCATCCGGAGTTTCTCCCCGATGGCATCCGTTTCCGCGTCCATGCGGACTTCCTCTCCACCTCTCCCAGTTCCACGCTCTACGTAGGCCAGACGCTGGGCCACGCGAAGACGCCGATCGAATATCGCGTAAGCAGCGGTGCACTGGTACAGGTCGGCCCGGATACCTTCGAAGTGGCAGCCCGCTCCGGCGGCCTCACGCGCCAGGGCATGCCCTGGGAGCCCTGGGTGCTTGCCTACGAGCCCGGCGACGCCTCCTACCGCTCGGCAGACCGCCCTGCACACATCCTGATCGATGTACGCAATAAGAAGGGTGACCCGCAGACGCTGTCGTTCCCACCGGTCGCTGACGTTCACGCTGGCGCAAAGACCATTGCCTTGCAAGCCCACGCCAGTTCCGGAATGCCGGTGCAATTCTTTGTTGAGTCCGGCCCGGCCGTGGTCGAAGGCGATCACCTTCTTCTGCTGCCGATTCCCCCGCGCGCCCACTACCCCGTCCGCGTCATCGTCTCCGCCTACCAGTGGGGCCGTCAGGGCGACCACCCTATCCAGACCGCCGGCCCGGAGACGCACGAGTTCTTCATCCAGCCCTAGAGCATTTAGCGAAGGATCTCAGTATTTACTTTCATCGCTTGCGCGATATCCAACCCCACGAAGGCCGTTGCCTCCGTCATACATTCGGCTCAAAAGAACATTCGTGCGCAACGCGAACCCGCCGTTGTTTTCGTTAAGGGCACGGCTTCAGGCGCCTGTTCTGAACGGAGCGAACGGATGCCACAAGCCTCACCACAGAACCGGGCTTCAGCCCCTGAGGGCACAGCCAATCTTTCCGCTATGAATGTGGCGGGTGCCCCATTCATCACGCAGCCTCATCGCGGGATGAGTGGGACATCGCCGCAACCGCGGCGACGCTCCCGCCACAGTTCTTCCTCCATCACCACTCTCCACCGCCGTCATTCCGACCGAAGCATCGCGGCATGTTGCGATGCGCAGTGGAGGAACCTGCATGCGCATCCGCCCGCATCACCCATACCGCCAAAAAGCTCCCCGCATCCCCCGTGGTGCCCGCAAGCCTCCCCAATCCGTCCATGCAGCAACCGTGGTTTATCCATGCACTGTCCACAACGCGTTCATGAATTGACCGTGCAAAATCAGGATTTTCCGCCCAGTTTGGCGTAGTTTCCCCTCCAAATCGCTACAATTAATTGCAGAAGTAAAAATTCTTCACGCACCGGGCCACTCCCCATAACCCATTTCTTTTGAAATATTTACCCGTAAATATCTTGTTTCCAGATATTTAGCGAAAACTTTCATCGCTAAACCATTGCAAACAAGATATTTACCAGATCGAACTGGGGTAGGGGGGCCCAGTAACAATCAAGCCGAAATCGCCTCAGTTCCCAACAAAAAAAGATGCTGAGCAGACGCCTCATAATGAGGTGCTGCTCAGCATTTCCGTCCAACAAATCGTATCGAACCAGATCAGGCGATCTTCAGTTTGCGCTGCAACTCTTCCAGCGAGACCTGCTTGGTCTCCGGAAAGTAGAACAGCACCACGATGAACTGCAGCACCATCATTGCTGCAAAGAACACAAATGGATACGCTCCGGAGCGCGCCGCGATCAGCGGAAACGAGTAGGAGAGGATTGCATTCATCACCCAGTGCGTTCCCGATCCAAGGCTCTGCCCCTTGCCGCGAACGCGCGTCGGAAAAACCTCGCTGATGTAGACCCAGATGACCGCGCCCTGCGATACCGCGAAGAATGCGATGTACGCGACCAACGCCCACACCAGCAGCGCCTGATGGCGATTGGTGAAGAAGATTGCCGCAACGGATGACAGGCAGACCGCGCAGCCAACCGCGCCGATCAGCAGCAGCAGCTTTCGCCCAAACCGGTCAATCAGCGCCATGCCCAGGAACGTGGCCGCCAGGTTCATGGTTCCGATAGCGACCGCCTGCATACTGGCAGACATGCGGCTGAAACCGGCGGCAGCAAAGATGTCGTTCAGATAATACAGAATCGCATTGATGCCGCTCAGTTGATTGAACGCTCCAATGGCAATGGCCAGGAACATCGGCTTACTGTAGCGGAAGCGGCCGCCCGCACGCTCAAATAGCGATGCCTGCTTCTGGCTCACTTCCATGTGCAACGATTCGCGAATGTCCTGCAACTCACCGTCAGCATTCGGAGCGCCCATCAGTTCCAGCACCTGCCGGGCCTCGGCAAACTTGTTCTGCGTAGCCAGCCAGCGTGCTGAACGCGGAATACCGAAGAGCAGTACCAGGAAGACAAGCGCCGGCAGCGCAGCGATACCCAGCTTCCAGCGCCAGTCGGCAGCGCCGAAGTTCGCCAGGCTGATCAGGTAGTTCGAGAGATACGCCAGCAGGATGCCGATGACGATGTTGATCTGGAATGTGCCCACCAGCCGGCCGCGCAGATGTGCCGGAGCCAGTTCTGCGATGTACACCGGTCCAAGCACGGACGACCCGCCGATGCCGAGTCCGCCGATAAAGCGAGCGATCAGCAGCAGGTTCCATGTGGGTGCGAATGCGCAGCCCAGCGAAGACAGCACATACAGCACCGCCGTCAGCCGCAGCATCTCGCGCGAGCCGTACTTCTGGCCCAGCGTCCCCGCCGTCAGTGCGCCGATCACCGTGCCCCACAGCGCCATGGAAACGGTGATGCCGAGTTGCGAAACCATCCAGTGAATATGCAGCAGCGGAACGATCCAGAGCACATTCGCCAGGTGAAAGCTTGCCGTGAGCCCCTGCGTAGTGCCGGAGATTACAGCGGTATCGAAACCGAAAAGCAGGCCGCCAAGCGCACCTACAAACGTACTGCGCAGTACAAGTTTATTAAGCGACAAAAGTATTCTCCTTCGATTCTGACTGCGTGGTCTTCGCCTGCAACGGCAGCAGACACGCGCCCAGCAAACCGGCGGTAGAACCTAATTCCGCCAGTTGAACATACGTCTTGTTGGGTTCAACCCTGGAGGGCTCACGCATCCCAGGCTCTGTCAAACGATACACGTAGCTGCGCCTGCGCAACTCCTCAAACATCACAGGTGCAAAAAGATCCCAGGCTTCACTCACGCCTCCCCCGATAAGGTTCAGTGGAAGATTGAGCGTGTTGATAAGGCTCGTAAGCCCAATCGCCAGAGACCAACCGACCTTGCGGAACACTTGGATCGCTTGCTTATTCCCCTCTTCGGCCAGCATGGCAACCTCATGTGAGCTGGTAGGTGCCTCGGTGCCCATCAGCTCACCGGCAAGCCTGACCACCGCCAGAGCGGACGCGTACTGCTCCAGGCACCCACTCCCCCCGCAACCGCACGGCGCTCCGTCATGAGGCTCCACGATAATGTGGCCACCCTCTCCACCCATGCCCGTAAAGCCGCACCAGATCTTGCCGTCGAGGATAAGACCGTTGCCAACTCCGGTCCCAAGCGTCAGCATGCAAAGCGAATCAATACCTTGCGTCTTTCCCGCGCCAAGCTTCTGTTCAGCGAGCGCAGCCAGATTTCCATCACTCTCAATTTCAATCTCGCGCCCCAGTGTCGATTCAATGGCGCTTTTCAGCTGGAAACCATCCCATCCATGCAGATTGGGAGGATTGCGCAAGACCCCCGCCGGCAACTCCAGTGGTCCGGGGGTTCCGACACCAACGCCAGCCAGCCGGCGTCCACCGTAATTTTTTTTGCTGAGCGCGGCGATGGCCTCGCACATATCGCGCACCACACGGTCCCGCCCCGCATCCAGACGCGTAGGCAAATAAACAGTTTCCAGAAAATCCGTACCTGCCGCATAGGCAGCGATGCGGAGGTTTGTTCCTCCCAAATCGACACCGATGGAATAGCTTTCAGTCATAGTGATCTCATCCCTTATGTCACTTCCGTTCGTGTAGCGATGCACCTATTGCATCCGATCCTTGGCAAATCTCTGATCCGGCGAGCAGAAACGCGCCCACCCCGAAGACGTAGCTTGCAGAAGGTGAATACGCTCCTGGAGCCTCGCCCACCGGTTGCACGTCTCCCAGCCGTCCATCTGCGTAGACGTGTTGCAGCAGCCCGGCCCAACCCCGCTCTACGACAGGAGCAAATTTGGCGCAGTCAAGCAGACCATGATGAATCCCCCACGCCATGGCATACACAAAAAACGCTGATCCGGATGTCTCTGGATTCGCATAGCTATCCGCGTCCAGCAGTCCGGCGCGCCATAGCCCATCCTTGCCCTGGATCGCCGCCACGGCAGCCGCCATCTCTTGAAACTTCTCCACATAGAAAGCGCGCCGCGGATCATTCTTCGGCATCGCCTCCAACACGCCTACCAGCCCACCCATCACCCAGCCATTGCCGCGCGACCAGAAAACCTTGCGGCCATTCTTCTCCCTGCGGCCCAGGTAGTCTGCATCGCGTGAAAACAAGTGCTCCTGCGGATCCCAGAGTTGGCTGGCAGTGATGCGCCACTCGCGGTCCATGTAGTTCAAATAGCGGCCATCGTGGGTGGCAGATGCCAGCCCGGCCCATACCGGCGGCGCCATAAATAGCGCATCGCACCACCACCACACCGGCTTCGCCGGATCATCTGGCGTGCGCATCAACTGGTTAAACTGCGCTCGCAGCAGCGCAATGCGTTCCCGCCGGGCCGACTCGCGATACAGGCTAAGGTACACCTGTCCGATCGCCTGGTCATCGGCATGGCCATTGCGCGGCCCCAGCTCCCACCGATAGTGCTCGGCAACGTCCATTACCGTGTCGTGGTACGCAGGCTCATGCAACGTCCGCGAAGCAGCCAGCAAACCCATGTACAACGTGGCAAAGGTCCAATCCTGGCTGGGCTCGTTCACGATACGCACATTCTGCCAGTCGGCTACCTTGCGCATGGCAATCTTCACCGCAGCCGGGTCCAGCGAAGGCGAAAGACCAGCGGCCAGCGGACCTGGATTTGCAGACGCATCACCCACCACAGTCTTCTGCTCTGCCGCGGTCAGAGGTGACATGGACACCTGTGCAGAGCACATTTGCCACACCAGAACTGAGCCGCACGCCGCGTTACGTAGAAGCCGGCCTACCATGTTCAACGCCTCTCCCTTTCCATTTCAGTGACCGCAACATTACACATGAAGAACGTTATCATTTGCAAGGCCATTATTTCCCCGAAAAAACATCCTGCACATTTTAGGTAGAAATCCGCAAATAGCTCAAAAAATAACAGTGTTTAGCAAAATTCAGCCGACGCTGGATGACATTCCATGACTTGTTGGTATGGTTACCAGCAAACCCACATTTCGGAGTTCATGCCGCTAGCGAACCTCGCGCAGCAGAACCACGCTCCAGGGATCCAGTGCGCGATGCAGCACCAACTTGCCGTGGCCGTCAGCATGCAGGGTCTCTTTTCTGGTCGCCCACGCCGCCTCGCGCAACGCGACGATCTGTTCGCGGGTGGGGGGCTCGGGCTTACCCATGGCCTCCCATGCAGCTACAGCGTCGCCGTGCGTGCGATCCAGCGTTTCCAGCTCAAACGATGCGCGAGGCCGCAGATGGGTGAGCGTCAGCGAAAGATCGCGGATGCTTCCGCTAGCGTCAATCTTGTCTGCCGCCGCCAGAGTGGACGTCACCGGGAGTGATACCTTCAGCGGATAGTTGTACGCCAGCGCAACGATGGCCCCATTCGCACCGTTGCGCGTCACAACCGCGTCGTCCTGCTGCTGGATAACCTGGTCGCCCAGTTTGTTCAGAAAGCGATACGCATGAAACGCTGGCTTCACAATCTCCTGGTAGTTGATCAGGCCGAATCCGCCGTGAAACACTGAATCGGTATTGCGCTTCTCTTCGAACACGTCAGTGAAAACCCAGTACGAAAGCGCGTCGACCAACCCGGCCGACTCCAGATTTGTCTTGGTAATGAAAGCCGCTGCGGCCAGTGCATCATGACTGTGGTCCAAGCCCGACGGGCTCGAACTCCACTCCGTCAGATCTATCTCCGCCTTCGGATACGGACTCGCATCCACCATGCTCCGCAACACACGCAGATCATCGCGTGTTGAGCCGATACTGCGCCGGAAGCCGGCCTTCTTCGGCGCGCCGGGCTCGTCCAAAGCAAAGTCCTGCGGATACGGATGCGTGGAAATAAAGTCAACCGGAAGATTGTTCTCTTTGCAGTAGCTGAAAAAGTCCTCGATCCAGATGGGTTTCCACGGCAACGCCAACGGGTCAAATGGCTTGCCGGAATCCTGCGCGGCTTTCAAAGCATCTTGGTCAAGATGGAAGTTGCTCGTCGCCGGTCCCCCCACGCGAAGCTGCGGATCCACCGCTTTGAGCGTATGCGCAGTCACTTTGTAGAGTTCGAAGTATTGCGCCTGGCTTCCAGCAAAAAATCCCTTCAGATTCGGCTCGTTCCACACTTCGAAGTACCACTGATGAACCTCGGCAGCGCCATACCGCGCAACGCAGTGCTCAGTAAACGCCTGCACCAGCGCAGCCCACTTGTTGTAGTCATTCGGCGGGCTTCCGTTTGCCTTCCACCAGAACGTCGTCGCCTTCGCAGTGGCCAGTTCCTCCGGCACAAATCCCAGTTCCACAAACGGCCGCACCTTCAACGCCAGCATGCGATCAAAGACATCATCGATGTACTGCCAGTTGTAGATCGGCTTGCCCTGGGCGTCTTCGCGATAGACAAACATGTCATCGTGGAAGAGCCCGTGAAACCGGACATACTGAAAGCCGTCATATTTTGCGGACATCGCCAGTTCGTCCTGCCATGTCGCGCGCAGCCCTTCGTTCGCGCGGCCGGCGCCCACCACTTTGCTCCAGTAGTGGACCAGCGGCTTACCCTGCGCCGCAGCGTCAGCGGAGATTTCAATGGGTTTGACTGGCTCCTGTGCCAGCAATCCAGCTTGCATACCCAGAAGACATCCCACGATCATGACCAAGCCCAAACGCTTCATGCCATTAAAAAGACACGATGGCTGCAACGGATGTCAAGATGAACGTTACCATCCACGCCCAAAAAAGATAAACAGTGCAAATTACTGGAGTTATCGCAACAAAATTCTCTCACCGCAATTCAAATACTGCGTAGGCTGAGGGGTATCGATACCGATAACCGGCGATTTGCACTTCTCTGTGTCCCACTTGCTCCGGTATCCTTATGCCCTGATGAAAAAGCAGGAGAAGAAGCAGCCTACCATCCGTGAAGTAGCCAAGCTCGCCCATGTTGGCGTGATGACAGTATCTCGCGTCATCAACGATCATCCATCTGTCCGGCTGCACACGCGCAAGCGTGTGGAAGCGGCGATCGTCCAGCTCGGATACAAGCAGAATGAAGCCGCACGCCTTCTGAAAGGGCGGCGCGCGAAGATGATCGGGCTTATCGTTCCCGATCTTTCCGATATCTTTTTTGCCTCGTGCGCGCACACCGTGCAGCATCTTGCCCGCGCCAACGGATACATGACACTGGTAGTGTCTTCAGAGCGCGATGCCGAGCTGGAAGTGCAGCAGGCTGAACTGATGGCCAGCCGCATGATCTCCGGCCTGCTGATCGTCACGTCTACCAAGAAGGGCGACGAGCGCCTGCGGAATCTGCAGAGCACAGGCCTTCCCATCGTTGGCTTTGACCGGCCGCTGCCCGGGCTGGAAACGGATGCAGTGCTGGTAGAGAACCGCGCCGGCGCAGAAGAGGCCGTCCGCCATCTCATCGGCCACGGACACAAGCGCATCGCCTGCATCGGTTACGACGAAGACGTCTACACCGTCCACGAACGCATCCAGGGCTACCGCAACCAGATGCAATCGTCGCATCTGAAAGCTGACATCTCGCTCGGTGAGATCACATTGGATAGCATCCGGCAGTGGGTAGCTACGGCCATGACGAAGAAAGACCGTCCTACTGCAATTTTTGCGCTCAATCATCGGACTTCTTCTTTTCTACTGCAGGCACTGGCGGAAAAGAAGATCAAGGTGCCGGAGGAAATGGCGCTGCTTGGCTTCGACGACTTCGACCTCGCATCGGTCGTCACCCCACCGCTAACCACAGTGGCGCAATCGCCCGTAGACCTGGCGCGCCGCGCCATGGCTCTGCTTATGGAGCGTATTCAAAACGATAAGGCAGGAACCGAAACCGTGCCGGCCAAGATCATGCTGCCTACTCGCCTCATCATTCGCAAGTCCTGCGGCCCGCATCGCGAGAAAGAGATTGCCGTCTAAAGCTGGCTGAGTACAACGGTCAGATCCTGTATCTTGCCGCCGCCTCTAGCCTGCAGGGAAAACTGCTGCATGATAACGATATGCGCGCATATTGATTCAGTGAAGGCCTGCCAGATGAAACACGCAACGATCTTCTCCCCGCGCGCTTTTTGCTGAAATCAGGCATACCATCCTTCCCTGCCTGCTGCTCGCCACCTTGCATGACGGAGGGTGGAATCTGTGTGCGGAGTTTGACGGGTACAGCATCCAAGACATAACGTTATCTATGCAAAGCGCACGGCAGGCAAGATTTGCTCATGCCGTGCAGTAGAGGACACTATGCGCTATCCCCTCACCCGCCGCCGATTCAACACACTGGCGCTCTTTACCGGAGCAGCATGTGTATTGCCCGCACGGCCCTGGCTGCTGGCGGCTGAAGCCGCTACGCATCCGGCGAAGTTTCTGCATCCCGGGCTGCTGCACAGCCGCGAAGATCTCGCACGCATGCGTACCGCCATTCAGTCGAAGCAGGATCCAATCTACGCCGGGTTCAAAGCCTTCTGTGACGATCCGCAATCGCGCCTGGACTATAAACCAGCTGGCGCTTCTGCAGAGATTGGCCGAAATCCCAGTGTGCGTTTTCTCGCCTTCGACGGCGATGCCAATGCTGCGTACCAATGCGCCCTGCGCTGGCAGCTTACGGGCGACCGTAGGTATGCGGAACTCGCCGCCCGGCTGCTGAATGACTGGGCCGTAACACTGCAGCGCATCACCGGTGCGGATGCCATACTGTGCACAACCCTGGGCGGCTTCAAAATGGTGAACGCCGCCGAACTTCTACGCGATGCAGGCCCCGTCTGGTCGCCCGCAGATGCAGAGAAGTTTGCCGCGCTGCTGCGCGAGGTCTTTCTTCCTGTCATCTTCAATTTCGCAGCATTTGCCAATGGCAACTGGGATACTGCAGTCATCAAGCTGATGCTCGCCATCGCCGTCTACACGGAAGACCGCGCGCTCTTTGACCGCGCCCTGGTTTACTATCTTCACGGCTGCGGCGACGGCAGACTCGACCATTACATCTACCCCAGCGGGCAATGCCAGGAGAGCGGCCGCGACCAGCAGCATACGCAGCTCGGCCTGGCCCATATGGGCGACGCCTGCGAGATTGCATGGCACCAGGGACTCGATCTCTACGGAGCACTCGACAATCGGCTGGCTACAGGCTTCGAATACACCGCACGATATAACCTTGGCAGTGACGTAGCGTTTGCGCCTGACGTGGACCAGACCGGCAAGTACCGGCACAAGGTCATCTCTCCGCCGGGTCCGTTCCGGCCTGTCTTTGAGCAGATATTCAATCACTACGCGAAGCGTCGCGGAGTGCCGGTGCCGTGGACACAAAAAGTCGCACAGAAGTTGCGGCCAGAGGGCGTCGCATTTCAGTCAGACCATACCGGCTTCGGCACCCTGCTCTACTCTCGCGATGCAGGCCCAGACACAGCTGCGTTCGCAGCCGCTGCCATGCCTGCGGGCCTGCACGTTGCGCCCGAAGGCGCAGCGCTGCGTCTGACCTGGATACCGCCGGCATCCCTGCCCTGCACCGTGGCGCGCGCGGAGTATGACAGCCAGAAATTTACCGCGGTAGCGCGCAACATCACCACCGGAAGCTTTCTGGACAGCACCGTCCATCCCGAGCGGCGCTACATCTATCGAATCATCCCCGGCGGCGAAGCGCCCTCGTCCCTGCCCATAAGCGCGGTGGCAGGCCTGCCTTCCGGTTGGGCAGCAACGACTGCCGGCGAACATCCGCAAGCCGGAACAGCCGCGTTCGATGGAGTCGCCTGGCAGCTCTCCAGCGGCGGCAGCACATTGCAGCCAGAGACTGGCGGCAGCCTGTTCTCCATACACACGGAGTTCACGCAGCACGGCATGCTGACGGCTCGGCTGCGCCCGCTATTCGCATCGCAGTTCCTGCGTGCCGGGCTCGCACTCTTCAGCGGCACGTCTGCCAATACTCCATGCGCGCTCCTGCTGCTACATCCGGGTGACGGTGGTACTGACATCGAGCATCCTGCGTGGAGCGTCTCATTGTACGAACGCGAGAGTGCCACCAGTGCATTGCAGCCGCGCGGTGACGTTCCGCTCTCACCACCAGTAATCAGTTGGGGCCGTGTCTCGCAGCCGCTGTGGTTCCGCATAGAAAACAAGCAGAGCGAACTACATGCATCCATCTCGACCGATGGGCAGGCATGGACAATCGTCGGCAGCACGACCGTACCCTCCGGGCCGCTGCGTGCGGGGCTGGTACTCAGTTCGGGGCTTGCAGATGTTTCCGCTGAAGCCGCACTCGATCACGTTTCCGTAACCTCTGCGTAAGCTGGAGTCCTCATGGATTGCCTCATGCCTCTTCGGCTGCCGCTCGTCGCAGCCACTCTCACCCTGGCAGCGGCCACGCTTACCGCGCAGTCCATTCAGATTCCTGCGCACATCGCCGCTGCACATCCACGTGTATCGACGATTGGACATCAGTCGCCGGAAGAGCTCCGCATCCGGCTGCAACACGATCCCGCAGTGCGTGCTGCGGTGCAGCATGCAGAAGCCGAGCTTGCGCCGTACCTGGCGAAGAACGATTCCATGTGGCTGGCATCGCGCCTACAGATGTACTGGAAGTCGCATGCAACCGAGATCTACAACCGCAGCGATGTATTCGATCATGCCGCCGGCCATGGCGATGTTGCCACGGTCAGGTTTCCCGGCAGCCGCGACCCCGTCTCCATCTATCGCGCACCACGCCTGGAAGAGATTCCGCCCTACGAAGACGATACCCTCGGCGTCTGGCTGCGCAACGGCTCGTTGCCTGGCCAGCCTATGGAGTGGGCACCGCCGGAGAAATCCGGTCGCGTTATCGATGGCATCAACGCGCAGATTCTCCATCTGGCACAGACCGCCGCGCGCCTCTACTGGATCACCAACGATGAACGCTACGCCGCGCTTGCATTCCCGGTGCTGGATGTCTACCTGCGCGGAATCAACGCCCGCTCTGAACCGATCGATCTGAACCACGGCCACAGCCAGACCATCTATGGCATCACTACATTCGAAGTCATTCAGGAAGGCGTCATTCAGGTCACGGCAGAGACCTACGATCTACTGCACGACTACGTGGCGCGTGTGCATCCTGAAGCGCTCCCGGTCTATGCCAACGCATTGCGCAAGTGGACAGACGTCACCATTCGCAACGGCGTTCCCTTCAATAATTGGGATTTGATTGAGGCTCGCTACATCGCCTCCGTCGCACTCGTACTGGAAGATGACAGCGCCTATTCCGATCATCGCGGCGCGCAGTTCTATCTGCATCAGGTGCTTGACCAGAACTCTACCCGCCAGTGGTCGCTGCACAAGCTGGCAGCGCGCGGATTCGATTCGGAAACCGGCATCTGGTTTGAATCGCCGGGTTACTCCGTTGGCGTGGTCAAAGATTTCATCACGCTGATCAATCAACTGGACAACGCACTGGGCACCGATTTACTGCTCCAGCTCCCCGTCGTTGCGAAGGCAGTCTACGCGACCGGGCAATATCTCAATCCCACCGGCGGCATGGTGGCCTTCGGCGATTCGCACTACGGACCGCTCTCGGATGCGGCTGCGCTGGAGATGGTCCGCAACGCGCAGATACATCATCGCCGCGAGCAGGAGGTGCGCTTCACCGGACTCGCGAAGCTGCTGCAGACCTTTGCCGGAACCATCGGCCCGCAACACGCAACAACGCTAAACTTCGATTCCTTCTTCGGCCCGGGCCAGGTTGCAATCGATCCCAACATCCCCGCGCTTAGCCAGCAGGATGTAACCTCGCCCACCTTCAGTGCGCCCAGCGTAAGTTGGTTCGCACAGCGCAACGGCACAGGCGACAGCGGTATGATGATCTCCGAGGCCGGCTCGCTGGGAAATCATCAGCACGCCAACGGCGTCACCATCGAACTCTTCGGCCGCGGCGGTGTGCTGGCTCCGGAGAGCGGCATCGGAACCAACTACTTTGAACCGGACCATGCGGAGTATTACTCGCAGTTTCCCGCGCACAATACCGTCGTGGTGGATGGCATCTCATCCTACCCGGCGATGAAGAGCCACCATGGCTTCACCGTTCGCGCTGCCTTTCCCGCAACGGGCGATACCGCCAGCGGATTTGATAAAGCGACCTTCACCGAGGTTGATTTTCTGGAGCCGGAAACCAACGCCGATCAGCGGCGGCTGACCGGCATCGTGCGCACGGGCAACGGTGACGGCTATTTCATTGATATCTTTCGCTCCCGCCGCCGCGACGGTGCCGACCTGAAGCATGACTATTTCTTTCACGGCGTCGGCCAGAATGTTGCAGTCACGGATGCACTGGGCCACGCTCTGGAGCAGACCACGACCGAGCGGCTTACCTTTGCAGACGAAGAGTTGCCGGCGTATGACTACCTGTGGGACAAGCATCGCGTTGCCACCGCGCCGGATTATCGTGCAGTATTTCACCTTGCCATCAGCGGTCGGCCAGAAGTGGATCTGCATATGTGGATGAATGGCGATGCCAAGCGAGAGCTCTTTGTGGTGAAAGCGCCACCGTCGCATGCCCTGCGCGATACCGTTCCCGCAGACATTGCGAAGCTCCCTTTGCCCACCATCATCCTGCGGCAGCACGGCGAGGCATGGACCCATCCCTTCGCCGCAATCTTTGAACCGGCAGATACCGGCCACCCTGCGCAACTCGGCGCCATCCAGCAATTTGTTCCAACGGATGCACCTGCTGGCTTCGTTGGTTTGAATATCGCCAGCATCAAAGGAAAATCGCAGCAGCTGATCTTCAGTTCGCCCGACAGCACAGCCACCGTAGCGTACGAGGGCATCGAGTTTCAGGGGAGTTACGCAGTAGTCAGCAGCGGCGAGCACGAGCGTTGGATGCTGCTCGGCTACGGACGTAGGCTCATCGACCACGGCATCGGCCTCGAGTTCGATAGCGATGCTTCCGGTGCGATTGTCCACGCTGGAGCGTCATTGCAGGTCCTGCTCAACGAACCAGGCAGACTGCTGCTTCCTTATTCCGAATTACAGCGAAAAATAACAATCAGCGTCGGCAGCGGATCATCGCAGAAACTTCCCTGCGATGTGGTGCGCCAGAACGCAACAGTGTTCCTCTCCTGCCCGCTGCCCGCAATACCTTTGACCACAGTGGAAGTGCATTAGCGACGATGCTTCCGCTGCAAACGAATCACTGATGCTAGGCACACCTGAATCGACAGAAGTTCGTTGCCACCATCGGCGTTGCGTGCAGCATGCAAGTTCCGGAGACTAATTCACGGCATAACTCCGGTCAGACGGAGATTGCGTAAAGTAATCGCACCGGTCCTGTCAGTCCGCTCTGCAGCAACGGGTCCGTCTTCTCGTAACTGTGCCAGCAGGCAAAGGTGATGCGCTCGCCCGGTTTGGGCTTGCCGGCGGTAAACCATTCCGGTATCTGCTGGATGGGGCCATGAAGATCGTATTCATTCTCTACCGGTAGATGTTCGTCCCCGATGAGCCGGTTCGGCCATAGTGTGGTCACGTCAATCTCAAGTTCATTGTCACCGGCGTGCACTAGCGGCGTGATCTCAAGACGATACGGCGGCTTCCACAGTGAACCCGCCTGCTTCCCGTTAACTCGTACTCTGGCGGCCACATCCAGCCGTCCGAGATCAAGAAACAATCGGCAATCCTTCGTCAGATCTTCTATCTTTAGCTGGATGGGTTTGCGATACGTTAGTGTGCCAGAGAAGTGCCGCACGCCGAAGTCCTGATGCTGATTCAGCGAGACAAGAGTGGGCAGCGTAAGCGTGCGTGGAACGCCACAGTGCTCAGGAAATTGCAGCTCCCATGGACCGGCAAGCGCCTGGATGCGCGGGGCTGCAGGCAGATGCAGCGTACGCTGCTTCGCTCCTTCCGCGATCTGGAAGCTGCCCGGCGACCAGGCTGTGGTGTGCAGACTGCCATCAGCTGACCGCTCCAGCGTTAGGCCTTGCGGCAGTTCAGGTGCGGGTGGGCCGGTCTGCACTATGCGCCGAAGCTCTTCCGCGGTAAGCACGCCCGTGACCTGTGGCGTGGTCATGTTGCCTTCAAAATATTTGGGGACAGGGCCGCTTAGCGACTTGCGATCACGCGGCGAATGCACCTGAAACGATGACGGCTTGCCGCTCGCAATCTCAACGCCATTCACATAGACTGTGGGCTTCCCTGCACGATACATCAGCGCAATGTGCGTCCAACCGGAGAGCGGGTGATTGGCTTCCAGCACCAGCCTCGGCGCGCCGGTGCTGCACTCGTAGACACGCACTCCGTTCTGCCCCGCAGTAACACCGGCAACAGCGTGCCCCTTGCCATAGAGGGAGACGCCTTCGTCCGGAAACGCCAGAAATCCGGTGCCCGGCATCCCGTACGTCTCCGGCTGCGCCCACACTTGCTGACAGAAATCATTGACGCGGTCGCTATCAGTGGAAGCGCGCTGAGTCAGCATGTCTACGCCCGTAATCAACTTCGTATCTTGCGACACGGTAATCGGTGCTTCGAGAGAAAGCCCGCGGCGAAATATGATAAATACGGATGCGGCTGGATCGAAATTGAGTTGCACCTGCGTCCGGCCATTTGCAACCCGATAAATGGGTGCACCGCCGCGCACACCTGTCTCCGCATTCCAAATCTCCGGCCGCGCATCCGCAATGCGAAATGAACAGACCACCTTCTCCGTCCTGCGCCGCTGGTTGCTCACGAAATATACATCATCGTCCGCAATTCGACGATGAAAATACATTAGATCGGCGCCGGTCGAGTCCGCAGTGTATTTGAAATCCTGCACAAGCCCGATGGCCGGCAACACCTCTTCCAGCGAATCCACTAGAAAGACCCTGCCACGCCCGTGGCTGCGCTGTGTCCGCGTCTTGCCATCCAGATCGCCCCAGAGAGATGCCGGGATCGTCGCGATGGCGGCATCAGCTCCGGGCTGGTTTACCAGACTGGGCGAGCCAACGGGAATGGCTGAGCTGACGAGCGTCATTCCTTTCTGCACCAGAAGGCTGATCTGCGTCAGCAGCAACGGCGTAATGTGGACAAGTGGAGGCAGGATCATGCAGGCATAGTTCATGCCGGGCCAAAATGCTACGCGCCCATTTTGCATCTGCGCATGCATCACGGAATCGGCACTGACGATATCAACAGCAAATCCATCGGGCACTGCAAGTTTGCCGGTTCGCGCATCGGGCACGCCAGAGGATGGTTCCTCGCTCTTCAAATAGCAGATATCGATCACGGGTTCGCCGGCTTGCAGCAACGTCTGCGAACGCCGGAGATAGCTAATCCATCCCGTGTCCTGAGCCATCCAGGTATTATTGCGGTCAAAGTGCGTGCCGAATGGCCCCATGCTCATACCTGGCTTCACCGTCGAATGAGGCTGGTGCGCGAAGGTATGAAAGACAAATCGATTGATGCCCAGGCAGAACATGCGATCGCCTTCCGCCTTCAGTGCATACGGGTGCCCGGTCCAGCGTGAGGTAAGCGGTGCGCCGGTAAACGCCTCAGACGCAGCGATCTTTTGCCCCAGCGTGTGAGTCGCACCCGCCGCCAGATCGGCATAGGCCTTTGCGCCATAGGTGTATCGCACCCAAAACTCAGCCATGGTCACATCCAGATGCTCTGCGATCTGCATGCTCTCAAAGGTGCCGTCGCCGTAGGGCTCGGCGTGCAACTGCAGGCCATGTGCATGCAGGCGCGCCTGGTAGTGGCCGTAGTAATTTTCTGCCAGCATCTGGGCCTGGGTTCTGCGGACATCAAAAAGAAACTGGTTGGAGCTCGCTACACTGCCAACCACCCGCCCCGTCATCGCTAGCAGGTATGGCTTGATGTCGTATCCACATTTCTGCTCGAAGTAATCCGGAAAGAGCGGCGTCCAGTTCTGCTTGCCTGCCTCCCAGCTATCAATGGAGATCGCCGACAGCGCGGTCCCCACAAGCGGTCCCAGACGTTCAAATAGCGGATCGAGCGACTTGGTGAAATGCAGGTCAACGCCTTCTTTTGCGAATTTGTCGCACTCCAGGCCACGTCCTGAATCAGCGGCCGCGGCCACTACTTCTGCAGTAGTTGTGTGTCCGATGCGAACAATGGTCCAGCGTCCGGCCGGCGCTTTCCAGCGAAGGCGGCCTGCTGCGTCCATATACTCGCTGATGTCGCGCACGCTATCCGGCGCAATGCATAGCGCAGCCGCGACCGGGGGCTCCGGCTCCTGCGCAGATTGCGGCGCTCCATTGGCTTTCCCTGCCCAGCCCCGCAGGCGCGGCCCGGAGTACAGCTCAAGTCCGGTAATCCACGTGGGCCGTGACGATTGCAGGCGGTAGCACTTTCCCTTCACCACGTCAAAACTCTGCACCCCAGGCGAGTTCATGCTGCGCAGCGCCGGCATCGGCACCGTGCATACATCCTTGAAATTCTGCCCGTCTTCCGACACCTGCAGCGTCAGCACAGGCGGATAATCGCGCGGGCCGTCGAATGGATCGATCGGATCTTCCGGAGAGCGGTAGATGGCGATGGCGCGCGCCTCGAACTCCGTCGACATCTGCAGGTCGAGCGTGCCCATCGTACCGTCTGTCTGCTGCTCCAGCCGAACCATGTTGCTCCGGTTGCCGTTCCACAGAATGCCCTTCTCGATCGGCTTCTGATTACAGTAGACAGAGGCAACGCACTCGCGCATGGTGATGGCCTCAACCGGCAGCGCAGGATAAGCCAGCACGAACGCATCGCGATAGTAATTTTTACGCATGCGTGGCTGTGGCAACTCCACATCCACCGCGGCGCGTCCGTCAACGATGGTCTCAGTCCATACCAGTTCCTGCATGGAGAGTTCCGGCGTGATCCACGGGCCGCCCGTACCGGAGTATCCCGGCGCGTTGTGCATCGCCACCGTCACGCCCACTCGCGCAGCTTCAGAGACAGCATGATGCATGATGTCCAGCCACTCAACGCTTCCGTAGTCCACCGGTCCGCGCGGGATGCCAACCGCGCAGTTGTAGAGGTAGACGCCGCCAATTCCGCAGCGCTGCATCGTCTCCAGATCGAGAGTGATTCCCTCGCGCGTGACGTTGCCGTTCATCCACATCCAGTAGGTATGCGGCGCGGAAGATGCGCCGGGTTCAGCAAAGAGAGTGGCCAGTTCGTCCATCGCTGCGCCACCGGCTTGGGTACCTGCCGTAAGAAGACTGGTTGCGTGCAGCGGCGATACAGCGCGAGACGCGCCTGCCAGCAGAAGCATGCGATTGAAATTTCTTCTTGAAAGGTGCCAGGGCGTCACTCAGTCTTCTCCATTTGCTGCCTTTATCAGTATTCGCGATTAAATCGCGCTTAATGCAGTGTGCAATACTACCGCGTCAACATACGCGAACACATTCGATACCGAGCAGCAGCGCAAGCTTTGCAATCTGCGCATACTTCCATCCCAAGCCTATGGCGCAGTGGTGCGCTGCTCCCTGCAGATTCCACTCCTGCTGAAATTTGCGTGCTCCGATGGAAAAGCGGTAGCGGCTGTTAGTATTGCCGATCTCTAGGATGGGACCAGCTACAGACTCACCCTCTGCAACCACAAACTTGAGCCTGCCATTGCCGCTCTCAGCGACAGATAAGAGCGTGACCGGCCCGTGCTTCACTGACATCTCAATCGAGAGGCCGTTGCCGACCTTGCCGTGGTAGACGCCGAGCGGACGCAGCTTCGGCTTGCCATTCGCGATCGCGATATGGCCGGGACCATCGTGACCCATCAGGATGACGTCGTCTTTGTAATCGTTGGCGTAGTACTCGGTGAATGAACCACCAGCGCCCAGGCAGTCGAGAATCTTCATCGCTTGCACATTCTTTATCTCCAACTCACCGGCTACCGGAATGCCTCGGCCTGTCAACATACTGTTCCCAACGATGATGGAGCTCACCGCATCCTCGTTGTCTGGAATGCCCGTGCCTTTGTAGTAGTACGCCAGCGAGCCGAACTGATGTATCGTCACCACTTGGTCCAGTGCGAGAGAGGTCCGTGCGGCGCGCTGCATTTCAGGCAACGAACAGTCGGGCTGCACATCGAAGGTCTCGCGCATAAGTGCAACGCGGCTCTCGATCTGCTCACTGGTAATGCTGCGGCGCAGAGCGGCCAACTCATCCACTTCAATGATTTCCACGTGTGTTCCAAAGACCGCTGATTGCAGAGTCAGATCGGAGTACATGTCGAGCATGCCACTGTAATAGTGACCCATCACGCCCATCCGGTTGTGTTCCATCTGGTGCGCCACCTTCGACGCTTCCAGCCACTCCGCAATCTCCTGCCACGCAGCATCCTTCTCATCCAGCATTCCGGTTACCTGGTGGAATGGAATACCGCAGCGGCGAAAGACATTAGAAATCTCCGGCACCGAGCAGGCCTGGCAATGCGCCAGCCACTCGCCGGTCATCTTGGTGCTGTCCTGCATCTGGTTGAAGGCCACATAGTCGATCGCCTCTAGCGGAGAAAGATTCAACAGAATAACCGGCACCTTGGCTCGACGCACCACCGGCAGCACCGTAGTAGAGAGCGCATACGTAGCAATATGTAGGAATATCAAGTCCACATCGTTCTGACGAAAGGCATGGCCCGAAGCGAACGCTTTTTCGGTGTTGTCCACCATGCCCAGATTCACAACCTCAACGCCAAGTGCCTCCAGCCTGCCCGCGATGCTTTTGTTGTAGCCTTCCAGCCGCTCGCGGAACCCCTCAAACTGACTCCAGTATGTATCCAGCCCAATGCTGAAAAGTCCGACCCGGTGGCGCTGACTCGTCTCTGGGTGATGCCTGCCTGTCGTCATGGTGGTCCTCTGCTTGCTCACGTTCTACTCTCTGAGTGTGGATTACTACCGCAGTACGACCTCTCCGGTCTTTACGTTCAGCTTCCAATCCTGCGGTGCTGGAAGTTGCAACTTTCCATCACCAATTTCAAGAGGCATCCATAGGTAGCGGGAGTCATTCAGTTGCTTTGGGCGCCACTCATCACCCATATAGATCACAGTCGTCTCTTTGGAACCAACGATTTTGAGCAGCAGCGTGGATTGCGAGCCGTAGGTATTGGTCTCCGGAGGCGCAATATCCCGAAACTCCGTCCACGGCCCACTCAACGCAGGTGCGGACGCATACACATTCGGATTGGGCCGCCATCCCGTCAAATGCGATCCAACAGCATAGTAGAGCCCCTGATAATGCACGATAGCTCCGCCTTCCAGCGGCTGATGCAGAAACGCCACTTGCTTGTCGACGCTGAGGTAGTCGTCTGCCAATCTGGCAACGAAGAAGCCCCCAGTCGGGCGAGATTCAAAGATGAGATACGCTGTGCCGTCATCATCTATGAACTGTCCGATGTCGCGACTCTCCTGGTCCAGTGGGCGAAAGCTCTTCACGTACTGGTACTCGCCGTCGACACTGTCGCTCACCAGCACTGCAACCCGGGCCAGCTTGTAGCCGGGCGAATCTAGGTGCACATACATCACAAACTTGAGCGTGCTCGCGTTGTAGAAGACCTTTGGCCGCTCCAGAATCCACTTCGGTCCCAGGTGCTCCGGGTCGCTGATGGACACCACTTGGCGACGAAACTGCCAATGCACAAGATCTTTTGAGGCGTAGCAGGCGACGTAGCGCTTCAGCGGATCGTTGGTCGTGCTTCTATCCTCGCCAAACCAGAAATAGGTTTCATTCCAGCGAAGAATACCTCCGCCGTGCGCCTGTATCGTCTTGCCACGGTCGTCGAGCCATACTGCCCCCGGATGCACCACCGGTGCGGCAGCAAAACTCATCTGCGCTGCGGCCAGCACTATCGCCGCCGTCCAAAGCCGAATTCCTCTCGCCACTCTTGCCTCGCCCATGCGCCACAACTATCCGCGCGGATTGCATTGGGATTCCGGATACCTCTGCACCGCTGCGTGGGCAAGCTTCCACAAACAGCCACTTCTGGACTGCGCGGCGAAATAGATAACGTTCCCTTTGCAGTACTGTACGCGTGCCTGCATATTCTTGGAAAGCAACATGCCAGTGAAACTTTCGATGCATTTCGCCAGATGAAATCATTACGCCCAGCGTTCGTGGCGAGGGGTTGGCCTTTCTCTCCCCGGCCAGTCGCGCCCAACAAGGCAGCGGAGAGAGCATGGAACTTCATGCTCAAATTAGGTTCAAGGCCGTCGAGTGAGCACGAATACGCGCGCATGGTTCAAACGGCACTCAGCAATGAACTGGTTGAGTAGAGAAGAAATCCACCCGCAAAGGGGATATGGATTTTCTCTTTCCTCCATCCGCCTGAGCGGGAAAAAGCCTCTGACGCCGGATATGGTGCTCAAGAAGATCATCCGCCCACCCCTCATACGAGCGGGGGTAAAGGACAAGGTGATCGGTTGGCACAGCTTGGCAACCAACCTCCGCAGCTTGGGAGTGGATGTCAAAGTTGCACAGGAGCTGCTCAGGCACGCAAATTCGCGGGTCACAATGGACATTTACACGCAGGCAGTTTCCGCCGACAAGCGGATTGCGAGTCAGAGGCAGGATGAGATGTTGTTGGCATGAATGCGGTACGATTTAGAAGTTCCGTATCGTTCTGTACCGTGGATTTTAGGCTGTCACTTTTTATTTGCCATAAACCTATACATTTCTTAGGTTTATGGCGGGGACGACGGGGCTCGAACCCGCGACCTCTGCCGTGACAGGGCAGCGCTCTAACCAACTGAGCTACGTCCCCGGATGTGTTTCCGGGCTTGCGTTGATGTGCAGGGGATGCAACGAACTACGCAACTTTTTAAGTCTAGCGGCTATGCGCCACGCGGTCAACCTGACCGTCATTTCTCACCGCTGATCGCGCATCGCTTTCAGGTCAATGCCCTGGCATTGGTGATTTTCCTGCGCCAGCCTTAACGTGGGAAATTCGCTGGTAACCCGAATCGTCAGATAGCACTCCGTGCAGATGGATTCATTCGAATTTTCCGGACGCAGGATAAAGGGCTTCACGCGAAGTTTGGCCATCCACAGATTCTCTCATCGCCGCAAGCCCCTGTCTGTCGCATTTTAGACAGAATACGCGGCAATTCGCATTGGCCCCCACTTGCCGCACTCCAGCCCGGCAATATTTTGCCGTTGCACTGATTTCAGTGGAGCTTGTACGGGGAACTCACCGCGATTGGGAAGAGGTTTTGGTGGCAGCGAGGGACTCACATCACGATATAAGACATTAATCATGAATAGTTTACGAAATATGGTCCATTAAATACCCCCAAATCCACCTCCCACTACAAAGTTCCATGGTAGATAGCTACAATTTGATACCGCCATGGCTCATAAAGGCAGGTTCGCCTGCCTCCAAATCTCAGCAACTGCCACCACCTCATCTATGCTGTGGAGAGGTAGTGGTTACGGAAGAAAACGGTCCAATTTTCAGGACAAGCAGGTAGCGTGAGGATTTACCCCGGTTTATCAAGTCTGCAGCCTCTCGCATATATCCAAATTAGATGACAGGCCCTAAGGTTAGAATCACCAATAATTTGTTCAGATTGAATAGAAGGCCCAGAAAGACCACGCAAAGCCCACGTCTTTAAATTGGCTGCCCTTCGATCTTGCAATCGCCGCTGATAGCACGATGGTCTTCCAACTAGCCGGCTTCATCTATACCCATTTCATACGCACTGGAGAATTCCATTGAGCAACAAATGCCTCGCCCTCGTGATTGCTGCACCTTTACTCCTAGCGCCAATCGTTTCACTCGTGCAGGCACAAGTACACACACCCCAACTCATTCGCGTTGATGACACGGCCAAACCGCATACGCGATTCCTTGGCCTGGGCGTCGAGTTCGACCCATATGTGCGAACACCCGCTCCAGATCGGTGGCAGACAATGATGAGCAGACTTGCTTACATGAACCCAGGGTTTCTGCGAGTCATGTCCAGTGCGACGGACTACTGCAGTGGATTCGATGTCAGTGGCAACCCAATTTATCGCTGGAAAACCAATCCGAATGATCCCGAACTGCGCCGCGTACTTGATGTCCTCGACTTTGCCCAAGCTCACAATATTCAGGTCTATCTGGGCGAGTGGCAGGCTCCAGGCAGTCTAGGTATTCACTCACCAGCCGATCCCCGCTGGGCAAACATGATCGCCGACTTTCTTCAATACCTCACACGCACGCAGCACTATACCGTGGTGCGGCATTACATCATGATGAACGAACCCAATGGTAATTGGATGTGGAAAGATCCCGACATGAACGCTTGGTCCTCCGGCGTGCGCGGTCTGCGACACGAACTTGATGTTCGCAACCTGCAAACGGTTATTCTCTCCGGACCTGACACCTCTGGAGGGCAGGACTGGTTCGACCGATCGACACGCGAATTGCATACTACATTCGGATCATGGGAAGAACATATCTATGCCAAGGACGAACTCATCGCTCGCGGCGGTTTGGAGGCCGAGTTAATCGCAGATCGCAAGATAATTATGACGAACGACCCGCATGGCGCGGAAAAAGAGCGTTTCGTCGCTGAATCAGGCCTTGTTACCGGCAAGAACGAAGCTCTTGACCAGCAACCGCGCGTTTACAACTTCGAGTATGGAGTTGGAATGGCCGATTACGTCGTGCAGGTAGCACGTGCCGGCTGGGACGGCGCTGATGCGTGGGACCTTGATGATGCAATGCATGATAACGACAAAGGCAGTCCAAAAATCTGGGGCTTCTGGGACTCAAGCAACGACACGGGCATGAGACCGCGGCCTTGGTTTTTTATATGGACCGTACTCTCACGCACGCTACCAGCGGGCGCAGAGATTCTTCCCGTCGCTACAGATGGCGGTTCACGTGTCAGGGTGACGGCTGCCAGATGGCACTCTACTCACAGCATGCAGTGGACCATCGTGCTGGTGAATGACCACGATGACCCTGCGGATCTCAACGTACGGTTACCGTCGCAACAGCAGTGGCACATCTTGCGCTATTTCGCCGGAGAGCAAAAAACAGATGCCCTAGGCTTGCCACAGGAGACTCAGGTGATCGCCAATTCATCCGGGCAACAAGCCATATCTATGCCATCGCGCGGCGTGATAGTGCTCACCACTGAATGGGCGAACGATGCGCCCAAGTAGATGCCAGCGCTTGCCCACCTACTCCTACGGAAGTGTCCAGCTTCGCATTCTTCTTTCGTTCGCCAGCGAATCATCCAAAAGGATGATTCGCCAAAACCTTCGTTATGACATTATGTTTTGTGATTCCTTACAGCCTTTTTAGCGTTTCAGAGCGGATCAGGAAGACGCGGTCTGTGCGGATATACCGTGCATCCGTTTGGGCCGCGGGGCTGTGTCTGCTTTGCAGTGCGACTGGGTTACGAGCTGCAACGCCGGCTGTAACATTCAATGGGTATCAGACGGTACTGCCAATAAACGGCTTGAGCATGCCAGCCAGCATTGCGGTAGACCACATGGGCGATGTCTATGTCGCCGATGGAACGGGCAAACAGGTCGTGAAGCTCTCAGTAGACCGACAGAGCAGTACGATGGTCGGCAGCGGATGGAGCAATCCGGCCGGGGTGACGGTAGATGCGAGCGGCAACGCCTTCGTGGTTGATGCTGGAAGCAGCCAGGTCATGGAGATATCCGCAAGTGGGGCAACAAGTGCCATTGGCAGCGGGTGGAATGCTCCGCGAGGCGTTAGCGTAGATGCGAGCGGCAATATTTATATCGCGGATACGGGCAATAACCGCGTAATGATGGTTCCCTTTGGCGGTGGAGCGCCGGTTTCGATTGGAACGGGATTGAGCGCGCCAGCTGCGGTCGCGGTGGATAGTTCGAGCAATATCTATATAGCCGATACCGGCAATCACAGAATCGTTAAGGTTGTGGGTACCACACAGAGCACGATTGGCACGGGATGGAGTGCCCCCGTGGGTGTCGCTGTGGATACGGTCGGCAATCTCCTGGTAGCGGACACGGGATTGAATGCGGTAGAAAAGATTCCTGCGGGCAGCAGCAGCTATACGCCGGTAGGCAGCGGGCTAAATGCCGCCAGGGGCGTAACAGCCGATCTCCAGGGTAATATCTATATTGCTGACACCGACAATGCACGTGTGCTTGAGGTGCAGATCAACTCCGTCAACCTGGGAATCATCGTAGCTGGTCAGGCCAGCACGGCGTTCCCGCTGAACTTTACATTCGCTGTGGCGACGACGGTAGGCTCTGTGGGTGTGCTAACGCAGGGTTCTACAGGGCTTGATTTTCAAGATGCAGGGAGTAGTACATGCATCGCGAAGGCTTATGCGGCTGCGGCGACATGCACACTGAATATCAGCTTCAAGCCGCGTGCTCCAGGAGGACGCAGTGGAGCAGCGGTAATCTACGATGCCAGTTCGCCGAACAACAAACCTCTTCTGACGATATATCTGAGTGGCACAGGAATCGGAGCTGCACTAGCGATCACGCCAGCAACGCAAACGGCGCTAACCATTAACAGCGCTGCCGTAACCGCCACGCCGGAAGGTGTGGCAGTGGATGCGATGGGCAATGTTTACCTGGCCGATGCGGCGAATGGGCAGGTGGTGCGCATTGCGGCGGGGAGCGGAACGCAGACCACCGTGGGCAGCGGATTGAAGACACCGTATGGTGTAGCGTTGGATGGCGCGGGCAATCTCTTGATTGCGGATTATGGTCACGGCTATGTAACGCGAGTTCCAAATGAGAACGGCGTACTGACTACGGCGGACCAGACGACTCTGGGCACCGGCTTGAGCGTGGTGCGCGGCATCGCAACGGACGCGCTGGGCAATATATACGCCATCGATTACAACAACAATCGCATCGTTGAGATACCTTCCAGCGGCGCGGCTCAGATCAACTTTGGCGGTACTGGGACGCTATACAAACCGCGGGGCGTCGCGGTGGATACAACGGGCAATGTCATTGTTGGCGATGCGGCAAATTCGCGGGTGACGATGTTTGCGCCGGGCGGTGGAACAGCCACGACAGATCTGATCGCGCCGAATGCGTCCGTAGCAGGGCATACGGTAACTGCGCCGTTCGGCGTGGCAGTGGATGCGGCGGGCAATCTGTATGTGGCCGACTCATCGAACAACCGCATTCTGCTCATACCGCGGAAGAACGGCGCGCTGAGTATCGCGGATGCAGTGGCATATGGTCCGGGACTCTCCGTGCCGGCGGATGTAAAGGTAGACAGCAGTGGCAATATCTATATAGCGGATACAGGCAATGCGCGCGGGATGCTGCTGAATACAGGATCCGCCACATTGAACTTCGGTTTGTGCAGCACAGGCGTGGCAACGGCACCGGTGACGGAAAGCTTCTTCAACATCGGCAACACAGCTCTGAACTTTGGGACCCCGGCATATAAGCTAACGGGAAGCTCGGCAGACTTTTCTGTCCAGTCCCCGGCAGTGGGCGGTTGCGTGTTTACGGCGGCGCTGGCGACGGGACTTGGCTGCTCACTCAATGTTATTTTCACGCCGCAGGCCAACGGTTCGCGTGCAGCTTCGTTTGCGTTTACGTCGGCACCCGTCTTGCCAGTGGCACCCCAGATGTCATTTACCGGATCAGGGACAACGGCGACAAGTGCGCTGACACTTTCGACGACGACCACAACAGTGAACTACGGACAGAGTGTGAGCGTGAAGGCATCTGTCTCCGGTGCGGGTGCTGGCAGTACAACGCCCTCCGGAACAGTGACGTTTACGCTGAATGGCGTGGCGCTTGCGCCGGTAGCTCTTGACGCGACTGGTACGGCAAGCTGCTCTCTAACGACGCTGGTACCCGGACTGAATATGGTAACAGCGTCTTATTCCGGCGATGCGACATATCCACTTGCAAACTCTGGCACCTTGAGCATCGGCATGAAGCCGCAGGACTTCCGCGGACTATATGCATTCTCGAATATCAACTCGGCAGATGCGGCAAATCCGTCATTCGCAGGAGCTAACCTTATCTTCTACTGGGCGGATATTCAGCCGACAAAGACAGGTACACCGAACTGGGCGCCTGTGACGGCGGCTGCTCAACCATGGATTAGCGCAGGCAAGAAGGTGATTCTCCGCTTCTCGACCTCCGGGCAGGTGGGCTTTGGCGGGAGCGCGGGGAATGGGACACCGGCATGGGTCTACCAGGATGGGGCGCGATCGGTGACGGAATCGGATGGATCGGTAATTCCGGTTTATTGGGATACAGCCTACCAGACGGATTATGCGAATTTTGTAAAGCTGTTGGCACAGCAATACGACGGGGTGCCGTGGGTAGCATTTGTTGAGGCAGGCATCGGCATGGGCGGAGAAACACTGCCCGACACAGAGAGCACGAATGCAAACCGCAACGCATTGTGGGCCGCGGTAGGGTATACCGACCCGATCTACCTGAACTGCGTTGAGACGCTGCTGAACATCAACCGGCAGTATTTTTTAAGTACGCCAGTTGCTGTCATGCTGGATTCGACGTTTCTTGGAATTGGCGGTGTGGCCGGAGAGAACTACTACAACGATCTCGGAAACTGGCTGGAGAGCCAGACGCTTCCCTATTGGCTGCAGTACAACGGCCTAACCAATACGTCGGGGCTGCCGAGTGTGTTTACGCAGGCTCCGGTGCGGGCAGTGGAGCAGCGCAACAGCGCTGTGAACAGCGGCGATTCCATTGCCAGCGATGTGCAGCAGGGGTTTGCTGTGAACGGTCAGTATCAACTGATCTACACATCTGATGTAGATAACAGTGCGAACCAGGCTACGTTCCAGGCAGCGGCAGCGCTAGCGAACTCGGGCACTTCGGCGACGGTAACGAGTCTTGGCAGTACCGCTTCAACGCTGCAAACGGGACAGAGTGTAACGCTTACGGCGACTGTTACGTCTGCTCTAGCAGGGCTGACTGGGCTGGTAGATTTTTCTGACGGCAATAACGTGATCGGGTCGGCAACGCTGAATGGGTCCGGGATCGCGTCGTTCACGACAACGGCGCTGGGCGCTGGAACCCATACGATCACGGCGACAAATACGGGCAATGGAGTTTATCTTGCGTCGACCTCAACTGCGGTTACGGTCCTGGTGCAGACATCCACAACGCTGACGCTCAGTGTGACGCCGGCAACGTCAGTGTTTGGCACGAGTGTGATGCTGAAGGCAGTGGTGGCTCCGCAGTCGGGCAGTACAGTGCCATCCGGAACAGTGACCTTTACGCTCGATGGGGTGGCCCAGTCCCCGGTAACGCTCACCTCGAGTGTGGCAATTCTGAATTTGACAAGTCCGAGCGTAGGCGGCCACAGTTTCACCGCTGTATACAACGGTGATGCGAGCGACGCAAGCAGTGCTTCGGGTGCGGCAATGAGTTTTACGGTGACTGCGGCGCCGGACTTTACGTTTACATCTGGAGTGAATGCGCTGACGGTTACGGCAGGGCATTCTGCAAGCATGACGCTAACTGTGGCGCCAACTAACGGGTTCAATCAGGTGGTGACGTTCAGTTGCTCCGGATTACCCATGCTGTCGACATGCACCTTTGCACCGGCATCCGTGACGCCAAGTGGTACAGCAGCTGCAACAACACTGACGATTGAAACAACAGCTGCTTCAGCGGCAAATAGCTGCAAAACAAAGCTTTTCTATGCGATGCTGTTGCCGGGGCTGCTCTGTTTCTTCATCGTGGGTAGAGCTAGAGGAGCGGCAGCGCGCTGGCTCGGCTGCGCGCTGGTCTGCGTTATGCTTGGAGGCTTTACGGGATGCGGTGCGGGCAGCTCATCCGGGGCGAATACGTCTCCCGGAACAACAAAGGGCACAAGCACACTTGTAGTGACAGCGACGAGCGTAAGTGCGACGCATTCACTGAGTGTGACGTTGACGGTGCAGTAATAACTACGGCTTTGCCGCGAGCGCAGCTGCCTGTTTGAGATCGTCCACGTTCGCGGGGTCATAGATATCCTGGCGGAATGCTAAGAAGTAGCGAATATTTAGATCAATTGCATGCTGCAAATCATCATGAAAGGTCGCACCGTTGCGAGCTGCAGCCTCTCGAGGCTCTGCGACACGGACCGCCGCAGACCAGGTGGCGTCATAGATGCGCTTTGTAGTGAGACCATTGTCCTGTAACCAGAAGCCCTGCTTCGCAGCGTACGTAGAGACGGTATGGAAGTTGAGTCCGGGCGTCTTGTCGAGAAATGTGCTGTCGATCATAAGAGCTAGCGGCGTTATTTTGAAGCTGGACTTGTAGAGGCCAGCGATGCTCTGGACGGTGGACCACCAGAGTTCGTCTGTGTAGCCGGTGGGTTTCCAGAGCGAGAGACGATCCTTATTGGGCGTATAGGTGTCGGCGAGCGTTTCGCCGCCGTCGCCAATACCGATCTGGATATAGGCAATGGCGGAGTTGCCGTCAAGGTGATGCGCGAGAGCTTGCACAAAATCCGACAACTCTTTTAAATAAATGGCGTTCCAGTAGACGGGGATGCGTGCCCCATCCTGCTCGGTGATGCTGGGGACTCCTTCGTCGTAGACCCATTGTGGCGTGGCCTGCTGAGAATACTGCTTGTACCACTTCGCCCAGCCAGCGGTGGAGAATCGGAGACAGACGACTTTATGCTGCGCTGCCCAGGGCGCAATGTCGCGGTCGATACGATCAAAGTCGATCTTGCCTTTTACCGGTTCAAGCTGCGTCCAGTAGTAGATGATATTGGCACCGGCGAGATAGGGCGAGGCAGGATCTGTAGCTTGCGGGGAACCCGCAAAGGCAAAGATTCCGCGAAATTGATTCGGGCCTTTGGCAGGTTTGAGTACTGGGACTGTAGTTGCAGCTATAGCTGGCCCGGCAGCGGACGTGCTCTGCGCTACACACGTGGCTGCGAGCAAGCCTATTCCTACGAACGTTGTGATTAGTCCTGTCCGCATCGTGACTCCTTATTAAGTTTGTATACCGTTCTCTACCTTAATTGCAGCGAACAGTTATTGGACAATGAGATTGAAGGTGGCAGTTTGAGATTCGGCACCTGATGTGCCGGCAACCGTGATTGTGTAGCTTCCGGCTGGTGTGCTCGGAGCTGTCGATGCTGAAGTATTGCCGCCAGAGCCGCAACCGGAGAACGTGAGGCTTGCGATACCAGCCAGAATCAGACAATAGGCAAGCCGTGACGCTCGCCGGCGAACAAAGATTAATCCAAGTAGAGAGCAAAATGCCACTAGGCTGGTGTTGCGCCAACGCACAGCTGCCACGGGCGTCTGGCCATTGATTGCGACACCAAAGGTGACGGGGATAGCTGTATTGCTACCGTTGGATGTGATTGTGGTTGAGGCAAAAGCAATACCAGCATTTGCCGGTAGGCCGCTAGCTGTTAGCTGAATAGCACCAGCGAAACCGAAGTTCGGCGTAACGGTAAGCGTAGCGGTTGCGGAGCCAGTACTGGACCTTGAAACGGTAAGTGTGCCAGGCGCAATGGCGAGTGCATAATTTGCAGTGCCAACCGCCTCAAGTAATGCACTTGAACTTGAGGTCAAATGCAGCGAATCGCCGATGTACTGGGCGGTGATGGTGTGCGTTCCTATGCTGAGCGTGGAGATGGTATAGGTGGCTGTACCGCTCAGATCGAGCGTACCAACACCAAGGAGCGTGGTGCCGTCATAGAAGTTGACGGTGCCGGTGGCCGCCCCGTTCGCGGTCGCGGTAACCACGGATGTGAAGGTAACATTCTGCCCAACACCGGCCTGGGGCAGTGAACTTGTGAGCGTAGTGGTAGTGGTTGCGGGCGGTGGTGTGACGACAACAGTAAGCGCGCTGGAATTAGATGCGTTATGAGTCGTGTCGCCCTCATAACCAGCGGAGATTGGATGGCTGCCGATGGCGAGTGCAGTCGTGGTGAGCGTGGCCACGCCGGATATATTGAGCGGAACACTGCCAATAACGTTGACGTCGTCATAGAAATCAATCGTGCCGGTGGCGATTCCGTTACCGCTGGAACTCACAGTAGCAGTAAAGGTCACTGAATTGCCCAGCGAGATCATAGTGGCGCTGGTACCGATTATGGTTGTGCTGTTCACCGGAACCGGCGTGATGGTGACAGTTATATTACTGGAGACCGAAGCGGAGTGGGTCGTGTCACCTGCATACTTGGCCGAGATGGAGTGCGAGCCGACTGTGAGCGTGGTCGAGTTCAGTGTGGCTGCGCCGGTCACATCGAGTGCAACAACGCCAAGGGATGTAGACCCATCATAAAAGGTGACATTGCCGGAAGCCACGGCGTAGCCGTTGCTGGAGTTGGTGATGCTGACACTGAGCGCAACGCTGGAACCGACAACGACGGAACTGGGTGCTGCGGTGAGCACGCACTGAGTTGGCGTAGGCACACCGTTGACGATGACAGTGGCGGCTGTGCTGGTGGAACTGCCATAGTTAAGGTCTCCGCTGTAGACAGCCGTAATCATGTGTGTGGCAACGGCGAGCGAAGAAGTGCTGAAGGTGGCTATTCCAGCGGTTAGCGTGCCGGCTCCAATCACCGTTGTGCCGTCAAGAAAATTCACGCTGCCAGTGGGAGTACCTGCGCCACTACCGGAAACTCCGGCAGTAAAAGTGACTTGCGATCCCTGATTCACCGTGGAGGGATTCGCCCCTAGTGTGGTGGTAGTAGCATAGCCGCCAACCTTCACCGTGGAAGCGCTGGAGTTGGACGTCGCGAAGAATTGTGTATCGCCTGCATACTGCGCGGTAATGCTGTGGCTGCCGACCGCAAGCGCCGTGGTGGATATGGAGCAGGTACCGGAAACGAGCAAGCAGCCGCCGAGTTGGGTAGTGGAACTGGAGAAGGTATCAGAGAAGTAGACATAGCCCGTGGGGGTCGTCTGCAGGTTCGTAGCGGATGCGCTAGAAGTGAGAGTAGCGGTAAGTGTCTCTTTAGTGCCAATGGAAATATCGGTGGCGCTAGTTACAAGAGTGGAGACAGTCGGAGCAGGAGTGCTGAGCCACTCTTGCATGCCAAGCATTGCAAGATTATTCTGCTCGGCGCTGATCCAGTTCTGATAGACGCCGCTGGTGTAGTAGAGACCGAAGTTGGGATATTCCTCAAACGTGTCGCCCATAGTGTTAGCGGGATAGCCGTTGACAGTGGGCGCGGTGCCTTTGACGGTGTTGGGCAGCAGCATGCCGTCAGAACCAGTGATGGAGGGAGTATTGGGCGCATAGTTCAGGCGCAGCATTTCGCTTTCCATGGCGGAAAACGTGGTCGTGTTTGTAAAGCTATCGTAGAGATGCGCGGTGCCCAGCAGCGATAACTGGCGGCCTTCCTTGTAGCCGTTTTCCAACGTGCCGGCTTTGGTACCGTCGTAGTTGGTGGCAATATAGATGCCTTCCATATAGCCGCCGTAGGTCGTGTCATGCAGGCCTGCCGCCGCATTCATTTTGGAGAGCAACTGGTTGGCGACGCTATAAAGATAGGTGGAAATGGTGGAGGAGTTGCTGACGATATTGCTGGTACCAACTATGCCGGCCGCACGAATGAGCGCTTCTGCCATTTCGGAATTATCCTGCGGCTGTGACTGTGTGTCCCACACATAATTCTGATTGGGATAATTGGGGTCGGAGATAAGAAAGATGCGCCCGGTAAGACCGTAAGCAGGAACAAATATCTGGTTGACGATGGTCTGCACACTCAGGTAGCCGGCGTTGATCCACTCCGGATGGTTGTAACGGGCACCAGCATCAATAAGATCAGCTCCAATCTCCAGCGCGTATGGAATACGGTAGGATTGCGCGAGATAAATGGTCTTGCTGCCACAATCGCAATTGCCGGCGTTGTAATTGATCTGCACGTGATACGTGGGGTCAAGGTTGGCATAATTGCCGGGTGCCCAGTACTTGGTAATTACGTTCTGCCAGTATGCGCGTTCCGTCGCCGTGGAACCGTACTGCGATAGACGCAGCATGATGCCATAGACCCAGCCCTTGTCAAGACTGCTGGTTCCCCACTCGCTGCGGGTCGTATTCTCGATGCCATTGATGGCGGCTGTAAACGTGGTGTCGCCAGGATGGCGATACTCATACCAGTAAAGGTGCTGTAGATCACGAATGTCGTTGATGGAATCGTGCCTGGTAGTGTTTGGCTGAGTATCGCAGACGTTGGCGCCTCCGCAGTTGACCTGGGTAGGAATATCCTGACGCCAGTTGATGAGGATGCCCAGGTATTTCGGATCCCACCCGTAGGAGTTCTGTCCTGTAAGCATACCTGAGACCTGCGCATCCACCTGCGCGGCAGTAGGAGCCGTGTAGGTCTGCGCTGCGAGCGGTGCGGCGTGGAAGAGTGACAGCGCCAGCACAGCGCACAGCAAGCGGAAGCATTTACGAAAGGGAGTCAAGCGATTCAACCTGGGCGCGGTAGCGCATAAAGACAGACTTTGACGCTCTTCGCCAACCTGGCACAGGGCGAATGCCATGGCGAACACTGAGCTTTGGAAAGAGTGCCGATAATAAGAGATACCACCTGCCATTAGCGGTTCACAACGACCGGTTTCGCTCTATTTCATGCAGTTAGTTAGTCCGGCAACCGGCACGGAAATCAACCAATTGCTGTTTGAATTCCGGCACGTCTAAGTCCTTCTGAAAGAGTAATAACCAGTCGACGCCTAAGGAGCGGGCACGATTCAGATCATCTTTCAACGGATACCCGTTCGCCTGCGCAGCATTCCTCTGCTCTGCGATTAGAGGACGCTTTTTGAGCCATTCCGGCGAGTAAGTGCGGTCGCGCAGAAAACCGTTGTCCTGCAACAAAAGCCCTTCGCTATTGGCAAGAGCGACAATAATAGCCTCATTGCACTTGACGCCATCTGCCAGACCGCAGGTACCGCCAAGAAACGTACCATCAGGCATGAGTGCGAGAGGAAAATTGCCGAGTTGCTTCTGGTACGTCTTTGTAATGTTCTCGATCGTCGTGAACCATGTGCTGCCGGTGTATCCAACACTCTGCCAGAGCGCGAGACGGGCGGCCTGCTGATCCTTATCCTTGTTCTGCTCAGTGTCGGGTTTGGTCTCGCCGCCATCGCCGATGCCAATCTCAATAAAGGTGATGCTGCTGCGATAGGGCGCACCAAGGAGGTGTGTATCCAACTGGTGGAGAAAAGCGCCAAACGCCTCTACGTAGCCAGGATCCCAGTAGACAGGGATGACTGCGCCATCTATCTCTGTGACACTGCGGAGGTGATATTTCTGGTAAACCCATGCCGGAGTCCCGCTTTGCGAATAAGGCGGCATCCACTTCTTCCACCCAGCAGTCGAGACACGGATAGCAATGCTCTTGCCAGCCGTGCTCCAGACTTTCGCCTGGGCGTCGAGAGCGCTGAAATCGAAGACCTCCTGCTGCGGCTCAAGCTGCGACCAGTAGAAAAGCAGTACACGACCATCGAGAGCGGGGTCTTTGGCATCGTTAGCACGCTGCTCGCCTGAGAACTCCATAATCTTTGGACAGGCAGGCGAGGCACTGGCCGCAAAAACGAACGTGGGTGTAATCAATAGCACAACACTGAACAAGAGAAGGCGGCCGGCAGATACAGGTTGCATCAACTTCAGACTCCACATTGATTTTGAGAATATTGTTCTTCTCTCTTTTATATTGAGGCAACACCGGAAGAAATTTACATGCAATTGCAACGCTGTACAAAAAATTCGAAAAACCGGTACTTGTGAGCAAAGTATTCCAAACCTAGACTTTCAGTGGGATAGCATTCACCACAGAGTCTGCCTGCTATGGCAACAATAAGTTATATTCAATCGCCGGAAACAGAAGCTCCAATGCATGTAAACATGCACGCATCAGAGCTGGCGCCGCTCCAGCGGAAGCGCGGGATGGAATATCGAACACTCGGTCGCACGGGCTTTAGAGTGAGCCGGCTTGGACATGGTCTCTGGGGCATGAGCGGGTGGTTCGGCTCCTCGGAGCATGAATCGATTGCGACACTGTCGCAGTCCGCCGCGACTGGCTGCAATTTCTTCGATTCGGCATGGGCATATGGTGAAGGCAACAGCGACATGCTGCTGGGAAATCTGATACAGACAACCGAACGGAATATTGTGGTAGCGTCGAAGATTCCTCCCCTAAACCGGCGATTCGAGCTGTGCTCGCAGATGCCCTATACCAATGTCTATCCCGCCGAACATGTCTTCGCCTACGCTGAGAGGATTCGTGCCATGCTGCGAGTGGATACGATACCGCTCCTGCAGTTTCACGTTTGGGACGACCGATGGGCAGTAAGCAAGGAGTTTGCCCGGACGGTTGAGAAGTTGAAGCACGACGGCATTATTCACAGCTTCGGGCTGAGCCTGTGTCGCCGGCAACCGGCAAACGGAATCAAGGCGTTGAAAACCGGGCTCGTGGACTGCGTGCAGGCTGTGTACAACATCTTTGACCAGCACGCAGAAGATGAACTCTTCCCCGCGTGCGAAGCCATGGGCATTGGCGTGATAGCGCGGGTGGCACTGGACGAGGGATCGCTGGGTGGTCAGATGACGCGCGAGACGAGATTTCCTGCGTACGACTGGCGCTCAGGATATTTTTCGCCGGAGAAACTGGCCGCAACGATGGACCATGTAGATCGTCTGAATGAAATTTTGCCGGCTGGGATGACTCTACCGGAGATGGCACTTCGTTTTGCTCTCTCAAACAAGCAAGTGCATACCGTAATTATTGGCATGCGCAGGCATGAACACCTGCGGGCAAACCTCACTAATGCGGCACGCGGGCCGCTGAATGCCAATCTGCTGGACGAACTTAAAGGCCATCGCTGGGAACGCAGCAGCTAAAGGCGTACCAGTCCCCGCTGCAAAGCAGCGACCGCGGCTTGAGTTCTATCGCTGACACCCATGCGCATGAGAATGACGCTAATATGCGTCTTCACCGTCGCCTCTGAAATGCCAAGATCTACTGCGATTTCGCGATTACTTCTACCACGAACGACAAGCTGCAGCACTTCTCGCTCCCGTGGGCTGAGATCGGAGTCAGGAGTCCGGGTCTCAAGGATTTTAGTGACCGGCGCGGGAAGATAACGGCCACCAGCATGTACGCGGCGCAGGGCGCTTATGAGCGCCTCGTGTGGCATGCCCTTAATTAGGTAGCCAAGTGCTCCGGCTTCCAGAGCCTGATGAATATCTTCGTCGCCTTCATAGGTGGTGAGAACAACGAACTTGGCGCGCGGATGGCTCTGACGGATGCTACGAATGGTTTCAACGCCGCTCATGGCGGGCAGTCGAAGGTCAATCAGAGTGACGTCGGGGTGATATTGGTCGAAGAGCACAATAGCCTCTTCGCCCGAGTATGCCTGAGCGACGGCAGTCATGTCCTTCTGGGCTTCGATAATGGCTGATATGCCCACGCGCATCAGCGGATGGTCGTCGACGACGAGCACCTTCATGCGCGCGTGCTGTTCTGCAGTGAGCGTAGTTTTCAAATCTTCACCTGTAATGGAGATACAGTCTTGAGTTTAAGGTTATGCGGCATACGAATGTTGATGCGGGTTCCCTGTCCGGGACTGCTCTCGATTGAGAGACTACCACCGAGTGAATTGGCTCGCTCTTTCATTCCGACAAGGCCGTAATGCTTCTGCATACCGTTCTGGTCTGAAACTGCAAACCCGCAACCGTAGTCGACAACGGTAATGGAGAAATCCGTCTCTTTAAAGTCCACGCAAACATCGACGTTAGGAGATGCGCCGTGCAGCACCGCGTTATGCACGGCCTCGCGGGTAATCATCAGCAGTTCATGCAATGCGGTACGAGCAATGGGAAAATCGCGCCCGATCAGTCTGCAAGCAACAGGACGGCTAAACTCTACACTGAGCAAAGCCGTCATCTTCTCCATCGAAGCGCCAATGTCCTCCACGGGCTCACCACCATCGCGGAGGTTCCATACCGCCTCGCGTGCCTCTACGATCGTGGAACGAACCTGGGTGCGAGCGCAGTTGAGCAACTCATCCTTCAAACTGGAGCTGTCACCGCTCATGCTGGAGACTGCTTCCAACACAGCGGAAACACTGGCACAGCCCTGGATAATCGTGTCGTGCATCTCGCGCGCAAGACGGTTGCGCTCCTCAATAACAGCGACGAAGCGCTGGCGCATCTGATTCAGACGCAGGCGGTAGACAGCCAGAACAATCGCTCCTGCGAGCGCGAGAGTGCAAAGAGCGAACCACCAGGTGCGGTAAAAATACGGACGCTTAGTAAACGTGAGCACAGCTTCCGATGTCTTCCCGGGAGCATTGGCTACAAAGGCGGCCACCACAAAGCGGTAGTGCCCTGGAGGAATGTTGGTGTAAAAGGCCTCACGGCGCGTCTGCGCCTGATTCCAATCCTTATCGAAACTTTCGAGCTTGTACTTGAATCGGATACCATCCTGTGAGCGCAGCATGACGGGAGCATAGCGAATCTCAAGTCGATTACTGCCAGGCGAAAGAACGATATTATTCGTATTAGTAACTTCGTTGCCATCGACAATAAGGTGATTGATGACGAGCGGGGGCGGTGGCTGCTCCTCTGCCACGGTACGCGCCTGCATGACGGCATTGGCCGCTACATGCACCGCTCCCAGGTTGCTGGGAAACCAGACATCGCCGTTTGCGGTAATGCAACCGGCGGTCTGCATGCTACCGAAAATCTGCGCCGTCTCTGTCTCGTTGGATATGCCGTAGAAGGTAAGCGGAAAGTCCTTGCGTTCGCCATCGGCAAAAGCATCGAGGTCTTTGCGGCGCAACAGCGAAATACCCGAAGGACTGCTCATCCACATATTACCGAGACGGTCTTCGAGTATCTGGTCGAGGCTGTTACTGGCCAGTCCCTGCTCGGTACGAAAATGAGTGAGCTTCGATGATCTGTATCGATAAAGACCATTGTTGCGAGTGCCGAACCATAGGCCACCGTCAAAATCCTCGTGAATAGCCCAGACCTTGTCCTGGCGCAGAGTATCCACAACAAGATCCTGCACGAAGGCGTTGCCATGCATATGGCTCAGTCCTAGTTCCGTACCAATCCACAGATCTCCCTTATGATCGAGCAACATGGAGCGGATACTCAGGTAGGCGAGGCCATCTCGCATCTGATAGTTGGTGATATGCCCGTTCATGATATGACTAACGCCTTCATCTGTACCGACCCAGAGTGAGCCGTCGCCTCCTTCAACCATAGCGCGAACATAATTATTGACCAGCCCCTGGTGGGTGGTGAAGTGCTGGCTGCTGTGTGCGTCTGTGCGAAACAGGCCATTTCCCTCGGTGCCGAACCAGAGCGCACCATCGTGCGTGCGCAGAACATTACGTACCTTCGCTCCTTCAACCTGCGATGGAATAAACTCTGTCGCAATACCGTGCTGAATATGGAACAGATGCGCGGATGCTGCCCAGATGCTGCCGTCTGTGTCTTGATAGACGGTGCCGAAGTCAGAGTCCTTCGCATCAGGAAGAGGAACGATACTGAGGAGACTCTGGCTGAAGCGAATCATGCCGGCTTGTGTACCAACCCAGACATTCTGCTCGATGTCCTGAAAGATGGCGAGCACGGTATTGTTGGGCAACGGAATGGGATCGGCGAGCTGACCGTGTTTATTAAGATGGTAGGTAAAGCCGCCCTGGCCAACTATGCTGACCCAGACAGTGCCATCGGCTGTCTGGCGGAGAACGCGCACCGTGCCGTGGATGCCAGGGACTTTACTAAAACGGCCAAAAGCTGAGTCGAAACGATAGAGACCGGAGACAGTGCCGACCCAGATGACGCCATCTCGGGTTTCGAGGATGGACTTAACGCGATTGCGTGTCAGTTCGCCGGGGAGCACATGCTCCTGAAAAATGCCGGCATTCAGTGTGAGCAGGCGAGAGCCCCCGATCCACAGACGTCCGGCAGAATCCTGACGAAACGCATTCACCGCGATGGCAGGAAGTGTAGGAGTCCCGTCAAGACGAACTACACGGTCGCCGACTACCTGGAAGAGGCCATTGTTGGTACCGACCCAGATAGTGCCTGAGCGATCCTCCGCCACGGCACGCACAAAGCTGTCGGTCAGTCCGTCCGCCGCACCGTATGAGCGGAAGATGCCGTTGTGATAGCGGATCAGGCCGCTCCCCTCGGTGCCGATCCAGAGGCTTCCGTCCCGCGTGGCAAGCAGGCAGAAGACACTGTTCTCGCGGAAGGCGGGCGTATTTTCGCGGTTGAAAGTGGTGAAATTTGTGCCGTCGAACCGGACTAGGCCGGCGGTGGTTCCGATCCAGAGATAGCGGTCGGGTGTCTGGGCGAATGCCTGAACGTTGTCTTCGGGCAAACCATCCTGCACTTGATAGACCTTGGCGGCATAGCCGGGGACGCCGCGCGTATCCGGGGTACCGGGAGCCAAAGTAGAACTTAAAGTAAAGCTGGGCGCGGAGCCAACCAGAATTGCAAACAAAGCGGCAAAGACTCGGCAAAGGCTCTGCGTCCGAACCGTCCGGGTCATCATTCTCCGTAAATAGCTAATTTCAGGCACTGCAGCACTCACTCAACTCACCCCAAAGTATACGGTTGGCGCAAGACGTCTGGCATCTGCGGAAACGGGGGATACTACAAAAAACTATTTAACCCGCGGTCATCCTTTTGGCTGATGCTAGTGCTATCACCGATATCTACCATTGCCCGTGAATCAAACCAGCAATTCTTATGGTGTTTAAAGGTGGTGTGGGCATGCTTCGTTCCTGGGAGATGAATTTTTCGTTCAAGGCGTCATCGGATTCGCCGATTTATCTGCAGTTGGCGGACAGCGTAGCGGACAAGGTCGGACGCGGCTTGCTGTCACCGGGAAGCCCGCTGCCAGGAACGCGAACACTGGCGAAATCGCTGGGCATCCACCGCAACACGGTTTCAGCAGCATATGAGGAGTTAATTGCACACGGCTGGGCTGCGTCATCACCTTCGCGAGGGACATTTATTACAGGCGAGATTCCTCTGCGCAGGGTTCGAACAGAAGAGTTGCGGCCGCGCACGACAGTTCGCGGCAAGGAAACAGCTAAGCCCGCTCTAAAACAGATGGCATCACGGCCGCGATTATGCGAGCCAATCGCAGCGCAGCTCTACTGCTGCACGGATGGCGCATCGGATGTGCGGCTAACACCCGTGTGCGAGCTAAGCGGCGCAATACGGCGCGCAATGAAGATGCAGCGCAACCTGGTGGGAGCGGATGCACGCGGCACGACGCGGCTGCGCAGCTGCATTGCCGAGATGCTGCGGCTGAGCCGTGGCATTGCTGCCACCAAAGAAGAGGTAATCACCACGCGCGGGCGACAGATGGGCCTTTATCTGACAGCACAGGCAACCTTCTCGCAAGGCTCAGTGATTGCAATGGAACAACCCGGCAACCGCATGGCCGCGGAAGCCTTCAGGCTCTGCCAGGCTGAGGTTGTAGGTGTGCCGGTCGATCGCGAAGGTATCATTGTGAGCCGGCTGCAGGAATTGAGTACACTGCGCCGCATTGACGCCGTGTACGTCACACCGCAACATCAGTATCCAACTACAGTATCTATGTCGAACCGCCGGCGCGACGCGCTGCTGCAATGGGCGCGGCAGAATAATGCCGTCATCCTGGAAGACGACAATGACCATGAGTTTGAATATGCCGGCTCTCCGCTGTTGCCGCTGGCTAGCAAGGCGCCGGTCGGCAACATCATCCATATAGGCTCGTTTTCGCGCATCTTTGACTCCAGCGTCAAGCTAGGATATGTGCGCGCTTCGCGCGAGATCATCCACCGCATGGGCGAAATTCGTGCTCTCATTGATCGTCAGGCTGACCCGGTTCTGGAGAGCGCCTTTGTAGAGTTGATCCAGGACGGTCAGGTTCGGAGGCATATTCGCAAAGTACGCGAAATATACTCCAGCCGCCGCGATCTGTTCGCCGCGCTACTGAAGCGAGAGTTCGGCGACCGGCTTCGGGTGGAGGTTCCGACGGGTGGGCTGGCGTTGTGGCTTCAGCCCGAGCCAGACGTGAATACGCAGCATTGGGCTGAAGCCGCGCAACGCAACGGCATACTCTTCCAGCCAACGCATGAGTACTACGTGGATGGTACATCTCACAACAATGCGCATGGCATCCGAATTGGATTTGCCTCTGCAAATGAGAATGAACTGGCGCGGATCGCTACCGCCCTGCGGCGCAGTCTGCCGGTATCGGGCGTGGGCGCAACTACCCAGGGTCTGACGGCGAGGGACAGAATGCAGGCACTCAAGACAGCCTAAGCTCTATTCTTTGGCATGCTTTACGGCAATGCGGTCAGCGAGCCACTCCTGTAGACCGATGAGCGCAAGGTTGCTTGCCTCCGCACTGATCCAGTCCTCCGTCCCCTGCCTGTGCGGGACCAGGGCGAACTCTGGTGTGAGTTCATACATATAGCCCCCCGTTGAAGCTGGATAACCATTGACGAGTGGTGCGGGAGCAGCCACCGTATCTGGCAGATGCATGCCAGGTTGGGCCGCATTGTTATTGTCATGCGTAACCATCTGGTACTCCTCGGCCTCCAGATCGGCCCACTGGTTTCGTGGGGTGAGAGTAAGGTTGGCCAGTGAGAAAGTGCCAAGCAGCGAAAGCTGCCGCGCTTCACGGCCAGAGTTCTGAATCTCACCTTTCCTCTGCTTGTCATGACCGTCTGCAATCAGAAATGATCCAAAAAAACCACCATGGACCTTGTCGTGAAAAGGAAGATCGCGCATAGCAGTCAGCATCTGGGAGGCGAGATCGAGAAAAAACTTATGAATCTCCGGGTCTTTTACAATAAGGCCAGCACGCAGTAGAAGGTCTACCTCTTCAGAGACGTCCCATGGCGTGGCTTGGGTATCCCACAACATGTTCTTGCCATATTTGGCGTCAGAAATCACATAGATGCGCCCGAAGACGTGATACTCCTGCGAGAAAGCCTGAGAGTAAACCACCTTGACCTCACGATATCCGGCGGCAACCCATTCCGGATGATTGAAGCGAGTCCCCGCATCTACCAGCGCCGCTCCATTTTCGACTTGGGCGGAGACACGATACGCGTCGTCGAGAAAGATGGTCTCAGCATGGCAGTCACAGTTGCCCTGCCGGTTGTGCTGCACGCCCATAACCGGATCCAGCCGCTTGTAGTTGGCGGCGGCCCAGCCTTGCAAGGTAGTGGCCCACGCATTTCGCTCCGTCTCAGAATCCGCATAGAGCGCCAGGCGCAGCAGCACGGGGTAAACATATCCCTTGGCGAGCGTACTGTGTCCCCAGCGATCGCGGGTGGTGGGCAGCAGGCGGGCAATCGCCGCGTCGTAGCTGTGGTCTTCAGGATGGCGCTGCTTATACCAGTAGAGATTCTGCAGGGTGCGAACATCGTTGAGGGGATCGTGACGCGTGGTTGCGCCGGCAGCGTCACACTTGCCCGGGCTGCACTGCACCTGTGCGGGATCAGGGCGACGCCAGTTGATGAGGATGCCCTTGTACTTTGTGTCCCAGCCGTAGGAGTTCTCAGCGTTCAGGGTGTTACGGACAATCTGCTCCGCAACCTGCTCGGCGGTAGTTGACTTTGTCGGCGTGATTCTGACAGGCGCGGGGCTCTGTGCCGGCAGGTGTGCAATGGAAGCAAAGAAGATGATCAGCAACAGGGTTAATGCAGCCGTGTTGCTGAAAAAAGTGACAGGTAACTTCATCAAAATACTCCTCTGCAGTGAAACCAAAAAAATGCGCGGGACGTAGTGAACGCCCCGCGCCTTGGGTGGTGAAACAATTTAGGGCTTGAGGCCAATCATTGACGAAGCAATTGCATAGGCCCCCGGCAGCACCGGGCCCGCCGCACCAACAATGACGGTGACATAGTTGGCGGATGAAGATGTATTGGCTACCCAAACATTGCCGGAGAGATCAATCGTGAGATTGCCAGGCGAAGCAAAGGTGTGAACGAAGCCGTAGGTTCCGGACAGATTGGTGAAAGTGCTGCCGGAGGTAAGCGGCAGCGGTGAGGGCTGGGCAAACTCAGCGATGGAGTTGCACGGCGTTGTACTGGAGCAAGTACCGGATGATGCAGTCGTGAGCGTATTGGCGCTCACCACCCAAGCATGGTTGTTGCCGTCGATGGCAATGTACTTCGGCGCTGAAAGGTTGGCAAAGTTTGTGGTCAGTGACCCGTTCGTGCTGGTGTTGAACGTCGCTGAAGTAAGTGTCTGCTGGAGGTATGTCAGGGCGTTGTAGGTAGTGTCAGTGTAGGTTGTATACACGTAGTTAGCGGTTGCAGAATTGGTAATCCATAGGTTACTGCTGGAATCTACTGCCATACCATACATAGTTTGAACCGGCGCGGTAAAACGCTGACGGATGGTAGTGCCGCAAACCAGGTTATTGTTCGTCGTATTGATAGATGGCGCCGTACCACCACTGGAACCATAGGAGAGCGGGCTGAGCGTGCCGGTGTTCACGTACACAGGAAGCGTAGCTTTGGTCTGCATCTCGATGATCGTTCCATAAGGAGAGCACGATCCGCTACCAATGGCGTACAAGATGGGTCCGCCTGAAAATGTCTTGTTCTGGTCAACAACCAGCGAGGCGGGACTGGTTCCTGTGGTCGCAACTGCACCCGCAGCGCTTGCGGACTGAGTGTATGCGAAGGTCGAGTTATTGATTCCCATCACTACCTTCGATACTTGGTTACCACTGGTAGTGTCTGCGCTGGTAAAGAAGACATTACCGCTTCCATCGGCCGCTGCCGGAGAGGGCGATGGACCGGTGTAGTAGCCGGTAATGGATCCAGAGGCAGCAGCACCTGCAGCGGCAGAACCGGTCAACTCAGCCACGGAGCCAATCTTGGTAATGGCTAGAGCTGAGGTGAAATCGCCGCCGGAGTTGGCGGATGCGCTGCTATTTGTAGTGGTACTGACGGTAACGGTTGCCCCGTTTGCAACCCAGGCATTATTGCTGGAATCAATCACAACTCCCTTGGGGCTTGTGAAGGCGGTTGAGACGGGCGTTGGCGCAGCGGTCATGTCCACGGCCAGAGCAGTGGTTGCGCTGGGTGTATAGCTCGTAACCGGACCAACAAGAAGTGCTCCGGCTGGGCTGAGTTCCACAACGCTGGCGGAGGGAGTCGTACCGTTGCCCGACTGCGAGAGCCAGATATTGCCGAACTTGTCAGCAGCGATGCCATAACCGGCGCCGATTGCGTTTGACGGAGTGCTGGTCTGCGGCGCGATCTGTACGCCGATGGTGTAATCCGTGGGTACGGCTGAAGGTGTCGGCGAAAAGGGTGTGCCGATGCTGGCCAAATACTGATAGGTGCCCGTAGTGGAACCATCGCCTACCAGTGAGATAGGATTCTGCGCCATGTTGAGAGCGATCTGGACAGTGTCCGCCGGCGCTGTTCCAACCGTAGCTGCGGAGATGAGTTGCGCGCAAGTGCCAGCAGATGGGCCTGTGGTGTTAACGCAGGCTGCGATGATGTCAGCCAGTGCGTTAATCTTAGCGGTCTCGGGAGTTGCGTAAGCGTTAAGTGCTACCGCCGTTCCGGCAGGCAGGTTAGCCAGGTTGGGAATCATGCTGAAAGCATTGGCCAGGCCATTGATGTTGCTGCTGGGCGCGCCGATAACTGTGGTATTCGCAGTGCCCATGGTGGTGCTCATAAACTGCTGCAGGGCCCACACAGTAGCAACGGTGCTGACCTCGTTGACGTTGATGAATGTATAGCTGGTACCGGCGGCAAGAGCCGTGCAGCTGCCCAGGCCAGCGATGAGGGTGCTGGCGGTATTGTTCGTGCCAGAGGTAAGACCGGGGTTGCCGCCCACGACAGTGATGTACACCTGAGTATCCGGGGTCGTGGCAGCGGGGCAAGTATAGTCACCTGTGATATTGAAGTTGCCGCTGGAATCCGTCATGGGCAGAGCGGTGCAGCCAAGTGGGTTGCCGCTCGTATATGTACAGCCAGGCAATCCGCCAGGATAGAAGTTAGTGGTAGAGGCGAGGGTCATTGGGCCGCTCACGATCAGCGCCGAGGCGCCAGTACCGTAGACGCCGGGCGTTCCGGGTGTAGTTCCACTCGCTCCGGTCGCGGCAGCGCCGGTGGTACCAGCCGCCCAAAGCTGAACTACAGCGCCGGTAATTGGCAGATTGCCGCCATGCGCCATGCCACGAAGTCCGGGCTGCTTCTGGCTGGATCCAGATCCTGGACCCGATCCCGCGGCAGAGCCTGTCACACCATTTCCAACGCCGAGTCCGCAACCGATCGCGGCAAACACAAGGATCGATGCTGTGACTACAGTGGCCGCCGAAGCAGAACGCCGAATGAAAGCTTGGAAGCTGTCGCGAGAAGCAAAACGCATGGTAAATCACCTCGAAAATATTCCAGTCCGCTAAGGCGGCTTGGGTCAATGTATGCCGGGCTTGGAAAGCGGTTCCAGTTTAACAAGGAGCGGCTTGCACTTGATATGAAATTAGTGTTCCCGGCTAGGCCGGTTTGGAGAAATATCCCGCGCCGCCGGACCGCCGGATCAGTTGGATGCACCGTTATTCTAAGCAATGTGGGGAGTTGTCCCTAATCTATCTTGTTTCCAGGAGAACCTCTTGTCAGTCGAGCCAGCCGCAACCCATATATCCCACAGAAAAATTCCGGGCTTCCCCATTGCTGGACGCAGCATAGTCCTGACGGCACTCCTGCTGGCAACTTTCTTGGCGGCGACCGTCGCTGCGCAGCAACCCACAGATGGAGCACAGTTTGCACGCTGGCGCACAGAGATCAAGAACGCACTCTATGTTCCTACGCCTCTGCCCTCACTGCATACCCAGATGTACGGCAGTTTTACCCCGGCAGAGGGAGTAATCGCAGACCGCGTAACCTATGGTACGCAGTTCGATATGCGCGTCCCGGCAATCGTCTACCATCCACTGCGAACACAGAGACGGCTGCCGGCAATCATCGTGGTGAACGGCCACGGCGGCGACAAGCACAGCTGGTATTCGTTCTACACAGGCGTACTGTATGCGCGTGCCGGAGCGGTTGTGCTAACCTACGACCCCATCGGCGAAGGCGAGCGCAATGAGCAGCGCAAGAGCGGCACACGGGAGCATGATCGCGCGATTAACACACCGCACACACCGGCGCGCATGGGCGGCTTGATGGTGACAGACGTGATGCAGGCGGTGAGCTATCTGCTGTCGCGCCCGGACGTGGACCCGGCGCGGATTGCAGTGGCCGGTTACTCCATGGGCTCTTTCATCGGCGCATTGGCCGGAGCGGTTGATCTGCGAATTCACGCGCTCGTGCTCTCCGGCGGTGGTGACCTGGACGAAAACGGTGGCTACTGGGACTCATCCAACAAGCTGATGTGCCAGGCAGGGCCATATAAAGCGCTGTCATTCCTTCCAGACAAGGCAGCCGTGCTGATTGCGCTGAACCAGTTGCGCGGACCCACGTACATCATGAATGGAACTGCAGATACGATCGTGGATATTCCTCATCACATGGAGCCATTCTTTGACGACCTGCGAAAACGCAGCGCAGCGCTGAGCGGAACCACTGATAATCTTCCGGTTACCTACTTCATTCCGAATGTAAGCCACCGGCCGAGCTTCGTAACGAAGCCTGCGGCGCTATGGCTGGAAGGTACGCTTCACTTCCCCAACTGGACAGACGCCACAATCAAGACGCTGCCTGAGACCCACGTCAGCGCGTGGGCGGTAAGGAACGGAATCTTCATCGACCGTGGCTATATCTCCGAAGACAAAGAAGGCGGCGTGATGGCGCTCTCAGACAGCGTGCCGGGGTATACAGACGCATCGCTGAACGTGTTGACGGATGCGCAGTGGAAACAGCAGCAGAGTTTCCTTGTATACGGGAGTTGGATGCAACATGCACTGGCTGCCGATGGCATAACGGGAGCAGCTGCCGCGGCAGCTGTGGTGTCCGTAAAGAAAAAGTAGGGACTCCTGTTTATTGCGCAGTGGCAATGTGTGTGGATTGCATCGACGTGGCACGCTCAGCCAGCGCGTGGAAAAACTGTTGCACTGTGTCGTATGCTGGCTTCCGCGTGCGGTCAAGCGTGACCAGCCCTTTATTATTGCGGTATTGCGCGCTGACGGGATGATCCCCGCCAATACGGTGGGGATCAGGAAAATCGCCGTAGACCCAGATTGTGCCCCCCGCAATGTATGCCGCACGGCTGGGCGCGTAGATCTGTTCCATGTGCGATTCGAGGAACTTGGCTTGATAGCCGTAGGAGAAGTCCTTGCTACCCGGCTTAGCAGTGGCCGCACTCCAGCTTGCAACTGCCTCAGAGCCGTACTCGCTCACCATGATGGGCTTGGTTGGATACTTGACGTGCAGGTTGTCGAGCATCGGTCCGACATCATTCAATCCACCATAGTACCAGCCGAAATATTCGTTCACCGCAATGAGGTCGACTGAACCGAAGGCGGTGTCGCGTTCGCGCTTATCTGAGGCGAAGGTTGCCAGGCGCGAGGAATCCAGCTGATGCACCAGATGGATGGCCTTGGCGATGTAGGCCGCTCCTTCAGGTTTGTCCGTGGGAATTTCGTTGGCAACCGACCAGATAATGACACTGGGATGATTGCGATGCTGACGAATAGTGGCATTGAGCTGCGGGGCGGCATAGTTGTTCCACACTTCAGGGTCGGCGAGTGTATCAATAGATGATTGCCAGACCGGGATCTCGCTCCAGACAAGCAGGCCTAGTTCATCGCAGAGGTCGTACACATCCTGCGACTGCGGATAATGAGCCAGGCGAGTGAAGTTAGCCCCGAGCGCCTTAAGGTCTTCCATGTCTTTGCGATTTTCCGCTGGGGTGAGCGACATACCAGCACCAGCAAGAAACTCGTGACGATTAATGCCGCGCAAGATGATGGGCTTGCCATTCAGCAGAAGCTGCGAGCCTCGTGCTTCAATCTGACGAAAACCGACGCGGAAGGAAACTACATCAGGGCTCTGACCGGAAGCGGTGACCGTCACAGTCAGCCGATAAAGCACGGGCGTATCTGGGGACCAGGGATGAATATTCTTCAGGTCGGCACTAAGCTTGAGCTCAATATCGGCAGCGGATGATTGCAGCGTACGTTTCTGTTGCCATACCACGGTGTTCTCCGCATCGGTCAAACACCAGGAGATCCCCGCCTTGTCCGCCGAAGCAGCTTGCGCGAGAGACTGGTGCGCCACGGTACTAATTCCGAACTGCCATGCTCCACCATCCAGCATTTTTGTGGTGACATAGCTGTCGCTGCGAGCATGGGAGCGCTCTTCAATGTATACGGGCCAGATAAGGCCGCCGTCGTCCCACCAGCCACGCCACTTTGCATCGGGAACAGCGTGCGGTAGCACAGAGTTGTCGACCTCTATAACGAGAGTGTTGAATCGCTTGCCGGCAAGCAGACTGGTGATGTCATAACTCACATCGAGATAGGGCTGTGTGGACTCACCCACGAACTTTCCGTTCAACCAGACCTTCTGCCGCAGCACTGTACCCGAGAGATGGAGAAATTGGTCGCTGCCATCGCTGGCAGTGTACGGAAATGTGGTGCGATACCAAGCCTTCCCCTTGAAAAATCGGTTGGCGTCAGATGGGTCAGGTGTGCCGGGATGTTTGGCAAACTCTTCATTGAATGAACCGGGTACTGCCGCCTTGGTCCAGGCACCATCGGCGTCTACGGCAAACCACTTTGCGCCCTCACCCTGGTTCTGCGGATCGAAGCGAAAGTCCCACATGCCGGAAAGATTGATGCGAGCCGGCCCACTGGTTGCAGCTGGCAGATCGACGGCGAATGCCGCGCGCGAAGCAAACGAGAGAGTGAACAGAAGAATTGTCGAGGTTAGAAACCGAGCGGTTCGCATGCTTAATTGACCTGCCATTCCTTGGTTACTTCGCTTCTGCATACGCAGGGATGACACGATAGGGTGTTTCGCGCTGTTCCTCTGGGAAATTTTTAGCGTGGCCGCGGCTATCCTGCACTTCGACCATGTACATCAGACCGTGATGATCCAACGGAACGGACGCGGTCCACTGCGACGTGCTGGCTGATCGGTTCATCGCAAGACTCTGCCACGCGGCTTCGCTCGGCAGCGGCTTCCACCAGAGCATGACTTTGCTGACGCCGGCTGGCGCGAACGCATTGCAGGAAATGATCGCAGTGCTCGTATTCGTCTGGTGGGAAAGAGCTGTGATGCGTAGACCCATATCCTGCCCCATATCCGCCAGACTGGGGGTGAGACGCACATGTAGGTCCTTGCCGCGGCTCTGCTGCCAGAAGCTGGTCGCGGTTTCGTCAAGTTTTTCCAGACGCGCATTCTCGCCAGACCACTGAAAATTACTCTGGCGGCGTAACGGATTAGACAGCGGCTTGAAGTAGCTGTCTGTGGTCACACCGAGTTGCTTCCAGTCCGCACGGGATTGAGCAAGATCATCGAGGGCAAGCTTGTAATCGTCATCGCTGCCGGTGCGCAGGGCAAAGTCAAGATAGGTCATCCCGTGAATGCGCGCTGCATAGTAATCGGCGAAGTATGTAGTCGCATTCAGATCGTCAGCAAGCAGCCGCCACTCGTCGGCAGTGTGGCCCGTGAGCTTGGGCGCAGCAGCCAGCAGAGCTCGCGTCTGCTGCGCGGCAGAGGTAAACATCGCAGCGGCGGCAAAGGGGCCAATCCGGCCGTCAGGCGTGCCTGCCAGCTTATGACTGACGTAGTCGTCGATGCCGGCGAAACTGCGCTGGTCCTCCGGCTTGTTCTCGGCAAACTGCAGCAAATCGAGACGCGAACGCTTCTTCTTGGTGTCGAAGTTTCCCGTTTCGGTCTCAGGCGAGAAGTCGCGCTGATCCGGACCGACGAAGCGATAGGCGTATGCGAGTGGAACGATCTTGCCACTCTGCTGCATGGCTTGATACGCAGTATCGCCCGCAGCGCCATAGTGCTTCTGGTACTGCTGTTCCAGATTGGCCTCTGGCAGCTCGGGGTTGTAGGCCATCCGGCCCCACGCATAGTACCACATCCAATGGCGCTGCCAGATGTACTTGTAGACAGCAATATCAGCTGCGGATTTGTAGTAGTTCTGCGGGTAAACGCTAAAGTATGCCGTGAGCGGCTCCAGTGTGAACCCGCGTGCGCTGCCCAGGGTAAAAGTCTTGACCGTGCGGCGAATGAAGTCCGTATTCTCCCACGCCCAAAAGCGGTGAGTACCGTTGGCGCGCACCTGCCAGATGATGTTGTAGTCGGCAGGTACATCAAGATAAGTCTGGTAGCTGTAGGTGCCGAACTCCGCACCCTGCATGGCATGATAGGGTAAGCCGAGTTGCTCGCCGTTGTACTTGATCTCGATATCAAAGCCATTGCGCGCAGCCTGTGCGATGGGCTCCAGTTGAGCGAGAGTGGTCTGCCAGCTGCGGGTGTAAAGACGCAAATCGGGACGGTTCGCATCTTGTACGCCCTTGATGTAGGACTTCTTGAAGAAGTCTGCCTCCTGCCCCGATTCGCCGACGCGGAAGCCGAGCATGTAGAGATCCGGTAGCTGCTTAATGAGTAGGGTAACTGCCTTGGCGGTGTAGTCTTCCAGCTTGTCCGCGGGAACGCCGGTAACAGAGGGCTCATTCTTAAACTCTCCACCGCGGCCGTTATTCGCGCTGTAGTTCATGAATGAGACTTTGACGCCGCGGCTCTTTGCATACGCGATGATGGTCCGGAAGTTATCGAGGTTCTTCGCCTGCTCCTGCTCGTTGCCGACGTTGGGATACTCCGGCACATGGATGAGCATGGGGTAAAGATTAGGAAAGCTCGTCGACTCAAGGTCGTAGGAACCGTGCATATCCAGCAGGTTGAAGCGGTTGCGTGCAAGCATATCAATGTAATCGCGCCACATGGGCAAGTCGCTCAACAGCAATGGATAGACATGGATAAAGGGATTATCCGCGCGAATCTCGACGTAGGGACGCTGCGTGGTGGCGTGCAGACCCTTGACGGCATCTGGCCATGTCTTGACAACGCTTTTGTTGCTAAGCTGCTCGGCGAGTTCCTGCAGACCATACATGGCGCCGGTCGCTCCGCCTGCATGGATCATCACTTTCGTACCATCTAGCTTGAGCGAGAAGGATTGCTCGTCGAGTTGGGACGCAGATGTTGCAGCAATACTGACCTGCACATCTGCCTGCATGGCAGGGATACCAGCAGCGGAAAGCACTGCGGTAACGTCGTGCGACGCCCATTGCACACATGCAGGCGCGTTAGCCGGCAGTGTCACTTCACCAAATGAAGTTGCCGCAAGCGCGATCGGGAGAGTGAATGCCAACAGCATCCGTTGCGAGAATATTTGTTTCATGAATGCGTATCCCTCTTCCCGCTACGATGCGTAGTGGAACTTGGCTTTCCCATCTGCGATGGTGCTCAGAATACGAGCCGGATTGACATCTGCAGCTGACGCTCGCCAGTGGTGTTGGTGATGTATCCGTAGCTACCGCTACCGGATTGGGGGGTTTGATTGGTGCTGCCACTTGGGGGCTTCAAATTAGGTGTGTTAAAGGTGCCGAGCGCCTCGCAGCGATACTGTAGAACAACCCCTTCGCGCGGAGCTGGAACGTGGAAACTCTTGCTGAGGGCCATGTTGTTGATAATCTGGGGCGGACCATTGACGATATTGCGCTTGGTATTGCCATAGGTACCAGCCTGCGGGATGGAGAAGACAGATGTGTCGTAATACTGGGCGATCTTGGCCCTGCGACTGCGGTTGGATGGCAAATTCGGGTTGCCACTCTGGTTAGGCCTCTGGTTGGGCATGGTGCTGAGCGCGCTGTCTAATCCCAGGGTGACATTGAGTGGCTGACCGGTGTGTGCGTTATAGATGCCAGTGTAGCTCCATCCGCCAAACACCTCTCGCAACAAAAATTCGTGTCCCTGAAGTGTCGGCAAGTTCATGATCCATGCCAAGGTGAACGCGTGTCTCACATCGAAATCTGACAATCCATAATCCTGGCCAATACTAAACGCATGTGGAAGATAACCGGATTCAGTATCTGCAACCGATCCGGTGTCAAGCGACTTGGAATATGTATATGAACCGTTGAGCGTAAGGTTGTGCATCCGACGCGTGAGCTTGACCTGCACAGCGTTGTAGTTGGCAGTACCAATAGAAGCCAGATCATTGATAACGCCAAATCCCTGAATTATACGGCGTGAATCTGTGTTAGCCGTGCTTGCGCCCGGAGCGTAGAGTGAGGGATTGAAGGTATAGGGGATAAAAAGTTTGCGCGAGAAGCGGCCCACGTAATCCGCCTCATAGAAAATGCGACCGGGCAACTGCTGTTGATAGCCGAAATTGAACTGCATGACATACGGTGAGCGCAAATTAGGATCTGGAAATGTAATGCTGGGCAATCCAACAAATAGCGGATTGTTGAGGTTGATCGTAGTAGGAATTGGTGTCTGGCCGTACAGTGGATTCGAAAAACTGTAAACGTTCGAGTATGTGAAATCGTACTGATAGGGTTGGGTCTGATTCTGGATAATGTCCGCATTGAAGGCGTCGAAGAATACCCCCGCTCCTCCGCGCACCACAAACGTCCCCTTCTTGAAGGGATCCCACGAGAATCCCATACGCGGCCCGAAATTATTCGCATCTGTCGACACAATCCCACGCGACACGCCCGGATCTCCCGGGAACAGCAACCCCACCGGCGCATTCGAAATCGCTTGCGACTGTACACCCTGCCGGAATGTCCCCCAATGGTTTTTCGGGTTGTACCAGTTAAACGGTAACTCGTAGCGCAGACCGATATCCACCGTCAGGTTCGCCCGTGCTCTCCATTGATCTTGCGCATAAAAGAAAAATTCGTGCTGGATCCCGCTCTGATTGAGTGTTGGACTCGCTACAGTGAGAGTGGCGGGCAGGCCGAGCAAGAAGTCTGCAAGCGAACTGCCACCCGTAATCTTTCCGTTGACAGTAATAGAGGTTTCCACGCCCGTAAAACTGAAATCTCCCTGAGTATTTGCATTCGTCAGGTTCTCATACTGCAAGCGCAGGTAATTACCCCCGAATTTGAAGTTATGATTGCCACGAGACCAGGTAACCGAATCGTTCAGTTCCACATTTTCATTCACCAGATTTGCCGGCGCATTGCTGGAGTTGGAAAGTGTGAATTGCGACGAGAGCGTGATATATGGCAGAGTCGGCGCCCCAAACACTGGGAAATTCGCGCCGAAACTGGAAAGCGTGCGCGTATCGTTGGTGGTTTCGATCTCAACGGACCGCCTATATCCCGCGCGAGCTACGTTCAGAATATTCGGTGTCAGTACGCTGGTTGCAGTCCCCTCGCCCAAAATGCTGGGAGAAAAGAGATTCTGCGTGTTGTAGCTGAACAGATTTCCTGAGCCCGCCGTCGAGTTGGGGTCAAGCTGGTAATAACGAGCATCATACGTATTACGTCCGCGAATGTAGTCTACCCGCAACATGCCCAGATCACTATTGTTGGGCGTTGGGGCCACCGTTGTAATGCTGCCGCCTGAGGTTGTGAGGCCAAAGGTCGTGATCATGTTCACGGCAGTCTGATCAAAGCTCTGGTAGGGAATAGTGTTGCCGGGAAACGGAAGTCCGGTCTTCGGGTCGTAGATTGTCGAACTGAAGATTGAATTTGTGGTGGCGTTGCTGAACTGTGACGAATTGAAGACCTTAGCAGAATCGCTGCCATTTGCACGGTAGCGGTAGCCCTGATACGTGGCGTAGAAGAAGAGCTTGTCCTTGAGGATGGGGCCGCCAAAGGTGGCGCCAAACTGGTTCTGGATCAGCTTGTTGGAAAGTTTTCCGCTTAGGTAGTTATCCGCGTTGAATGCTGTGTTTTTGGCTGTCTCCCAGATGATTCCGTGGTAAACATTGGTACCGCTCTTCGTGACAGCCGCAAAGATACTCCCGGCGTTGCGGCCGTAATCTGCACCATAGTTATTGATAAGGACCTGTATTTCCTGAATGGCTTCGCGCGGCGGATACGTATTGCCAGTATTGCGGAAGAGATTGTTATAGATAATGCCGTCAAAGAGGTAGAGGTTTTGCGTCGTACGTGAACCGGAAGCGCTGTAGGTTGGGCCGGAGCGATCAGCCGTATTATTAGCCGGTGCCGAAATGGATGTAACGCCGGGCAGCAGCGCAGCCAGACCGACAATGTCGTTGCCGTCAATCGGAATCTCCTGCACGCTGGTGTTATCAATGAGCGTGCCAATGCTGGCGCTTTGCGCATCAATGCCTGCGTCCGGGCTGGTGACAGTCACGGTAGTGTCTACGCTGCCAAGCGTCAGCGATGCGTCGATGTTCGTAACGACGGTCGGATCAACCTGAACATTCAAATCCTCATAGGTACGAAACGTCGGAGCGGTAATGGTGACGTTGTAGGTGCCGATGGGCAGTTGCGGCAGTTCGAACTGCCCTTTCGCATTGGAGACAACGCTGCGGCGCAGCCCCTGTGCGGTGCTGACCGCCACCACAGTGGCTCCGGGCACCAGCGCGCCAGCAGGGTCGCGAACCGTGCCTCCTATGCCCCCTGTGAAGTCCTGCGCCTGCGCAACAGCGACAAGCAGAAAAAGAACTGCGGTGAGTAGCGGAAGAATTCTTGTGGCGCAACCGTGATGCGTCGGGCGTACGACCTGCTTCGACATGCAACAACCTCTATTTAGCTTTCGATTCTCAAGAATACGAATTCAAGGGTGAACTCGATAGTGCCAGTTCCAAGATTGTTCTGCTAGGCCGGTACCGTGGCACAGCAATTTTTGGCGAAAACTGGTCAGCATGCTAACACTTGCATACTTGGAGTTCTACGAAATGACTGTAACGCCCCCTCTCACTGTGAACAGCTTCTTTCGCACACTCTCTCTGTCTCTCTGCGTAGCGCTCCTGCTAACCACGGCGGCCGTGGCGCAGAGCCCCGTGGCACATCCCGGCGCCGAGATATCACTGAATGGCAAGTGGAAGGCCGGGCTGAATCGCAACTACACCGAGACTGTAACGGTTCCCGGATTAGCAGAAGACCCGGCACAGGCTTCAGCCGGGATGCTCTGGTACAAGCGCACGGTGGAGCTACCTGCGGGCGACTGGCAACAGGCAATCTTGATTCTGAATGGAGCACGGTTTGCTCCGCAGGTTTACGTTAATGGCATAAAGGTTGCAAGCAGTGGCGGCGGCATGGCGCCAACGGTGTATCTGCTGCGTAGCAAGGACGTAGCACCAGGGCGAACAATCGAACTGGAGATCGCACTGGCATCGCTCAATGCCCTGGATCCAAAAGACGCCTCGATGGTTCCGCAACCGGACCGCTGGCGCTCAGATAATTCTTCCGGGCTTTGGGATGCAGTGACGCTGCACCTGACGGGCGGTGTGCGCATCATGCGCGTAACTCCGTTTACAAATTACAACGCGGACACAGTAGATGTGCATTGGCAGGCAAGCGGTGAGTCCGCTGCGGGTACCACCGCGAGCGCAGAACTTGTGGACGCAACCGGCAAAGTAAAGGCGCGCTCTGACGCTATGCCGGCAACTGAGTTACATGGAGTGCTTCATCTCGCCCTGCATCATGCGGTGGAACCATGGTCGCCAAATCATCCAGCTGTCTATCACCTGCGGGTAATGCTGGCAGCCAATGGCAAGACAACGGACGTATCTGAATCGTCATGGGGACTGAAGAGCTTCAGCGCGCACAACAAGCGCTTCTACCTGAACGACGAGCCCATCCAGATGCGCGGCGGTACGGTGGTTTGGCACCGTTTTGTGCGCAACCCTGAGGCGCAGAAGGTTGCATTTGATCCGCAGTGGTTCAAGGAAAACATTGTACTGCGGCTGCGCAGTTACGGCGCGAACACACTGCGGTTCCATCTGGGTCTGCCACCGGAAAAATTTCTGGACTTGTGCGACCAGAACGGGTTGATGGTGCAACTGGAGTGGCCATTCTTTCACGGCATTAAGGCGTCTGACGCGAGCATGAGGGAACAGTGGCACGAGTGGCTGGATGTGGCGATGCGGCATCCGAGCGTAATGATCGTGCATCCGTGGAATGAAACCGACGGTGACGAACTGAAGGCCGGATGGTCCGCCATGAATGCGGTGCTGAAGGACTATCCGCCCCTGGTGGTAGCGCACCGCGATACGCTGCACGTTCATAAATACTGGTGGAGCATCTTTGAAAACCTCGGGCTCTACTATGACTCAGCCGATCAGTTCGACCAGACGATTATGGTGGATGAGTTCGGCGGAAACTACCTGAACCAGGAGGGCGATGCAGCGCTCTATCCCGCGGTAAAGGAGACTTTCCTCCGCTTCCTTGGCAGGGTGCAGTCAAAGCAACTGCGGCTGGAGTTCCACGCAGAGTCAAACGCCCGCGTGGGCGAGTACTGGCGGCGGATCGGCGCTGCAGGGATACTTCCTTTCTGTATTCTGGGCAGCCCGCAGGACGGTGCATCCTGGTTCCTGGGACACATGCAGAATCCGCAACCTATGCCGGTATGGGATGCACTGGCCGCGCTATGGTCTCCCCAGAGTGTCAGCCTGAATGTGTGGGACCGCAACTACACCCCCGCGCAACAGGTAACGCTGCCTCTCTTTTTCTTCAATGACACAAATGAGCCAAAGACGCTGAGTGCGAATGTGCAAATTTTTGCGAAGGGCCGCAACGAGCACTCCCTTTTGACCAAGACGGTTACGTCGTTGGTGCCGGCGCATGGGCAGACGACTGTGCCCGTCGAGGTGAAGATGCCGGACGCTATTGGCAACTGGAAATTTACTGCAACACTGACGACGCCGGTTGCTGGAGTGGCTCACCCCATCGTGTCATCGTGGGATGTACGCACTTTGCGTCCCGCATTACCATCGACACTGGCAGGCATCAGCGTGGGCGTGCCAGCGGATGAAACGGAACTGCATGCTTTTCTGCATCAGAATGGAATTCGCAGCGTGGGTCTGGATGACCCGAAAGCGCGCGTGATTGTAACGTCAGAGAAAACATGGCAGAACATCGACGCGAGTCGGACTGCATTATCTGCGGCAATAGCGCGCGGCACGTCGGTAGTGCTGCTGGATGTTGGGCCGCGTGACCTTGGACAGGGCTATCGTAAGGGCGACCTGGGACCACTGGACGGAGCACCACGAATTCTGCCGGGGCAGGGATATATGCGCAGCCAGAATTTATTCGATGGTATCAAGGTGAATTTTTCTCAGGCGGCAGAGCCGGAAAGCCATATCCAGCCCGGAGCAGATGACGATGCATTGTGGCAGAACCTTCCCCGGCCCGCGACCTGGCTGTGGAATGGGCTGCGTGGTGGATTAGTTGCGCCAGCGGCCGATATGGAAGTATCCGGACTGAGCGCGGCAGGCTTTGTGTCGCAATGGGCCGGGCATGGTGCCGATGCCAAAGCAATCGTTGCGGGAGGCTATTACGCCTACCAGCTCGCCGGCTACTATGCGTTCTCGTCCAAAGGAAACGACAAACAGACGATAGACAGTTTGCGCAGCAGGGTGAAATTCCTCGCGGAAGACGCCCCGGCATTGCAGGACGTCGTCAATCCAAACTCACCGATTGAGCAGACCGATCTGGGCAAAGGTTATCGTGACGCCGCAAACGGACAGGCACAGCGGCTTATCCGCCTCTCGACCTGCGGCAAGAACCTCACGAGGAGCGACATTATTGAGATGGCCTTCGGCGATGGCAAAGGGAATGTGATCCTTTCGCAGGCGCTGACTGCGGGAAGACTTGCACGGGGTTCCGCGGAACCAGGCCTGTATGGGATTCGCTACGATCCGGCAGCAGAACAATTCGTATTGAACATGCTTGCTAAGGCGATTGCTCCAGCCACAGCGCCGGCAGCACAACACCAGGAGAACTGAATGCCTTCCCGGCACGCATTGACGTGGACTGCACTGCTGCCACTTATGGCCGCTTTGGCCCCAGCGGGCCTGCACGCGCAGCAAAGTACCGAAGTTCCCCACTTTCGCGTGGACACGCATGTCGTCGTGCTGGACGTTGTGGTCACAGACAAAAAAGGCAACACGGTCAACAATCTTGCGCGCGACGATTTTCGCGTAACCGAACAAAAGCAACCACAGACCATCCGCTCGTTTGAGCCGCCCAGTATGCATCTGCTCAAAGCTGCGGATACAGGAAACCTGGGCGATTCCGGCGTAAGGAACTTCGGCGAATCGCCGTTGACGATACTGCTGCTGGATGAGATGGCAACCCGGTTTGAAGATATGGCGTATGCGCGCTTTCAGGTGACGAAGTATCTCAATCGGCAACCGGAGCACCTGACGCAGCCAACCATGCTGGTTGTTTTGACTAACAAGAAGATGATTATGCTGGTGGACTGGACCCAGAACAAACAGGACATCGTGAAGGCGGTGGCCTCGCGCCACCCCGATGTCCCCTACCGCATCACCGGCGATCCGCAGGCGGCAGCAGAGTTGCTCAGCGACTCGCTGGCGGCTCTCACCCAGATTGCCCAGGCAACTGCGGGAGAACACGGACGAAAGAACGTGATCTGGCTGGGCCACGGATTCCCTGCCCTGAGCACTGACACACTCGATCCACAGAGCACTGACATCATTACCAACGCGCTGCATGTGACGGCAAAAATTCTGACCGACGCACGGCTGACTCTGTACACGATTGACCCTGCGGGGTTGCCGGCTTACGCCTCGGCGAGCGCAACGGACGACAATCCAGATGCTGACAGTGCAATGGAACTCTCTGATCCAGACGACATGAGTTTTGGAGCGCTAACCGATCTCACGGGTGGCCATGCTTTTAAACTGCGCAATGACCTGGATGTTGCCGTCGATACCAGCGAGCGTGCCGGCGCGAATTACTACACGCTCTCTTACGTGCCGGAAAACAACGTCTACGACGGAAAGTACCGGTCAATCCATGTCCAGATTGTGAATCATCCTGAGTTGATGGCGAATACGCGTGCCGGGTACTACGCCGATACGGATAAGAAGACGACGCCGGACATGGTCGCTTTTGAACTGACCAAGGCCGCGACTGCCCAACTGCCCTATACCGGGCTGGTAATATCTGCAACGAATTTTCATTCGGCAAAGCCCAATGCTGGCGCCTTCACGTTGCACATTGAACCGCACGGGCTGAGCTGGAGCAACCAGGAGAACGGAGATGCGCGCGCTGAGTTCACCATTGCCGAAAGCGAGCAGGACAATCACGGCAACATTGTGAGCTACACGGTCAAGGAACTGGCGACGACTGCACGCGCAGCGCAGGTCAACCAGGTGGAGAATGCTCCACTTGGGTACAGTGTGCCGGTTGAGTTAAATCCGCGAGCAGTCAAACTTCGCATCATCGTGCGCGATGCAGCCAACGGGCGCATCGGCACGGCAGATTTTGGGCCGGAAGCACTGCAACAGATTCATTTCATAGGTAAAAGCAAGCGCAGTAAATGATGCGGATTGCACCGCTTAGGCAGGGTGCCAGTTTTTACGGAAAAATCCATAACTGGCTATAAATCTTATACTTGCAGGTAATTGCAGTACAAGAATAGTATTCGTTTGCAGCCTAACACGTTATTCAAATGGAAGCAGATTTTTCGTCATCCGGAGTTCTCATGTCCTTAGTCGCCCGTCGTCATCCTATGTCTGTCATTGAACGCCTCGCACTTTGTGCGGGTCTTCTTGCCGTACCCTGCAGTCTCGCAGCCCAGGTGCAGTTTGTACCAACCATCACGGCATCTGCTGGCACTGCTACGGCAGGCTACAGCGGCGATGGCGGTGCGGGGCCGAGCGCGCTGCTCAGTGGCAATCGGTCCATGTCGTCAGACAGCCAGGGGAATATCTACGTCTCCGACGCGGCAAACAGCGTCGTACGGAAGATTGACGCCAAGACAGGCATCATCACCACCGTGGCAGGAAATTTCGCGCTGGGTGCGGGCTATAGCGGCGATGGTGGGCCCGCAACGGCTGCGCAGTTAAGTAATAATCGCGGCATCGCAGTGGATACGGCAGGAAATATCTTCATCGCAGATGGCAGCAACAACAGGATTCGATATGTAAGCGCCGCTACAGGCATCATCACCACCATCGCGGGAACAGGCGTAGGTAGCAACGGCGGCGATACCGGACTCGCAACCGCAGCGAAACTCAACGGGCCCAACGCTATTGCGCTGGATGCTTCAACCGGCAATCTCTACATTGGCGACTACAACAACAAGCGCATTCGCGTGGTGGTGCTCGGCCTTCCCTACGCTTTTGCAACAGCAAAGATTTACACCTATGCCGGCACAGGTGCGAATGCCTATGGTGGCGATGGTGGGCCGGCTGCGCTTGCTGCTTTCAACTCCATCTATGGCCTGATCTGCGATGCGGCTGGCAATCTCTACGTCTCCGACGACAAGAACTATCGTGTGCGCATGATCCTGGCGCCGCCCCAACCCTTCAGCGCGACAGCAGGACCCACCGGTGGCACAGTATCAACCATTGCCGGAACCGGGGCCTCGACGGGAGCCGCAGGTGACGGTGGCCCCGCTACTGCTGCAGTGCTCGGTACCCCCTATAACATCGCCCTGGACAGGCAGGGGAATGTCTATCTCGCCGATTCAGGTGCGGACGAGATTCGCGAGATCCTCTCATCGGGCGTTGTGAGCGGGGTACCAACCTTTGGCAATATCATTGACTTCGCTGGTACGAACGCCAAGTCTGGAAACACAGGCGACGGCGGCCTTCCAACGAACGCCTTCCTCAATGGGCCGAATGGCGTGGCGGTCGATCCCTTCGGCAATGTATTTGTGGGTGATACCGGGAACAACCGTGTGCGCAAAATTTCCGTTACGACTGTCTCTCCTGCAAATAATACTGGCAGCACCAGCGCCGCACTGGGCTACAACTTCAACGTAACTTCCACTGACACACTAACCAGCGCAGGCATAGCCAGCGGCTTTCCTGACTTCACTGCAGGTGCTCTGACGGGGACGGGTTGCGCACTGAATGCCAGCATTGCCCCGGCAACACCTTGCGGCATTACAGCCACCTTTGCACCGCTATCTCCGGGCCTGCGCACAGCTCCTCTAAGACTGACGGATGCCACGGGCAGCTACATTGCCGGCGTCAGCGGCTATAGCTTTGCACCTCTGCTGATCTTCACTCCCGGAACAATCACCACTGTGGTCGGTACCGGCACTGCGGGATTCTCCGGCGACAGCGGACAGGCTTCTCTGGCAAAGGTGAATGCACCTGCTGGACTTGCAATCGACTCCTCCGGCTCCGGCTATATTGCGGACACTGGAAACAATGTGATTCGCCGCGTCGATGGGCCCACTGGCACCATTTCCACGATTGCTGGCACAGCCGGCTCTGCTGGTTATTCCGGCGATGGCAGCGCTGCGACTTCTGCAAAACTGAGCGCGCCCGCGGCCGTTGCAGTGGACGCGGCAGGAGATGTATTCATCGCAGACACCGCCAACAATGTTGTGCGCGAAATATATGCGGGTACAGGAAAGATTGCGACGGTGGCAGGCACAGGCACAGCCGGATACACCGGAGACGGTAGCGCCGCCACAGTAGCAAAGTTGAGTGCACCTGCGGGAGTTGCTACTGACACTGACGGCAATCTCTATATCGCAGACACCGGCAATAACGTAGTGCGCGAAGTAAGTCCATTGACGGGATATATCACCACAATTGCCGGCAACGGCACCGCGGGATATTCGGGCGATGGCGGGGCGGCAACGGCGGCAACGTTGAATGGGCCCAGCGGTCTCTTCTTTGAGTCAAATGCGACGCTGCTGATTGCCTCTCCTGGTGCAAACGTAGTGCGCGCGGTAAACCTGGTCGACGGCATCATCAACACCGTCGCCGGTACCGGCACCAGCGGCTTCGCCGGTGACGGCGCGCTGGCCACGTCTGCCCAGCTCTCCAAGCCCGGCGCAGTCTGGGCGGATGCCGCTACCAATGTATACATCGCAGACATGGGTAACTCGCGTGTCCGGCGTGTGGATGCCTCCACCGGCTTCATCACAACGGTTGCAGGCTCGGCCACCGCAGGCTATGCGGGCGATAACGGCTCAGCAACGGCAGCGCAACTCAATTCGCCTACAGGCATTGCGCTGGACGCAAAGGCGAATCTCTACATTGCAGATGCAAAAGCAAACGTGATTCGGAAAGTGGATGTATCGCACGGCGCCACAGTCAACTTCGGCAGCCAGAGCACCTCCTCTGCCAGTGCAGCATACCTGTTGACGGCAACCAACGCAGGCAACACCTCGCTGACCTTCACCGGTCTGAGCGTCGCAGCCAACTATGCACAGGCTGCGACGACGGGCACGGATTGCACTGCGACGCTGACGCTGGCCGCGGGCGCGACCTGCAACATCAGCCTGACCTTCTCGCCAACAGCCGGTGGAACCATCAACGGAAGCGTGGTGACAACAGACAACAGTCTGAACACCAGCGGCACAGCACAGACCACTAGCCTGACAGGAACGGGTGTGCTGGTAGCCACCTCGATCGCCATGACTGGCCTGCCTGCAACGGTCACGGCGGGGGCTTCACAAACAGTCACCGTGACCGCCCTCTACAACAGCACGACAGTGACGAACTATACCGGCACGGTAACCTTCAGCAGTTCTGATACTGCCGCCGGTTTGCCAGCCAGCTATACCTTCAAACCCAGCGATAACGGTATACATATATTTTCCGGCGTAGTGCTCAAAACAGCGGGCGCACAAACATTGACGGTAACGGACAATAGCAGTACGCCGCTTACGGCGAATGAAGGAACGGTTGTGAACGCAGCCGCTCCGGCAACCATTACAGTAACTGGCGGCAGCGGACAGACTACCAAGGTAAGCACGGCATTTTCGCTTCCCTTGAAAGCATTGGTCAAAGACACCTACGGCAACGTGGCCACTGGCGTAACGGTGACCTTCACCTCGCCGGCCAGTGGCGCCAGTGCGACGTTCGCAGGCAGCGGCGCAACCGCAACTGCGGTAACCGATTCGACCGGCACAGCAACCTCGCCGGTACTGACCGCAAACGCAACCACTGGAGGATATACCGTAACCGCCGGGGCAGCGGGTGCTACAAGTGCGAGTTTCTCACTGAATAATGTGGCAAACCAATACTCGACAACGACTGCGCTTGCGGTAACACCGGCGAGTTCGCCGCAGCCCTATGGCCAGCCATTGGCTCTGAGCGCGTCCATTACTCCGGCAACACAGGCTGGATTATCGCCCAGCGGCACCATGGTCTTTGCAGACGGAAGTAAACAGCTTGCTGCGCCGGCTGTGGCTTCTGCCTCGGCAGCGACTAGCGTGAGCCTACCGGCTATCGGCGCTCACTCCTTCACCGCCACTTACTCCGGCGACACCAACTTCGCGGGCAGCGTATCGGTTCCCGTCGCGATGACGGTGGCGCAGGCGAGCACCACAGTAAGTGGCAATGCGGTCACAGTGAACTATGGGCAGACGGGCAATGCAACCGTGACGGTGACGGGGCAGTTTATCGGCACCGGAATCGCCATACCCACAGGCACGGTGACGTACAAGATCGGCAGCGGCATACCGGCAAGCGCCAATATTACGGCTGGCGTTGCGACCATACCGATTCCGGCTACGCTGGCCACTGGCAGCTACACCATCACCGTAATCTACAACGGAGATACCAACTACGCGTCCGGTGGAACTACCGGACTGGCGTTGACGATAAACCATCTGGCAACGAACACAACTCTCAGTTCTTCGAATGCAAACGCCAACGTTGGCACGAGCGTGGTGTTTACCGCGACGGTTACACCAACGGGTACGACGGGTGCGGTCCCCACGGGAACAGTGACGTTTTTTGATGGCGTAACTGCGCTACAAACCGTAGGTCTGAGCGGGTCCACGGCCACCTACACCACCAGCACACTGGCCCCGGCGACGCACAGCATTACGGCAATCTACAACGGCGACACAAACTTCTCAGTATCCACCTCTATAACGCTGTCTGAGGTCGTCTCTGCGCCTGGCTACAGCCTGAGCGCAACGCCGGCAACCCTGAGCGTGGCACAGGGGCAATACGGCAGCGTGAATATAGCGATAACGCCTGTGGGCGGCTATGCGCACAGCGTAGTCTTTACCTGCTCAGGCCTGCCCTCTTATTCATCCTGCGTCTTCAACACCCCATCCACAAACGCACCCAACACCGTGGTATTCACAGGCAACAACGTGGCGCAGACGGTGCAGGTCTCGGTGGCAACCATAGGGCCGGGTGGATCGCTGGGCCGCGTGACATCTCCCTTCCAGCGAACAAGCTCCCTGAGCAGCGACGCGGCGTTTCTCCTGATTCCTGGCATGATGCTGGGAGCACTGGTAGGCATTCGCCGCAAGCGCAACGCCCTGGGGCTACGGACGCTGCTCGCCATTGTCGCGATGGTCTGTCTGGCAGGCGCGCTTACTGGTTGCGGTGCGGGGGGATCACTCAATGGACCGATGACCCCAACCGGAACAACCAGCGTGACCGTTATCGGTATGGATACAACAACCAGCACGGCAATGAGCACAACGATTGCCGTCACGGTGACGGCTGCCCAGTAGCGGCCGTCAACCCAACCTGAAAGAGTTAGAGGAGCATATGGGTCATCTAGGTGTTCGCCTTCGCGTAGTAATGTGTGCAATGGCATTGGCAGGCTCTGCCGCTGCTCAGACTGCCGCACATCCAGCGGAATCCACGAAAGCGGCTCAAAACATCGCACCGGTTGCAACACCTGCGCAGATTGACGCACTCATTCTGCAGGTGCTGGACGGCGCCAATTCATACGGCTGGGATGCGCAGAACAAAGGCATCTTCATCAATTGGCGGCGGGATGATCCAACACAGGTGCAGTGCAACGACAACAGGTGCGACACGCCGGATAAACCCACTCGTCATGACCCAATTAATGATGTGCGCCTGCTGCAGCATATGTACTGGTATGAATACCGGCATCCCGGCGACCATCACTTTGACGCAGCGATCGCCCGCATTCTACCGACCGTGAAAGATAGGTGGGGGCACAGCCATCTGGAGAAAGGCTGGGTCTACTTCATCCTGGAGCGGCTCTACGACTACACTGACAGCCCCAGGGACAAAAGCTATTGGGAAGAGGATCTGAAGGGCTGGGCAGACGCACAGTACAAACACATTGACGCCGCTGCCGGAGTGCAACACAGCAAGAATCTCGGCAACTGTGACTGTGGCGCACACACCATTCATCTTGGCGACGCCTATCGTGTCGATCATGCACTCGAAAGCGGCGCAGCCCTGGTCGCTGCAGGGACTCGCTTCCATCATCCTGAATGGGTTGCTGCCGGCTACAAGGAAGTGATGACGGTTTACCGTCAGACTTTTTCGCAACAGTATCACCTGTTTGCCCGTATCTACATGTTCCAGGATGCCACCTATGGCGATAACAAGATCTTCGACGCGCAGGCTCGCATGGGCGAATCCTCAGAAGAAGTGGATGCACTGGTACGTGCCGGCTTCGTGACCACCGACCCCGCGATCCGTAAGCAATTCTGGGACATCGCAGCACAGGTACTTACCGCACTGCGCGATCTTCCCATTCATGACCGCGAACATGGCGGATTCTTCAACTCGTTCTTCACCGCAGACAATTACAACGGCAAGAAGGCCGGTACGTTGAGCGGCACGGACAAGGAAAGCCGGCAGTTGTCCATGGTGGGCACCTACCACCTTGCCAACCAGCTCATGACTCCAAAAAATCAGTGGCCCGACATGGAAGCGGAGATGCTGCGCGTCGTCGTCAACTCATTTGAGAACAAGCAGGCGCCCGGCATGTTTATGCCCGATACAGGAAAATTCTCAAAACTGGTGAACGGCTATCCCGGCAACGTAGCTGGCTACACCTATCACCTCAACGGCGATTTCACCCTCTATGATGGCCACGCCCCTGGTGGAGAAAACTGGGTAAGCAACGAAGCGAACAGTCTCGCGCTTCTCGGCCTACAGGAATATCTCAGTCCTGCTCAACCCGCCTCGCTTGCACACTGAGATCTATACCTTGATGAGGCCATCGGGCGACGAGCTGTAACCAGAAAACAGTCTCGATTCCAGATTTTCGATTAACCAGCGAGAGCAAGGTGCCGGTTGTTAATTTTCCTGTTGTACTCCCGGATAATGGTCTCGACGGGAATTTGCAGAAACGTTCGTGTACGGAGGATTGGGTAATGAAATACGGATGGGCGGTAGTTGCGTTGATGGTTGTTGCGCTGGCACCGTCAATGGCACAAGCACAATTGGGATCGGCGGCTGTCTACGGCGAATACACTGCAACCCACTTGCAGAACGCTCCGCTCGCTGATTACATCTATGGCGCAACCACCGGCTTGCTCTTGAGCCGCCCCGAACTAAGCCATCACATGGTGCTCTCCGTCGACATTCAGGGCCGCTTCGTCAATTCCAACGGAGAAACTCTGCATAGCGTCACCTTTGGCCCCCGGCTCGCCATCCGTGCACCAAAATTCAAGCTCAACCCATTCATTGAGTTCAATGGCGGCTTTGGGCAATACTCGGATGCCTCTGTAAAGAATTCAGCAGACAACCTCTTCGGTGGCGAATTCGGTGTAACCCGGCCCATCGCCTCCCGGCTCAGCTTAGTGGTCGACTACAGCTATATGCACTATGCATACCGGTATAGCCTTTACGCTCCGCAGTCGTATAGCGCAGGCCTGGTCTTCTACCTGAAGCATTGATCATGCGCAGCCTCATGTCTCTCATAACGCAACAAACTACGCCATAAATCGGTAGACCCAATAGAAGTGGTACAAAAATACTACTTCACAGCAAATTATTACCGTGACACCGTCCACGGACGGGCGCTCCACCGTCGCTTCGCCATGTTTCCACCGCGATGTCACCGTGCTTAGAACCGTATTTACGGGCTTCGGCGTGACGCTCTCTGGCTTCTGCTAGCGGCACATCTGGGTACTGCCCCAATGACATGAGTTTTTCCTTGCCACCATGCCGGTACTTCCATCTCCAGAGCTTCCCGCCCGTGGGCGGTGACGAATAGAAACATCCCTTTTCCATTACTCAGCCGGTAGGCTTTCTCTTGCGGTTTAGCCTTCTTGATTCCCGTATCCGTTAGCACCATACCCTCTCCAGATGCAGCATTTTCTGGAAACACCTCCACGCGGAAACAAAATGAAATCCGCATGGTTATTGGGGGCTGAGGACGCTTTTATCAAAATCCCCCCCCAGCCGCGAAGCTCGTACCCCCAGGAATACCCTCGAAAATATCTGGCTCCCTGGTACATGGCTGGACGCCAATGAACCAATTTATGCCTATGGATATTGGGTTTTATGGAATTTATTGGATTTCTCTGGATGGTGCAGGAAGAGGTTTTGGTGGGCAGCGAGGGACTCGAACCCCCGACATCCTCGGTGTAAACGAGGCGCTCTAACCAACTGAGCTAGCCGCCCATATTGCAGCCTGTTTCCAGTCTATCGGCCATGCGCTATAGTTGCAATGCGCACCCCGGTCACGCCACGTTGGTAGACTTCTCTAGGTGCCCAACCTTCTCATCAATGCGGACGATTTCGGACTCACGCCCGGCGTAAACCGCGCCATCGCCGAACTGCATGACGCTGGCTGCCTGCCTTCCACCACGCTGATGGCCACGGGCAATGCTTTCAATGATGCGGTCACACTGGCCCACGCCCGCCCCAATCTCGGCGTAGGTTGCCACATCGTTCTTACGGATGGTCTTCCCGTCCTGCCGCCCAGCGAAATTCCCTCGCTCCTCGGCGAAGACGGCATGCACTTTCGTCCCAGGCTCACCACCTTCATCCGCGACTTGATGCTTGGCCGCCTGAACGAAGCTGAGCTTGAGCGCGAAGCCACAGCGCAGACCCGCAAGCTGCAATCCGCCGGCCTGCGCGTCACCCACTTTGATTCGCACAAGCACGCGCATCTCTTCCCTGCAATTGTGCGCCCGCTGGCCCGTGCTGCCCATGCCTGCGGAGTCCACGCGATGCGCAATCCGTTTGAGCCTGGTTGGAGCATCGCTGTCGGCGGCAACTTTGTCCGCAAGCTCCAGCTCCACGCGCTCAGCCGCCTCCACGATCCCTTCTTCGCGCAGTTTGATTCGCTGGCCACGCCAGACGGCACGCTCGGCGTCTCCGCCACCGGCCATCTGGATGCCGTCAACCTGCAGCAGTTGCTCCACGCCATGCCCGAAGGCACATGGGAGCTGGTCTGCCATCCCGGCTACAACGACGCAGCGCTGGACGGCATCACTACCCGCCTGCGTGCCCATCGCGAAGTAGAGTACGCTGCCCTGCTTCAGCAGATTCCCCTGGCTTTGCGAAACTATCCGGAGCTTCAACTCATCTCATACATTGGCATTCAATCCCGCGGCAACGAGGCTCCATGAAGATCGGTATCACATGCTATCCAACCTACGGCGGCAGCGGCGTAGTCGCTACTGAGCTGGGCATCGAGCTGGCGGAGCGCGGTCACGAAGTTCACTTCATCACCTACTCGCAACCCTTTCGCCTGACCGGCCGCGAGAAGAACATCTTCTACCACGAAGTTCCCGTCTCCAACTATCCGCTCTTTGAATACCCGCCCTACGACCTCGCACTTGCGTCGCGCATGGCAGAGGTAGCTGAGCTGCATGAACTCGATCTGCTGCACGTTCACTATGCCATTCCCCACTCCGTCAGCGCCTTGCTGGCGCGGCAGATACTGGAATCGCGCGGCCTGCGCCTGCCCTTCATCACCACCCTGCACGGCACGGATATCACGCTCGTCGGGCTGGACCGCTCCTACCTGCCCATCACCCGCCTCGGCATTGAGCAGAGCGACGGCGTCACCTCCATCTCCGCCTATCTCAAGGAGCGCACCATTGAAGACTTCGGCATCACTCGCGAAATTGAGATCATTCGCAACTTTGTGAATTGTGATTTCTACGTGCGCCGTGCAGAGTCTGTCGCCGCCACACGTCCGCGCTTCGCCGCCGATAACGAAAAACTACTGGTGCACCTCTCCAACTTTCGCCCCGTCAAGCGCGTGGCTGACGTAGTGCGCATCTTTGCCAACGTTGCAAACAAGATGCCTGCGCGCCTCATGATGATTGGCGACGGCCCTGACCGTTCAGAAGCTGAATGGCTCGCCAAGCGCCTCGGCGTTCACAACCGTACTCACTTCCTGGGCAAGCAGGATGCAGTGAATGAGCTGCTGCCGCTTGCTGACCTGATGTTGATGCCCAGCGAGATGGAGTCCTTCGGTCTGGCCGCACTGGAAGCCATGGCCTGCGAAGTCCCCACCATCGCCACCAACGTGGGCGGCGTGCCGGAGCTGATTGAGCATGGCCATAACGGCCTGCTCTTCCCCGTGGGTGACATCGCCGCCATGTCGCAGGCTGCAATCGAGTTGCTATCCGATGACGTCGCACTCAAGACGATGGCCAGCGCAGCCCGCAAGACCGCGCAGGCCCAGTTCTGCGCCTCGCGTGTGATTCCGTTGTATGAGCAGTTTTACCAGCGCGTCATTCGCCAGCCGGTGATGAGTACACCTTCGCTCGTGCTCTAACGTTCTGAATTCTCACTGGCCTGCGCGCGCACCGGCTGCGGCCACGTCGCCTCAGAGAGCAGCGGCAGCCACAGCGCGATATGGGTACCGCGTCCTGGCCGGCTATTAATCTCGATCCGTGCGCACGGCGCCTGCGAACTGGCGCGGCTATCCTTACCATTTCCCGTGCCGTACAGCATCTCTACGCGTTCCCGCACGTTGCGCAGTCCAATGCCGTTGCCGCCACGGCTTCCTGCCGGAGCATCCATCCGTTGGCGCGTCGGAGACATGCCCACCCCGTCATCTTCCACTTCCAGCACCAGCATCTCGCCCTCCACCCGGCTGCGCAGGGTAATCGTGCCGCCGCTGATGCGCGGCTCCAGCCCATGCTTGATGCTGTTCTCAATCAGCGGCTGCAGCAGCATGCTGGGTACGATCAGCGGTAATGACTCCGGCGCAATCTCCTTCACCACCCGCAACTTCTCGCCAAACCGTACTACTTCAATCGCCAGGTAATCTTCCGTAAACGCCAGTTCCTCGCTGAACGGCACAAACGCCTCACGATGTTTCAGCAGCGTGCGCAGAATATTCGCCAGCTTCACCACCATCTCCCGCGCCAGTTCCGGCTTGAAGCGCACCAGCGACGCGATGGAGTTCAGCGTGTTGAACAGGAAGTGCGGATTGATCTGCCGCTGCAGCGCATCCAGCCGCGCATCCAGCAGCAGCCGTTCCTGCTCTTTCAGCTTCCGCTCAATGCGAATTGCGTGCCATATCTTGAGCGGAATGCCTACCACCACCGGCGAGCACAGGCAGATAGCCAGCTCAATGGGCCACGCAGCCGAGTTCAGCGCGAAGTAGCGCCGCGGGTCCATAACGGATATTACGCTGGCAGCAAAACTCATACCGGTAATCAGCACCAGCAGAAAAACCTGCCGGTCCAGTTGCGGCTGGCGCAGGTTGCGCCGCACCCAGCGGTAGATGCTCAGATCAATCAGTGGTGAGAAGGACCAGATGTCCTCCATCGCCGCAAATTGCCGGAAGGTTCCAGCGATAGCCGCCACCCCCAGGTTCACTGCCGGAGCAAGATACTCATGGTGCCGCACCGCCGGCACTGACAATGCCAGCCCGCCCAGCATGCCCCACCACGGCCCTGTCAGCAATCCCAGCAGCACCGTCGCCTCGAACGAGAGGTCCGCCGCCAGGAAGTTCGGCACGCTCACGCGCACCCACACGCCCAGCGTCAACGGCACGCACACCCACGCCAGCAGCTTTAGGCTCTCTGCCGGAGTTCGCCGTGCAGCCAACAGAAGGTTCTTGAACGTCTCCGAGCGAGCCAGCGCGCTGGAAACTGCCGCTGCTACGCCCAGCTTGACGAGCAGCGTGATGAGGATAAGTTTGGGCTCGATCACGTCTCTACTTTACGCTGAGCCCGCCCCTTGGCGCACTGTAAAGCCACTACTTTTCAAACCCTGTCATTCTGAGCGCAGCGAAGAATCTGCTTCTCGCTTTTTCCTCTGTCGTTGATTCTGTCCCAGTAGCCCTACCGGTACCTGTGCCGAATCTTGAGCACCGTGCTGAACACGCCGCTTTCATCGCGCGCCGCCACCACGGATACGTTCTCGGTAAGCTGCAGCTGCAGCTGGATCAGCTGCTGCGCGGTCTCATTCACGTTGGTCGCGTAGGTCACCGTCAGGTTGCGCGAGAGCTGCTGCTCCACCGTGATGCGTGCAGACGATGTACCCAGCGTGCCCACGAAGGACGGATCGATCTTCACACTGCCCACGCCGAACAGCTTCTCCACGCGATTGCTTACCGTGGCATTCAGTGCGCCACCCAGCAACGCACTGGTCGTCGGGTCCACGCCCTGCGCCGTCTGCTGCTGGTTGTAGATCTGCGCCTCTTCCTGGGTGCGCCCCAGCGCCAGCAGCGCAAAGATGTCTGTCTCTGAGAGTGGCGGCTCTGAGCGGTAGGTCGGCTTCAGGTTGCTGGATGTGCCATGCACCCCCACCGTAACGTCGTAGTTCTCCACCCGCGTAGTCGCATCCAGGTCAATCTGCGGATCAATGCGCACCGGGTTGGTGAAATAGATATTGCCGCGCTGCAGTTCGTACGTCTGCCCCGCAAACTTTGCGCTGCCATCCGTCACCGTGATTCGGCCCAGCACCGTCGGCACCGCGATCGTGCCGCCGATATGCAGGTCCACCATGCCCGCCAGCTTCGCATAGGAATTCTGGAAATCCAGTTGCGGCGAAGAAGTCACGCGCACATCCAGCCGGATATGGCTCGATGGCGCATTCGGATCGGGCGGCGTCGGCAGCGTGGCTGGCCCGGCAAACGCGGCAAAGTCAAAGTCAGGCCCTATGCCGAAGCGCGTAATCAGAATATTGCCGCTCAGCAACGCACTGGACGTAGAACCCTGCAACCGCAGGTTCGCATTCGCTGTCGAACTCAACCCGTTGTAGCGCACGCGAACGGTATCTCCCGTAGCCGTCAGATCGGCAAAGAAGCCGTTCTTGTACGTCATGAAGCCGCCGATCTTCAGTTGCCCGCCGCCAGACATCGCCGTCAGCGTCTGCACCTGCAACCGATTCTCGGTGAAGACCAGCGTGCCGTTCATCTGGCTCAGTCCATTCGGAACATCTTCCAGCGCCATCGCCACATTGTGGAACTGCACCTTTCCGCTCAGGCTCGGCTCGCTCGTGGTGCCGCCTGCGTTCATCGTAAGATCAACGCGCCCGCTGGAGATGATGTCAGGATCCACCGTCTGCGCCAGCTTCATGTTCACATTGCCTTCAGCATGCATCCGCAGCTTGCCTGGCGCGCCGTTGGTGTCGAATATCTGCGCCGTACCCGTCGCCTTCAGGTCCGTGTCCACGCCGGTAATGTGTGCCTGGTCAATCTTTAGCAGGCCCTTCTCCAGGCTGGCACGAATCGGCTGCGGCGCTTGCAGCTCAATGCCCGACAGGTTCACGTCAAATTCGCTGATCTCCGCCGTTCCGTTCAACTGCTGCGGCGTCGCCAGCGGTCCATTCAGCGTCAGCGTGCCGCCGATAGACGAGTGCCCGGTGATGCCCTTCGGCGCGTAGAGCCGCAACAGGCTATCGATGTCGAATGTCGACAGCTCCAGCTTCGCTTCCGTCTGGTAATTTCCGTTCAGCTCCGTCTTGCCGCCCAGGTACAGCCGCCCGCTGCTCAGTTCAGAATTCGCAGCAAAGAAGAGCGTAGTCCCCTGGCTGTGTGCCTCCGCGGTCAATCCGCCCATCGCCTCGCCGCCCAGCGTCAGGTTCGTCAGATGCACAGTGGCGTGCAACCCCGGCTGCTGCAGCGTGCCATCCGCGTCCGCCTGCAGCGTCAGGTTGCCGTCCACGGGATACTGCGCCGTCGCGATCGTCTGGAACTGTGAGAGCTTCAGGTTGTTGCCCTGCACATGCGCGCGCAGGTGCTCGCTCTTCAGGTCATAATCGCCGGAGCCCGTAATCTGCGCGCCATGCATCGTCAGCGCCGCGCTCGTCACCCGCACATCCTGCCCCACCGCGCTCAGGTTGAACTCTGCGCGCTGGTACGGTTCGCCATACAGCACCCCATTCGTAAGCAGCAGGTTCCCGCTTCCATTCAGGTTGCCCAGTGTGCCCGTCACATGCGCATGCATCTGCACCTTGCCGCTCAGTTGCGCCTTCATGCCGATCACATCCAGCAGATCCGGTGCCTGCGCCTGTGGCATGTCCACGGTTGCGTCCACCACCGTGTCATCGTCCCAGTTGTAATCCACCACCCCGTGGTGCATCACCACTTTATGCGGCAGCGCCTTGCCCGTTGCTGACAGCGTCACCGTTCCGCGCTTCACCGTCGAATTCGTAATCTGCAGTTCCGCCGGCGTGTACTCTGCATCGCCCACCACGGAATCGATCAGGATGTCGTGCATCGCGGGCGGCGGAGGCGGCGGCTTATACGCAGGCGTATTGCTCGAACGGAACAGCCCCGCCAGCTTCTCCGTCAACGGCCGCGATGGCGGCGGAGGCGGCGGTGCCGTTGTGCTTGCGGGCAGCTTCAACTCTACGTTCTGCCCCACCACGTGGCCCTTGATGTCCAGCATCTCCACTGGCCCGGACGCTGTGCCCACAAAGTGCACATCGCCATGCAGCTTCAGTGGAACCGCATCCATGCCGCGCCTGCCGTTGTACTCCAGTCCCAGCGTGCGGAAGAGCTGGTCAAACTCCCCAAGATCGTGCGTCGTCACTTCCGCCTTCAATTGCGTCAGCGGATCGCCCGTGTCCACGCCCAATATGCCGCTTACATCCAGCGTCGTTGCGGGCGTGCGTACATGAATATTCGCAATCGCCACTGTCTCATTGCCGCCGCGGTACTGTGCCAGCACCGTCCCCGTCACCGGAACATCGGAGAGCGCTCCCGCGCGATGCACACCCGTCGGCGCTAACGTCAGATTGCCGTTCACAATCACCGTCTCGCCGCCGTCGCCCCACTCTACGTGGACCGGCCCGGTCTCCGCCGTATCAAATCCAAGGTCGCCATAGTCCACCGGCGCCGTCACGTCCATGATGGTTCGCAGCGGAACCGCCGTGGTCTGCGCATCAATGTACGCATGCAGCGTGCCCGGCTCGATGGGCGCAATCGCTTCACCGCCTGTAGCCGTCTTGTGCACCACCTTCACCCGGTGCGCCGCGTCATCCACCGGTCCCAGCCAGTTATCAATATGCATGGCTCCGGTTACGCTGCCGCCGCCCGGCAGGTACGTTTCCATCTCCGCCAGCTGCAGCACTGACGGCGTGGCGCGCACCTTCATGCCGCCATCCACATCGTGCACCCGCACATCCTCGTCGCGGTAACTCGCTTTGCTCATCCGCACATCGCCGGTGATAGCAAATGCTTCATCGCAATGTCCCCAGCGATAGGTGTTCGCCTCCTTCGGCCCAGGCACGCGTCCCGCCGCTGGACGGTTTCGCCACGCAGCCATCTCCGCATCCGTGCAGCTGCGCCCGTCCAGCTTCAGATTCACCAGGCCGCCGGTCAGTCCCTCAAATCCGCTGATCGTCGATACCTGTTTCAACTCCACCGTGCCGCTGGCTGCCCCCTGCCACGCTGGATGGTTGAAGTCCTTCAGCGATCCCGTCGCAATCAGCTGCGATTTCTTGCCCGTATCAAACTCGAAGCGCTTGATCTCCAGCGCATGCCGCGCAAGCGTCACATCCGCCGCCAACCGTGATTGCACCGTCGGCTCTTTCTTCATCGTGGTGCGCAGGTCGCTCAGCCCCACGTGGATCGCATACTGGTCCCCGCTCATCTGATACTGCACATTCGCATCCAGGTCGCGCGCATCCAGGTTGAATGGGATCGCCCGGTCATTCAGCAGCACCGTGCCGTTGTTCACGTTCACCGTTTCGGCTTCGAGGTCCAGCAGCGTATCCGCCACCGGCTTGTTGCTCGTGCTCTTTGTCTTCGGAGTCGGTTGGTTGGTTGAGCCATCGGGATAGATGATGAGGTGCGCCTGCGGCCTGTCCACCTGCAGCAGGTTCAGCGCGACGTGCGATGCAATGCTGTTGTCGTTAACCAGGTGCGCGCCCACGCTCTGCGAAAAAAAGCTCCTGATCTGCAACCGTATCTCGATGCGGTCAGCCTGCAGGTACGGCGCTTCCTTCGGCCCTTCCAGCCCGTGGATTATCAGGTGATCGGCCACTGCATCCAGGCGCCACAGGCTGAAATGGAATCCCTGCAGCTCCACGCGTCCGCCCGTCGCCTGTTCCAGCAGCGCCACAACCTTCAGCCGCACCTTCTGCTGAAACTCCGCTGTCGATACATACCACGCTGCCGCGCCAATCAGTGCCAGCGCCACCACCAGCACCCCCGTAATCGCCAGCAACGTGCGCTTCACCCACGATCGCTGCACTACAGGCAACTCCTGTTCAGGAGCAGCAGTAATCTTTTCTTCCTCAGCGGAATCCGGCAGCCTGTCTTCGCTCTCGCTCATGGCGCCTCCTCCCCCGGCTGCAGTGTGCGTACGCTGCCCTGGTCGCGCAGGCTCTTCAGCCAGTCATTCAGCAGCGAAGTCACCTCGCGCTGCAGCAGTACCTCTTCAATGCGTGCACTCAGCGCATCCAGCGGCGGTGGAGTAGCCTTCTGCTTCGCATACTCCGGCAGCATCTGCTTCTGGTAGTAATCCGTAATCTGCTGCCGCGTAATGTGAATGCCGGAGCGGAAGCGTATCTCGATGAAGGCCAGTACCTGCATCCGCTGCCGCCAGCGCGCCTCCAGCTCCTGCTCGGTAAAATCGTTGTCTGCCAGGAACTTGTCCCACCCCTCCGGGGTATCGCACTTGTATTCCACGCATGCTGGAATCGCCTGCCGAAGTTCCTGTAGTTGAGCCTCCACTTTGCTATCCGGAATCGGCGGCTGCGGTTGCAGTTTCTCCTGTTGCAGAATCAGCATGCGGTTAATCAACCGTTGCAGCGCCTGGTCGCGCGCCGTGCCCGCAACCTGCGAGCGGTACGGTTCAAACGCTGAGAAGCGTATCTCCTCTTCCACATCGCTCTCCAGGATCACGTCCTGGTTTACGATTGCCACAATATAATCCAGCGGAATCGCACCCGTTGCGCTCGCTGCCGCAGCCGCTGGCGGCGCGATCACCACCGGCTCCTGCGCTCGCGCACAAGGCGCTGCGCATGCCATGGCCAGCACTGCCGCCCCCATCCACGCCGGATTGTTCGCCCCTCTTGTCATGGCTAGAAGCTCTGTCCAATGCTGAAAAAGAAGTTGAAGTGCGACGCCTGCCCCTCGTGGGGGCCAAGGTTGTCGTTGAAATCCTGCACGATGGGATACAACGGCGGGTTCAGGTTATAGCTGAAGTCCACGCGAATCGGCCCGATCGGCGTCTTGTAGCGCAGCCCCAGCCCCACTGCATGCGAAAAGTAGGCAAAATCGCAAGTACCCGGATATGGCGTAAGTATGCCTCCCGTCGTCACCCCGCCGGTGTTGGTGTTCTGGCAGGTTCCGCTGTTCGGTTGATGAAATCTCCCAAAGGACGGGCCAACGTCAGACACGTTCGTAAATACATTGCCCATATCGTGGAAGATCACCAGCCCCAGAGCATCGCCAATCACTGGCAGGATCGGCCCCGGAAAGCGCAGTTCCGTCGTATTCACAAACACTGCCGTGCCTCCCACCGGATACCCTGTCAGCAGATCGCGCGGCCCCGCTCCGTTGATGGGAAAGCCGCGATGCGATGTCGCACCCCCGGCATACAGCCGTTCCGGCAGCGGCACCTGCACGCACGTCGGATAGTTGATGGGCCCATTCGCGCCGCCCTGGCACTGCGTGTCTGATGCCGCCTGGTTGAATGCTCCGAACGAAGTCTCGAATCCGAACCGCGTATTCCGCGCCAGGATGAACCTCTGCTTCTTGTCCAGCGCATAGTACGTTGAATTCGTGGCATCCAGCCGGTTGAAATCCGTCTCCGAACCAAACGCTGTGTGCGACAGAAACTCCTGCACGGATGTGTACGAGCCGTGTGTCGCATCCAGCGGCGAAGGCTGCCGCGTATCGTGCAGCCACGTCAGTCCCGGCCCACCCGTGCGATCAGGTTGGCCCAGCAGTGGGATCAGGTTCTTCGCCACCTGCAGGCTGCTCTGGTTGATCACCACCCGGCGGTATTCATAGTCGTAGATCAGCGTGTCCTGCCGCCGCACACGCTGTGTCAGCTTGATCGTTCCCTGCAGCGTCGCCGCCTGATAGGTGCTGATGTTCTGCACATTGGAGTAGCCGCCTGACACGCTGAGGTCATAATTCTTCTTGCCGCGGACATGCGGCTTCTGAAAAGTCAGCGTGGCGATCTGCTCCAGCAAGCCGTAGGTAGTGTGCAGCGTCAGCGTATCGTCCCGCCCATCTACATTAATGCGCGTCACATCCAGCGATACCCGTGGGCTGACCCCCAGTTTGCCTTCCTGCGTACAGTTTGGATAGCCGGCAGAGGCCTGCGCCGCGCAGTTCGTGCTCGGCGTTCCCGTCTGCGCCTCAAAACCGAAGCCGTACGTCAGGTCCCACCGCTTCGCCTCGGCCAGTTGTATCAGCACGTTCTTCCGCGTAGCGTCGCCCGTCGGGTTCTGCACTGCCGTATTCACTTCGTTGAACAATGCCAGGTTGTAGAGGTTCCGCTGCGTATCCAGCAACGCGCTCTGGTCCAGCGGATCGCCCGGATGCAGCCGGAACTCGCGCTCCACGATCCGTGGCTTGGTGTAGTGAACGCCCGAAAGCAGGATGCGGTCCACAAACACCTGCGGCCCTTCCACCACGGTCAGCGCCACATCCTCCTTCTGCTGGTCGCTCGTCTCCCGCGTCGGCGTCACCGTGATCCGCACCTGGTCGAAGCCGTGGCTCAGGTAGTAGCCCAGGATGGCGTCACGATCACCCGCCAGCGTCTGCAGCGAATACGGTTCGCCCGTCGCCGTGTTCATCAGCGCCTTCACATCCTTCATGCGCGCATCGTCTATCCCGGTCAGCGTCACGCTGCCAAACTTCTGCTGCGCGCCTTCGTCAATGGTGATGGCCACCATAATGCTGCCCGTCTTGGATGCTTTACCGTTTGCGCCCGTCTCCACTCCCTTCACCGCCGTCGTCACATTCACATCATTGAACCCGTTCGCGCGGTACAGGTTCTGGAACGCTGCCACGTCAGCCTGCAACAGCTGCGGGCTGTACCGTCCATTGCGCAGGTAGTGATCGGCCTTTTGCACCTGCATGCGCTCCCGCAGCAGGTCTTCCTGAAAATACTTCGCGCCGGAGATCGTGACGGATGTGACCTTATGCTTCTGCCCTTTATCGATCTTGTAGAGGATGTGTTCGTGCTGCGCATCAGGATTGTTCACGCTCACGCTCACCGTCGCGTCAAAGTACCCCTCGCGCTCCAGGTATTCGCGGAGGTTGTGCGATCCCTCATTCAACAGATCCGTATCCACCGTGCTCTCCTGGTAGATCGGAATGATGAGGTGCTGGCGGCTCTTGCCCAGTTTCAGCCCCTCTGTCTCGATCGTTACCAGCGGGCCCTGCACCGCAGTGAAGTCATAATCCAGGTGATGCACCGGCTGCTGATACACCTTCTTGTCCAGCGTGATCTTCGCTTCCAGCCTGCTCTGCTTCTCGTATTGCTTCCGCAATTTGGTTAGCGCATTCGTAGATGTCTCGCGGTTTACCTTGTGGTTCAGCTTCAGCTTCGCCTGCTTGCGGAAATCCGCAGCGGACATGCCTGGATCGCCCGCAGCGTTCACCGCGCCAATGCGCGCCTGCACGCCCTCTTTCACCGCGATGGTCACGTTTACCTGCTGGTTGGCCGGCTCCGGACTGGTCGATTGCGTCACCGTCGCCTCGTAGTATCCGTTCTGTGCCAGCATGTCCTGCACATTCTTTACCGCCGCATCCACCGTCGTCTGGCTGAACGCAGTTCCCGGCTGCAGGTTCGTTGCGCTCTCCAGGATGGAGGCCAGCCGCTCGCTCTTGACTCCGGTAATCTCCACCCGCCCCACGTAGAAGCGCGCCGCCCCGCTGAATGTCAGCACCACGCCACCCGCTGTGCGCGTTCCGCTCACCGTCAGGTTGCGGTAGCGTCCCGTCGCATACAGCCGTCGCATGGTATCGCGCAAAGCCTCCGGGTCCAGCGGCTTGCCCTTCTGCTGCGCCAGCTCCTGTGGCAATGTATCCTTCGCGCTGAAGCTCACGCCTGCGAACTCAATCCGCTCGACCGTCAGCCCTTTCAGCTTCCATAGATTGCTGTCCGCCTTCGCAGCATCGCCCGGCTGGGCTCCGCCGGTGCTGGCCTGTCCCTGCGCGGCAGAGCTCGTCTGCCCTGCCGTGATCACTCCCGGTTGCGGTTCCGCGGTAGGGGCCTGGTGCCCGGTTGCGGGCGTGGTTTGCTGCGCTGTGGCCACGCCACTCGCCAGCAGGACGCACGCGAGCAGCACTGCCTGCCCCGCTCTGCGCCGGCCCACTTTCGGCCTTGAATCCCTTGAATGCAAGCTGCAACTCTCCAAATACACTCTAGTCTCTGGGTTCTCAGTAGGATACGGCATCCAGCTATAACTCGTTTGATGCAGATTCTCGCAAAACTCCTGCCTGAGTGTCTCCCCCGCCGGCCCTTTCCAACTTCGCTGCAGTCCGCCAAAAAAACAAAAGTCTCTTATACTACTGTCTGCGGTGGCTATTTAACGTCCGCGCCACTCACCATGGAATCCCCCCTCACATCCGATCGCGCCGCCCTCCTCGTGGAGCGCTACTCGCGCCAGGTTCTCTTCCCCGGCATCGGCCCTCAGGGGCAGCAGCAGCTTGCCGCCGCGCACGTCGCCATCGCCGGCTGCGGAGCCACTGGTGCAGCCGCCGCCTCCCTCCTTGCCCGTGCAGGCGTCGGCAGCATCACCATCATCGATCGCGATTATGTTGAAGAGAGCAACCTCCAGCGGCAGGTGCTCTTTGACGAAGCCGACGCCCGCGAAGCCCTCCCCAAGGCCATCGCAGCCCAGCGCAAGATCGCCGGCTTCAACTCCGATGTCCGCATCCACGCCCACGTCGTTGACCTCGTGCCCGCGAACATCCACCAGCTTCTCGCCCCCGCTTCCATCGTGCTGGACGCGACTGACAACTTCGAGACCCGCTACCTGCTCAACGACTACGCTATCGAGCAGCAGAAGCCCTGGATCTACACCGCCGCCATCGGTGCCTATGCCGCCACCATGAACATCCTGCCCGGCCACACCGCCTGCCTCGCCTGCATCTTCCCCGTTCCCCCCGGCGGCACGGTTGAAACCTGTGACACCGCCGGCATCCTGAATACTGCCGTCAATCTCGCCGCTTCCATCACCGTGACTGAGACCCTGAAATTCCTCACCGGCCACGCTTCTCTCATGCGCCGCACCCTCCTCTCCCATGATCTCTGGAGCAACCAGCGCACTGAGATCTCCGCCGCCGCGCCGCGTCCCGGTTGCAGCGTCTGCGGTGAACGCAACTTCATCCATCTCGCCGGCGCCAACCGCCCCCAGATCACCCTTTGCGGCCGCAATTCCGTCCAGATCCACGAGCACAATCGCCCCGTCGACTTCGCCCAGCTCCGCACCCGGCTGGAACCCCACGGCAGCGTCCGTTCCAATGACATGCTGCTGCGCTTCCAGCTTCCCCAGCGCAGCGGAGACCCCGGTTACACCATCACGCTCTTCCCCGATGGCCGCGCCCTCATCCAGGGCACAACCGATGTTGGGCTGGCGCGCAGCCTCTACGCCCGCTATATTGGCAGCTAAGTCGCATTGCCGTATTGCAGTTGCATTTTTCCCTTCCGGACCTTTGGCCTCACCACCAGTACAACCTTTGCAAGCCAAAGGGTGTCAAACAGTTGGTGACACAAACCCCTCGACCCGGATCAACTATGCTGCAGGGTAATCCAATGACCAATACGACCGCGAAGAACCCTGGTGTCTTCCGCCGCAACGCACCCATAGCTGGTGAAGCTGAGGCGATTGAAGCAGCGCGCTCTGGCGATCCTGACGCCTTCGCCAAGCTCTACGCTCTCCATAAACGGCGCGTCTACACCCTCTGCCTGCGTATGCTCGGCAACGTCTCTGAGGCTGAGGACATGACGCAGGAAGCCTTCCTGCACCTCTTCCGCAAGATCGGCAGCTTCCGCGGCGAGTCCGCATTCTCCACCTGGCTGCACCGCCTCACGGTCAACCTCGTCCTCATGCACCTCCGCAAGAAGGGTCTGCAGCTTGTCTCTCTCGAAGAGACCATCAACCCGTCTGAAGAGGATGCGCCCAAGCGCGATTTCGGCAGCCGCGACCCTCGCCTTACCGGCTCTGTAGACCGCGTCACGCTGGAACGTGCCGTCGCCAGCCTACCTCCGGGGTATCGTCTGGTGTTCATCCTGCATGACGTAGAGGGCTACGAGCACAATGAGATTGCTACTATGTTGGAGTGTTCCACCGGCAACAGTAAATCCCAGCTCCACAAGGCGCGCTTGAAACTGCGTGACATTTTGCGGGAAACTGCCGTTGTAAACGAGGGGGCAGTTTAGTCATGAGTGACTCGAATTCCAATCACAAAATATTGTCCTGTGCTGAGTTCCAGGAGCAGCTGCCTGACATGTTTACCCAGGAAGCTGACAGCGATTTGCACGAGCAGCCTGAGCTTCGTGCCCACCTCGCCACCTGCACCAATTGCTCTTCCTTGGTTCGCGATCTCGAGTACATTGCGGATCAGGCCCGCCTTCTTCTGGAGCCCACCCTGGAACCCAGCCCCGACGTCTGGAGCAATATCCAGAGCAAGCTCCGCAAAGATGGCACAGACGGAAAGTCAAACTAACCGCTTGCACCCGCCGCCGCTCAGCGGTACTCTAGGAATCGCGATGATTACTTCGTTCACGTTTGCCGGCTTTAGCTACCGTTACTGGTATCCAGTAGCGGCACAGGCGCGTGTTCGGCATCGGTCAAGTTTCTAAAGCTACACCCGATATTCCGAATCCTCCTTAGCCGCGACCTTTGAGTCGCGGTTTTTTATTGCCCTCAACCCTCTGCAAACACTGCAACATTCTGAAATCTGCAGTGTTATTGAATTTAGGCCCCCCACCACTGCAAGGAGCATGACCATGAGTACCGCAATCCCGGACGCATCCGAACTGGCTGGCGCACCATCGGCGACAACGCCGGATTCTCGCACCCCAGGCATGGATTCCGCCCGCAACAGCATAAAATCAGGCCTGATGCGTTACGCCTCCACCGAGCTCGAGCGCCAGTCCGCCCCCACCGTTCTCCCCGGCGACCTCCGGCGCATCGTGCTCACCGGCTTCATGGGTGCCGGCAAAACCACCGTCGGCCGCAAACTTGCCGCCCAGCTCGGCTGGGACTTCCTGGACCTCGATACCCTCATTGAGCAGCGCACCGGCAAGACCGTGCCGCAGATCTTCTCCGAACAGGGTGAGGCCGCCTTCCGCCACATTGAGTCCGTCGCTCTCGCCGTCGCCCTCGGCCGCAAGTACATCGTGCTCGCCCTCGGCGGAGGCACTCCCGAACTGCTCACCAACCGCCTCCTGCTTGAGCAGACTCCCCGCACCCTCACCGTCTACCTCCATGCGCCGCTCTCCGTGCTCACCGCCCGCTGCCGCTCCCAGGTCGATGCCGTCGAACGCCCCGTGCTGGCTGATTCCCTTGAAGCCGAACGCCGCTTCGCCCAGCGCCTGCCCCACTACCAGCGCCTCGCCGCCATCATCGTTGATACTTCCACGACCTCCGCATCTGAGGCGGTCCTTCTCCTGCACCAGCGCGTCACCACCCCTAAATAACACTCCCGCTTGCGCTTCCAGACAATCCGGCGGTAGGCTTTCGCATCATAATAGTGTTACAGCACCAAGGAGCCCTGCCCTGGACCTCGAAAACCCAGAGACCAAACGTCTTGAACACTCCATAGAGAGCAGCATTCTCTTTGCCGTAGCCGTCCTTCTGGCCGTCTACCTGGGCTGGCGTTTGCTCAACGTGCTTGAACTCATATACGTCAGCGCGCTCTTCGCGGTCGTGCTCACCCCGGTTGTCGATTGGATCATGCGCCTCAAGATCGGCCACTGGCATCCCTCGCGCGTCATCGCCATCGCCATTCTCGCCGTCTCCTCCGTATCGGTTCTCACCGCCTTTTGCCTCTTCGCCCTGCCCCCGGTCCTCCGAGACTTAAGCGACCTCGTTCGCGAACTCCCTTCGCGCGGGCCCCAGATCATGGCAAAGCTTCAGCAATCCGCATTGGCCCAGCATCTCGGCCTGCCGGACCTCACCCAGAAGCTCGAAAGCGGCCTCGGCGCCTCCGCCAGCTATCTGCTCTCTTCGCTCCCCGGCTGGGCCTCGCAAATCTTTGACATCCTTACCACCATTATTCTCACGGTCTATTTCATGCTCGAGGGCGAGCACGCCTACCATTGGTTCCTCTCGCTCTTTGCCGCGCCCACCCGCCGCCGCCTGAACAAGACCCTGCTCGTCGCCAAGCTCCGCATGAGCCGCTGGCTCCTTGGCCAGGGCATGCTCATGCTCATCCTCGGCTCCTGCAGTATCGCCGTCTTCAGCATCCTGCACGTCCGCTACGGCATTCTGCTCGGCGTCCTCATGGGCCTGTTGAACATCGTGCCGATAGCCGGAGCCGTCGTCGGCGTTCTGCTCGCAGGCCTCGTCGCCGCGCTCGATTCCTGGACCAAGATGGCTGGCGTCTTCATCTTCTACGCCATCTATTTCCAGGTGGAGAACGCCTACCTCACTCCGCGCATCATGCGTTCCAGCGTCAACCTCATGGGCCTCGCCGTCATCATCGCCCTGCTCTGCGGCACCACCTTAGCCGGAGTAGTCGGCGCCATGGTCGCCGTCCCCACCGCCGCCCTCGTCGCCGTCCTCATGGACGAATACATGGTCGTCCATCCCTGGGACTAAAGTACCCTCCGAACAGTTGAGGTTAGCTATTGCCTTTTTGGCGTATATTGTCTCGTAGTTGAGATGAAAGACTGAAGACTCCAACTGAAAGAGCAAAGATAATATGCCAACTCCGGCCGAGCAACTCTCAGGCGTAACGTTAAATGGTGGATGGGTAGTAGGAAAATTAATTCCAAGAATAGCTGGACATACCGGAGGATATTTTTCCAGTTCCTATCACGTTATTGACGGGACCGGAAAGCCTGCCTTTCTCAAAGCAATGGATTACACAAGGGCTCTCAGTTCGCCCGATCCTGCAGCCGCGCTCAATGCGATGACAAACGCATATCTTTTCGAGCGCAATATATTGCAAGAGTGCGCAGAAAAGAAAATGTCACGCATAGTACGGGCGATCGAAGCCGGAAAAGTGATATTGAACGGGACGGACCCCGTCGAATACCTTATTTTTGAACTTGCATCCGGCGATATTAGGACATACTTGGATGCAATTGCAACTTTCGATTTAAAATGGACTCTTAGCTGCCTCCACAATATTTTTGTTGGCATCCAGCAACTCAACTCGGCACGGATTGCACATCAAGACTTGAAACCTTCCAATGTGCTTACATTTGCTAGTGAAGGCGAGAAGATTGCCGATTTAGGACGTGCCTGGCATAGCTTGGAATCTTCGCCGCACGATCATATCAATTGCGCCGGAGATAAGGCATATGCACCACCAGAGCTGCTGTATGGATATCCGCCAGCGGATGAAAATGAGCGTCGTTACGGTGCGGACTTCTATCTACTCGGCAGTATGGTGTTATTTCTATTTACGGGCATGCGAGCCACGACCTTTTTAATGAACGATCTTGATCCTTCCCATTACCCAACAAATTGGCACGGAAGCTATCAAGATGTACTCCCGTACCTCGAGCATGCTTTTTCGGAAAACCTCGTTACATTAAACGGCTCTTTCGCAGATAAGAATTTGGGCAAGGAAATAGTCAGTGTCATAGGACAAATGTGTCACCCCAATATTGCATTACGCGGCGATATGGCCCATAAAGCAATCCATGGCTCGCGATTCGGGTTACAACGATTCATCTCGCTATTTGACAGGCTGAGACTACAAGCGGCACTCGGAAGAATGAAATACCCATGAGCTTAATAATCGAGGATAAAGACCGGCATGTTTTTCCGAGATGGAGAGACTTTGCCTCTACGAGAAAACTTGGAGAGCTGGCGATTTCAATGCCAGAGACCACCAACGATCTTTCAGGTCTTGATCGTTCTCTCGTCAGAGGCATTGCGGTATGGGAAAAAGATCGATCACTATGGAAAGGGCTTGACCTCTTGGGGACTGTGGTCATTGCCAATCGGCTTACTGACTTTCCAGAGTTAGTTAGAGAAATCAGCGAAAATCCTAGTGCCCCTTTTCTTGCCAGAAAATACCTAGCATCAGTTTCCACGACTCAACCTCGTCACGAAGAAAAGCAAGAATCATCTTTGGTAGACGAAGAGGCTACTCGGGGGGAAATTCGCAAAAGTAAAGCAAGCCTTCAATCTTCCCCGCGAGATGCAGTTGAATGGGTAGAACTCGCGAGAGCATACACCATTCTGGGCGAAAACATAAAGGCGGGCGCTGCTATCAACGCGGCACTGTTTCTTGCGCCATTTAATCGCTTTGTACTGCGGAGTGCTGCCCGATATTTCATTCACATTGGCCAAATCGACAGAGCACACTCCATTCTTGGGGGCGCAGATCAAGTCAAAGTGGACCCTTGGCTACTAGCCTCTGAGATTTCCGTCTCTTCTGCTATGGGGAAAACATCAAAATTGATTAGGGCAGGAAGACAAATTGCCACTGCAGATTATCGCGCATCCGACCTGTCTGAGCTTCGATGCGCACTTGGAACTTTAGAGATTGAAAGCGGAAGCGATCGTAAAGGGAAAAAAATACTTCGGAGTTCTCTAGACGGAGCAAATGAGAACTCTGTCGCTCAAATAAGCTGGATTAACAGGCGGCATCTTTCAGTACCCATAGATATCTCCGATGTTAGACCGCCGCTGCTTCATGAAGCTGAGGCATGGAGTGCATTCTACAAATCAAATTGGGATGTTGCGAAGAACGAATCGCTCCTGTGGATGATCGACCAGCCATTTGCTAGCGCACCTGCTGTCTTGAGTTCGTATATTCTTTCTGACATTTTGGCGGAGCATGAAACTGCAGAGAAAATTCTATCTGCCGCATTACGAGCGAATCCCGATGATGAGATGTTGAGAAATAACATGGCCGTCACATTGATGGACTTGGGTAGGGTAGGAGAGGCTGAAAGTATATTTGAGGCGATCCCTGAAGAAGTGCGTACTAAGCCCGACCACTATGCCTTGCGGGCAACTCAGGGGATGCTTGAATTTCGGAAAAATAATCCGGAAGAGGGGAGACGCCTGTACTTACAAACAATTGCTGCAGCGCTTGAAAAGGGCGTTAAAGTAACAGCTGCCCGAGCAGCTTTTCATCTTGCAATCGAAGAGGTAATTGCCCATACTTCCGAAGCTATTGCTGCAACAAAGAGGCTCGACGAATTCAAGAGTGAAGCACAACGCGGTGAGGTTGCATGTTTACTCAAACGACTTAATACTGAAATTGACCGACTGAGATAGACCAGCGTTCTTATGCCTTTTACGGTTGCAGTTCCACTGCCGTACTGCCCGCTTCCCTCGCAAACCACCGTCCCCGTATCCAGAACGCCACATTCACCAGCCCGATCAGCGCCGGAACCTCGATCAGCGGCCCCACCACGCCCACAAACGCCTCGCCTGAATTAATTCCGAACACCGCCACCGCCACCGCGATTGCCAGCTCAAAATTATTTCCCGCTGCCGTGAATGATAGCGTGGCCGACTGCGCATAGTTCGCCCCCAGCCGCTTCCCCATCCAGAAGCTCACCAGGAACATGATGAGAAAATAGATCACCAGCGGCACTGCAATCCGCACCACATCCAGCGGCAGCCGCACGATCAAATCGCCTTTGAGCGAGAACATCACCAAAATAGTGAACAGCAGCGCCACCAGCGTCAGCGGGCTGATGCGCCGGATGAACTCCGTCCGGTACCACGCCTCGCCCTTCGCCCGCACCAGCACGTACCGCGTCACAAATCCCGCCGCAAACGGAATCCCCAGGTAGATCGCCACGCTCTTCGCGATCTGCCCAATGCTCACATCCACCACGCTGCCCTGCAACCCAAACCACTTCGGCAAAATAGTGATGAACACCCACGCATACAGGCTGTAGAACAGCACCTGGAACACGCTGTTGATGGCCACCAGTCCCGCCACGTAATCCGTGTCGCCCTCCGCCAGCTCGTTCCACACCAGCACCATCGCAATGCAGCGCGCAATGCCGATCAGGATCAGCCCTCGCATGTACGCCGGCTCCCCGCGCAGAAACGCAATCGCCAGCAGAAACATCAGCGCCGGCCCGATCACCCAGTTCTGCACCAGCGATAGCCCCAGCACCCGCTTGTTGCGAAAGACCTCGCCCAGCTTCTCGTACCGCACCTTCGCCAGCGGCGGAAACATCATGATGATTAGCCCGATGGCGATTGGAATATTCGTCGTCCCGTGCTGAAAGCGGTTCACCACCGCGGCTGACCCCGGCACGAAGTGCCCAATCGCCACCCCGACTGCCATCGCCAGAAAGATCCACAGCGTCAGAAAGCGGTCGAGGAACGAAAGATGTTTGCGCTGCCCCGGAGCGCACTTCCCGCCCGGAATTACATTCTCAGTCTGCATTGGGATTAGACCTCTCCTGCGCAGCATGCCACGGCCACCGGCAGCGGGGCGCGCTGTAGCGCAATGAATCGTGCCGGCGTGCAGCAGGCCTTCGTCAGCCGCGCCCTGTCCGCCTGCATCGCTTTATCTTCCTTTAGCCAATCCAGCGTCTGCCGCAGCACGCGTTCCGCGCCTGCATCCTCCGGCATCACCATCCGGTAATGCATCCACTTGCCTTCGCGCCTGGCCTCCACCATCCCCGCGCTGCGCAGATACGCCAGGTGCCGCGATATCTTCGGCTGCCCCTGCTTCAGAATCTCCACCAGGTAGCAGACGCATATCTCCTGCTCGCCCATCAGGTTCAGCAACCGCAGCCGTGTCTTGTCTCCCAGTGCAAGGAAAAATCGTTCCATATCAAATTGTTTACTCTTGGTAGCCATGAATAATATATACGCCTTGACGAATATATCCGCAAGGGATATATTTGCGTTGTCGAATATGTTTTCAAGGAGCAAATCATGGCACAGAAAATTCTTGACTCGGTCAAATCAAAGTACGGCGCAGTGGCGCAAAGCTCGCTCTCCAGCGATCACGCTGGCGTAAAGGCTGTGGCAGAGGCCTTCGGCTACTCCCCTGAAGAGCTCACCTCCATCCCCGCCGCCGCCAACATGGGCCTCTCCTGCGGCAATCCCACCGCCACCGCCCATCTCCGCCTCGGCGAAGTCGTCGTCGACCTCGGCTCCGGCGGCGGCCTTGACGTCTTCCTCGCCGCCAAGATGGTCGGCCCCCAGGGCCGCGCCATCGGCATTGACATGACCCCCGCCATGATCGACCGTGCCCGCTCCAACGCTGCCTCCGGCGGTTACACCAACGTCGACTTCATTCAATCCACCATCGACCGCATTCCCCTCCCGGATGCTTCCGTCGATTGCGTCATCTCGAACTGCGTCGTCAATCTCGCACCAGACAAACCCGCCGTCTTTCGCGAGATCGCCCGCGTCCTCAAGCCAGGTGGCCGCGTCGCCCTCAGTGACATTGCGCTGAAGCAGGAACTTCCCCAGGCCATCGCCCAGAGCGTCGCCGCCTATGTCGGCTGCATCGCCGGAGCCATACTCATCCAGGACTACCGCAACGGCCTGCTCGCTGCCGGCTTCGAACACGTTGAAATTGTCGACAGCGGCGCGGATTTGAACGCCTACGCCAAGGTTGAGAATCAATCCGGCTGTTGCTCGCCCTCGATGGACGCCGCCGGCCCCTTCCCTGTCGTGGAATCCTGCTGCACCCCGGCATCGCCCACGCTGCACGCAGAGCTGAAAACGCTGCTCGATCAATATGACGTCAACACTGCCGCCGCCAGCGTCAAGATCTACGCCATCAAACCCGGTGCCTCCACAGCAAAACCCTGCTGCGGCTCATCCTGCTGCGCATAACGCATCAAGCGAAAGGTCGTCGCATGTACAAAGTAATCTTCGCCTGCATCCACAACGCAGGCCGTTCGCAAATGGCAGCCGCCTTCTTCAATCAGCTCGCTGACCCGCGCCTCGCCCACGCAGTCTCCGCCGGCACCGCTCCCGGCGCCCGCGTCCATCCTGAAGTCCTGGCCGTCATGCAGGAGATCGGCATTGACCTCAGCGCCGCCCAGCCCCGAAAATTAACTGAAGACCTCGCCCGCGACGCACAGTTGCTCATCACCATGGGCTGTGGCGATCAATGCCCTTATGTTCCCGGTCTGCAGGTTGAAGACTGGCCGCTCCGCGACCCGAAGGGCCAACCGATGGAAGAGGTGCGTATCATCCGCGACGATATTCGCCGCCGCGTAGAAGCCTTGCTGGCCACGCTCAGCCCGCGCTTCTAGCCCAGGTGAACCTGGTTCCGCCCGTCGCCCTTGCTGGAATACATCAGCTTGTCCGCCCGGCTCACTGCCTGCTCGCAGGTGTCGCCTTTTCCCAGCAGCGTTGCCCCCAGTGATGCCGTCACGTGCAGGCCGCCATCCGGCACCTCCACCGCCGACTTTTCAATCTGCGCCTGGCACCGGTCCGCCACGCGCCTCAGAGACTCCGTCGTTACATCGCGCGTCACCAGCAGAAACTCATCGCCCGCCCAGCGCCCCGCAATATCTCCCGGTCGTATCGCGTGCGCCAGCGTATCGCTGATCGCTTTCAGCGTCCGATCCCCGATCGCGTGCCCATACTTGTCATTCACGTTTTTGAACTCGTCTACGTCCACCAGCACAATGCCGTACGCGCGATCGAACTCTTCCACTTCCTCGATCGCCTGTATCACCTTGCGCTCCAGGTAACGGCGGTTCACCAGGCCGGTCAGCGCATCGCAGTACGCCAGGTTCTCCAACTCCCCCGTCTTGCGCTCCAGCTTCTTGATGGCGCTGATGTCGCTGAAGACCTCGACCGCCCCAATCACTTTGCCCTGTTCATTCTCAATCGGCGACACCCTCACGCATACCGGAATCCGGTGCCCCCTCTTGTGCCGCAGAAACACGTTCGCCTCGCGCCGCTCGCCATCGGCCAGCGTCTTATGCAGCGGGCAGCCTTCCATGCACAGCGCACAGCCCTCTTCCGTCACATGCATCAGCAGATTGTCGTAGCAGAACCGCCCCAGCATCTCCTCAGCTCGGTAGCCCGTTAAAAACTCCGCCCCTGAGTTCCAGTAGGTAATCCGCCGGTCCTCGTCTACAAAATAGACGCCGTCGTACAGGCTATCGAGCAGCTTCGCGTAGAACGCGCCACCTGACTTGTCTACGGCGTTCATAAACACGCGCGAAGGCTTTACCGGATTCGAATCCGCCATCTCAGACCCTCAAAATTGGAGAAGCGTACCGCACCATCGCATCTCACCGCGTATCGCGCATTGCTCCACTTCAACTGGGAGCCGGTGTAGTGCTTGCAACAGCCATAACCAGAAGATGTTATCGCAATCCTGCGTCATCCGTCTTTGTAATTTTTCCAGCCCGGCCCGCCCGCCTCCACGCCGCCCTGCCCGGCTGTTATCCTTAAGTTCTGTGAGCCGTTCGGTGCGCTCAATCCCTGCCATGCCTGCACTTCGCACTCAGATCGACAGCTCCATCACCGCCGCCGGTACCGCCGCGCGCCCCTCTCTACTAGCTGACTACGCTGAGCTATTCAAACTCCGTGTCACCACCATGATCGTCATCACCGGCGGCGCCGGCTTCTATCTCGCCTCGCTCAAATCCGGCATCAGCAGCTTCAACCCCGGCCTGCTCCACGCCCTCAGCGGCATCGCCATCGTCTCCTGCGGGGCCAGCGCGCTCAATCAGGTCCTCGAGCGCCGCATGGACAAGCTCATGCACCGCACCATGAACCGCCCTCTCGCCGCCGGGCGTTTCAGCCTCGCCCACGGCCTGCTCATGGGCTTCGCCACCATCTTCCTCGGCTCGCTCTGGCTCGCGCAGATGAATGTCATCACCGGCCTGCTCACTCTGCTCACCGCCATCTTTTACGTTGCCATCTACACCCCGCTCAAGCGCATCACCACCCTCGCCACCTTCTTCGGCGCCTTCCCCGGAGCCATGCCGCCCCTGCTCGGCTGGACCGCCGCCCGCGGCATGATCGAGTGGCCCGCCGTCGCCCTCTTCGCCATCCTCTTCGTCTGGCAATTCCCTCACTTCATGGCCATCGGCTGGCTGCACCGCGAAGAGTACGGTCGCGCCGGCATCAAAGTCCTCCCCGTCACTGAACCCGACGGCCGCTCCACCGTCTTTGAAGCCCTGGCCTACGCCGTCCTCATGATTCCCGTCAGCCTCACGCCCTGGTACCTGCACATGACCGGATGGCCCTATGCCGTTGCCGCCGTCCTGCTCAGTGGCGGTTATCTGTACTACACCATTCGCTTCGCCCGCATTACCACCGTCCCCCCGGCAGAGTCGCTCACCATCGCGCGCACTCTGCTCAAGGCCAGCGTCATCTACCTGCCGCTTCTGCTGGCATGCATGATGGCCGATGCAAAAGGAAGGATGTTGCTTCTCCCATGACCAAACCCTCTCGCATCTCCGGTCCCGCAGAACCCCTGCGTACCCCGCCCGCCATCATCGCCGCTATCATCCTGGTCAGCGCCGCCGCCAGCGCGCTCATCTGCTGGCTGGTCTACTTCCACGCGCCTACTGACGTCTCCGGCACCCAGTTGCATTTCCTGCCCGCGGTCAATGCCGTGCTCAACGCCTTCGCTGCCGTCGCCCTTCTCTTCGGCCTCTACTACATCACCCACGACGCCATCCGCCAGCACCGCGCGTCCATGTTCACGGCCTTCTTCTTCTCGTCTATCTTTCTGGTCTCCTACCTCACCAACTTCACCCTGCACGGCGAAACCAAATTTGACCGCTTCAATCCCTGGTGGCCCGTCTACTGGCCTATCCTCGCCTCGCACATCGTGCTCTCGATCTTCGCTCTGCCCATGATCCTGATCACGTTCTTCTTCGCCCTCACCGGACGCTTCCCCGCGCACCGCAAGCTCGCCAAGTGGACCTTCCCCGTCTGGCTCTATGTCTCCGTCACCGGCGTGATTGTGTATCTCATGCAGGCGGCCTGCCGCTGACATGGTCATCTCGCCCCGCAAAGTGCAGCCCATCCCTGAAGACACTCTCACCCTGCTTCGTTCCGGCGGAGCCATTCTCGCCGCAGGCATCCTCGCCGCGCTTCTCACCGCCACTGTCCTCGGCGGCATCGGCCCGCAGGGCCCTCACACCAACCTCGGCTGGCTCTTCCTGATGATTGCTCTCGGCTGCCTCCCCTTCGGCACCCTGCTTCTCGCCCTCGGCCTCGCCAAATGGTTCGGCCACCGCCGCTAGCAAAAGCCAATCGCTCCACAAATCTGGGTGCCCCATCCTCAGCACAGTTTCATCGTGCTTAGGGTGGGATAGCGTCGCAACGCGACGGCCGCGCGACGCGCGCAAATCTCTCCCCACCACCACTCACACCCCAGCCATTCTGAGCCCGTTCTACGCCGTCATTCTGAGCGCAGCCGAAGGACCCCAGTAGCCGCTTTTATCGCTGCACAATATCCAACCCCTCGAAGGCCGTTGTCTCTGCTTCCGTTAAGGGCACGGCTTCAGCCGTGCCGTAAAGCCTCAACACAAAACCGGGCTTTCGCCCCTAAGGGAATGCCGAAGATACACTTCTCGTACGTACCACCTCCGCCTCCAGCCAGAATCCCTCCTCCGCAATCACCGCCGCCTCCTCCAAAGAAATGAGTGTAAAACCATGCAAGATAGCACCGACAAAATACGTTATTTGCCAGTGAGGGAAGGTTATGTTCCGCCACGCATGGCGCCTTTGCCCCCACGGAGCGATACACCCAACAACCCGCCCCAAAAGAGCGGATATGTACCACCTCGTAATCCACCACCACCACCGCCACCAACAAAGAGTGATGAGTGGATGGCGGGTGGCCCCTATATTCCCTCCACTCATCGGCGGGGTGCCCCATTCATCATGTTCCACTCATCCCGAGATGAGTGGAACATCGTCGCATAGCGGCAACGCCCCATCTCCCATCAAACACCACTCCCAACCGAGCCATTCTGAGCGCAGCCGAAGAATCCAGATGCTCTTCGCATCACCCATACCGCCAAAAGGCTACCGCTGCACAAACGCCATTGCCCATTCGCGCGCCGCGCGAACTCGTTTTGCTTAAGCCCCCGGCTTCAGCCGGGGGGAAGTAGGGCTTCAGCCCTGCGGAAAACAAACCCGCGCTGAAAGCGCGCTCCTTGCTGCCGCAGGCTAAAGCGGAGCCGCAGGCGCAGCGAGCCTTTTCTCTCCGCTGCCCAAATCACCCCGTTCACCCCAATGCTCCCCATTTGCAGTCCGTATCGGTCCACGCTCCATCCGCGATTGCTCCGCAATCTGTCCACGAAAAACTGCGCACTTCTCCCGCGCCGCCCGCCAATTTTCACGAAATTTGGCGTACTTTCCTCTCAAAATCTCTACAATTGAAATAGCGGCATCCCTGCTTACCTCGCAGGGATTCCGCTATCGTGTTTAGAATGAAATATTTAGCTATAAATATCTTGTTTTCAAATATTTAGCCGGGTAAAAATATACTTGACACACCATCACCATTGGTGCATCATTGGTTTGCGGTTCACTATTGGTGATAACCATGAAAAACAAAGACTTTCCAAAGAGTTTCTTGCAAGCTGCACGATACTTCGCCGATCCTGACGTGTGCGTGGACTTTGTTGCGTCGATGCGCTGGCTTGATGGTGTTGTGTGCCCGCACTGCGCCGGACGCAAAGTTTCGTACCTCAGCACTCGCCGAATCTGGAAGTGCATGAACCGTGATTGCCATAAGCAATTCTCCGTGAAGACTGGCAGCGTATTTGAGGATTCTCCACTCCCGCTGGACAAGTGGCTCACCGCCGTTTGGCTGATCGTGAACTGTAAAAATGGTATCAGTTCGTATGAAATCTCCCGGGATCTCATCGTGACTCAGAAATCAGCTTGGTTCATGCTCCACCGCATACGGCTGGCGCTCCGCGAAGGCAACTGGAACAAGATAGGCGGGGAGGATGGGGGTCCTGTAGAGGTCGATGAGACCTTCATCGGCCCAAACCTCAAGAAGATGCACCGCGGGCGCAGGCTGAGGATGCAGAACGCATTAGAGGGAACAGACAACGGCAAGACTATCGTGATGGGAATGCTCGACCGTGACCGCCGGAAGATACGGGCGAAGGTGATTCCAAACGTCAAGCGGGAGACTCTTCAAACTGCCATACTCGCTGTGATAGCGAAGGGATCGACCGTCTACACCGACGGCTACGCATCCTACGACAACCTGGCCGCACAGAATTACATCCACGAGACTGTGAACCATGTCGATGAGTATGTCCGGGGCCACGTCCACACCCAAGGTATCGAGAACTTCTGGAGCCTACTCAAGCGCGGCTTGAAGGGTACCTACGTTGCAGTCGAACCCTTCCATCTCCACCGCTACGCAGACGAGCAGGTATTTCGCTACAACAACCGCGCGACTAAAGGCAATCCATTGGATGACGCAGATCGCTTCATGCTGGCTGTATCGCAGATTTCAGGGAAGAGACTGACCTATGCAGAACTGACTGGCAAGGTGGGAGAAACGAGGCCACTCTGAGTCGATGTGGATGCGGAGACAAGGGCGGGGGAAACGCTAGGCTGGTCCCAGACTATTTGCGAATCAACGACGTTTCGAGAAGTTTATTGGCCGCTTGGGTTGGCGTGAACTTTTCATTTGCGAAAATCAACGATGTATGGTCTCCGTCTAAAACGAAAGTCATCGGCTTTTCCCATTCAGTGTAAGCGGAAGCACTCGCAACACGCGCCTTGCGCCACTGTTCAATGTGACAGCTTATAGCAAATTTTTCCTGAGTAGCCATTTTGGCCCGGATTGTAATAACAAGGGAGCTAAAGTTCCCATGTGGGGAGGCACCACGAGGGCATACGATAACTATGCTCCTCTCGTCTGGTTCTTCGATTTCTGCTCCATAGAGCTGGCCCTCTGGAATAAGGGTTTTGTATGAATCGATCAGTTGAAACACTACAGTCTTAAACGATCCCCATGCCGACAATATGCCTTTCCACTGGAGCGAGTCGTCTCGCTCCTCAGCCTCACGCTCAAAGATATTCATTCCTGTATCTACCTCGCAGGGAAGAGTAACACACCCGCTACCCCCGGACTTCGATAGGAGGCATTGGGATACTAAGGCAACATTCTTCAATCGCCTTGTTTGGGCCCAGGGTGCCAAAGTAAATTTATCTTCCTCCAAACTAGGGCGATTAACTCCCAGTCGTTTTTACACCCTAGCCGCTTTTCGATCCACGTGACGGCAAACCATACACTTATTGCAGCGGCTATCATTGCAAGGTAAGAAATCAATTGAACTACGTTGTACATCATGCGATCCACCCCAGTCCTGCCGCCTATTTCTCCAGCTTTTTTTGTAGGCTGCGGGGTTTTTGAATCGCCGTTTTCGGCACCTTCATAATCGTCTGCATCGCAGCCGTGAAGCGGGCAAATTCTGGATTGTCCGGCGGTTTCTTCATAGTCTAATTATCTCCTAAACGCTTCCTCGCCCAGCGATCAAATGCGAAGAACGCAGCTCCCATAGCGACAAGCCCTAGACCCAGCCAGTACATTTTGGCGTATAGCGCCCACAATCCAACGATAGTCGAACTAGCCGCGCTGTACAGAAACAAGAAATCAGCAAACTTACTCTTGCCCATCCAGATTAGCCATCCTTTCTATGCTTTCTTCAAGTTGCTGGAATCGCTTGGGGTCTAAGGCGTGCTGCTTTCTCTTGTCTCTCACGTCTGGCAGGCGCAATTCTCTCATAAACTCTTCCCCAAGAGACTGCAACATCTCAGGCCCAATAGTGCGATTTAGAATCCCGGTGGAATCATTCTCACATATCTTCTGGAAAGTGTATCGGGTCTTGCGGGAGTCCAACCGTCTTTCTGCGTCCTTCATGTTCTCGTATGCCATCAAATCGGCTGGTTGCAGAAGTATGCAATCCTTCCATCCAAGTGGCGCGAGAGTGGTGAGGTAGCGCCCATAAGCAAACTGAGGGTCTTCCTTCAGGGATTTAAAACGGGTCAGCATTTCTTCGTCCCAATCGCAATGATCGTGGATTAGAGTCAGGTGCAAATTCTCTTCCTTGTTGACGTTCTTATCGTCAATCCACCGGCCTAAACCATACATTAGAAACAAAGTAGTGACAGCATAGGCCGAACCAATCAAATCCTTACCCGAGATGATCTTTTCCAGAGCACGCAAGTCAATCGAAAACGAAACGGCCTTTAGAGGATGCCGGTTGATGATAGCCAACAGCCTACTAGTGAGGTCTCGCTGCTCGGATTCGCTCCAACCCTCAAAGTCGTTGTCACGCGCATTACATTCAGTAGCGTGATACCGCCGTAAAGCTTTCCTCCCACTGGCTACCAGCCGCAAATTTACTTCGGCGAGCATCGCTTCCCATTCTTCGGCAAGCGGCACCCACTCATGGCCTTGCGCCACAAGTGCAGAAAGAGTGAATATCCGCAGATCTTTACTCACGCTTTCGTCGATGTAACCCTTCAAAAACACGAAAACCCCCAACATTCCATTTGGATTCAAAGAAGATAAAATCTCCCACTGAGAGGAAAGCGGAATACTCCCATTGTTCCCCAAAACCGCTGCGTTTTTCACTCGGAAACACCTTGCTTTCCGAGGGGAAGAATAAATTCACCTATGGTGCGTCAGGTATATTCTTGCCTTTAGC